>ERZ773264.522-NODE-522-length-55285-cov-4.196089_pt1 | contig 55285 bp, 77 predicted proteins | sample MGYA00511910_ERZ773264 | MGnify/ENA primary metagenome ERZ773264 (study PRJEB29015, sample SAMEA2737739) | human gut metagenome | biome: human gut; feature: human-associated habitat; material: faeces | place: China | collected 2012 ...
GGATTTAGTGTAGGATTTTTAGTGGTACTTTTAATTTTGAATGTTATGACTTTGATTATAAATGGTATAACAACTTTGGGATTGGCGTCTGTAGCTGCTTGTGCTATAGCTTTAGGTTGCTTAGTGTATTTGGCAAGAAAGAAAAAGTAGGTTGTAAAGTATGTAAGAGGGTATAATTAATGGGTAAAAATATTGAGTATTATTTATCAAAAGGCTTTAATATTAAAATGGCAGAATATTTTTCAAAGGGAAGAAGAACGATAGTGTCTGTTGTTGCTAATGATGATTATACCCTTACTTTAGAGTTTGATAACGGCGAAAAAAGGCTGTATAATGTTGCTCCACTTATAAAACAGGACACAGTATTTGAAAATCTTGCGGATTTAAGTAAATTTCGTAGAGTATATATAGACGATAATCATTGTGTTTCGTGGGATATTAACCCAAATATTCATAGTAATACTGTTTGGAATAATAAAATTACTATAGATTCTGATGTATGCTATGTATATGGAGAAAAAATACAGTAAAAAACTAGGTTTATTATAATAACCCAGTTATAATATCTTTAAATAACATCACTATGAAGATTAACATAGCTATTGACCATATTAATCTAATTATACTTATAATAAGTTGAATAATTTGCTTTTTCATATCTACTATATGATATTATTATATTTGTGCAATACATAATTATTGAACTTTGTTATAATATCATTTTTACACCTCATATACATAGTACCACATATAGAGAAAAATGTAAATCTGTTTTTATATTATAAAATAGTTTATGGCGAAATACTTTATTCTACTATAGATAAAGGCAAGAAAAGGGGGATATTATGAGGAAGTTGGACTTATTTTGGATGTCAAATGATGATTGGATAATTCAAAGAGAAAACGGAACATTTACGATTAAAGCTGATGCCCCAAAAGAGGCACAGGAAAGTTATAAACATTATTTAGAACAGAAAAAAAGAGATATATCATAAAACGATTTTTAATAATTAACAAGTTTTTAAGAGAAGGGAATGGGTGTAATATGCGTGTAGACCCTGAATTAACATATCAAGATTATAAAGATGGTGTAATAGGTTGCTTTAATCTTTTAGGGAGAAAAGGTTGTGAAACAGCTGAGAAGATTACTAACTGGATGGCAGATGAAGATGATGATTTGTTGATTAAAGATAGCACCTCTCTAGCAATATGGATAATTACCATAGGGGAATATGAGATAAGACATAATATACTTGAAAAGAGAGTGCATAACCAGTTGTGTCATCACATTCCTAGATTTTTAGACGGTGTATATGATGATGACTTATCAGAAGAAGAACATAAACAAATGCAAGCAGATGTTGACTATATTCTTTCAAAAGTAGAAATGTATGATGTAGTAGATTCAGACGATGAAGATTAAAAATGATAAAATCTAAAAAATAATATGTTTTTCAACTTTTAATAACCCTATCTTAACTTGTAAATTGTAATTCACAAGTTTAAGTATGTTAAATCCTAAGTTATTGAATTATTTAAGGAGATGATTTGATGAGAATATTAGAACATTACTGGATGAGTAATAAAGATTGGTGGTATAGAGATAAAAACCTTGTTCCTAGATTAAAAGAAGATGCACCACCGGAAGCACAAGAAAGTTACAAACGATATTTAGAACAGATAAAAAGGGATATATAATAATAAGCACTTTTGAAGTAAATTCAAGAGTGCTTTTTTAATACCTAAAAGGAGATTGGTTATTTCAAGCAATCTCCTTTTTATAAATATACAAAATATAAAGTTTTTATTCAATCAAACTTTTGTAAAAATAGGGCGATTTAAACCTACTTTTAATGAATAATTTGGTTATATGTTTATTCAACTCAATCTTTAAACCCTGAACTTACCTGTTTTGGGTGCATTTGTTTTTAAAAACATAGCGTCACCAACAGTTACGGTAACCAGTATTATTCATAAAAATAAATATTTATAACTTTTAATCATCATAGACAAATGTATTTGTAATACCGTTTCTGAATGTCATTGATTTAATTTTACCTTTAGAAATTATAAACTTAACAAACATCTTATGTACAAAATCTGATATTATTTTCTTATCTACGGAAGTTATAAAATCTACAAAATCAATTTCTCTTTTATCCTGTAAGTTCTGATTTAAAATAAAATAGGATAGAATATTTAAAAATTCTACATCATCAAAAGGTGTATCGTCCTTACTTTGCAACTTATCCAGCTTCTTATTTGTAGCACTTAATTTTACTTCTATACTATGTTTTTGACTGATATATTCATTTTGGGTCATAGCATCATCAGAGAACAAATAAGCATCTTTTAAACGAGCCAAAGCTCTTTCATATTTACCTTTTTCGCTAAGGGCAATACGAAGTTCATTTCCCAAATCCTGTTGAGTATTTTTATAATTAATAATATTTGCTGTTGCTTTATCATTATACTTTGAACAAAAGATATTGTAAATACCTTCTAAATTGGTAACTTCTTTTATGTCAGAAAAAATATTACCTCTCAACATCTTTTTCTTAAAGGTTTCAAATGTAGTAGATTTTCCAAATGAACAGTATGCCTTATACAAATTCGCTATGTAGTTAAACACAAATTTGCCTAAATATACATCGCTTACATACTTTGATTTACAAGCTCCAATTCTTCTGCCGTAACAATTATACATAGAGTGTCTATAGCCACCTTGATTTACTCTTGGTCTATCTAAAGAAGATGAAAAGTTATTGTGGCACACATCACATTCCAATAAGTTTGCAAACAAGTGAATATTATTTTTCTTAACAATTTTACCTTTTTCATTTTTCAATCGTAAATTAGTTTGCTTTATTTCTTCGGCTCTTTTAAAAACTTCTTCGGATATTATAGCAGGGTGGTGGTTATCAATAACAATCCATTCAGACTCGGGCTTTACTTGCTGTCTATCTCCTTGTTTTCTGTAATTATATCTGTATTTTCCAGTATAAAATATATTGTTTAGAACAGTAGCAACAGCTGAAAGGGAAAAAGCTCCGTTAGTCCTAGTCTTTATTTCTTTATCTTTTAAAGCATTTACAAGGGAAACCATAGAGCCGTTATCTATGTAATAATCAAAAATAAATTTTACAATTTCAGCTTCCTGTTGATTGACTGTAAAGGTGTGGTTCTCTTTATCATAATTATAGCCCAGAGGAACACGCCCACCATTCCATTGACCTGTAGATGCTCTGCTTATCATAACATCAGAAACTCTTTCGGCAGTTAAATTTCTTTCAAGCTCTGCAAATACAAGTATAATTTTCAATATTGCTTCGCCTATGGCAGAAGATGTGTCAAACTGTTCATTTTTTGATACAAATGTTACATTTAACTTTTTAAGTTCCTCAAACATATTTGCAAAGTCAATAATATTTCTGCTTATTCTGTCAATCTTCCAAACTAAAATATGAGAAAACTCTCCGAGCCTTATTCTTGACATCATAGATTGAAAAGCAGGTCGCATAATATTTTTACCGGAATAGCCTGCGTCCTCAAAAAATTCCATATCATCAATGTTGAGAACATATTTGGCATAGTTTTCAAGCTCTCGACGCTGAAAGGGTAGACTTTCTTTATCAATCTGATGTGTTGTCGATACTCTTATATATACTGCTATTTTATTTTTCATATTATATCACTCTCCTGTATTTTGGGTATAAAAATAACACCTTTACAAAACAGGTGCTTAAGTGATATAATATCTTTGTGGTTGGTATTATATCAGGGCATCTGCCTTGTATGGTACTTTGACAATCCTTTGTTGGTAGCATTGGATTGTCAGTGTAGGTCCTCTGTTAGTAGCAGGGGACTTTTTTGTTGCTTTAATTAATTTGTGTATTTTGTTCTAATTGTTCAATAAAACTAATATTTTCAGGTGGAAGATTTTCAATAGTTCTCATCGCTTCAAAGAAACGACTTAATCTATTCAATCTACCTTTTTCGGTTTTTAATTCCCTTATTTTTTCAAGCTCGCTATCAAGGTTTCGTTGTATTGCCATATTAATCAAGCCTATTTTATTATCCAGAACTTTATTTATGCTATTTATAACATTATCAAGTTCGCTGTATGGTGTGGCTTTTAGTTTATCACGAAGAGATTCCAAAAATTGTAGTCTTGAAACAACTGTATCTGCATTTTTGGAATTTTGTATTAAAGTGATAGTTTCTTCTAATTGCCTAATATATGCAGGTATATTAAGTATATGGTTAACTTCGTTCATATTTTGAGCTCCGTCTAAAATATTGATATTTTTGGATTGTTTATTTTCTTCTTGCATTGTGTTGTCTTGTTCTATACCATTTGTATATTGACGGCTTTTCTTAACTAAATAGAGTCCAAGTAGTGCAAAAAGAATAAATCCAGGGGTAAATATAGCTTTTAATAATCCCCATATTATTAGAAAAATACCAGCGATTAGATAAATATAATGATATAAAGTTTTCGTTTCAGGACTTAAATTGGCTTTAGTGGATTGAGTTATATTATATGTATTCTGGCTAACAGTAGTATATTGTTTGGAAGTATAATTTTTGGTTGTGCTATTTTTTGCCTTTTTCTTTTTTCTTCCACCACTTGTACTTGTGTAGCTTAAACCTGTCCCAGGAATTCCTATAGATGTAGTTCTTTTACCTTTTGAATTAATAGTATAGTGTGCTCCACGCTTACCGATTGTTAAGCCGAAACTTTTTTTATTTATGTTTAGCTTTACTCCCGGAGCTATTTTAAAACTTTTTCTAAATCTAAATCCCATTTAATTACTCCTTTGAAACGAAACGACTACAAGAACTCTTTAATTCATTTTTAAAATTATATAAGTCATCAATATTATTTAAAGTATATTTAATATCACTCTTTACATCTTCAGGGTTAGGGAGAATAAGTAATTTTCGATTATCGCTCAATTTAAGTCTACAAATCCATTTTCTAACATTGTTTGTAAACAAGATACCAAAATAACTTTCTGTATCTTTATAAATAATATTTTGAACAGCAGTTATTTCAGAAAGAATACCTCTTATAATATAGAAAGCCTGTAATTCTTCTTCTGTTGTAACGATTTTTGAGCCCTTTTCTGGAGCTAATTCTGGAGCTGTTTCAGGTTCTGATGTAGCAGCAATTTCAACTTTTGGAGCGTTTTCCTCGAAAGCTGTTTTTAATTTATCATTAATTAATTCACTTACAACCAAATTAAATGCTTTTTTAACAATAGGTGTAAATTTTTCAATTACATTCTGATTTTTTTGTCCTGAATATACTTCTTTCAGCACAAATCTTACAAACTCTTCATCAGGTTCATTATAAAGTTTGTTTATATAAGTCGAAATAGAATTTGTATATTTCAATTCCTCTGCTGATGTAAGTATATCATCAACATTAAAAGTGTCTTTTGTGAATTTCTTTAACTGTGCAACTGAGCTTTCTTTTAAATTTTCAAGATTGATAATTAAAAATGGCTGGGTATCCATTTTGTTAGCTTCTTCTAAATCAGTATAAAATCTGTATTCTATACCATTGGTTAAAATTCCAAATTTAGAATTAGTTACACTAAAATATCTATATAACTGATTTGTGTGGTTATCTAAATTCTCTCTCCAATGTTTTGCTTCAATTAGTATAATAGGGCAATTATCTTTAATTATAGCATAATCAACTTTTTCGCCTTGTTTAATCCCAACATCGGCAGTAAACTCTGGAACAAATTCGCAAGGATTGAATACATCATATCCTAAAGTAGAAAAAAACGGGATAATGAAAGACATTTTTGTAGCTTCCTCCGTTTGGGTTTGTTCCTTTAACTTATCAATGCGATGTGACAGTTCGTTTAATTTGTTAAATAAATCTTTGCTCATAATAAGCCCCTCCTTAGTATAATTTTTTGTCGAAAAATGTCGAATTATAGTATCTATTTTTTAAGTAACATTTTTTGAGAAAATAATACATATTTGTTATAATAATTTCGGAGGGTTGATGGTTTTATAAAATCTTCCACATGGGCATTAGATAGTTCCAGTATCTAATGCCTTTTTAGTTATATAATTTATGCAGCAGTCTTGTAGTCCATAATAAAAATTTTACTTGAAATATTTTCAATCTTTTCTATAATGTCATCAATCTTCTCTAATACTGAAGCTTTATAAAATACTTCGCCACACTGGTCACATTTTAAGCAAGGAACATTTTCAATAATGATATAGCAGTTCTTTAATTCAGCAAAATAAGTATTTGTTGATTCAGTCATAGTACCAGTTTTACAAGCTAAACATTTCATATTAAACATTCTCCTTTCTTATTTTAAAATCTGAACTCCATCTATCTTTATCAGGATAATAGGCAGTTATTATTCTGCTCATACTTCCTTCATCACTCATTACTATATGAATATCCTTTCCATTAGTTGTCTTACCAAGTATCAAACAACTGGGGAAAGGGAAATCATCAGGATATTGTTCGATAATTTCTCCATTAAATACGGCTTGTCTTATATCACGAGCCTTGATATTTCTTTGTCTAAATCGTTCTGATGCGTGTTCGGAAACTATAACCATATCGTCGTTATAATATTTCCTTAATACTTCAATATCAATCATTAAAGCCACCTCATTAAAATTATAACCTCTTATTATATTTTTATTTAATTTATATTTTCCAAGTCGGAAATATAATCAGATTTTTTATATCTGTCTTTTGCCATATCAAGCGTTTGCAATATGTATTCTTGACCTTGTTTATTTAAAGAACGAAAATCACTTAATAATTTCTGTTCAGTGTGGTTTAAATCATTTACATCGCATTTGGTATCTTTTCCGAAAATGAGATTGTCTGTAGTTATATTTAATGCTTTTGCAATTCTTATCATTATATTAACCGATGGCTCTTTTGTTTCTTTTGTAATAATCTTATAAAGAGTTCTATAGGGAACATCTGCTAATTCTGATAATTGTTTAATGCTAATTTTTCGTTCATCAATGAAATTTTTTAGTCTATCTATCATTTCATTGTATTCATACATCTCTATACCTCCTTTGACATTAATATACACCAATAAAAATGGTTTGTCAATAATTAATTTACCGAAAAAGGTAAATATTTTCTAAAATTCCCCTTGACAATTACCGAATTATGTAATAATATATGATTACAGGTTACCGAATACGGTAATTAAGAAATAAAAGGAGGTAAAATTTATGTTATCTAATTTAAAAGCAGAATATGTAAGAAAAAATATCGACCCAAATGAAGGTCTTATGAAAGCTTTAGGTTGTTCTATGAAAACCGCATACAATAAATTGAACAGTATTACACCTATAACTGTTCCTGAAGCAGTAAAGATTATAAGAAAGGATTTCTCAAATGACAACTTTTCAATTGATTACCTGTTTGCGGATTCAAAAGACGAAATTGCTTAGGAGGTGATAGTTTGGCAGAAAAAAAGAGAGACTACAAAAAAGAATATCGTGAGTATGGTGGTAAGCCTGAACATATCAAAGAAAGGTCTGAAAGAAACAAAGCTAGGCGAATGATGGGGCTAAAAGTAGGTGACCCAAGAGAGGTAGACCACATAAAGCCATTAAGTAAAGGTGGGAGTAACTCTAAACGAAATTTAAGAATTGTATCACGAAAAACTAATAGAAGAAAGGGTGCTAAGTATAATGCTGGCGGTGGTAAATACAAAGGGGGTAAACGCATTAAGTAGTTACAAGAAAACTTTGCTGAAGAGGTTGCAAAGGCAATGAATTTCAAAGCAATTTCATAATTAACTTGAGGGGAGGTGGTTTTATGAAAAAACAAAATACTAAGACAGCATTGAATTATAAATCTGCAAAGGAAATGCGTATTTATATTGCTGAAAAATACGGAATTAATTCAACAGAGGAATTAAAAAACGCTGTTAATAAAAGTAGACTTGCCGATTTTATAAGTTGTTTTACTTAAGGAAGGAGGACTAAATTTGGAAATGTTATTAATTGTAGCTATGTTTTTCTTGGCTGCGTGTTTGGTCTATTAAGCTAAAAAGGAGTGAAAAATAATGATTAAAGGTTTATGTGAAAAAGCTGTATGGTTCGTTTGGGATTTATTTTTAAAAGTAAAAGAGTATTTTGTAGGACAAGAAGTAATAACGCTTAGTAAAGAAAAGCGTTATCGAACAATGGAAAGGTGCGTCAGATGGTAGAAATAGAAAAGTCCTCTGTTGCAGCAGAGGACTCTATATAAACACGTTTGGAAATATGTTTATAGCTAAATTATAGAACATAGAAAGGAAAAAGTCAAATGGTTATTAATTGTGAAAATGTATTATGTATTTTTAATGCAGAGAAAAATTGTATTAAAGACTGTGTAAATTTAAACAATGAAGCTTGTTGTGGCAACAGTATTGTCATTACAGAAACAGAGAAAAACAGGCTAAAAGATTATTACTGTAATTGCATTGTTAATAAGGTAAATGAAGAAACAACAAAGTTGCAAGCACGAAATGAAGAACTTCAAAAAGAGGCTGACAACAAAGAAAAAGTTCTTGCTGATTTAAAGCAGAAACAGGTTGAGCATAAAACAGCAAATGACATATTGTCAGATGCAAGAGAAAAGGCTCGTACATACAGTTATGGTAAAGGCAAGAATTTAGGAGATTCTTACAGCAATACAGAGCTTGAGGATTTATATGTAGGACAAGGTCTGAGCATTAAATCTGTTTCTGAAATCACTGGCATTGCAAAGACAACACTTTATAATAGGTTAAAATCGGCAGGTCTTATAGATAAGAAGAAAGCTAAACTGGAGGGGTTTTAATGATTAAAGCGAAATTCGACTTACAGAGAACTACAAAAGGTACTTATGTATATACAGAAACAGGTGGAACTGATGCAATTAGAACACTATACATAAGAAAGACGGCAATGCCTAAACAGGTGAAGAAAATAATTGTTGAGATTAAGGAGGACGAGGAATAATGGCGACATTGTATGAATTAACAGGGGATTTGGCAGCTTTACAAGATATGATAGACGACCCAGACTGTCCTGTATCTACAGAATGCTTGAAAGACACTTTTGAAAGTTTAGATTTGGAGTTTAAGGAAAAAATTAACGGGTACGGAAAGCTTGCCAAGAACACAAAGGCTTGTATAGATGCTATTGCTAACGAGCAAAGGAGATTGGCAAAAAAGAAAAAGTCGCTTGAAAATAAATTAGACAACTTAAAAGAGGCTGTCGCTGGAGCCATGTTAGCCACAGGCAGAGAAAAGATGAAAACAGAATTATTTTCTCTCTATGGTTTAAAGGTTGATAAATTAGTAGTAGGGGCTAGTGACCAAATTCCTGATGAATATAAAAAAGAAAGCATTTCTTTAGTTGCTGACAAGGATAAAATCAGACAGGCTTTAGACGATGGAGAAGTTTTAGGGTTTGCTAGATATTCGGCATCTGTAACAATAAGGTAATTTATGTCACGATATGTCATGTAGCCTATGCTACTATATTTCAGAAAGGAGTTTTTAATGTGGGAACACCTGTATTGATAATGGGTAAAAGTGGCTCCGGAAAGAGTACAAGCCTTAGAAATTTTGGCGAAAATGAAATACTCTTAATTAATGTAAGTCGAAAGCCGTTACCCTTTAGAAAAAGATTTAATACAGCTATAAACACGGACAAATATAGCGAAATTGCCAGAGCAATGACAAAATTAAATTGTGAAAATCCTAAGGTCAAAACGGTTGTAATAGATGACGCAGGATATTTAATAACAAATATGTTTATGCGTGGACATTCTGCAAAGGGTACGGGAAATGCTATATTTGGTTTTTATAACGACATCGCCGACAGGTTCTGGAGGATGATTGATTACATTTATACACTTCCACAAGATGTTATTGTGTATATCCTTATGCACGAAGAATGCAACGATATGGGAGAGTATAAGCCAAAGACAATAGGGAAGATACTTGATGAAAAGGTGTGTCTTGAGGGTATGTTTACAATCGTGTTGAGATGTATAACCCAAGACGGGAAGCATTACTTTAAAACCAAAACAGACGGAACAGATGTGTCAAAAAGCCCACCGGATATGTTTAGCAGTGAACTTATTGACAATGATTTGAAAGCTGTTGACACAGCTATAAGAGAATATTATGAATTAGGAGGAATTTTAAAATGAAGAAACCAAACAATTATGATGAATACCAGTTAGGTGGAGGTAAAAGACTTCCTGCTGGAGGATATATTTGCAAGATTATGCAGGTAGAAGAAACAAAATCCAAAGCCGGTAAAGAAATGGTAACAATTTCTTTAGATATTGCAGAGGGTGAATACAAAGGTCTTTATGCAGAAAGATACAAAAACAACACAAATGTAAACAAAAAGTGGGGCTGTATAGTTTATGCCCTTACAGAAGGCGAATACATAAATACATTCTTAGGTTTTTGCAAGAGTGTTGAAGCAAGCAATGGTGTAGAAATAAACTGGGGCGATAATTTTGGAGCTCAGTTTAAAGGTAAGACAGTAGGTGCTGTGTTTGGTGAAGAAGAATTTCAGGGCAATAATGGGGTTGCTACTGCTGTGAAAGTAAGATTTTTCTTACCTACAGAAGATATTAAAAACAATAACTTTACTGTACCGGAAAAGAAATGTTTACAACCACAGCCTACGAATGATACTAACGGATTCTTCCCGGCTACTGATGTAGACGATGATGACTTGCCATTTTAAGGTTGTGATTAAGTGAATTTACATAGCGTAGTTAATTATTTTAGCAACCCCAAAAGGCTAAGTTCAAGCTCGTATCAGGTATCTTGCCCTTGTCACAATGATAAAGAAAACTCACTTACAATAAGTGAAAAGGGCGACAAGATACTTATGCACTGCCACGCAGGCTGTGACACAAGAGATATTGTTTCTGCCGTTGGTTTAACAATGGCAGACTTAAATAACGGTGTACAAGTAGAAACTAGCAACTGGAAGTCAAAACTGGAAAAGCATTTAGGCAAGCTAGAAGCTGTTTATAATTATGGAGACTACTTAAAGTTGCGTTTCGAAGGTAAAAAAATGCTTTTCGGGACACTTCAAAATGGTGAATTTGTTAAGGGTATTGATGGTATACCTCGTACCCTTTACAACCTAGATGCAGTTAAAAAGGCTATAAAGAATGGCTATCCCGTCTATATTGTAGAGGGAGAAAAAGATGTTGATACCCTAAAAAACCTTGGATACACAGCAACAACTGCCGGTGGAGCAAGTGACTGGCGAAAAGAATACGCAAGTTACTTTAGAGGTGCAAGGGTTGTTATACTTCCAGATAATGACGATGCAGGGCGAAACTTGTGTAAAATAATAAAAAAAGATTTAAGAAATGTTGCTTCTGCTATTAAGGTAGTAACAACTTCAAATGAGCCAAAAGGCGATGTGACAGACTACTTTAATGAAGGTAATTCAGTAGATGATTTTAAAGGATTATTAAAATCACTACCCTATGAATGGGCAGACTGGCTTATAGTAAATAAAGAAGTTCCGGTAAAAGTAAATGCTGACAAATTGGCAAGGGCAATAACAGAAAATTTAAGTTATGTAATGCTTAAAAGACAAGGTTATGATATTGCTGATTTCTATGTATATGATAATGGCGTTTATAAGAAGTGTAGTAAGCAGGAATTTAAGAGCTACATAAAAAGTTATATTCCTATAGGCTTAGCAAGTGACACTATTCTTAATAATATTTATAATCTTGTAGGTTGTAGTGGAGAAAATGTTTATGAGTTTGATTATGCTGACAGTAATGAAAGTGTTATAAATTTACAAAATGGTCTTTTAGACCTAAAGAAAGGCGAGCTTGTACAACATAGTGCTGATTGTATAAGTACAATACAGCTTAACTGTAAATATGACAAAAACGCACAAGCACCTGTTTTTATGAAGTTTGTTAAGAAGCTATGCTCTGATAAAAGTGGAGTTGTAGATAATGAAAAACTTATGTTGTTGCAAGAATGGACAGGCTTGTTGCTTTCAAATATAACAATAAATAGGGTTAAAAAGTGCCTTGTGTTGTATTCGGCATTAGGCAATACAGGTAAAAGTGTTTTTCTGAACCTTATTTGTAGGATATTAGGTGGAGAACACACTATAAACATACCAATTCAAAATATGTCTGATAGGTTTGCACTGTCGGACTTGTATGGTAAAAGGCTTGACGTAGTAGGCGACCAACAGGCTGATGCAATAGAGAACAGCAGTGGTTTTAAACAGCTTACAGGTGGCGATAGAGTAAAAGTAGAATTTAAAGGAAAACAATCCTTTGATTGGGTTTTCCGAGGAGGTATACTTGTTTCTTGCAATGACCTGCCATACTTCGCTGATGACAAGGGTGGCCATATTTTTGAAAGAATGACAATACTCCCCTGTGATAGTCCAGTTGCTGTTGAAGAACGAGACGGTGGACTTATTGACAAGATAACGAAAGAAGTTGACGGTGTTTTCCTCTGGGCTTTAGATGGCTTAATTAGACTTAATAAAAATAGATATAAATTCACAGATTGTCAGGCAAGCAAGGCGATATTGAATGAATATCGTGCAAACCTTGACACCGTTTATAGATTTTTAGACGAATGTTTTGAAATTACTGATGAAAAAGCAGACAGAATAAAGAAAACCGACTTTGAAGCACAGTATCAGAAATGGTGCGTTGTTAATGATTTTAAGGCTTTAAATAAAAGAAATATTAAAGAGCGTGCAGAGAAGAACGGTATAGGCTGTGTGAAATACTATGGAATATATTGTTATACAGGCTTAAAGGAAAAGGAAAAAGAAATTGAATTTTTTGAAATGCCTGAAAGTGAAGCTAAAGACGAACAGCTTCCTATTGAGTTTACAGAAAATTCATAAGGGCAAAAATAGCCCTGCTAAGGGAATGTTAAGGGCATAAAAAGGGCGTAAAAAATCCAGTAATTACTAGGGTAAGGGCAAAAAGGGCAATATATTTTAAATATAAATATATTAAAATAATAAAATATATATAAATAGAAAATATACCCCTTTTGCCCTTAATAATGAAAAATAGCCTTGTAATGTCAGTAATTACTGGTGTTTTAGAGTTTATGTATTTTGCCCTTAAATTTGCCCTTATTTGCCCTTAAAGAAAATGAGGTGAAATAATGTTAAAAAGTAATAAAGCAAACGGTAACGAATTAGAGCGAATATTTGCAGAGGCTTTGTCTGTTAAAGGTCGTTGGGTACACAGGGTGCAGGACAACGCTAACGGACAGCCTTTTGATATTATATCTATAAGGAATAATATCGCATTTGTTTACGATTGTAAAGACTGTAAAAATGATATTTTTGTTTTTAATAGAATAGAAGATAATCAAAGACTTGCTTTTAATAGTTTTTTGTATTGTGGGAATATAGGTTGCTATATTGCTGTAAGGTTTAAGTCAGCAAGTGATAAGGTTTATTTGTTGCGTTATGAGTTTATAAAAGAATGGGAAGCACAAGGCAAGAAACAGATAAGTTACAAGGAGGTAGAGAATGGACACATATGTGACTATGTCGAATGTGGTCAGTATACAAAATCCTCCCGATAGCCTTTTAAATTATTGTAAAGATAATTTAAGGGTGAATAACCCTGATTACCTTGCAAGGGTAAGAATGGGATTGTGGGCAGGAGATACATCTCCAGTAATGTATTTATACAAGTACCACAAAAGCAAAAGTTTATTGCAAATTCCAATAGGCTTATATGATGAGGTAAGGGGATTTTTAGACCCTAGACACTTAAAGTATCTTGTAGATTTAAGCGATATGGAAAAAGCAGATATAAACGCAAAAATACCACTTTATGATTACCAAGAAAAGGCTGTAAATGAGATGATAAAAGCTAGATACGGTATTCTACAAAGTAAGGCAGGTAGTGGTAAAACACAAATGGGTATTGCTCTAGCTTGTAGATTAGGGTATAGGACCTTGTGGCTTACACATACGCAAGACCTTTTAAAACAAAGCTACAACAGAGCCTTGCAGTACCTTTCTAAAGAAAAGCTAGGAAAGATTACAGAAGGTAAGGTAGAGTTAGGAGAAATTACTTTTGCTACTGTACAGACAATGTGTAAGCTCAATTTGCATAATTACAAATACTGCTTTAATACCGTTATTGTGGACGAATGCCACAGGGTATCCGGCACGCCAGCTAAAAGCACACAGTTTAGCAAGGTTCTTACATCTTTAGCTGCAAGACATAAGTATGGACTTAGTGCCACATTGCATAGAGCAGACGGACTAGAAAGGTGTATGTATGCACAGCTAGGTAATGTGGCTTACAAAGTGCCTGACACAGCTGTAAGTGATAAAGTAATGACCGTTAAGGTGAAAAAGGTTGATACTGGAATAACATATGATGATATTAAGGGCTGTTATGACACAGACGGTACTTTAATATACAGTAAATTCCTAACATCGTTAGGAGAGTGCCAAAAACGCAATGAGGTTATCAGAAACATTGTTGAAAAATTAAATGACAGGCAAGCGCTTATATTAAGTGATAGAGTAGGACATTTAAGGCTTTTAAAGGATATGTTAAACGGTGCAGAACTTCTTGTAGGCAGTACAAATGCAAAGGAAAGAGAGCAGATTATAAACAATGCAAAAGCCGGAAAGGTAAAAGTGATTTTAAGCACTTTTGCCCTAGCTAAAGAGGGTTTGGATATACCTTGCCTTACTGATTTGATTATGGCTACTCCCGTCAAAGACTTTGCCATTGTGGTACAAGCAGTTGGTAGAGTTGCTAGGGTGGCTAAAGATAAGCCACAGCCGGTTGTCTATGACCTTGTAGACGATATAAACAAATGCCACAAAATGTTTTTGCAAAGGGTAAGACATTATAAAAGAAGTGGGTGTGTTATATGCCAGTAGAGGTTGTTGCCGTCTGGATGCCTTGTAAGGATTTTTTCTATAGCTTTGTGGTTGTTACCACAGGTAACAAAGTACTTATGGAAAGGGAAAAAGAGTACCCTAATTTAAAAGAGTTTATGGAGTACCTTATAAGAGTTTTTAATAAAAACAAACGCTTTGATTGGGAAAAGATACTGATTTGTAAAGAGGGTTGTTTTGTACATATGTTAGGAAAGGACTTGAAGAATGACAAGAGGTATAGAAGTTATAATTAACAGCATAGCCAAACACTACGACTTTAAAAACAGGAGTATATTGTTAATTGAAGAAATGTCAGAATTGACAAAAGCCATTACAAAATATGTTAGAGTTGAAGCCGGCGGGAAAGATATGTCTGTAAAGATTAATAAAGCAAAGGCAAGAATAATATTAATGAAAAGAGGTTTTGAGATTGAAAAAAGATAGACATTGGAGATTGGTTAAACGATGTTTGGGAGTGTAAGGAGGAATAGCTGTGGAAAATAACAATATAGACCACCCATCGCACTATTGTAATGGTATGGAGTGCATAGATGAGATGCTAACGGTGTTTGGCAGAGAAGCTGTAAAACACTTCTGTTTACTGAATGTTTGGAAGTACAGAAAAAGAGCTTTATACAAGAATGGCGAAGAAGACTTGAAAAAAGCTGACTGGTACATGAAGAAGTTGGTTGAGTTAGAGGGTGATGAAAATGAAAGTTGATTGCGGATATACTGAAAACTATCTTAAAGAGCAGAATAGGATGACAGGGAATTGTGAGATAGATTGTAAAGATTGCCCGATTAGTGATAACAACAACAAGACCAACTTGCCATGTGGAGAGTTTGAAAGAACGTATCCTGACGAAGCGATAAAAATCGTACAAAAATGGTCTGACGAACATCAGGTGGAAACTAGATTGGAACACTTTAAAAAAATGTTTCCAAACGCTCCAATATGGAAAGGACGCCCTTTTCTTTGTGTTAGGAATTTGAATAAGAAAGTTTCGTGTGAAAATGATTGTGAAAAATGCTGGAATGAGCCTTATACGGAAGGGGAGTTTTGAGTTGTGAACCTGTCGGGATTTCCGACAAGTAAAAAAGGAAAAAGCCCTCCGGCAAGCCGAAGAGCAACCAAGATGAATACACAAAACATTATAAGTGGGTTGCTTAGGTTTGTCAAGGAGGGCTTTTATGACATTAAAAGAATTAAATCAATTATATTATCTTAGCGTAGAAATAGCACATTTGAAAAAAGAAATAGAAAAAAGAGAAAATCAATCTGATATAAGGGCACAAGTTATAACAGGGATGCCATTTGGTGGAAAATTAAGTGACCCTACAGGAGAAAGAGGGACAGAGTTGTCAGACAATAAAATGTTATTAAATTTGGCGTTAATTAAAGCGGAGATAGAGAAAAATAAAATAGAGCGATATATTTCTCAAATTGATAATTCAGAAATGCGTACAATAATTAGATTGAGATGTATAGAATTTAGAACGTGGGAGCAAATAGGAGCAGAACTGCATATGCACAGAACTACAGCAAAGCGAAAAATTTCTAATTATATTAAAAATGCACACAATGCACATTGAGTATGTGTTATTATGTTAGGGTAGAAAAGGTTAAAAACTTTTGATACATTCTCCTTTCTGTGATTAAATACAGATATTAAAAAAAAGCACTTTAACTAGGTTGCTACGGCTACTATTGGTTACTGTGCTTTTTTTGTTTATAAAAAATGCTAGGAGGTGGCATTAATGAACTTATGTGATGAAAGGCAGGTGTTTTGATGAATCATAGCAAATTAGCAATTGAAGTTGTTGCAACATTGATAAGTGAAAAAACAAGCATCAATCAAAAAATAGCTGCAACAATACTGATGAAAATTCTTTTTACGGATGAAGAAAGAAAAATGATTCTTGAAGACCCTGACTTATATCCTTTTAGCAGGAATGATTCAAGGGTCAGAACATGGACGAAACAAATCGTTTCAAAAGGTAAATGTGAAAAATGCGGTGCAACTGAAAACCTTGAAGCACATCATATCATTAAATGGGCAGATTATCCAAAAGGAAGAGTTGATTTAGAAAATGGAATGTGTCTTTGTCGTAAATGTCATACAGAAGAACACAAGAATGACCAGTCATATTTTATGATGAAGTCAAAAGAAAGTAGGTGTTCAGCGTGACGCCAAGACAAGAAAAGTTTTGCCTTGAATATGCTGCATCAGGTAACGCGTACCATTCAGCACTTAATGCAGGATATAGTGAAAACTATGCAAAAGGCAATGTCAGCAAATTGTTGGAAAATGAGAGTGTAAAAAAACGATTGCAGGAACTGAAAGAAAAAGCGGAATCTGAAAAGATTGCTGATATTAAAGAAATGCAAGAAAAACTGACTGCAATCATTAGACAAGATACAACAGAAGATGTGATTGTGGTTGAAGGTACAGGCGATGGTTGTTCTGTAGCGAGAATTATGCAAAAGAAACCTTCTTTCAAAGAAGTTGTCAGTGCAATCAATACGCTCGGAAAGATGCAGGGGGCATTCGCTGATAATATCAATTTATCACTTGAACCAGTTATGATTGTGAATGACCTGAAAGAATAATAGGTGATGTCATGAAGGTATCATTGCAGGAAGCAGTTGGCAAGGGTTACAAAGACTTTTGGAATTTCACGGGAAGATACAGAGTATGCAAAGGTTCTCGAGCTAGTAAAAAATCTAAGACAACAGCCTTAAACTTTATATACCGCATTATGAAATACCCTCAAGCAAACTTGCTTGTTGTAAGAAAAGTGTTTGGCACTTTGAAAGACAGTTGTTATACAGATTTAAAGTGGGCTATCCACCGTTTTGGTGTAGATAGCCTTTTTGAGTGTAAGTTAAGCCCTTTAGAAATTACTTATAAGCCGACAGGGCAAAAAATACTGTTTAGAGGGCTAGACGACCCTTTAAAGATTACATCAATAACAGTACAAAACGGCTCTCTTTGTTGGCTTTGGATAGAAGAAGCTTATGAAATTGATTCCGAAGACGATTTTAATATGCTTGATGAGTCTATAAGAGGTATAACACCTCCTGGACTGTTTAAGCAAATAACAATTACATTAAACCCTTGGAATGAGCATCACTGGATAAAGGCTAGGTTCTTTGATGTTATAGATAGCAACATAATGGCAAAGTCTACAAATTATATGTGCAACGAATGGCTTGACGAAAGCGACTTAAAAGTGTTTGAGGATATGAAAAAGAATAACCCTCGTCGTTATCAAGTTGCCGGTCTGGGGAATTGGGGTATTACAGATGGTTTGGTCTATGAGAATTGGCAGGAAAGGTTGTTTACTGTTGAGGAAGTTACGAAAATGCCAGGGATTGAAAGTACATTTGGTTTGGATTTTGGTTATACCAACGACCCAACAGCCTTATTCTGTGGGCTTATAGATGTTAAAGGTAAAGTTTTGTATGTGTTTGATGAGATATACGAAAGAGGGCTTAGTAATGAAAAAATAGCCGAAAAGATAAGAGAAAAGGGCTATAGTAAAGAAATTATTACGGCTGATTCTTCCGAACCAAAATCTATAGACAGGCTTAGGGAATTAAGTATAAGGCGTATTAAGCCGGCAAGAAAAGGTAAAGACAGCGTAAATAATGGCATTGACTTTTTGCAAGGCTTTGAAATATTGATACATCCTAAATGCCAAAATTTCATAAAAGAGATTGGGTCGTACTGTTGGGATAAAAACAAAGAAGGTAAGAGTATAAATGTTCCTGTCGACACAAATAACCACTTAATGGACGCTATGCGATATGCTGTAGAGGGTTACACAAGAGGTAGGACATTTAGTTTTGAATAGAGGTGATAAAGATTGTTTGATTTTCAGTTTCCGGGGTGGCTGACCCCGTACATGAATGACATTATCCGTAAAGGAGCAGAAAGCAGATTAACGGATATGGACTATGTGTCTAGGGAGATAACTCGTTTTTTATCCAGTCCACGCCGAGCCGACATGCTAACAGGCAACAGATACTATACAGGGGTACACGATATATTGCATTACAAGAAAATGGTTATTGGTGAAGGAGGAGAACCTACTCCAGTTACTAATCTTCCAAATGACAGACTTGTAAATAACCAGTATGGCAAATTGGTCGACCAAAAAGTTAATTACTTGTTGGGTAAGGAAATATTGTTTAACACAAAAGACAAAACCTATTCAGAAATACTCAACAACAAAATTTTTGACGCTAAGTTTGATAAACTTATACAGGAAATCGGCGAAGATAGCCTGAATTGTGGTATTGGTTGGATATACATAGGGTATGATGAAAGAGGCGAGTTAAGTATGCAGAGGATAAAACCTTGGCAAATAATCCCTTGTTGGGCTGACGAGGCACACGCCATATTAAATTATGTTATTCGAATATATCCTGTTTCTTATTACGAAGGCAAGACCGAAAAGGAAGCATTAAAAATTGAAATATATGAAGAAAATGGCATTACCAGGCTAGTAAAAACCGATGGGCAGATATTACCGGACGGCATAAATTGGCGAGTGCCTTATTTTTATAATGATGAACAGCCTCTTGGCTGGGATAAGATACCTCTTATTCCTTTTAGGGCGAATAGAAATGAATTACCATTACTGAAAAAAGTTAAAAGTCTACAAGATGCTTTAAACCTTATGTACAGCAACTATACTAACAATATGCAAGAAGACCCTAGAAACACTATTTTAGTTTTAAAGAATTATGACGGTGAAAATTTAGGAGAATTTAGACAGAATTTGTCTACTTACGGTGCTGTTAAGGTGCGAACTGCTGATGGTTCGCAAGGTGGGGTTGAAACACTATCTATACAGGTAAATGCTGAAAATTACAAGGTTATTATCGATTTGCTCAAAAAGGCAATAATTGAAAATGCAATGGGATACGATGCTAAAGACGATAGGTTAAGTGGCAATGCAAATCAAATGAACATACAGAGTATGTACTCAGATATTGACCTTGATGCCAACAAGATGGAAACAGAATACAAGGCTAGCCTGCAAAGGCTGTTGTGGTTTGTAAATGCTTATTTATCCCAGACGGGACAAGGTGATTACTTTGGGGAAGATGTTGAGATTGTCTTTAATAGAGACGTGCTTATTAACGAAAGTGAAGCAATAGACAACTGCGTTAAGTCATTAGGTGTTTTAAGCAAAGAATCTGTTGTTAAAAACCACCCTTGGGTTAATGATGTCAGCGCTGAAATGGAGCTTATACAAAAGCAAAATGACGAGGAGTACAGCATTAAACTTGACAACATAAAGGCTGGTGACAGCATTGACGAAGAATAGTGATTACTGGAAAGATAGGGCTATAGAAAACGAAAAGAATGCCAGAACTACTGCTGAAATAGGTGAAGCAGAATTAAAGGCTATCTTTTCTGAGACAAGTTCTAAGATACAAAAAGAAGTTGACTATTGGTGGAATAGATTTGCTAAGAATAACAACCTTACGATAAGTGAAGCTAAAAAGCTAATGTCTAATAAGGAATTAGACGAGCTTAATTTGGATGTTAAAGAGTATATAAAGAATGGCATTGAAGCAGCTATTACTCAACTTCCTTACATAGAGAGTCAGCTAGAAAACGCTAGTGCTAAGTTTCATATCAGTAGGTTAAATGCTTTAAAGATACAGGTGCTATCTATAAGTAATGAAATGTTCGCAGATGTGGACAAGACTGTTAAAGAAAGTATGAAAAAAGTCTATACTGACACATATTATAAAACAGCCTTTAATATTCAAGATGCCGTTGGAGTTTACTTTGATTTTACTAAGATTGACGATAATTTGCTTGAAAAGATTTTGTCTAAGCCTTGGGCAGAAGATGGAAGTAATTTTTCTGAACGAATATGGGGCAAGTATAGACCAAAACTTGTAAATAGACTTCACAAAGATTTAACAGATTGTGTGTCGAGGGGCAGAAATCCTAACGAGTATACGCAAGCCATTGCAAAAGATTTTGATGTTGGTTTAAAGCAAGCTGGCGATTTGATGTTGAGCGAATACAACTACTTTAATGAAAAGGCTACGCAGGATTGTATGAATGAGTTAGATGTCGAAGAATACGAAATACTTGGCACTCTTGACGGCGTTACTTGTGCTACCTGTGGTGGTTTAGATGGCAAGCATTATCCCCTTAAAGATGCCGTAATTGGTATCAACTCTCCACCGTTTCATCCTCGTTGCAGGTGTACAACTATTCCTTATTTTAATGATGAATTTACTCAAGGCGAGGAAAGAGCTTACAGGGGTGAGGACGGAAAAACTCACTACACTAAGGCTAAAACATATGAGGAATGGAAAAAGGAATTTGTTAAGGAGAAAGGTCAAGACGCTTGGGATTTATATGAGAAAAAACGCTAAGAATGAAAAAGTCAATAAATTTGCTGGCGAAAAATATGCAAGTGCTGGAGAGAATAGGTTTACAAGTAAAAGCAATAGTGATACAATAAAGTCAATAGATGTTGATGATTTTGAATTATTTGCTTCTAGCAAGAGCAATAACATTTTACCGGAAGTGTCAAAAGTTATTACAGACACCATTAAAAAGTTTGAAAATCAAGGTGGAATGTACAAGAGGGAAAAGTAAATGATAGTTGGTATACCTTGTGGAAACTGTAAACATATACGACCTAATAAAGATGGTTGGCAATGTGTTTGTGACGCTTTCCCTGATGGCATTCCTGATGATAACTTATTCTACAAAAGCGAAACAGAACTGTTGGAGATGAAAGTCTGTAACAATGGTATAGGCTATGAGCCAGCAGGGAGAATTTGGAAGTAATTCAGAGGTGCTTTTTTGATGTAAAAATAATGGGGTAGCAAAATGCGACCCCATAAATAAAAGTTACCAGCAAATTAAAAAACACAATAAACAAGAGCAATAGGACAGTTTTAGACTGTCCTATTTTTGTTGCTCGAAAAGTTAAACATAAGGAGGAAAAGACATGGAAAAGATTTTAACATTGGAAGAAACTGCAAAAATGATGTTGAGCAAGGACTACAAGGAAAGATTTAAGGCTGAATATTATCAGCTGGTTAATAGATACAAAAAGCTCAAGTCGATGTTGGAAAAATGGGATGCAGGTACTTTAGATTTCAAGCCGGCTTCTTCAAGAGCTATTTATAGTATTCAGATTGACGCAATGGAAAGATATATTGTTGTACTTGAATTAAGAGCCAGTACTGAAAAAATAGATTTGTCGAAGTAATGAAGTAATAGCCAGTTAATCGCATACTGAAAGGATGTGGTTCCGTTGGGCTGGGTATAATTAATTTTTTATAACAGGAATTACGGCGATGTCTTTGGACTAAACCTAGTGGGGAGGTTGCGACCAAACCACTTTAAATAATTTAGTCAGCAAGAGGGGATAGGTGCAACAGCCTATTCCTTTTTTATATTTGCCCTGAATATGGCGTAAAACTATTCAAGCATTTTAACATAAGAGGTGAAACCTCGTAAAAAATCGTATTGGAGGAATGAGTAAAATGAAAAGAAATTTTTTAGAAGACTTAGGTCTTGAAAAAGAAGTGGTTGACAAAATTATGGCTGAAAACGGCAAGGATATTGAGAATGCCAAGGCTAATTATGACGAGCTAAAGGCTGAATTAAAGACAGCTAATGCTACAATAGCTGATAGAGATAATCAGTTAAAAGAGCTTAAAGATAGTGCAAAAGGCAATGAAGATTTAACTGCTAAGATTGCTGAGCTTGAAAAGCAGAACAAAGATGAAGCTAAAAATCATAAAGCAGAAATTGAAAGTCTTAAAATTAATAATGCCATTGATAAAGCTCTTGCTACTTTCAAAGCTAAAACACCTAAAGCTGTTAAAGCAATGCTTGATATGGAAAATATTAAGTTTGACGAAGACGGCAACATTACAGGTATTGATGAGCAGGTAAAGGCTATTGCTGAAGCAGAAGATACAAAGTATCTGTTTGATAGTGCTACACCTAACTTCAAGGGGACTGTGCCTGGATATGGTGCAGATGATGTGAACCCAGAGACTGATAAAATGACCTATAGTCAAATGTGTGCTTACTTGGAGGATAATCCAGGAGCAACGATTTAAAAGGAGGAGTAATAAATGAAATTTGATAGTAAGACATTTAATCCACAGGCTTTTGGTAAATATGTGGAAAGAATACCACAACTTAAAAAGAACGAGCTTATTAAAAGTGGAGCTTTAAAAGGAAATACTGAAATTAGAAATGCTTTTAGTTCGCAGACTGGTACAGCTTATGCGATATTACCTATGTATGGTCTACTTGATGGTGAGGTTTTAAACTATGACGGTCAGAATGATATTACAGCAACAACTACAACAACATATGAAAGAGGTGTAGTGGTTACCGGTAGAGCTAAGGCTTGGACTGAAGGTGACTTCGCTGTTGATATTACTGGTGGCGTCGACTTTATGGATAATGTTGCACAGCAGGTATCAGAATACTTTGACGGTGTTGACCAGGACACATTGCTTGCAATCCTCGAGGGTATCTTCAACATGACTGGTACAGAGAATAAAAAGTTTGTAGACCAGCATACTTACGATATTACATCTATTGATGATGGTATGACGGGTCCAGCTACTCTCAATAGTGCTATTCAGAAAGCAGGTGGCGATAATAAGAGCAAGTTCACAATGGTTATTATGCACTCAACTGTTGCAACTAATCTTGAAAATCTCAAACTTTTAGCTTATTTAAAGCAGACAGATAGTAACGGTATTGAAAGAGAACTTGGACTTGCAACTTGGAATGGCAGAACTGTTATTGTTGATGACGATATGCCTACATCTGAAGTAGCTGAGTCTAAGAGTGGTGCTGGTGATGGTTATACTAAGTATGTAACATATGTACTTGGTACAGGTGCTTTTGACTATGAAAATATCGGTGCTAAAGTACCTTTTGAAATGAACAGAGACCCTAAGACACACGGTGGTCAGGATACTTTATATGCCAGACAGAGAAAGTGCTATGCCCCTTATGGTATTAGTTACACTAAGAAGAAACAAGCTACCTTATCTCCTACAGATACAGAACTAAAAGACGGTAGCAACTGGGAGCTTGTAAACGATGGTAACGGCAAGACAATAAATCACAAGGCTATTCCTATTGCAAGAATTATTTCAAAGGGCTGATAATATGGTTACAAGTAAACAAGTAGCAAACAAGCTAAAATTGTTAGGCTACAATATCCCTGACGGGGAGAATGAGATTTTAGAAGTCTTAATTGACGAGGTCAGGGATTATATTTTAAATTATTGCAACATTAAAGAAGTGCCTGCTGAACTTAACTCTTGTTGGGTAAGTCTTGTGTGCCAAAAATATTTGCAAAATAAACTTGCTTTAGGGGATATGGAAGGAGTGGAGAATGGAAATATTTCTTCCATATCCGAAGGCGAGACAAGCATAAGTTATGACAATAGCAATAGTAGTGTTGCTAGAATGCAGAAGCTGATTGACAAGTTAGGGAAAGTAGAAAATCAGCTTATTGGATTTAGAAAGGTGAAGTGGTAATATGGGCAATCCTTTTGATGTTATGAGGAAACAGCTTGAGAAGATGTATTTTGGTAAATGTGATGTTTACGAATATGTAAAAATCAAAAATGAGGAAACTAAAATAACTTCGCATAAAGAAAAGCTTGTTTACAGTAATATCCCTTGTAGGTTATCGTATGGTAAAAGCCCCGCAAATACTATAAATGATGGAGCAGAACTAGCCCAAACCATAAAGCTTTTTATGGCTCCGGATATAGTTATAAACGCAGGGTCTAAGATTGTTGTTACTCAAAACAATAGAACAGAAGCTTACAGTAATTCCGGAAAAAGCAAAGTCTATAATTCGCACCAAGAAATAGAACTTGAAATATTTAAGGAGTGGTCATAATGCCGGTAGATATATCTCAGCTTAAAGAGTTTTCTAAAAAAATAGACAATTTGCCTAAAGTCGTAAACTCAGGCAAAATTGCTGACGACACCCTAAAGGAACTTGGAGCTAAGATGCTACGAATGGTAAAAGAAAGAACCCCTGTAGGGAAAAGTCAAACCACAACCGTTCTAAGGTGGAGGCGAGGTAAAGACGGTAGTGTTAGTGTTATGAAAAATAAAGATGGCACAGCCAAAACAAAGGAAATAACAACATATACAGGGGGAACTTTAAGAAGAAACTGGAAAATAAGTAAAATTATTAAAGATGGGGATAATCACTACTTAATAATATATAACAACATATATTATGCTTCTTATGTTGAGTTCGGACACAGACAACAGCCTGGGAGGTTTGTTCCTGTTCTTGGAAAAAGATTAAAGGCTGGATATGTTAAGGGACATTACATGATGACAAATTCAGCAAGAGAAATTGAAAAAGTTGCAACAAGGTTGGCAGAAAAAAATATGAAGCGTAGATTTGATGAGGTTTTTAAATGATAGATGTAATAGGTGAAATTATTAAAGGAATTGCGATTAAGCTAGATTCCCTTTTTGAAAATGTAGAAATATATACAGAAAATGTTCCACAAGGTCTTAATACACCTTGTTTTTTTATTTCTTGTATAAATCACAATACTGACTTACTACTAAACGAAACTAAAATAAAAGAAACGACTTTCGATATTACATATATGGCAACTGAAAATACATCAACTCCCAACGCCGAATTAGATAAGGTATTGGGAGTAATCTCTGACGGCCTATTGAGTATAACTGCTTTAGATAAGACTTTTAAAGCTAGAAATGTAGAGATACAAAAGTTTGATAAAGAATTGCATTTTATTGTTAGTTATAATTTTATTAGGTTGGCCGACAAGGAAAAGCCATATATGGAAAATTTAAAGAAAGAGGTGAAGGCAAATGGCTGAAACAGAAAATAAATCGATAGTAAAAGAAGATACTTTTACTAAAGAACAGTTGTTAAGCAGCAGAAAGTACAAAAATTGTACAGATGTATTAAGTTTTTTATTGGACGATAAAACCCAATATACTTTCAGTGAAGTGGATGAACTCATTAAAAAATTTTATAAAGGGGGTAAATCATAATGGCTTTAGGCGGAGGAAATTTTACAACACAGAACAAAGTATTGCCAGGAAGCTACATTAATTTTGTTAGCACATCGAACAATGCTAATGTTTTTGGAGAAAGAGGCATAGGTGCTATGTGTTTTTCTAGCGATTGGTTAGCACAGGGTGCTGTAACAGAAATTACAGCAGAAGACTTTTTAACAAACTCTACTAAAATATTAGGTCACGACTACGGTGATGACAGTATGTTAGTTTTAAGAGAGTTTTTTAAGAACGGTAGCAAATTATATGCTTACAACCTTAACGGCGGTGGTGTAAAGGCTAACAATGCTTACTGCACAGCAAAAAATGCAGGTACTAGAGGTAACGATTTAAAGACTGTTATTGCAAAGAATGTAGATAACACAAACTTGTACGATGTAAGCACATATTTAAGCACAATACTTGTAGATAAACAGACAGTAGCAACAGCTAAGGACCTTGTAGGTAACGACTTTGTTACATTTCAGCCTAGCGCAAGTCTTGCCGTAACAGCCGGTACAAACCTTACAGGAGGTACAAACGGTACTTTTAACGAAACACAGGTAGCACAGAACTTTATTAACGCATTAGAACCTTACAGCTTTAATGGCTTATGCGTTGTAACAGACAATAGTTCTGTAAACAGCCTTTTAGCGGCGTACACAAAGAGAATGCGTGATAGTGTAGGCAAGAAGTTTCAGGCTGTTGTGTTTGATACTGACAACAATTATGACTACGAGGGTGTTATCGTAGTGCCTAACCAGTCTGACGAGGATGACGGAGTTGTTGTAGCTTGGGTGTTAGGTGCAGTCGCAGGCTGTGAGATTAATAAAAGTTTAACCAATACTGTATATAACGGGGAATTGGATATTGATGTTAATTATACACAGTCAGGTCTTGAAGATTTTATAGGTGATGGGTTCTTCACTTTTCATAAAGTTGGAAGTGAGGTAAGGGTTCTTGAAGACATTAACAGCCTTAAATCTACAACTATTGAAAAAAGTAATATATTTAAGAATAACCAGACTGTCAGGGTTTGCGACCAGATTGCCACAGATATTGCAGAAATCTTTAATACCTATTACTTAGGTAAAGTCCAAAACGATGATATGGGAAGAACTGCATTTAGAGGAGATATAATAAATCACCATAATGTTTTGGTTGGCAAAAGAGCCATAGAAGCATTTAATAGTGAAGATATACAGATTACGCAAGGCAATGAAAAAGGTTCTGTCGTTGTTAATGAAACTATTACAATAATTAACACAATGGACAAGCTTTACATGACAGTAAAGGTTAATTAGGAGGTGAAAAAATTATGGGTAAAGTATTATCCCTAAAAGCAATAGATACCATTAACGGTGCTATGGGTAGGTGTTATGCCAAAATTAATGGTTCACTTGAAGAAATGATTTACGCGACAAAGGTAAACGCAGATGTTGAAAAAAACATGAAGGAAATTCCTGTTTTAGGATATAACGGACAAAAAAACAAAAGTACCGGCTGGAAAGGAACAGGAACTATAACTGCTTATTACATTACCAGTCTGTTCAGAAAACTTATGCTTGAGTATATGAATACGGGCAAGGATTTTTACATGGACCTTTACATTGAAAATGAAGACCCTAGTTCTGGTACAGGAAAACAGAAGATTTGGCTCAAGAATGTAACAATAACAAAAGTTACTTTGGCAATGCTTGATGTTACAAATACAGAATTAAACGAAGAAATGCCTTTTGTATTCGATGGTGCAGAATTAATAGAAGGTTTTGATACAGTATATGGTGAATAATCGGAGGTAAAAAAATATGAATTTTCAGGAATTTTTAAATAGAAGCGAAAGCACAAGAAATGTAACCAAAAAAGTAATCGTTGGTGATAGATTTAAGGACGAAAATGGCAAAGATTACGCGTTTACAATAAAAGCTATCAGTATTAATAAGATGGAAGAATTTCGCAGACAGGCGACAATAACTAATTCTAAAGGTTTATTTGAATTTAGCGCTGGTAAATTTAATTCTAAACTTGCTATCGAATGTTGCAAATACCCTAACTTTAAAGACGCTAAGAGTATAGAAGAAAGAGGTTTACATACTCCGGAAGAATATTTAAGAGATGTACTTCTTCCAGGAGAAATTGAAGCATTAGGTATGGCTATACAGAATGCTTGCGGTTACAATGTGTCAGTAAACGAACTTATTGAAACATCAAAAAACTAATAACGGGAGGTGACAAAGACGCAAATCTTTGTTATTATGCCTTGCACAAATGGCATAAACTCCCGAACGAAATAATGTCCCTCTCCCGCGAAGAGAGGGCTTTTTTGTGGGCAGCTATGATTGTACTAGCGGAAAAGAAAAGGAAGTAATATTGTGAGTGAAGTTAGAACTAAAATAACAGTAACGGACGGTGTCACTTCTACCGTCAGACGAATGCAGAACTCAGTATCTGGTTTGATAACTAAAGTTGTACAGCTCGATAAGGAGTTTGATAAGGCTTTTAACCTTGGAAGATTTGGGAACACAAATCAAACTTTACAATCAACTAACAGTAACATGCAAGCTATCACTGATAGCACAAAAGCTTTCGAAGAACAGTTAAACAGAATAAGGGAAGACATTCAAGGAATAAGGGACATACAAGGAACATTAGCTCAATCCCAAAATAGTTTTAATGCTTCTTTAGGCTCTGGTGCAAGTGGAGCTAACGCACTACTAAGTACGATGAAAAAGATTGTAACAGTTGCTGCAACGGGTTACGGAGCAAAAAATCTAATAGATAAGTCCGACACATGGACAAATATGCAGGCTAGACTTAGACTTAATACTGATACAGACGAAGAAAGAGATGTACTTCAGTTACAAGCATATCAGGCAGCCCTTAGAAGCCGTGGTGATTATAAAACCACAGCAGATTCAATAGCTAAGTTAGGCCTACTTGCGGGAGATGCTTTTAATAGCAATACAGAAACCGTTTTATTTGCTGAGCTTATGAACAAAAGTTTCAAACTTAGTGGTGCAAGTACAGAAGAAAAAAATGCAGGCATGTATCAGCTTACACAGGCTATGGCTTCTGGTAAATTACAGGGCGATGAATTTAGGAGTATTATGGAAAATGCTCCAATGTTAGCACAAGCAATAGCAGACTACACAGGAAAGACAAAGGGTGACTTGAAAGAAATGTCAGCCGATGGTGCTATTACAGCTGACATTATAAAAGGGGCTTTATTTAATGCTGCTGATGATATAAATAGTAAATTTGAAACAATGCCAATGACCTTTGCCGATTCGTGGACTAATGTTGTTACACAAGCTCAACAATCATTTTCAGGGCTATACGAGCAAATGAATAATATGCTCAACTCTGATGTGGGGCAAGGTGTGTTTAGTGGGATAATTGACGCAATTAAGACGGCCGAACAGTATGGTCAGTTATTCCTAAGTACATTAAATGCTGGATTTATTGTTGCTGGTCCGGGAATTGATGCTGCAGCGAATAGTGCGGCAAACTTCACTAAACAAATGTTCGGAGCAACAGGTGTTGTAGGAAGTTTTGTGAAAAACATTTCAAGGCTTGTAAGTTCTCAAGGTTTCGCAGATAGCTTAAATATAGTTGGTGGTACTATTATTACTATAGGTAATGCAATTAATTTTGTAATGACTGTTGCAACACCTCTTTTACCTTTAATTACTGGTATATATGTAGCGTTTAAGACATACAATACAATTTACCCTATAATAAATACAGTTACCACCGGGATAGCAGGGGTTGTAACTTCTACAATAGCATTAAAAAACGCATTGACGGGAGCAACAGAAGCTCAAAACGGGCTGAGTGCAGCTATGAACACAAATCCGTATTTGCTTGTAGCTAGTGCAGTGGCGAAAGTTATTGCTATGTTACTTTCACTTATAGCTACTATAAAGGCTGTTAATGCAGCTGCTGGATTAGCGGCTGATAGTCAAACACAAGCATCTTTAGACGCTATAGAATACAGAGATAAGCATGGAGTTAGTTTGGCGACAGCTCAACAGATAATTAGTACACAAAAAACATACGATGACCAAATGGATGGATTAGACAATGACATCAAAAAGTTGCAAGAAAAAAGAAAAAAACTCCAAACAAGGTATGGTACATTATTTGGAGATTCCGGAAACTTATCTGTGAATGTAATGACAGCTCAAGACAATTATGTAAACAAACAGCTAGATGATATTACCAAGCAAATATCTGAAAAATACAAACAAAAAGAAGCTTTGTGGGGTGCTAGGTATGAAGAAACTAAAAACGCCGAAAATGCTGATAAAGCTAATCAAAAAGCTATGGCAGAGTTAAAAAAGATAAGCACAGACCCTAACGATTACATATCTGACGGTGGAATTAACCTAGATGGAAAAGACAAAAAGACCGATGTAGGAACAGTTGATGAAGTAAACAAGATTAATGATACTGTAGATATAGCCAGTGAGGACCTTAAATATATGAGAGAGCTTGCCGAACAAGAGATTATTAATCAATTTACATCTAAGTTGATACAGCCCAGTATAAATGTTACTTTTGGAGAGGTAACTCAAACAGCTGATGTAGATGCTGTAGTTAAACAAATTACAACAGGACTTGTTGACAGTTTGAACAATAGTTCAGATTTAGTACATATATAATATTGACATATTTTTATTTTTTTGTTACTATAAAAATAAAAAGGGGTGTTGATATGATTAAATTAAAATCAAAGGCATTATTTTTAATAGCTTTTATTGGAATTATTTTATCACTGACTTGTTCGGTATATGCGAGTAATAATTTACTTGATGTAACTAAGAGTGATATAGATAACCTTGAAAAAATTATTAACGAAAAGTATTTTTCATTTACTAATTCTTACGATTATACAGATTGTTCCGACGAGGAATTTGTAAGGTATTTAATGATTTCTTTATTCTGTAATAACGAAATATCTCAATCAGATAATAAAGACCCTCTTAATAAACTTCAGTGGAATTATAAAGTAGATGGGGAATATTTTGATTGGATTTCACAGAACATATTCCATAAGAAAATAAGTCATAATTATAATTCGGATTTTGGTTATTATTACAACGGCTATTATTATTATATGATTGAGGGCATTGGGGGCATGGACGAAACTTATAGTATTGTAAGTTGTGAAAAAAGAGCCGATAATAAATATAATATAAAAGGAATATTGGATTTTCATGAAAATGGAGGACAGTATAATTTTTATATTATAGCTGATTTGCAAGAATTAAACGGAAAAAGAGAGTGGACTTTTTATAAATCTAGCAAGTTGCCATTGTTTTATGACGAGGAGTCGGCTAATGATATAAGACTCCAAATAGATGGCGAGGATATAATCTTTCCTATTAATAGTGTTAAACCTCAAATCTATAATAACAGAGTTTATGTTCCTATTAGAAAGGCTTGTGAATATTTAGGAATTACAGTTAAGTACGATAGCAGTAGTGGTATGATGTACTTCTATAGTGGCAACGGAAGAAACTCATCACACCTAAAAGGAACATCAATTATATATGTTAATGGTAATCCTGTAAATTTTGATACAACATCAATAAATGTTAATGGAAACACATTAATGCCAATACGAATGTTGGCTGAATCATTAGGGAAAAGTGTAAGTTGGAATAGTGATACACGAACAGTAAATGTTATTAGTTGATTTATTTAATGTGAATTTTAAAATTGTAATGAAAGCAATCTCAAAAGAGGTTGCTTTTTTGATTGTAAAAAATTTTTAAAATACCTCTTGACTTTTTGAATACCATAATATATACTGTATTTAGTGGTATTCAAAAAGTGAGGTGATGAAAATGAGTCCACGAACAGGTAGACCAAAATCTGATAATCCTAAGTCAACCCAGCTTGCCGTAAGGTTGGATAACGATACTTTGAATAAATTAGATGAGGTTTCAAAGGTAAATTCTGAAACAAGAGTTCAAACGATAAGACGAGGTATTGAAAAATTGTATTCGGAATTAAACAAATAAAAAAAGAACGGCTACTACACAACCGACCAAAGTTACTAGTAACCATTCTTTGTAGAAAAGAAGTTTCCTTCTGTGAAATATTTTAACACAGAAAGAAGCTCTTTTCAAGAACCAGTTTTTAGATTTGAAAGGAGTTTTTTATTATGGATAAAATGATAAACGCAATGATAGAGGCTATATATAATGATTTTATAAGCAAAGGAGATTATTCAGACTTACCTGAGGCAACACAAGCAAGAGATAATACATATAATTTATACTGGGATAATCCTAAGTTTGAAGATATTAGACACGAGTTAGACGCAGCTATAGGACAAAGTGATTGTGCGAGTGAAAAACAGGGTTTTATTTATGGCTTTAAAAAAGCTATGGAATTATTTGAAAGAGATGGTGGTATAAGATGAACGAATTAATAAAAGTAAATTATGACAGTGAAAAGCCAACTGTATTAGGTAGAGATTTATATGAAGCTTTGGAAGTAAAATCAAAATATGCTGATTGGTTTAAGAATATGTGTGGATATGGATTTACCGAAAATGTTGATTATATGTCGTTTTCTAAAATTTTAGAAAACGGTGGTAAGGCTAAAGACCACCAACTTACAATCCAAATGGCAAAAGAAATTTGTATGCTACAGAGAAATGAAAAAGGCAAGCAATTTCGTCAATATTTCATACAGATTGAAGAAAGTTGGAACAGTCCGGAAATGGTAATGTCAAGAGCTTTGAAAATGGCTGAAAACCAAATAAAGAAGTTGACAGTTATTAACTCACAGCTTACAGTTGACAATACAATTATGAAGCCTAAGGCTGATTACTTTGACGAGCTTGTGGATAGAAATTTACTTACAAATTTCAGAGAAACAGCAAAACAGCTTGAAGTTGGTGAGAAGAAATTTATCAAATTCCTTATAGAACATAAATATGTATATAGGGATAAGAGGGGAAAATTGATGCCTTATGCCGATAAAAATAAGGGATTGTTTGAATTAAAAGAAACCTTTAATGAAAAGACTAGTTGGAAAGGTACTCAAACATTAATTACTCCAAAGGGTAGAGAAACATTTAGGTTACTGATACCTAAAGCTATTGCTTAATATATGAATATTTACAAAAAGGTTATTGTTCGCAATAGCCTTTTTTGTTTGCCTTGAAAGGGGGTGATTAGCAATGTATAGATTTATCTTCCAGAGAGATGTTGACGGAAATACAGAAGAAATTGAGTTTCCTCTTGCTCCAAAGCAGTTTAAAACGGTAGTAGGAAACAAAAACAAGACTTACGAATTAGTATCTGTTGGAGAAGTAAATGTTCCTAAAAATATTGGACTTAGAACCTTTACTTTTGAAGTATTATTGCCTAAAAACGATGTTTTAGTAACGGGAACAAAATATTATGTCGAAGATGATGCAATTAAAAACTGGACAAAAATGCAATTTAAAGAACCTATATGGTATTTAAACAGATTAAGAGAGTTAAAAGCTAAGAAAGCTCCTTTTTTCTTAATAATAATAAGACAAATGAGAGATGGATACAACAATGATGGGAGCATAAAGATAAAGCAACTCTTTGGTGGAAATTTAAAAGTTACTCTTGAAAGCTATACTGTAGAAGAAAATGCTGGCGAAGAAGGAGATTTTTGGGTAAACATAACACTTAAAGAATATAGAGAAGTCGGTGTACTAAAAAAGCTTGAAAATACTGGGAAAGTAAACGATAACGGTAAAACAGAAATTGTTGAAAACATAGACAGGAAAGATACAATGACCTTGGTTGATACTTATACAGTCCAAAAAGGAGATACTCTCTGGGGAATTGCAAAAAAACAATTAAACGATGGAAGTATGTATTCTTATCTGTCCAAAATCAATAAGATTGAGGACCCAAACTCTATAAAGGTAGGACAGGTATTAAAGCTAAAAGAACCAGAAATGCACGAACCGACAATAAGTGAAGGTAGCTTTACAGCAACTAGCAATGGGAACATTGTGTTTAATGAAGAAAACAGTGACCACACTTATACGGCAAGCCCTACATATCCAATTAATTAAGAGGTGATGAAATGAGCACACAGGTTGAAAAATTAATTAACTGGGCAAACGCTTATGTAAACAAAGAAAAATTCCCTCACGCCAATTCTAAAAGCGATATGTGGAAAGCAAAAGACAGTTGTCAAGGTTTTGTTGCATCTGCATATTACGCAGCAGGAATAAACAAAGTATACACCAGTTACAATACGGCAGCACAAGCAAGAAAGGCATGGGGCAGTAACAGTTTAACTTGGAAAAATGGTAAGATAGATTATAGCAAAATCCCAACAGGAGCTTGTATATATTCTCAGGCCGGTAAAGACACAAGAGGGCATGTTTCTTTGTATATTGGAAACGGCTATATTATAGAAGCCGGAACAGACACAATCCAAAAAGTGTTGCTTAATGATACTTTAAGTGGGCGAACATATTATAGTTGGGGATATAATGGAAACACTAAGCCGGGAGGCTCTGTTACTGGAGGTCTTACAAGTATAAAACAATACTTAGGCGAATTTACTTTAACAGCATATTGTTCTTGTAAGATTTGTTGTGGAAATTATAGCCCAGAAGTGACCGGAAAGAAAAGCACGACAGCAAGCGGAACTACCCCTAAAGCAGGAAGAACTGTAGCTGTAGATAAATCTGTTATCCCACTTGGTAGTAAATTAGAAATTTTAGGTAAAAATTATGTAGCCGAAGATGTTGGCGGGGCAATAAAAGGAAATAGAATTGATATTTATTTTGACAAGCATTCAGAAGCTGTAAAATTTGGTAAACAAGTAGCAGATGTATACATATTAAAAGATGATATAGATACTCCCGGCTCCAATAGCACTATAAGCTTCAACTTAAACAAAAAAAGCTTAGAGAACTTACCAAAATTTAACAAAGCAGAAAAAGCGAAAATTGTTTGCGATGAAGGAAATAAGGGCGTTTGTTTAAAGATAATACACGAATCTACAATATATACAGTTACAGATGTATGTAAGGACAAGATAACCCTTTATTCAAAAAGGGGAGCCAATCCAGCTAAATTGACATTTAGCATTTTAAGAAGTGCATTAACAAATAATAGTATAAACTTTACAGAAGGTGATGCTGTAGCTCTTATGTACGATGATGTTAAAATGTTTTGGGGATATATTTTTAGTAAACAAAGAACTAAAGAACAGGTTATTACAGTAGTTGCGTATGACCAAACAAGATACTTAAAAAACAAAGAAACTTATTGCTACGACGGGAAGACTGCAACAGAAGTTATTAAAATGATAGCTAATGACTATAGGCTGCAATTAGGAGCTTTAGCTGACACAGAGTATGTAATTTGTAATCGTGTTGAAGATGATAAAACCTTATGGGATATTATATACAATGCTTTAGATTTTACACAAATATATAGCGGGAAAGGCTTTGTTTTTTATGATGACTTTGGAAGCCTAACATTGAAAAGCTATGATGATTTAAGAGTTCCTCTGGCTTTGGTTGACGATGATAATACCCTGATAGACTTTAACTATAAAACTGATATTGATACAAATACCTACAATAGAGTTGTAATGTACCGTGACAATGAAACAACTTTGTGTAGAGATGTTTATATTTCTCAAGATAGTTTGAATGAAATAAAATGGGGTGTTTTGCAGTATACTCAAAGAGCATCCGATAGCTATACAGAGAACCAAATACAAGATTTATGCGACAGGACTTTAGCATTGTATAACAGGATGAAAAGAACTTTTAGCATAGAAGATGCCGGCAACGCAAATGTAAGAGCTGGTGTTGGTGTTTGGGTAAACATTAAGGATGTTGGTGAAGAAATAAATGCAGGCTTTGTTGTAGAAAGTTGTACACATACATTCGAAAACGGAAGATTTACAATGAAGTTAGAGTTAGGAAGTGATAATTATGGAACTAGCTGACGCAATTAAAAGTGCAATAATTGAAGTAATGAAAGCAACAAACCCTTGTGATTGCGTTGTAGGAAAAGTTGAAAGCTTATCTCCTATAAGTGTAAGAATAAGTGAAAAAATTACATTAAAAAACGGAAATTTAAAGTTTTGTAAAGGAGTTGTAGACTTAAAGGTAGACGACGAAATCTTATGTATCAGAAAGTCTGGAGGACAGATTTTCTATGTTGTAGATAAGGTGGTAGATAAATATGATACCGACTAATGGCATTATTGGAAACGCGGTTAAAATAGAATATTCTAACACAACTTATGGAATAGACTTTGTAAACAAAGTTGTAAAAAGCAATATTGACAATATAGAAGCATTAAAGCAATCTATATACATTATGTTAAATGTTGAAAGGTATGATTTCTTAATATACAATCACAATTACGGTATAGAATTAAAAAATTTATTCGGAAAGGATATGCAACTTGTTTGCTCTGTTCTGGAAAGGCGTATTAGAGATTGTTTGTCTGTTGATAATAGAATTAGCGATTTGTCTGACTTTGAATTTACTATATATAGAAATACATTAAAAGTAACATTTACGGTATCAAGCATATTCGGAAAACACGAGCAGGAGGTGAAAATAAATGTTTGAAGAAATGACATTTGAATACATATTAAACAGAGCCTTGTCAGCAGTACCTAACAGTATTGATAAACGACAAGGTTCTATTATTTATGATGCGATTGCTCCAGCTTGTGCTGAATTAGCTCAAATTTACATACAGCTCGACTACATTTTAAATTGTGCTTTTGCAGATACAGCTACAAGAAAATTTTTATTATTAAAGGCTAAAGAAATAGGAATTGAACCTAAAGCGTCTAGTCCTGCAACTATCAAAGTTAAATTTAATACGGCTGTCAGTATAAATGATAGATTCAGTCTTAACGGTTTAACTTATTTTGTTACGGACCTTATAGACGACGATGAACATTCTTATAATCTGCAATGCGAAACCAACGGTACAATAGGAAATGACATTACTGGGAAAATGCTCCCTGTTGAAACAATAACAGGGCTTACAGATATTACTGTTATTGAATTGTCTATTGCAGGTGAAGATGAGGAAGATACAGAAGCGTTTAGAGCAAGGTACTTCGAGACTGTAAACAACTCAGCCTTTGGAGGCAACAAAGCACAGTATAAGCAATGGGTAAAAGCTATATATGGTGTTGGGCAATGTAAGATTATTCGTGCTGTAGACGGTGGGGGAACGGTAGGAGTGGTTATAACATCTGCCGAAAATGATGAAGTTAGTACAGAACTTGTAAAGAGTGTAAAAGAAATATTAGACCCTGTTAAAACAGAAGGCCAAGGTGACGGACTAGCCCCCGTGGGTCACATTGTTTCTGTCAATTCTGTAAATTTAAAAGGCGTAACAATTAACATAGATTGGCTTTTACAGAACGGTGCTGATGAAGCAACAGTAACAATAAAAGCAAACGATATTATTAAAGATTATATTAAAGAGGTTAATGCTAAGTGGGAAGACAATACAAGCCTTACTATAAGCAGTTATCAGCTTATTGCTAGACTAGCAGAAATCAAAGAGATACAGGATATTGCAAGCCTTACATTTGGCGATAATACAACAAGGATATTAGAAGCCAAAGAGGACGAAATTTTCAATTTCGAAACATTGGTTATAAAGGGGGTGTAAGTATTGAAAATAATAGAATATTTACCTTCCGTTTTAGCTGAAATTAGAGAGTTTAAAGTTTTAGGCGAAGCCGAAGATTTACAATTAGACAATTTAAAAACTGAGATTAACAGCCTCACGAACGAGCTTTTTGTGACTACTGCCGAAAGGGTTGGCCTAGACAGGTGGGAAAAGATTTTAAACATTACCAACTCTAGTACAGATGTGGAGTTTAGAAGATTTAGGATTTTAAGTCGTTTAAACTCTTTCGGACTTACATTAAATCAGCGACTTTCGTCTATTGTAGGTTCAGGTAATTACAAGGTCGATTATTACTTTAAAGAGTATAGGCTAAAAGTTTCTTTAACTTTAGACACAAAAGAGTACGAAAAAGAAGTAAGGCGAATGTTAGACGAGGTTGTTCCCGCGAATTTGATAATAGACTTCGGACTTCTATATAACACACATGAGATATTAGGTAGATTTACACACGAACAATTAAGTAAATATACGCATCAAAAGTTACGAGAAGATGCAGCATTGAACAAGTAGGAGGTGGAGAAAATGGTATATATTGAGTTTAAAGCAACGGGTTCAAATCTAAGAAGAATAGACTTAAATAAGGTCGTTGCATATACCCAGAACGAATTGAGTGCTAGATTTAGTTTAAATTCGGATTGGGACGACCTTAACCCTATTGTGGCCGTTTTTAGCAAAGACGGAGGAACTTGTTACGATATGGTCTTAGACGATAATAGGGAATGTACTGTGCCTTGGGAGGTTCTGTCAGGCAAGGGGGTTTTAACTGTATCTTTGGTAGGCGGGAACACTCTTACAAGCACAGAAGTAGAGATAAATGTATTAGCAACTGGTCAGCTTGGTGGGCTTGTATCACAGCCAACAGACACATTATATAGACAGTTGCTGTCTAAGTATAACGAAGTCGAGGCAGACTGGGAGAGCTGCAAAAACTTATTAGATACATACAAAAGCGAAGTATCTGCCAGTACAAGTGCCATAGATGCTACAAGAGAGAATGCGGTAATTGAGCTTACACAGATACAAAACGATGTAAACAGCTTACTGAAAGAGTGTAAAAACAATCTGTCAGATGCCAAAGAAGTATACGACAAGTCTGTAGAGTTGCTTAACAGTATAGCTCTTAACAGTAAGTATCTCGCAAACGAGGGGCTTGTGATAGGAGCTGTAGAAAAGTGTAATGTAATAATCGCATTATCTTCGGAGGAAACGCTATCTTATATCGACCTTGCACATGGGGTTATCTACAATAGTACAAGCAACGGAGTAGATATTTATACAGATGGTGAAGATACGATAACACAGTTGTTAAGCGAGAGTGCAGTCAGTTATATTAATTTAGGAGGTGTTGCGTAAATGAAAAAATTAGGTAAAAATGCGTTAGCAAATCTGACATTAGATACTGCTTGTCAGATTGATTTGGGGAGTAATGTTACTGCTGTAGATAGTAGTAATTACAACAGCAACATTCTATGGGGTGTTAATCACAACAACCCTATTGTAAACGACCTGGAGTTTAGAGAGCAAAAGTATACTATAAGCGATTCCGAAGGAGTGGTAGACCCCAACAGTGACGGGGTGACAAAAATAGACTATGCACAAATAAAAAACAATAAAGCAATTTTACAAGCGTATAAGCTATGTAGTGATGATAAAATAAGAAGATGTAAAGCATATTATCCAATAGATGTTACAAGTCACGATTTAACTAAATTATCAAACGAAATCAAAGCTTCAAGAAATAAAATAACTGAAGTGTTTATTCCACACATAGTACAACAACTTGTTAATGAAGTTTTTGTTTATACGCAAATTAAAGAAATAGAAATTCCCGACAGCGTAACAAATCTTGGAGTACAAATCTTCGGGTACTGTACTAATTTAGAAAATATAGAAATTCCGGACAGTGTAACAAGTCTTGGAGCTAAAGCCTTCTATAATTGTACTAGTTTAGAAAGTGTAAAGCTTTCAAAAGAAATAACATTAATAGGGGGATATACTTTCTATAATTGTAGCAGTTTAAAAAATATTGTAATTCCAGATAAAGTAATAACTATAAACGATTATGCTTTTGCCGGTTGCACAAATTTGGAAAATGTAAAAATTTCTAATAGTGTAACAGCTATAGGAAAAAGCGTATTTAGTAATACAAACTTAAAAAGTATAACAATTCCAAGCAATGTAACAGGCATTGGTGCAAATACATTTTATAACTGTAACAATTTAAAAACAATAACAATTAATAAAGAGGCAAATAGCATTGAGGGTTCTCCGTGGGGAGCTACAGGTGCAGAAATTATATGGGAGGAATAAAAAATGAAGACAAAAGAGTTAAAAAGATTAATTGCAGATGACGGTAAAATTTTAAGAAATACAGAAACGGGCGTAACAGCTCATTGTGTTGATGTTTTTATCGAAAATATTAACAAATGGGAAGAAATTGAAGACAAAGAACAGGAGGAATAGGGTATGGCAAATAAAACGACAACTCTTGGACTTACAAAACCGCTGAGGACGGAAGATTACAATGTAGATGATTTTAACAGTAATGCCGATAAAATTGATGATTACGCAAAATCAACAAGCAAGAATATTACAAATTTAGAATCGAGCATAGATAATCACTCGCACGCTTTAAATGGAACGGGGATAAAAGGTGTTTTGCCTATCTCCAAAGGTGGTACGGGGGCTACAACAGCCTCTGTTGCTGCTAAAAATCTGGGCATTACTGCAATTTTACAGCAAAAAGCAGACAAAGAGCACAAGCATACAGCAAAAGACATAGCAGAAACAGACGAAATAAAATTAATGACGGCAACAGAAAGGAATAAGCTTGCTCAGTTAGCAAAATATTGTTATGTTGTTGCTGCTGAAGACACAGATAGCAAATTAAAAGAATATGCAAATGTGAGATGCACAGGCTCTGCAATGGAAAGCTTTATTCAGACACTTATAGATTATGTGGCAAGAGGAAGTACTATTTATCTGTTGCCGGGTACATACAAGATAAGCAAGCCTATTAGGGTTGGAAAAAGTATAAATTTTCTAGGTGCAGGGGCTGAAACTAAACTTGTAAACTTAGAAGGTGGCTATATTTTTTCTGTTACAAATTCTTGTGTAAGGTTAAAGGATATGCAGCTAATACGCAATTCTGAATTAATGAACAGCACAAGTAATAAAGCATTAATAGAGTTTTATTCTTCTGAGAAAAATATTATTTCTGATGTAGAAATAAGAGGGTGTTTATTTGATTGTAAGAATATGGGCGAAAATCAAGGAGCCGTAATAGGTGTGTTTAATCCGATTACATTAAGAAGTCTGACACAGGTTAGAATATTAGAAAATACATTTTTAGGTTCCGACTATACAGGAAACACTATAGATTTTTCTAATATAGGAAATAGTTTATCAGGTGTAGTAGGTGCAAATGTGAGTAGTAATGGTATTAAGATTAAAACTCAAAACACAACATCTATATGGACGTATGGTCAAAGAACGATATTATTATAATAAGGAGGTAGAGTAAAATGGAAAAGATTTTTAATATGTTTAGTTTAATTTTCGGCTTTGTAGGTGGCATTTTTAGTTTTTGTTTCGGAGGTTTCGATTTGCTTGTCGACACATTAATAGTTATGACCATTTTAGACTATATAACAGGCGTGTTAAAGGCTTGCCTAAGCAAGACATTAAGCAGTTCTATAGGCTTTAAAGGAATTATTAAGAAAGTTATGATTTATACAGTTGTGGTTTGTGCTGTAATGCTGGACAAACTTATGGGTGGGCAGTTGCCACTTAGGGAAGTTGTTATAACATTTTTTATTGCGAACGAAGGGGTTAGCTTGTTAGAGAATGTAAGTCCTTACCTGCCAATCCCCGAACAGCTTAAAGATGTATTGTTACAGCTTAGAGATAATAAAAACAAGGAGTGATGCAAGATGAACATAACAAATGATTACTTACCAATTGGCAAATATCATAGACCTGGCACAAAAATTAAGCCAACAAAAATAGCAGTACACTATGTAGGCAATGCCGGCAGTTCAGCCAAAGGCAACCGAAATTATTTTGCAAATTGTTCTAATTATGTAAGTTCGCATTACATAATCGGCTTAAATGGTGAAATACTTAGACTTATCCCCGAAAACGAAATAAGCTATTGTACGAACCAGGCTAACAGCTATACTATCTCAATCGAGTGCTGTCACCCAGACAGAACTGGAAAATTTAATGATAAAACATTAGAGGCATTGATTGAATTGTGTGCAGATATTTGTAATCGATACGGCTTTAACCCACTTACAGATATTGTTAGACATTATGATGTTACAAAAAAGGCTTGCCCGTTATGGTGGGCGCCTAACGGTCCTAACAAGAGTGCAAATGCTGATTTTATTGCATTTAAAAACAGCGTTAAAAATAAAATTTTAGGGGAGGAAAAAATTGTGAAGCAGAATATAAAAATTAATGGTAAAATCAAGACCGTAGATGCTATAAATAAAGACGGCTATACTTACATTAAGATTAGAGACTTGTCAGATATTGTGAGTATCGGTTACGACAAGGAGACTAAGTTGATTAGTGTAAGTGTAAAATAGATATACAGTAAGGTTGGGGTGTGGCTTTGGCTGCACCCCTGTTTTTTTTATTAAAAATTAAAAAAAAGAAAAATAATGTTGAAAAAAATCATAAAAAGTTATAAAATGATATAAAAAGTTGTGAAAACATATGATTAATATTAAAAGGGGCGTGTTATACTATGGGTAAAGTAATTTCTATAATAAATATGAAAGGTGGAGTTGGTAAAACAACGTTGTGCATAGGTATAGCTGATTATTTGTCAGATGTTGGATATAAAATTTTGATTATAGATGCCGATCCGCAATTTAATGCAACTCAAGCAATGTTGGATTGTTATATTAGTGATGAGAATTATTATACAAAAGAAATCTTCCAAGAAAAAAAGACTATTTATAGACTGTTTATACCACAAATAGATATGAGTGATTACTACAATACTCCAAAAGGCGAAGATATTATTGTACCACTAAAAGACAATTTAGATATATTATGCGGTGATTTAAATTTAGTACTTGCAAATCAAACTAACGATAATAGATTTGTGAAAAGAATACGAAACTTTATAGAAGATAATAATCTAAAGGAAAAGTATGATTACATATTAATTGATTGTCCACCTACCATTACTATATATACCGATAGTGCTTTGCTAGCCTCAGATTATTACTTGATACCGAATTGTATTGATAGATATTCAATGGTAGGTATAGATTCTTTACAAAAAGCTGTTACAAACTTGATAAAAGAAGAAAGGATTCCTTTAACATGTATAGGGTTAGTTTATACAATGATAGGAACAACAACTTCTAAAAAACAAGAAGATATAAAGAGGAGCTTTGAGAGTAAAGAAGTGGTTGAGAATATAGATTTGTTCTCTGCGTTTTTGACAAAAAACAATAATATACAGCATGGTAAGTCCGGAACTATACCAACAAAATATAAGAAATCAAAAGAGGATATAGAGGCAATAAGCAGAGAATTGCTAAAAAAAATATCAACCAGCAATAACAGGGAGGCCTAATATTATGTATACTGATTTGCTGCTATACAGAAATGAACTGAAAATAAAAAGTGTTCCAAAATATAAAATTATTGGAATAACCGCACAGTTGCTGTTTTCAAAAAAAATATTTTATCGAAATTGTGAAATTGACAAATTTCTTAAAGAACTATTAGAAGTTGAATTTAAAAGTTATGTATTGAGATCAAGAACATTAATTGTAGCTAAAACTTGCAAGTTAATAGATAATATGGATAGTTATTCAAATTATCAAAAAAAACTACATAAGTTCGTATGTGAGAAAATTGAGCAACTTCAAAAAGACAATGACTTAAAAGAGCAAAAGAATGAATTTGATAGATGGATTGATTAAAAATAATTATGGACGAATTTATAAAAACACAGATTGATGCTATCAAAAGAAGCATAAATGATTTCATCGTACGGTTATCGGACTTTGCATTAGAAGAAGTGTCAAGAAAATTGACAAACACAGAACAAGATTTTTTTAGGTTTATATCTAAACAGATAATTTTTCTTAAGCAATTGCTTGAGAATTATGATAAATACGAGATAAAGGTGTTGATATCAGATTTTTATAATCTAATTATAAGCATTATTAAAAATGAAGATAGGTGTATTTATCTACACGAAAGGTCAATAATAGAAAATTATACAAGATTGATTGTCAACGATTCTATTAGAAATAACTATATAATGTCAAATTCTTTTGAAAAGTTAAAAGAAATAAAAAAAGCAAGTAGAATAATAAGCGATGTCGAATATTCTCTTATTAAGTCAGAATACCGAGTGTCTTGTGGATATGTACACGGATCTGAGCTGTTAAATGATAATTTAGTTTATGTGTTTAATGAGCTTGTTTCAAATGATATGCCATTAAAAAATAGAAATAATTATTTTCAAAGAATGATAAAATTAGTTAAAATATATAACAGATTGTTATACTTTACGCATAATAATGATGTTGATAACTCTTTTCACAGAAGAAAGAGTGTTTTAACTTTTTTGACAAATTTAGCTAATACTAAAAATAGCCTACCTGAACAAGAAAATAGTGTGACGAATCGTTAAATAGGGCTATTCATTTGCCGAAAGTGGCTTCTATATGCCTCCAAATAATTATTACAATAAGTATTTTAAAAGCGATTTTAAATGTATAAAATTGTATTTATAAGTTTTAATAAAAAGGAGATTGCCTATTTCAAGCAATCTCCTTTTTATAAATATGCAAAATATAAAATTTTTATTCACTCAAACTTTTGTAAAAGTAGGGCAATCTAAACCTGTTTTGAATGGATAATTCTAGTATCTATTTATCCAACCAATCTTTAAGCCCTGAATTTACCTGTCTTTGGTGTACTGGTTACCATAAACATAGCGTCACCGAATGAGAAAAATCTATACTTTTCTTCAACAGCACACTTATAAGCATTAAGCACATTTTCTCTTGTAGAGAAAGCACTAACAAGCATAATAAGTGTTGATTCTGGCAAATGGAAATTAGTTATAAGGCAATCTATAGCCTTAAACTTATAGCCAGGGTAGATAAAAATATCTGTCCAGCCACTTTTTATCGGAATAAAGCCATCTTCTTCTGCAATAGATTCCAAAGTTCTTGTACTTGTAGTACCTACAGCAATAATTCTACCACCATTTGCTCTTGCGTTATTTATAATATCAGCATTTTCCTTATCAATCATATAAAATTCGGAGTGCATTTTATGGTCAAGAATATCATCTTCCTTAACTGGTCTAAATGTACCAAGACCAACATGAAGTGTAAGTTTTGCTATTTTCACGCCCTTATCTTTAAGCTGTTGAAGAAGCTGTGGTGTAAAGTGTAAGCCGGCAGTTGGAGCTGCCGCTGAACCTTCATTTTTAGCATATACAGTTTGATAACGGTTCTTATCTTCCAACTTTTCTTTAATATATGGAGGGAGAGGCATTTGACCAAGTTTATCCAAAAGTTCCTCGAATATACCATCAAAGTGGAACTTAACAACTCTATTGCCTTCTTCAACAATATCAACAACTTCTGCTTCTAAAAGTCCATCGCCAAATTCAATAACATGACCAACTCTAGCTTTTTTACCTGGATAAACAAGGGTTTCCCAAGTATCGTCAGTAAGTCTTTTTAAAAGGAGAACTTCAACCTTAGTGCCTGTGTCTTTTCTAGCACCAATCAATCTAGCTGGGAGTACCTTTGTTTCGTTTAAAACTAAACAATCTCCCTCATTAAGATATTCTGTAATATCTCTAAAATGCTTATGCTCAATCTCTCCAGTTTCTCTATCCATAACCATAAGTCTTGATGATGACCTATCTTCTAGTGGAGTTTGTGCAATAAGTTCTTCAGGTAAATCAAAATAAAAATCTTGTTTCTTTAACATAACTTTCCTTTCTATTTAACTTCTACACCTGTATAGTAGAATTTAAGTATATCAATATAATTTTTTCCTGCCTCAGCCATAGCCTTAGCACCATACTGGCTCATACCACAACTGTGACCATAGCCTTTTCCTGTAAGTGTAACACCATTAGCAACCTTTGTAACAGTAAAATTTCTTGATGAAAGGCTACCATCAGCAGAAACATTAAATGCTGAACGGATTTCTTCCTTTGTTACAGTTTTCGAACCAGCATTACCTTTAAAAGTAAGTGAAGTTACAACTCCGTTTTCATTATATCCTGCAACAAGGTCTGATACTGTTCCTACGCCGTAGCCTTTTTTAGATGCAATATTGGTTAAATCAGTATATGTAAATATTCTCTCCCACTTTTTACAATCCTTTTCGTAATTATCTTTTTTACCAACAAGATATGGGAGGGCATTATTCCAAACATCTTCTGAAGAAAGGGTTGCACCACCGTCAGAAGAAAAATAAACCGCATCAATAAGTTTATTATTGCTATAAAGGCGTTTTCCGGCAGTACCCTGAACAGCTGTTGTAGAGTTTGGATATTCATTATTTATACCATTGTATGACTGGCAATGAACTGTATCGCAAAGGTCATATACACCATGTTTTCCAAGAGAGTTTGTTGTATATGTTCTTGCTGCAACAGACTGTGCTTTTAATGCCTCAACTGACCAACTTCCAGGCATTTCAGACGGTACTACACTATAAAGATACTGCTCCATATCAACAAAATTAATAGGTGTAATTGTTGAATTATTTACATACATAGCTATTTCGCCACGATATTTTGATTTTGTTAAATTTACAACATCATTGTTTGTAGACACTCTAGCAGACGCACTACCATCAACAATGAATTTATTATAGCCATTTACTGATAAAACAACAGCATTTGCACCAGTAGCAACCTTAGTCATACCATTTTTACTTATTTTGGAATCAGTTGTAATATATATTGTCCAGCCATTATCTGTAAGAACAGGAATACAACTATTTCCTATATAGTGCACCAACTGCTTTTCAGCTAAATTATAAGTTTTATAGTATTTGCCAATAGAATAGTAACTTTTGGATATTGGTTTCATAACATAACTTTTACCAAGTCCAATAGCATTTTTTGCTCCATTTCCAATAGAAACTTTTATCAAACTATCACTTATACTAATAGACGGAGAGTTTTTAAAATATCTCTCAAGACCTACTTTTACTGTCTGTGCATTTGCAAAAACTGTTGAAAAAATACAGCCAGCAAAAAGTACAGCAGTAAAAACCAACTTTTTCATATTTTCACCTCTTTAAACATAACTGTCTATAGTATAACAAATTTTGACCAAAAAAGCTATAGAAAATACACAAAAATAAAAAAGCACGCGATTAGGCGTGCCTTAGTTTAATCAAATTCCTTTTCTACAAATTTTTCCCCTTGCTTTAAATATTCTTTTCTTAATTCCTCTGTATTTTCTACAATTTTACAAATGATATGAGAATAGGTAGCAAACATCACTCTTACATAAAATTTTCTTTTAACACTATCATAAATTCTGCCGGCACTTGAAGTGCCATTAGCTACTGTATTAACACTATTTGCAATATACCCAACCTTTTTTAAAGGAAAATATTCACATCTTATTGCTTCACTATCATAGGTATTGTCAGGCTCTTTTACACATTTTATTAAACTGCCAACAGCAAATATGCTTTTACCATAGTAGTGTTTAAATCCTGTAATGGTTACAAATGTTTCTTTCATAATTAAAACCTCCTAAAATTTATTCTCTTTTTCTTTACATTTACATTGTAATACATATATTGTCCTATAATTTGTACTTTTATAAAGAATTTAAAAGGGCTAGCAAATATATTAGAAATATGTTATAATACAAAGAATTGAGTTTTGATACGCTTAGAAAGGAAATAAATATGAATAAGAAAATTGCCTTTATTACTCTTGGCTGTAAAGTTAATTTATATGATACAGAAGCTATGGCAGAGCTTTTTACAGAAAAGGGCTATGAAGTTGTTGATTTTGAAGAATATGCCGATGTTTACCTTATTAATACTTGCACAGTAACTAATCTTGGTGATAAAAAATCAAGACAGATGATTAGGCGTGCAAAGAGAATTAATCCTAATTCTGTAGTTGTAGCTACAGGTTGCTATGCACAGGTTGCAAGTGAGGAAGTAGCAAAAATTGAAGGTATAAACATCGTTATAGGAACTAAAAACCGTAGTGAAATAGTTGAAACTGTTGAAAATTATGTTACTGAAAATGGCGTAGTCAACAATGTTTCTGACATTATGGGTGAAAAGGAATTCGAACCTTTACAGATTAGCAGACTAACAAACAGAACAAGAGCATATATTAAAATACAGGAGGGCTGTAACAGATACTGCACTTACTGCATTATACCTTACGCAAGAGGTCCAATAAGAAGCCGTAAGCCAGAAGAAGTTGTCGAAGAAGTTAAAAAATTAGCTGAAAATGGATTTAAGGAAGTAGTATTGACAGGTATACATGTTGCCAGTTATGGCCTTGATTTGGGCAATATAACTTTGGCAGATATTATTGAAAAGGTACATTCTGTAGACGGCATAGAGCGTATACGCTTTAGTTCTATGGAACCTTTAGCCATTGATAACGAGTTTGTTGCCAGAATGTCTAAATTACCAAAGGTTTGTGACCACTACCACTTATCTTTACAAAGTGGCTGTAACAGAACTTTAAAAAGAATGAACAGAAAATACAATGCTGAACAGTATGCTGAGGCCTGCGAAAGATTAAGAAATGCTTTTCCTAATGTTGCTATTACAACAGATATTATTGTAGGTTTCCCAGATGAAACAGAAGAAGATTTTAAAGAATCTCTTGCTTTTGCTGAAAGAATGAAATTGGATAAAATACATACTTTCCCTTATTCTCCTAAAAAGGGTACTCCAGCTGCTAAAATGAAAAATCAAATTTCTGGCGATGTTAAGTCACAAAGAAGTAAAGAAATGATTGCTTTATCTGATAAAATGAACATTGACTTTTTAAATAACAACATAGGAAAAACAGTTCCTGTACTTTTTGAAGATATGGAAAACGGTTTTTGGCAGGGACATACTACAAACTACATCAAGGTTTTGGCTAAATCAGATGAAAATCTTAACAACAAAATAGTTGATGTGAAATTGGATAAAATACATGGTGTTGAAATTGTTGAAGGTACAGTCGTAAAATAATTTCTATGAAATACCATTTTAATGAAAATTTCATTTGCAAATTTGGTGTAAATGTAGTATTATAAAGTAGAAATATTAGTTTGGTCGTATATATTTTTAAAGGAGTGTGATGAATATGAGTAAAAATTTATTTGAAACTCAAAATTTTAACAGCTTAAAGGAAGCTTTAAAAGATATTAAGCCTTCAGATTCTCAGAGTACAGACAGAAGTCCTGTAAATCAGACTTTATGCGAAGTTTATGAGGCTATGCGTGACAAGGGCTATAATCCAGTAAATCAGCTTGTTGGTTATATTATTTCTGGTGACCCTACTTACATCACAAGCTATAAGGATGCAAGAAAGAAAATGGCTAAAATTGAACAGGACGAGCTTTTGGAGGAAATTATAAATTATTATATTGAAAATAATTTATAATTTATTGTAAATATGAGAATACTAGGACTAGATTTTGGCTCTAAAACTATTGGCGTAGCAGTGTGCGACCCTTTTGGCTGGACTGCTCAAGGTTTGGAAATTATTAGACGAGAAGAAGAAAATAATTTAAAAAAAAGCATTGCTCGTATTTCCGAATTGTGCAGAGAATACGCCGTAGAGAGCATCGTTTTAGGTTTGCCTAAAAATATGAATAATACAGAGGGCGAAAGAGTAGAAAAAACTCTTGCTTTCAAAAAAAGACTTGAAAAAGAATTGAAGTTGCCAGTAGAATTGTGGGATGAAAGATTATCTACTGTAGCAGCAGAGCGTTCTCTTTTAGAAGCAGATTTATCCAGAGCGAAAAGGAAAAAGGTTATTGATAAAATGGCAGCGATGTATATTTTACAGGGCTATTTAGACTCAAAGCCTAAAAAATAGGAGATTAATAATGAGCGATAGAATTGATGAAAATATAAATTTAGATGGTCTTGATATGTTTGAAGGTCAGGATGAAACTTTTGAAATGATTACAATGACTGAAGAAGACGGTACTCAGCAGAGTTTCTATGTTATTGACGGCATTGATGTTGATGATACAAGATACTTACTTCTTGTTAAAGAAGAAGATTATGAACTTGATGAACCTGAAGCTTATATATTCAAAGAAACTTCTACAGATGGCGAAGATTTTATTTATGAACCTGTAGAAGACGAGCAGGAATATAATAGAATTTTCTTACTTTTACAGGATGAAGATTCTGAATACGAAGTTAAAATCACAGAGTAATTGTTCAATCTTATGATTTCAACATTAAGATATTTTATCAGGTAGATTTTAAAGCTACCTATGTCTTGATGTTTTTCTAATGCCCAAATAGGGCTTTTTTGTAGTGCAAATTTTATTACAATTCATTATTTAACCAATGTAAAAAAGTAGAAAAATAAATTAATAAAAAAATATATTAAAATAAATTATGGAGGTGCAGTTTTGAATACTAAAAAAACTGGCGATACGGAAGTAATTGCCGAAAATACAAAAAAAACGGAACAAAAGCCGAGAGCTAAAAGAACATATAATAGAAAAACTGTTTCTAATAGCGACGAAAAAAATATTCAGGAAAAAGTTTCAGACGATAATCGCAGTACAAAATCCATTGTAAAATCAGTAACTAGACGCGGTAGAGGTCAAAGAGCTGGTGGTGGAAAGAAGCTTAAAGTTATTCCTCTTGGTGGTCTTCACGAAATAGGTAAAAATATCACTTGCTTTGAATACGACAATGAAATTCTTGTTTTAGACTGTGGCGTAGCTTTCCCTGAAGACGATATGCTTGGTATTGACTTAGTTATACCTGACTTTACTTATCTTTTAAACAACAGAGATAAAGTAAAGGGTATTGTAATAACTCATGGACACGAGGACCATATTGGTTCTTTACCATACTTATTAAGAGATTTAAAAGTACCTGTATATGGCACAAAGCTTACAATTGGTCTTATTGAAGCTAAATTAAAAGAACATAACTTATTAAACAGCATTGAAAGACACAATGTAAATGCTGGCGAAACTGTTAAAATAGGCGACAATTTTAAAGTAGAGTTTATTCGTTCTAACCACAGTATTGCTGATGCAGTTGCTATGGCAATTACAACTCCAGCGGGTGTTGTTGTTCATTCTGGCGATTTCAAAATTGACTTTACACCTATACAGGGCGATATGATTGATTTACAGAGATTTGCTGAAATAGGTAAAAAGGGTGTTCTCTTATTTATGTGTGAAAGTACAAATGTAGAAAGACCTGGGTACACTATGAGTGAGCGTTCTGTAGGTGCTATATTTGAACAAATTTTTGATGATTCTGACGGTCAGCGAATTATGGTTGCAACTTTCTCATCTAACATAGATAGAATACAGCAGATTGTTAATTCAGCCGTAAAACATAGTAGAAAAGTAGCCGTTATTGGTAGAAGTATGACAAATGTAGTTAAAACAGCTATTGAACTTGGTTATTTATCAATACCAAAAGGTACTCTTATTGAAATTGGCGAAATTAAGAATTATACAGATGAACAGCTTGTAATTATAATGACTGGTAGTCAGGGCGAAACTATGTCTGCACTTTCAAGAATTGCTCAAAGTGAACACAGACAAGTTGAAATTAAGCCAAGCGATAAAGTTATTATTTCAGCTTCTCCAATACCTGGAAACGAAAAGAGTGTTTACAAAGTAATAAACGAACTTTTGAAAAAAGGTGCAGATGTTATATATGAAGGTCTTATGGATGTTCATGTTTCTGGTCATGCAAGAGCAGAAGAAATAAAGGTTCTTCATGCACTTGTAAAGCCTAAATATTTTGTACCAGTTCATGGCGAATACAAAATGCTTAAATGCCACGAAAAATTAGCTATGGATTTAGGTATGGATAAGAAGAATGTATTTGTTATGGCTAATGGCGATTGCCTTGAACTTAACAAACAAAGTGCTAAACTTACACAGAACGCTGTCCCTAGTGGTCAGGTATTTGTTGATGGTCTTGGCGTAGGCGATGTAGGAAATATTGTATTAAGAGATAGACGACACTTATCACAAGACGGTCTTATGATTGTTGTTGTTGCTATGGATAAGTATAGTGGCGAAATTTTAAGTGGTCCTGATATTATATCAAGAGGTTTTGTTTATGTTCGTGAGTCTGAAGAACTTATGGACGAAGCAAGAAATGTTGTTCAGCAAGCACTTGAACAATGTGATAGACGCAGTTCAAATGAATGGGCATATATAAAGACTCTTATCAAAGACACATTAAGAGATTACTTATGGCACAAGACTAAGAGAAGTCCTATGATTTTACCTATTGTAATGGATATTGAATAATTATTTAGCAAAAGAGAGGTTTATATGAGCGATACACCAATGGAACTTGCCAGAGATATTGTTAATCTTATTATGGAAAGTGAGAGTTACCAGCGATATAAATCTGCTTTAGAACAAATAATAAGTACACCGGAACAATTAGAAAAATTAAAAGAAGTTATTTCACTTCAAAATGAATTTGGCAAAAAACGACTTCGTGGAGAAGATGATTTCTTTTTGGAAAGGCATGTTTCCCAAAATTATTATAAATTGCTTTTGGATGAAGATATGAGAGATTTCTTTAAATATAGAAAAGAACTTGCTGACACTTTTGTTTCTGTGTACAACACTATTGCAGACGAAAGCTTTGTAAAAACATTGGGAATTACATTAAGTTAAGACTATTGAGGGTGTAGATTAATTCTGCACCCTCTCAAATTAAGGAGAAAACTATGCAATCTGGCTATTTTAAATCAGGTTCTGCCTCTATATACTACGAATTACATGGGGAAGGAGAAGAAGTGCTTGTTCTTCTTCACGGAAATGGCGGTAACTGCAAAAATTTTAAAAATCAAATACCATTTTTTTCTAAAAAATATAAAATTTTAGCAATAGACAGTCGAGGACATGGAGAGTCTGGTTTTGGCGAAAATGCTATTTCTCTTGGTGCTATGGCTATGGATTTAGAAAATTTATGTGATTATCTTGGCTATAAAAAAATAAATATATTAGGTTTTAGCGATGGTGCAAATATTGCAATGATGTTCGCTATTAAAAATCCAGATATGGTAAATAAATTAATTTTAGTCGGTGGTAATATTAAATTTTCTGGTCTTACATTTACTACGGGTCTTATGATAATGTTTGGTTACTTATCCAGTTGCATATTATCTAAGATTGATAAAAAACTTACAGCCAATAAAGAAATGTTTGCTCTAATGGTTAAAGAACCTAATTTAAAACCATCTATGCTAAATGTAATAAAAGCTAAAACATTGGTAGTTAATGGTAATAAGGATATGATTAGGATTTGTCATGCTAAAACCATTACTAAAAATATACCAAATGCAGAGCTAAAGATTGTTAATGGCGACCATTTTTATTTATTTAAAAAACCGAATGAATTTAATTCATTAGTTATGGAATTTTTACAGAAATAAATAAACAGGAGATAAAAAAATGAGAACAGAGGAAAACAGGAAAAATACAGACAAAAATAGAAAAATTATTTTAGGAACAGTTTGTGGCGTTATGCTTATTACAACAGCTGTAGCAGCAGCTAAAATTAAGGTTGTTGTATCAGAAAAGAACGATTTAGCATCAAGAACCAATGTAGGCTTAATAGCTAACGAACTAACTACGGAACCTGCGACAACTTCTGTATCTACAACTACAGAAACAACTACAAACGCTAATTTAGAGTATAGCTATGTAAGTGAAAGCGGTAATCCGTCTGATACTGTTTCTGGACATATGGTTGATGGACAAAGATATGAGTCTGTTGAAATATTGCCTACTGACTCTCCAACAGATGGCTTTATATATAATAATAAATATATAGTTCTTAATATGAGTATGAATGATGTATTCAGCCGTTTTGGTAAGGGTATGACACTATATCAGATTGAAAAAGCTGCTGCAGAAAATACTACAAAAACTGAGGTAGAAACTGTATCTGGAGAAGAAAATACAGAAGCTGTATCTGAAGATAGTATAGAAATAACAACTCATGATGTCAGACATTTAGCTAATATAACTATGACTGATGATAATTCATATGAATACAACGGTTTTACTGTTATTTCTTATAAAAAAGATGGGGCAGAATATGTAAAATCTGTAATAGTTACAGACCCTAAAATTAAATCTCCTACAGGTTTATCCTTTATTGGTAATCCTATTTTTGATGTTACTGGCAGATATGGTGCTCCTTCTTCTGTCGATGGTAATTTATATATTTATAATGTTACAAATAGCACTTATATGTTCTTTATTTGTCCAGATGGTAATATTGAAGCATGGGGTGTTGCAAGTAAGTAAAAAACAAGCCGGTTTATTTTGCCGGTTTATTTTTTGTCACTAAATTCCGCATATAAAATGTATTTGTTGCAAAAACTCAGATATATGTTATAATGTAAGTAGTTTTATATAGGAGGTAAGCTTAATGAACAACGAGCAAAATACTAATTCAGCAGATATTGTTATTTCTGATGATGTTATTGAAAAGATTGCTAAAACTGCTACCCTTGAGGTTGATGGAGTTGTTGCCGTAACTACATCACTTAAAACCGACCTAATTGATAAAATAAGCAAGAAAAATCATAATAGGGGTGTAAATATCGTTAAAGATGATAACGATATTTCTATTACTGTTTCTGTAGTAATCTATTATGATTACAATATAAATGAAGTTGCAAGTAAGATCCAAGACAAAGTTACTGATGCCATTGAGGCTATGACAGGACATAATTGTCCAATAGTAAACATAAATGTTATAGGGATTGAAACAAAAGAAAGTACAACAGGAGAATAAAATGAGTAGAAGAGACGCTAGAAGACATATTTTTAATTTAATGTTCCAAAATGAGTTTAACAAAGAAATTAACACTCATGAAAGCATTGAAACATACAGAAATGAATACGAAAACTTTGAAAGAAAAGATATTCTTTTTATTAAAAATGAATATACTGGCATTTTAGATAATGTTGAAAAAATCGACAGCATAATTGACAAGTTTTCTATTGGCTGGAGCGTAGATAGATTATCTACAGTTGATAAAGCAATATTGCGTATTGCAGTCTATGAAATTATGTTTGATGATGATATTCCTAATAAGGTTTCTGTAAATGAGGCAGTAGAGCTTGCTAAGGAATTTAGTGAGGATAAAGCTCCTTCTTTTATAAATGGTGTATTAGGTAAGGTTGTACGATATAAGGAAGCAAATTAATGAAAGTTTATTCAGTTTCTCAAATTAATAACTACATAAAGAGGTTATTTGAAAATGATGTCTTTTTACAAGATATTTATATAGAGGCTGAAATTTCCAATTT
>ERZ773264.523-NODE-523-length-55250-cov-6.452559_pt1 | contig 55250 bp, 49 predicted proteins | sample MGYA00511910_ERZ773264 | MGnify/ENA primary metagenome ERZ773264 (study PRJEB29015, sample SAMEA2737739) | human gut metagenome | biome: human gut; feature: human-associated habitat; material: faeces | place: China | collected 2012 ...
CAGAAGCAGGCGTGGGCGGCGGAGGAGCTTTGCCGCCGGCGCGGCATAATGCCGGACGAGGCGGCGATCGAGGCGGAAAATATCCCGTTGGACATTTTGTATGAAGATTCGGATGTGATTTTAGTCAATAAGCCGAAGGGGATGGTTGTCCATCCGGCGGCAGGGCATTATACGGGGACTCTGGTCAATGCGCTGATGTACCATTGCAAGGATCAGCTCTCCGGCATCAACGGAGTCATGCGCCCTGGGATCGTCCACCGGATCGATATGAACACGACCGGCGTGCTGGTGGTGTGCAAGAATGATTTCGCCCACAATTCTCTCGCAGAACAGCTCAAGGTGCATTCGATCACCCGCGTGTATTATGCCATCGTATTTGGCAATCTGCGCGAGGATGAGGGGACTGTCCATGCACCGATCGGGCGTCATCCGACGGATCGCAAGAAAATGAGCATCCACTCCAAACAGGGGCGCGATGCGATCACGCATTACCGCGTACTGGAACGCTTCGGGGCGTATACATTTATCGAATGCCGCCTGGAGACGGGACGCACACACCAGATCCGCGTCCATATGGCAAGCATCGGTCATCCGCTTCTGGGCGATGAGGTGTACGGTCCGGCGCGGCAGCCATTTTCACTGGAAGGGCAGACCTTGCATGCGGGAGTCTTAGGCTTTATCCATCCGCGGACCGGGGAGTATGTGGAGTTTTCTGCGCCGCTGCCAGCGTATTTTGAAGAACTGCTGGAGAAGCTGCGGAAAAAAGCTGGAAAGTAAAAGTGACGTGAATAGTAAGATCGTTCTGATTCGTATACACATTCTTTTCAGATAGTTTATTTCTGTGTCGCTAAGAAATACCTTTTATTCCGAAAAAATGATGACTTTTCAGATAGCTTGTGTTATAATAAAGGCAGAACTTGAAAGGAGTTGAGGGAGACATGAAAAAAAATTTAGTAATTACAATCGGTCGCGAATGCGGCAGCTCCGGAAGAGCGATTGGACGAAAACTGGCGGAATCATTGGGAATCAAGTGCTATGATAAAGAGCTTCTTGCACTGGCAGCGAAGAACAGCGGTCTCTGTGAAGAGCTTTTTAAGACGCATGATGAGAAACCAACCAACAGCTTCTTATATTCACTGGTAATGGACACCTATTCGATGGGTTATAATACATCGGCTTATATGGATATGCCGATCAACCACAAGATTTTCCTGGCACAGTTTGACACGATCAAGAAACTGGCAGATGAAGAATCCTGTGTCATTGTAGGACGGTGTGCGGACTATGCGCTGGCAGATTATCCGAACGTAGTGTCTGTTTTCATCTGTGCAGATGAGGAAGTGAAGATTCAGGAATTGATGAAACGTCACAATATTACCCGCGATAAGGCAAAAGATGTGATGATCAAGACCGATAAGCAGCGTTCTGGTTATTATAACTATTATTCCAGCAAACGCTGGGGCAGCTCCAAGAGCTATAACCTCTGCATCAACAGCAGTGTCGTAGGCATCGACGGTGCCGTAGAAATTATTAAGGAATTCGCCAAAAAGAAACAAGAATTTCTTAAGATAAACGAGAACGCATAAAAGTATAATTAAAACCGGTGTGTTTGAATTTCTGGTGAAGAATCAGAAAGGACGCACCGGTTTTTTGCGCCTGGATGTTTTGAAGATGAGATTGCGTTGGGGTATAAAAACAAAATAGTTACTTAAGATTTTGAATGTAGATACATGAAGAAAATGATGATGAAAGAAAGACATTCTTATATAATCCGAACGGCGCTCATGGCGGCATCGGGTATTTTATTGTGCGGGATTGCCGAAGCAGTGCGCCCGGAGGTGGATTTATCAGTCGGTGTGCCTGCTGATAAAGTTGTGATTGCAGATGGGATTTTAGACCAGGAGACACAAAATGATACAGACGAATCCTTCTGCGACCGTCTGATGAAGAAAATGGTACACCCGATTCACATGGCATCCCGGTTTTTAAATGGTCTGGGGGCAGACTCGGAAGAATATGTTCCGTCGGAAACGGAGTATAACCTGATGGCGCTCCGGACGGAAGAGAGCGCTGTTGATTTGTCTGATCCATTGGCGGCATTTGAGTCTCTTCCATGGTATAAACTTGCAAAACAATTCCGGAGTATGGGGACAGAAGATACCTGGGGCGCGAAGATGTACGAAGCGCTTGGAGCGAGGGATGCACAGTGGATATCGGAGATCTACGGGTGGATCCAGACGACACCGCTTACAGCTTCCCAGAAAATGGGACTGCCAGCTGCGCAGGTACTCGGCAGCTATGATCCCTCCAATCCAGAGCATAACGCGCAGGACCCGGCGAGCTGGGTAGTTCCAACTTGGAAAAATATCCGTTTCCAGATATGCGACGGAGACGGAAAGCCGACGTCCCTCGCATCCAATGCGACCGATATTTTGTCCATGGCAAACGTATATACATATAGCCTGGACTGGAAAAATACAGACCTGTTCAATACCTATATCAATCAGCTCTGGACCAGTTCCCACCAGTACCACGTGAGCATTAGCAATGTGTATTACTGTGAGGGCTGTACAGAACTGCCGGACGAGCCGGCGACAGAGGAAACAGCAGATGACGATGTGGAGAGCGGCAGTGCAGCAGGAGAGGCATCCTCGGAGGCTTTAGATGCCCAGGGCGCAGGAGACGGTCAGACAGCGGCAGAGGAGCCGTTAACGGAGAGCGAGGCGGCATCCACAGCAAATAATTATGTCAAACCGGCACAGGGACCGGGGGCTTCCACACAGGAGCAGGCAGCCGAATCAAAAGCGGCTGCGTCCCCGTCAGAGGCGACGTTCAGTGCGGAGAGCGCTGCGGCAGTTACATTAAATGAAAACGGAAAATATTGCCCGGGACACGTTGATCTGACCATTACCGTTAAGACAACCGGTCTGAAAGAGAAGCATAATCTGTTTGCGCTCGATGGAACGGGAAATCAGACTGTCGGGAACTGGCAGGGTTGGACGGAAGAAAAACAGACAGCCGCCCAGACACTCGCTGCTCAGGATTGGCAGGAAATGTACGGGCTTGCCAGTTCAGAGTTTGCACTCGGGAATCCGCTGACACCGGCAGAAATTGCGTCTTACCTGGATTTACTTCCAGAGGATTTATCACCGGAGCGGCGTGCCGTTATCACATGCGCGCTCAATTCCGTTGGCAAGATTCCATATTATTATGGAGGAAAACCGAGTACAGCAGGACTTTCCGGCAATCATTTTGCCAGCGTGACAAGCCCGGATTACAAGGGACGGATTTTGTCAGGGCTTGACTGTTCTGGATGGGTCAACTGGGTATACTGGACCGCGCTTGGCAATAGAATGGGTGCCGCCAGCACCTACGAGATTGTGCGGACAGGACGGGCGATCAACAGCGCAGAGCTTCAGCCGGGCGACTTGCTTGTCCAGCTTGGCGGTAATTCGCACGTTGTAATGTTTTTAGGCTGGAACGCAGACGGAACCATACTGGGCGTACATGAATCCGGCAGTGCACGCAATGTAACGGTCGGAAAGGTCCATGCGGTCTGGCCGTATTACCGGGCGTTTTTGGATTAAGAAGTGAATAAAGAATAAAATGAATATGAATTAGTCATAAGGGATTTTGAGCTGGATGGATGTTGCCTTTGTTTTTTGCTGGAGTGTTTGCTGGTAAATGGCAAAGGCGGCATCCATCCATTTTGTGTTTAGGTTTGTTTTTATGCTGAAATACGATATTGAATAATTCGTAAAAAGATTTATTTACAAATAAAGGGAAACATGGTATGATAGGAAGATGGACAAAACTATTCGTGAAAGCCTACTTTATCGAATAGTTCGAAATATAAGTATGCTTATGCAATTAAAATATTTGCTAATCTATTCATTAATTATATTTGATTTGAAAGGATGTTTTCATGAAACTTCAACGTCTTCTAAGTTTAACCCGCCAGGCGGTTGATGACTATCGTCTGATTCAATCCGGCGATAAAATAGCTATCGGTATTTCTGGCGGTAAAGACAGCCTGACACTTTTATATGCTTTACAGGGGCTTCGTCGGTTTTACCCGGAACCATTTGAACTTTGTGCTATTACAGTTGATCTGGGCTTTCAGGCACTTTCTCCGGAGGTTTCGAACCGGTTGTCGCCGACGCTTTCATCGGATGCGGCTGCATTTGATTTAAAACCGGTTCAGGAGCTTTGTGATGAATTAAACGTGCCCTACACGGTCGTTCCGACGGAAATCGGCAAGATTCTCTTTGAAACCCGTCAGGAATCCAATCCATGTGCGCTCTGTGCCAAGATGCGGAAAGGCGCTTTAAATGAAGCGGCTCTGAAACTTGGATGTAATAAAATCGCCTATGCACATCACCGTGACGATCTGATCGAAACCATGCTTTTATCCTTGATTTATGAGGGGCGTTTCTATTCCTTCTCGCCGAAAACCCATTTGGACAAAACGGGATTGACGCTGATCCGCCCGCTGATGTATGTCCAGGAAGCCGATGTGATCGGATTTAAAAACAAATATCATCTTCCTGTCTGTAAAAATCCATGTCCCGTAGATGGAAAAACAAAACGCGAGTATGTGAAACAATTAACAAGAAAACTCAACCATGATTCACCGGGGGTAAAGGATCGCTTTTTCCATGCGATTATTGATGGAAACAATCCCGGATGGCCGGAACGGACCGATCGACACCTGAAAAATTTGATACATTCGGACCTTTCATCATCACCAAAGGAGGAATTGTGATATGGCTGCACTCTCCTACCACGAACAGGAAGACATCGAAAACACAAAACGAATCCGAGGCATTCTGAAAGAGCTGCCACCGTTCTGTACCGATTTCTTCCGCGGCATTGAACCTCGTACATCAGCGCGCACCCGGCTTGCGTATGCCTATGATTTAAAGACATTTTTTGAGTTCCTGAAACAAGCAAATCCAGAGCTTAAATCAAAGAAGCTGCGCGATTTGCCGCTCTCTCTTCTGGATGAAATCAAATTGATGGATCTGGAAGAATATATGGAGTATCTGAAATGTTATTCGACCGAAAAACGTGAGGATCTGATGAATACAGAGCGTGGTATCATGCGGAAAGTCTCGACGGTTAAGAGCTTTTACAACTACTTTTACCGGACTGAGCGGATTCAGAATAACCCCGCTTCTCTTCTGCAGCTTCCCAAGATTCATGAAAAAGAAATTATACGCCTCGATGTTGACGAGGTGGCGCGTTTCCTGGATGAGGTTGAGGATGGCGAATGTCTGACCGAAAAACAGAAAGCCTACCATGCAAAGACCAAGCTGCGAGATCTGGCGATGATGACGCTTCTGCTTGGTACGGGGCTTCGTGTATCAGAATGTGTCGGACTGAATATCAACGATGTTGATTTCCGAAACGGTGGTCTTAGGATTCATCGAAAAGGCGGAAAGGAAGTCATCGTATATTTTGGTGCCGAGGTAGAATATGCGCTTCAGGACTATCTCAGCGAGCGTGAACATATTGTCCCAGAGGAAGGCAGCGAAGAAGCACTCTTCCTCTCCATGCAGCGTAAGCGCATTAACGTACGCAGTGTGGAAAAAATGGTCAAAAAATACGCACAGCTCGTCACACCGCTAAAAAAGATCACGCCACATAAGCTCCGCAGCACCTACGGCACGAATCTGTATCGCGAAACCGGCGATATTTACCTCGTCGCGGATGTTTTGGGACACAGTGATGTCAATACGACGAAGAAGCATTATGCGGCGCTGGAGGATGAACGGCGGCGAAGCGCAAGGAATAAGGTGCAGCTGAGAGAAAAAGAGTAAAGGGCAAAAAAGGCAAAAAGTAAAAAAATTTTTAGGTAAAAAAGGCTAATTTCGTACTTTATTTCCGTGTAAAGTGAAAATAGTATTTTGCTAAAATAAAGTTCAAAATTCATATTTGCCAAGAAAACCGATGACCTCGACTGCTTATAGTCTATGCCATCGGTTTTCCTAGTTCAAGCACTCTCACTCTGCTTCATCTGTGTCTCAATAACTTCGTCTAAGTTGGCTGCTGTAGTTTGTTCACTCATAGCCTTCTGCCTCTAATAATAAACACTGCAAAGGTTTAAAATATCCTGCAACAGATCATATACTCCATCTTTGCCTTATCATTCATTTGATAATTTATCAGAGCCTTTTGCGAGTACATCGCATCTACGCTTTGCGTTTTCGTTGAAAATTCCATCAAAGTATCCGGGCCAATGCCCAAACTGGTAAAAATTTTATTCAAATGCTTATCGAATGAGCTTTTACTATCTATCTCGCCATTTAAAATTTTATCTAAAGTAGGTCGAGAAATTTCTGTCTTTTTGCAGAATGATACCTTAGAGAATCCATTGCCACTGATGTAGTCCTTTAATTTTATTCCTGTCAGTTTTCTCATTTCAAAAAGTTCATCAAAACGCACACTCTATCTCTCCCAGTAACAAATTGTCAATAGTTTTTAATCACTTTTCTTAAAAAGGAAAAAAATAGAACGTATAGTAAACGCTATGGTGCGTTGACAACGTATAGATTATTTCCATACGCTCTATCTCTCATTTCGTAAACGCTCCATAGCAAGTACCTTGCCAGCCCAAAGTGCTGCAACATGGTTTTGCAAGCAATAATCCGCAACGTTCGCTCCTCCAGTATTCACCTGTAATCTCCATACCGCCATCTTCTCATCTCCCCGCTTTCTTCTTTAGTGCTTATCCACCTTCCGCTTCGGGAACCATCCTTTTGCCACTCTTTTTTCCTGTTCTTTCAGTTCCTTAATGCTCCAAAAGCAACTGACGCCCAAAACACCCAGGGAAACCGACCAAAGTATTTCCTGCATTCTTACGGATAGAATCATACACAAAATGCCCACCAGCAAAAATACCGGCCAACAGCGGCTTCCAAAGTAATACTCCGCATATATAACAATAGGATGGAACAATCCAATCAGAAAAAAGGTAAGCACACCAATCAATATCCCACTAAAATTCATCATAACTCCTTGTCCTTTTCCTTATACAAACAGCACATTATCGCAGACCGGCGCAACTTATCTTCTGCGTGCAACAGTCGCCCTCAACAGCATATCCAATATGCGCAAAGAAGAAGTATTGCAATATAGAACTACAACCTTCCTCTTCCATATTTTTTAAATATCTGACACATTTTTACGGATTGCATTTTTTACACGGATCATAACCTGCAGCAATCAGCGCATCCCTACTCTATAATTTGTTTAATTGTTCAATTACTCAACTATAATATTAAAAAATATTATTTCTGCCAAAGATGCTCAAATCCCTTGTCAATAATCTCTTTCACATGATCATCTGCCAGCGAGTAGTAAACTATCTGTGCTTCTTTACGGAATTTTACCAGATTCGCTAGGCGTAATGCCTTTAACTGATGCGAAATTGCAGATTTTGTTACCCCCAGTAGCACTGCAAGATCACATACACACATCTCACTCTGTTCTAGAGCGTGTAAGATTTGTACTCTAGTTCCATCTCCAAATAGCTTAAACAAAGAAGCCAACTGGATATAATCATCTTTTGGCTGCATCTTGGATTTCACATCATTCACAATATCCTCATGAATTACATCGCAATTACAAATATAAGACGTTTTTGACATATATTCACCTCCAAATAATAATAGTTGAACAATTACTCAACTATTATTATACTTATTTTTAAATTTATGTCAATAAGCTGATGTTAGTTCCCCATAAATTTTACAATTAAAACCAGCTCTTTATTCTTTTCTTAATCTTTTTTTCCCAGTATACCGTTTTGGCTTTCTTGTCACACTTCCTGTAAATTCCGATTTGTTAAATTCATATATACATTATGCCATAAAAATAACGGCATTGTATATCAATATACAATGCCGGTATCTTTATAATATATAGTGGAGATGAGGGGAATTGAATGTATTAGTATTAAAGGATGAATGATTGAGTATCACTTATAAATAGACTATTTGAATTATCACATTTATTGGCAGTTTATATGTATCGAAATGTATACATTACAAGGTACTAAAAAATCAATGAAAAACATATCCCAAAACGGCTAGATTACAGGTTTTGAGCCGTCCTAAAAAGAATTTATACATTTTGGAACATAGGAGGACTAATAATGATATATGGCTATCACAGAACAAGTACAAGGGAACAACACCTTGACAGAGGTATCAAAGAAATAGAAAATTACTGTCAAAAAAACGGTCTAATGTTGCAGAGAATTTATACAGACCAACAGACAGGTAAGAACTTCAATAGACCTCGTTACATAGTTTTAAAAAATGACATATTAAGAAGTGGAGATACACTTATCATTACAGAAGTTGACAGACTAGGAAGAAATAAGCAATCTACACTTGATGAACTAAGATACTACCAACAGAACAATATAAGAGTAATGATACTTGAGTTGCCTACTACACTACAAGATTTTAGCAAAATTAATAACAGTATGGCAAAAATGCTTATGGAAACTGTCAATAATATGTTGATTGAATTGTATTCAGCTATGGCACAAGCTGAACTAGAGAAGAAAGAGAAAAGACAAGCAGAGGGAATACAGGCTATGAAAGATAGAGGTGAATGGGATAAATATGGCAGACCTCGTGTTATATCTTTAGAAAGATTTAAAAAGGAATATCAGCTAGTAGAAACAAAGAAAATTAGACCTACTGACCTTATAGAAAAGTTGAACCTAACTAAAAGTACATACTATAGATACAAAAAAGAAATTGGTAAATAAGGCTGTTTAGGGATATGTAGAAGAAAAAGGAGAAAAAATATTATGAATAACAACAATACAAACATTGACGAAATTTTAAACGAATGTCAGCAGAACATCAACAATGCTTTAAATCTTATTAGAAATGATTTAAACACTAATATTTCACAAGATTTAGCACAAAGTCAGCCAAATGAAAATAAATCAGAACTAGATAAACTCTACTGGGATAATAACACCCATAGTGGAGATGAACTAGATATAGTGATTGAGCGAATATATTCTAGTAAGGTTGTTACAAGTAAAATAAATGACATCTTCACAACAATACAGAATAAATACACCAATGACAAAGATTTTGATGAAGTTGCTGAAAAGATAAACAATTCTATTGATAACATCATAGAAGAATTTACACTAGAGCTATACAAGAAAGGATTTACAAAGGCTGTTAAACTAATGTCAGAATGTTATAACTATAATAACAAATAAAATTTAATAACTTATAAGTTATTGACCGATTTATACATATGTAATATAATACAAGAGAGGAATAATAAATGCACAAAATATATTTTTACAAAGACAGCAAAGGCAATCAACCAGTATTGCAGTATCTACAGGAGTTAGCAAGCAAAAAAGGTAAAGACAGCAGAATTAAGTTGAATAAAATTAACAACTATATACAGGCTTTAAGCGAATGTGGTACTACTTTGGGCGAACCATTTATAAAACATATTGATGAAGAAATATGGGAGTTAAGACCTTTAAGAGATAGAATATTCTTTATTGCTTGGTATAACAATAGTTATATATTGCTACATTGTTTTATTAAGAAAACACAGAAAACCCCAAAAAGAGAGATAGAAAGAGCTAAAAGAGAGTATTTAGAAATTAAGAAAGGTAATGATGATTATGAATAATAAACATATTGGTGACAGTTGGGAAACAGTTAGACAGCAGATATTCACACCTATAGAAATAGCTGAAAGTGATTTAAGAGTTGCTATAATTAGTGAACTTATAAAGGCAAGAAAAGAAAAAGGACTATCACAAAAAGACCTTGAGATATTAAGTGGAGTTAAACAGCCTATAATCGCAAGGCTAGAAAAAGGAACTACTAACCCTAGGCTAGACACTGTTTTAAAGTTACTAGCACCACTAGGAAAAACACTTGTACTAGCAGACATTAAGGAAGATATATGCAAATAGGAGGTATTAATAATATATGGGAAAACAAAAGAAATTAACAAGAGAAGAATACAATGAAAAATTTATTAAACAGTTTGAGAAATTATGCTATATTCCACAAGAGAATGAATTAATAAAACAATGCAAAGAACCCTACCCTAGTTTTTGGTTCTTATCCAATAAAGGCTATTTATTTAGTGCCTATTATGACGATTTAAGGGTACTAAAGCCTAATTACAAGACTACAGGAATAAAGAATAAAAACGGTGATAGAACAGGTGGTACTTGGGAATATCAATATACAATACAAGGAAAAAATAATAAGCATATTATCGCATACAAGCTGATGAGTGATACATTTTTAGAAAATGAATTTGATAGTAGCCTTTATACAGAACCTATGGAAGTACACCATAAAAAGAAGAAGAATTTATTCAATTCTAATCAATCACAGTTTTGTAATAGAGCTGACAATTTACAGTTACTTCCACAATCAGTACATAAGGAATTAACAAAGTATTCTAGTAAAACTACTGATGATTTTGACAAAGAAGTTGAACAGAAGATAAAGAAATCAGCTTGTCCCGTATATCAGTTTACAGAGGAACAGTTAGAAATGATATTAATAAATGCAATACAAAGTTCTATTGCACAAGGAAAACAGCCTATACTATATACAACCTCAATTACTGGTGATGTAGCTGACATAGAGGGAGAAGCCCACCCAATAAAGAATGTAGAAATTATTGACAAAGGCTATTGATTTAAGAGGGATATACTCTATATTACTAGGGTGTATCCTTTTTGTTATCGGTACTACCGACTTCAAGATTTATTTAGTTTATTAAATTGTATAGACATAAATTCAACGGAAGTCGGTTTTACTTCACTTCCGTTAAACTTGATATTTTTTAATTTTTCAATCCGACATAATGTAGGTTTGAAAGTGAAAGTGTTACACTTAAAATTCTATGTGAAAAAATTCCCATAAATTTATATATCCTTTAAGGAAAAATTACTGAAAAGCCATAAAAACAAGGTTTAAATTTTAATTTTAACACTTTTTTAAATTAAAGGAATGTATCATTAATATTGACTTGTGCATAATAATAATTTACAATGAGAGAGTACAATAATTTGATTAGATTTATGTAGGAGTTGATTTTTATGACTACTGAAAAATATAATAGACCACAGTACACTAACCTAGTAGAGAGATTAGAGGACTTTTATAACAAGCCTATAAATGAAATCTATATAGAAAGCACACAGGAAATAGAAGTTAGTATTCCTATAGGTAAAGAAGTTTGTTAAAAGATTTAAAGACATTAGAATAAAATCTAGTGTCTTTTTTTATACAATGAAATTGTGGTTTTATAAGCTAAAAAAATAAGCCCTTTTATTTAGGCTATTTTAGGCTATATTTCAATATTTGTATTTTTATGTAGAATTATACTACAAAATATAAAACTATCAAATTTAGGGGCAAAACGGGTATAAATAGAGCGAATTTAAGCTATATGAACAGCTTGTATTAAAATATATCAGCTTAAAGGCTGTTAATGTGATATATGTTCCTCTACCGAAAATAAAAAAAATTCAAAAAAAAATAACACAAACCTATTGACAATAATTAACAGGTGTGTTATAGTTTAGTTTACTTTTGTAGAATTGCCAAAATTCTACAACTAGACGAATACTGGTTCGTACATATCAGGTTGCTTTTAGTCACTTGATTTTATTTTGGTACAATAAATACCATTATAGAACATCACCTAAAAACTATCCCCTACTACCTTTATTACAGTAAAGAAATTAGTGGAATAGTCCTTTTTGTGATACCTATTTTTCTATCGTTAATTTAGTGTACATAGTCTGTATGTGTATTCTCACGACACTATAAGACCATTTATATCTAAACTAACGACTAGAAAAGCCAACCAGTATTCTCTAATTGACACCAGTTAGCACAGCATACTTAATTAACTTTACCGATAATATATCACAATTTGATTGTTTTGTCAATAATTTTAAGAAAATTTCTTTAAAAAACCTTTAAAATATTTTAAAAAAAATATAGTTTTTTCTATAAAAATAATATAAATATTCTTAAAATTTTTTAATTAATTTACTGACAACGATTACCAACTATAGATATATTCATTCCAAAAAAGTTGTGCTAACAAAAAGATAATATAAACAATTTTTTAGGAGATGAAAACAATGTATAACTTTAAAAAAAAGAAAAGAAGAAAATTAAATTATTTTGGTATTGACAGAACTACCCTCAACGGTATAACTGTCAAGAATATTAACACCAAAGTATTGTTATCGGCTATTGATAGCTATGACAGAAATACTATAAGACTAGAATATACCACAGCAGAAACACCGTTACAGATAAACAAGGATAATTATATCAAGAGTATATTTATAAATTTTAATGGTGCAGTTGTCAATACAAAGTACACTAGAATAGGTTTTAGTGGTTCATATACAGTAGATACAAAGCTACAGCTACAGATAAACTCTAATAGCTATAACATTAAACCTCTGAGTATAGAGGAATACAGACAGAGAGTAACAGACATATTTACCGACATAGAGTATATATTCGGAGTTGAATATGACTACTCTAGTGCTGTATTTACCAAAATAGAATTAAACAAGACATTTACTATTGAAAAAGAGTTTAAAAGCTATAAAACAGCCTTAAACCTACTCTACAGCAATATACCACCTAACAGATTTAGCAGTAATGAACTTAAACTTGCTAGCTGGTCTAGTATTAACTCTAGCCAAAATACTATAAGCACAGAAACAATGCAAGTTAAGAGTAAGAGAAGAACACTAAAGACCTATGACAAAGTCAAACAATTAATTGATGTATTAGGACAGAATAACATTGATGAAAAGCTGTTAGAACTAAATCACAAGGTGATGAGGTTTGAATACACCATTACAGACAAAGATATTTTAAAGAAATATCTAACAACTAATGCAGTATTTGATGAACATATTACAGATAAAGCACTAAAGACATTGTTTAATGAGTTTATAGAGAAAGATATATTGAACTCATATCACAAGTGGAGAGAGCAGAACACACAGAATTTGATTGATTTAATTAATGACTGTAAGGCTGTTAGCCAGCATTGGAGATTGGAATTGATTAGACGATGTAGGGCTTATGACAACTTGCACAATATACCGTTATTGATTGATGTAAACGATTTAAAGGGTGCATTGTTAGTTACTGAAAAGAGTACACGAACAGCAATAATTAAATTGAATAAGTTTAAAGCCTTAATTAGTAGAGAAAGAGAGTTTAACAGAACTGGGAATACAGCTTTACTAACAGAGGTTATCAATAAATTAAAATCTTAATCTATACCCTGTTTTAGGGTATCTCTATTGGTGGGTATTAAAGTTAAAAAATAATACCCTAAAAATCACCACATATGGGTGACTTTTTAAAAAACAGTATTTTACACTTGAAAACTAGGGAAATTCATAGATTTTTTTGCTTATTTGTGCGTTTATAGAAGTAGGTTGAAAATCTTCTGAAAGCCTTATAGATAGTGAATTTAAGGCTGTTTTTGTTAGGTGTTTTGAAGTGGGTAAAATCAAATTCAATGGTCGGTGTTTTCTATATAACAAGTTCCCACTAACTTATTTTAAAAAATATATAGGTTTTAGTATAGCAATATGTAATAAAAGTATTGAATTTATTATAATTAACAGTATTTAATGTGGAAATAACTGGATATAATTGGATATGTCAAAGAAGATTATTTGATGCTTTCTTCTAAAATTTTTTTGAAGTGGTTTTGACATAAAAGTGTTATCGTTCAAAGTATAGACCGATATATATAATTCCTTATAAGCTACTTAAAAATTTATTTTATCACACGATAAATAAAAATCTCTTTAAAATAGCTTAAACACAGCAAATAAGCCACTTATAACAGTTCCCCTATAATTAATAGTCGGAGGTAGTAAAAACTGTTAAAAGCCGTTATATTTATGTAATATATCGGTTTAGGTTCATCTATACACCAACCAAAAATTATATCGTATAGTTTATCGTTAAAAGCAAGGAAACATCGATATAAACAGCCTTAAAGCACGATTATAGACAATAACTGTCTATATAACAATAAAGCTATAAATACAGGAAACAGCAGTAAATAAGGCAAAAGAACGATAACAAAAGAAAAGCCTTATAAATAAACAAATTTATCGTTAAAAACTAAAATATATATAATATTGGAGGTACGGAACCATTAATACGATAAAGAATAATATAATTAAATTAAACAACAAGAGAGCGACAGCACCGTATATATCTACAGCTACAGCAGAGAAACTAGACTATACAAATGCAGATATATATAATTATTTACAGGCGAATTTTAAATCACTTGACAATAGACTTGATAGCTTGGAAAAATCTAAAAATTGTGTTACACTTCCTATAAGTGATACTCAAAAAGATATTATGACACAATATAACAATGAAAGAATATTAAACAAGCACTATAAGAAATATGGCGAATTAAGACAAGACGGAAACGGTCGCTACTGGTGTTATATTCCTACGGAAAACGGTAAAAAGGTTATCAGAAAAACTTACAAGAAAGATATTGAGAATAAAATTTTAAGCCTTGATGAATACAAAGATTTAAAAGTTATAAAGAATAGTTTTAAAGATATTTTTATTGATTTTATTGAATATAATGAAGAACTTGCCCTAGGAGCAGATAATACTACCCATAGGAAAATTACAGACTATGCCCGATTTATTACCAACAATAAAAATAATAAATATGCTAAAAAAATTGAAAATTCAATCATAAACCAAATAGATGTCAAAGATATAGAAAGATTTATTTCAGATTGTATAAAGAATTTAAACTCTAATAAAGAGAAATTAACTACAAGACAATTTAAAGACTTGTGGAGTTTGTTTAACCAACTTTTTGAATATGCTATTAGGGAAAGACTTATAGAAGAAAATTATCTAAAATTTATAGATAAAAAGAAGTTCTCAAGACAATGCGTACCACCTAAGTGTGAATTAGAGCCTAATATTATTGAAACTACTGACTTACAAAAGCTGTTAAATGTAATACAGGAAAAGCACCTTGAAAAAAATAAATCAATATATGACTTATATGCAGAAGTAAAGATATATGCCGTTGAACTTATTGCCTACCTAGGGTTAAGACCAGCAGAAGTATCAGCTCTAATGTGGTCTAATATACACTTTGAAGAAGAAAATCAAGGCTGTTATGGATATATGATTATTCAACACTCAATGAAAGAGAGAAACGGCGAATATGTACTAGAGGGAACAAAGACAGGAAAATCAAGAACAATTCCTATTGACGAAAAAACTAAAAATATTTTAGAGGGAATAAAAAATTTGAATAAACAAATCAGAAGAAAATACAAAGATTTTTTATTTGTAGAGTTTAAAGATACAAAGTTAAGAACTATTAGCCCAAAGTCAATAGGACAATGTTTAGAAAGATTATGTAAAACAGCACAAATAAAGCAAATAAGCCCTACTACATTGAGAAAATCGGTGAATACAAGAATGAAACTCAACGGAGTAGCTGACTTGGTATGTTCTTCAATGCTTGGTAATTCAGTTAAAGTAAATGAAGAACATTATACCTATGACCGTATGTGTACCAAAAGTGATAAAATGAAAGGCTTAAAACTAGCAAATTCAGACTTATAATTTTGAGAATAATATGATTGACACTTGACTAAATTTATGGTATAATTCTAAATGAAAGAGTGTCAATTATATTCAATTTTTTTGACACTAAAAAAAGTCTAATAACTCCCGTATCTATGAGAATTACTAGACTTTTAAAGGGTTTTGATACATCACAAAAACTGTCAAAAATTGAAAATTCATTTTAATCAAATATTCTAAAAAGTTCAATAAATAACAGCCTTTGAATATATCACTACAATAGTGGAGATGAGGGGAATTGAACCCCTGTCCGAAAATCCGTCGGTCAGGACTTCTCCCATTACAGTTTATCTTTTAACATTCCCTCGTTATAACGCCGACAAACAGGCTTTATACCTCAGTAGCTTCATAAAATCTTTCCTCTACTCAAAGCTTTGTAGAAAAAGTGCCTCACCGAGTCGACACCAAACACCTAGTAGGTGAGAAGACTAGGGTTGATGAGCAGCAACTTAGGCTGCTAACGCAAAATTATTTTTGTCGTTTATTTTTAAAAGTTTTGGGTTTTTAAAGAATTACCCATTTCTAATGGCTATCCCGACTTTCAAAATCCCCGTCGAAACCATTGCATCCCCATAAGTGTTGCTATATTATTATAATATATTACAGCCAAAAGTCAACTGAAAATTTATTACAAATATAGCAACATATTATCATTTATCTATTTTATTTACCAAAAAGTTTCTTCTTCTTAGGAGCATCTCCCTTAAATTCGTGAAGAAGTTCTTTCTGTTTTTCTGTTAAGCTCTTTGGAACTGTAACCTTAATAGTTACATATTCGTTACCTCTAACATTGGCATTTCTTACATTGTAAGAGCCCTTTCCTCTCAAGGTAACCATATCGTTTGGCTGAGTACCTGCCTTAACAGTATATTTTTCATCGCCGTCAATAGTTGGAATTACAATTTCTGCACCCAAAGCGGCATCAATCATACTGATTTCAACAGTTACATAAATATCATCGCCATCACGAGTAAATATATTACTTGGCATTACGCTAATAAGTCCGTATAAGTCGCCATTTCCGCCACCATTTTTACCCGGACCGCCAAAGCCTCTCTTTCTAAGGCTTTGACCATGTGCAATACCCTTTGGAATATCAAATGTAATTTCCTTATTCTGTCTAGTGTAACCATTACCCTTACACTTAGGACACTTCTCTTTTATAATTGTGCCTTCGCCATGACAATGTGAACAAGTTCTCTGTGTCTGCATTCTACCAAAAGGAGTTTGCTGTACAACAGTTTCCATACCACTACCATGACAGTAAGAACAAGTTTCAGGAGAAGTACCAGCCTTTGCACCTGTACCATGACAATCTGAACAAGTTTCATAAACAGGTACAGTAACTGACTTCTGACAGCCCTTCATAGATTCTTCAAATGTAATAGTAATATTTACTCTTGAATCTGCACCCTGCTGTGGAGCATTGTTTCTGCGTCTTCTTGATGAACCACCGCCGAATATATCGCTAAAGCCACCACCAAATATATCTCCGAAAATGTCGCCCATATCAGAGAAATTACCTGTGAAGCCGCCACTAAATCCGCCGCCGCCCATACCGCCATTTTCAAAGGCACTGTGGCCGTATTGGTCATAAGCGGCACGCTTTTGGTCATCACTAAGAACTTCATAAGCCTCATTGACTTCCTTAAACTTTTCTTCAGCCTCTTTATCCCCAGGGTTTGCGTCTGGATGATATTTTTTGGCCATTTTTCTATAAGCCTTTTTTATTGTACTAGCATCTGCACCCTTTTGTATTCCAAGGACTTCATAATAATCTCTTTTAGATGCCATTATTACACCAACTTTCCCTTTTTATTAACCAAGCATTATCCTATGAAAATGCGACCTGACAGATAAGCTGTCGGATTTATCACTTTTGTTATATTACAGCAAAGGGAGCCAATGCTGCCACCGGCTCCTTTGCTATTATTATATTGCAAGGATTAAAAACTATCCTTTAATTAGTTATCAATTACATCATCTGCACCAGGATTTGCTCCACCCTGAGCACCTGCCTGCTGCTGAGCCTGCTGTGCCTGCTGATACATCTGAGTTGAGAATTCCTGAACAGTCTTGTTTAAATCTTCACAAGCGTTCTTTAATGTTGTAACATCAGTTTCGCTCATTGTTTCAGCCTGTAAACCTTCGTTTACCTTTTCAAGATTTTCTACCTGAGCATTAATCTTAGCCTTGTCAGCTTCGTTAATCTTATCGCCTAATTCGTCAATAAGCTTCTTAGTCTGGAAGATAAGGCTATCTGCTTCATTCTTAACATCTACAGCTTCCTTACGCTTCTTATCCTGTTCAGCATACTGTTCAGCTTCCTTAACAGCCTTATCAATTTCTTCATCACTTAAATTAGTGCTTGAAGTAATCTTGATATTCTGTTCCTTACCAGTACCTAAGTCCTTAGCAGTTACAGTTGTAATACCGTTTGCATCAATATCAAATGTAACTTCAATCTGAGGGATACCTCTTGGAGCTGGAGCAATACCATCAAGACGGAAACGACCTAAGCTCTTGTTATCTCTTGCAAGAGGTCTTTCACCCTGAACTACATTAATATCAACAGCTGTCTGGTTATCTTCATAAGTAGAGAATACCTGCTTCTTGTTTGTTGGAATAGTAGTGTTTCTAGGAATTAATGGAGTAGCTACACCACCAGCAGTTTCAATACCTAATGTTAAAGGTGTTACATCAAGAAGAAGAATATCGCCAGCACCTTCATCACCAGCTAACTTACCACCCTGAATAGATGCACCGATTGCAACACATTCATCTGGGTTGATACCCTTAAATGGTTCTTTACCCATAATCTTCTGTACTTCGTCCTGAACAGCTGGAATTCTTGTAGAACCACCAACAAGGAGAACCTTATCAATCTCACTTGCGTCAAGGTCTGCGTCCTTTAAAGCATTCTGAACTGGTACAATAGTTGCGTCAACCAAGTCGTGAGTTAATTCATCAAACTTAGCTCTTGTAAGTGTAACATCAAGGTGCTTTGGACCTGTAGCATCAGCTGTGATGTAAGGAAGGTTGATGTTAGTTGTAGTAGAAGAAGATAATTCCTTCTTAGCCTTTTCAGCTGCTTCCTTAATTCTCTGCATAGCCATCTTATCAGCACTTAAATCAATACCGTTAGCAGTCTTAAATTCTGCTACAAGGTAATCCATAACTCTCTGGTCGAAATCATCGCCACCTAAGTGGTTGTTACCGCTTGTTGCAAGAACTTCGATTACGCCATCACCGATATCAATGATAGATACATCAAATGTACCACCACCTAAGTCATAAACCATAATCTTCTGTTCTTTTTCGTTATCAAGACCATAAGCAAGGGCAGCAGCTGTAGGTTCGTTGATAATTCTCTTTACATCAAGACCTGCAATCTTACCTGCATCCTTTGTAGCCTGTCTCTGAGCATCACTAAAGTAAGCTGGAACTGTGATAACAGCTTCCTTAACTTCTTCGCCAATATAGCTTTCAGCATCTTTCTTTAACTTCTGAAGAATCATAGCTGAAATTTCCTGTGGAGAGAAACCCTTACCATCATAGTTGAACTTGTAATTTTCGCCCATATGACGCTTAATAGAAATTACTGTACCATCAACATTTGTAACTGCCTGTCTTTTAGCAGTTTCACCAACTAATCTTTCGCCACTCTTTGTAAATGCTACAACTGAAGGAGTTGTTCTAGCACCTTCTGAATTAGCAATAACAGTAGGCTGGCCACCTTCCATTACAGCTACACAAGAGTTTGTAGTACCTAAGTCAATACCAATAATCTTACTCATAAACCATATCTCCTTTTTTAAATTCTTTCAAAATATACGACTTTTTTATATGTCAACTGGGTTAGTTTGCCACTTTAACCATACTTGGTCTGATGACCTTGTCCCCAAGTGTATAACCTTTTTGGAAAACTTCAACAACAACATTTTCGTCACAACTTTCGTCATCAATGTGCATTACTGCTGAATGAACATTAGGGTCAAAAGGTTCACCCTTTGAAGGAATTTCCTTAACACCTAAGTTTTCTAATATTTCCATAAACTGCTTTAATATCATTTCAACACCCTTGTACATTGGGTCTTCCTTATCATCAGCAGCTTCAACAGCTCTTTCAAAGTTATCAATAACTGGAAGTAACTTTTCAACAGTATCTCTGACACCGTTTGAATACATTGCTGTCTTTTCTGAATTACTACGCTTTCTGAAGTTTTCAAATTCAGCAAGCTGACGGATATACTTATCTAAGTTGTCCTTTGCCTGCTTCTGAGCTTCTTCAAGCTTTTCTTCCATTGTAGACTCTTTGTTTTCTTCAACAGTTTCAACAGTTTCTTCAGTAGTGTTTTCTTCTTTCACTTCTGTGTTTTCAACTGTTTCCTCTGTCTGCTCCTGCATCTTTTCCTTATCCATCATAACCTCCGTCATCTTCCTCCAACAAACCATTACTCATAAAATTGTCAAGTGTTTTAACTATTTCATTAAGTACAGATACTGTCTGACTATAATTCATTCTTGTTGGACCAACAATACCAATCCTGCCTATTGAGTTGTTACCGAATTTATAATTAGCTCTTATAACACTACAATCCTTTAATTCTTCAATAGAGTTTTCATTACCTATAAGAATTTGTACCTTGTCAGCCGGATTATCTTCATTACCCAAAAGAGAAACAAGCATTTCCTTTTCTTCAAAGGTCTGGAAGATGTTCTTTATTTTATCTAAGTCATTAAATTCAGGGAAACCTAACATATTTCTTACACCACTTGTATATAAGTGAACATCTCTGTTATGTCTTAAATCTGAAATAACAACTTTTAAAACCTTAGCTATTGTTTCCTGATATTCAGGAAATACATCAAATACAGCAGCAGCAAATTCTCTATTTATTTCCTCTAAAGAAACATTACTTATTAAAGAATTAATAGATTTAGAAATCTGAGCCAATGTATTTGTATCTGGCATAGTCTTTATTTTTATAACACTATTTTTAACTGTGTTATCACTTGTTACAATAACGGCAACTATTGACCTTTCATCTACCGGCACAAGCTGTATATGCTTTACCTTTACCTGATTGTCAACAGGTTCCGAAACAACAGCTGTATAATTTGTAAGCATTGAAATAGCCTTTGCTGTCTGTTGCATAAGATATTCAATCTTAGTAACATTGTAATTAATAGCTTTTGCTAAATACTCAGCCTGACTTCCACTAAGTCCTGAAGAACTCTGCATCATATTATCTACATACAGTCTGTAACCTTTATCAGAAGGTATACGCCCTGCAGAAGTATGAGGCTGTTCAATAAGACCCATTTCTTCCAAGTCACTCATTTCATTCCTGACAGTGGCTGGGGAAATACCCAAATCATACTTTTTTGCTATCGTTCGTGAGCCAATAGGCTCTGCTGTTTCGATGTAATCAGTAATAATTGCTTCCAATATTTTAAGCTTTCTATCACTTAGAGCCATTTTACTCACCACATTTCTTTTTTGTTAGCACTCTATTAGTGTGAGTGCTAACCTTTGATAATAAGATACCACAATCGTTAAATATTGTCAATAGATTTTAGCAATATTTTTTAACAATTTTTATATAAATTCCTCATCAAAACTTGTTGATTTTTGAAAGTTCCTTTTTATAGATTAATACAGTTAAAACTCCTTATATTTACTGGTATTTTTTATGCTTAAAAAGCCTCCTAACAAATACCTACCTTAAATTTGACTTGTTAAATAAGCCATCTAATTTATCTTTTCGGTTCAATATAAAAAGTTCTCGGATTATTATTTCCGAGAACTTAATTTTTTATTTGTCCCATAGTATAAATGCACCTATTGCTATGACAATTATTGCAAAGAAAAATATATTTCCGCTTATAATTTTTCCTATTAGCAACCCTGCTCCAAAAGCAATAAGTCCTATGGCCAACATTTGATTTTTAAAAGATTTATTGCATCGCATATAAAACACCCCGTTTTATTCTATGCAAATGTAATCTTCTATTTGATATAACTTATCAATCCTGTGATAAAAAAACTATTAAAATGCCTTTTTTAACACTTATTGAAATATTATCTTCTGTTGCTACATTACTTATACCCAATGTTGAACCTATTGTCATAGTAGCGTCATTAAGGGCATATTCCAAATTTACAGTAGTTACACCCTCTGCAGTTGTAGTTAAAGGTATTAAAGATACTGTTTGTCCCCTATGGGTGTTAATCTCAATAGACTTATCCACAAGAGTTACGGTGTTATCCTCATTTATTAAAAAAGTTTTCACACCTTTTTCTAAAGATTTGCACATCAAATGCACATTTCCCATTGAATGGTCAAGTCGACTGCCTATGCCACCAAAAATATATATTTCATCAGCACCGTATTTTAAAGCCAAATCCATACCTATTTCCATATCGGTCATATCTTTGTGAGTTGGAAACTTTATTTCTTCAACTCCCATATTTTTAAAATACATATAATTTTCATTAGTAGCAGAATCAAAATCTCCAACCATAATATCTGGTACAATATTATCTTTTCTACAATGGTCAATACCACCGTCACAGGCAATTACTTTGCAGTCCTTTGCATATTCCTTAAATTTACTTTTTTCTGAAAATTGTCCACTTCCAACAAGAACATATTTCATAAATATCAATCCTCGTATCTATCCATAATTTCCTTAAATTTCTTAATTTCACTAGGAATATCTTCTTTGCCATAAATAGCAGAACCAGCAACAATAATATTTGCACCAGCCTCAAGTGGTCTATGAAGATTGTCAGCATTAACGCCACCGTCAATTTCAATATCAAAATTCATATTGTGTTCTTTTTTGTAATCAGCTAAACCCTTTACATTTTCAAGGGTGCTTTCAATAAATTTCTGACCACCAAAACCTGGTTCAACACTCATTACTAAAACCATATCTACATATGGAAGTAAGTCAATAATTTCTTTCCAATCAGTTTTAGGCTTAATAGTAATAGCTGGAGATTTTCCAAGCTGTCTGATTTTAATAAGTGTATCCTTACACTTGCGACAAGCCTCGTAGTGAATGTTGATAATATCAGCACCAGCATTTGCAAAAGCTTCAATATATCTTTCTGGGTCAATAATCATAAGGTGTACATCAAGAACTAAATCAGTTATTTTTCTAAGACTCTTTACAACTGGTACACCTATTGAAATATTAGGTACGAACACACCGTCCATAACATCAACATGTAAATAAGGTACATTGTTTTTTTCCATAACTTCTACAGCCTCTGCAAGGTGTGTAAAATCTGCTGAAAGTAAAGATGGTGAAAGTTTATTCATTTTTTATTATCTCCTTTGTTTAAGTTCTTCGTATAATGACACAAAGCTGTCATATCGTTCTTTGTTTATATCTTTGCCTACTTGTTCCTTTACGGCACAATCAGGCTCTTGTAAATGTCTACAATCGTTAAAACGGCATTTATTTAGGTACGGTTTAAATTCTCTAAAATAATTTTCCAATTCTTCTGACTGAAGAAAGTCCAAACTAAGAGAAGTAAACCCTGGAGAGTCCACAATATATGTTTCCTCATCAGCTCTCAAAAGTTCTACCTGTCTTGTAGTGTGCTTTCCTCTTTCAATTTTACGGCTTATTTCTCCTGTCTGTCTGTTACTTTCTGGTATCAACCTATTTATAAGACTAGACTTACCTACACCAGAAGGACCTGCGAAAACGGATTCACAACCATGTATTTCTTCTTTCAACTGGTCTATACCAATATTTTTTTCAGCAGAAGTAAATACAACTTTGTAATAAGGCTCATAAATATTTGCAAAAGCATCTTTTTCTTCCTGTGAAACCAAATCACTTTTGTTTATACATATGATTACCTTTGGTATATTTTGAGTTTCTGCAAGAATAAGAAATCTGTCTAATAAATCCCTGTTAATATCTGGAGAAGTTGCTGCGAATGTAATAATAGCACAATCTATATTTGCCACTCTAGGTCTAAGAAGAATATTTTTTCTCTTTTCTATAGTGTCTAAAGCACCCTCACACTCATTTTCATCAAGAATAGTAAACTGAACATAATCTCCTACTGTAGGAGTTATTTTTGCCTTTCTGAATTTACCTCTTGCACTACATTTATAAATTTTTCCTTTTGCACTAACATAATAATTTCCGCCAACGCCTTTTATTATTCTACCTATATTCATATATACCTCTATTTTAAACGACTTTTAACTTTAATTTTATCACAAATAAAAGCAAGTGTAAAGACAACAAAAGAGATGCCGTTAAATTACAGCATCTCTTTTTTAAATTAATGATTTTCAGTTGAAATAACCTGATTATTTAAATAAACCTTATAAGTTGTATCAGAATTAATTTTATCATTTACACTAAATGGGAAGTCAGACACCTTATACTTGTCATTAAGTATAGTTCTTGTAGACCCATTTTTAGATTCTGCTACAACCTTTACAGAATAAACATCGCTACCATCAGTATTGTAACTGTTATTGTTAAAGTCCGGAGAAACTGAAACACTTACGCTTCTTGTTGTTGCCGCTGAACTTTGTACAGGCTTAACAGTTTCATTATTTTCTCTGACAGCCTGACCATGCTGTGGAGCAGTTGTCTTTTCTTCCTTTGGTTCACTACTTGGAAGTGAAATAACAGGAGTTAATGTTGTAACTTCGTCTTGTGCTTCAGAAACAGCCTTATTAGGACCTTGACTTACAGTAAGTGTAAGAACAGTATCCTTTGTTGTAAGAGAATTAGCATCAATACCCTGGTCCATAACCTGACCTTCTGGAACTGTATCGCTGTAACCGTCAATAAACTTACCAGTTAAACCTATTTCCTTTAAAAGTTCTTCTGCTTCTTCCTTAGTTTTTCCAAAAAAATCTGGAACTTTGACTTCTTCATCAACGCCACCACTGCTGACCTTAATTTTAATTTCTGACTTAGGTGCTACCTTTTCGCCCTCTTTTACATCCTGGTCAACTACAGTACCTGCAAGTTCGTCACTTGTAACATACTCAACATTAAGAACTAAATCATTAGACTCAGCAATTTCTTCTGCTTTAGATTTAATATAACCAACGAATTTAGGAACAGTTACTGAATTGCTACCACTACTTATATAGAGTGTAACCATTTCATCTTCTTTTATTCTTTCGCCCTTTTTAACACTTTGCTCAGCAACTACACCCTCATCAACATTTTCCTTATAAATTTCCTTTGTTTCAATAGTAATGTGCTTTCTAACAGCCAAAGCCTCTGCCTTTTCACTTGTCATACCGACAAAGTTTGGTACTTTTACAGTTCCTGCATAAAGGGTGCTGTTTATCATTTTACTTCCCATTGTAATACCAAGAATAAGTACAATACCTGTTATAATTGCAGCAATTATAACTTTCTTTTCCTTTTTCTTATAATCGGCATCTTCTTGTGAAAGCTCCTGTTTTTTATTTTTGTTGGTATTATTATTTTTGTTATTCTTGCTGTTTTTACTCTTTTTATTGTTATTTTTATTATTTTCAGAATATTTTTGGCTATTTCTTATTGTATCTACATCATCTTTTGTCATAATAACTGTTTCGTCATTATAAACATCTTCTTTGTCCTTTTTAGACATATGAAGTTCTGCCAAAACATATTTTAAATCCTTTACAAGTTCAGCAATAGTCTGGTATCTGTTTTTAGGCTCTTTACAAGTAGCCTTTTTAATAACCGACACAAGATTATCTGATACATTAGGATTAATAGCCTTAATATCTGGTATTGGTTCTTTCAAATGTTTCATAGCAAGGGCTACTGCTGTTTCTCCTGTAAAAGGAAGTTGACCAGTAACCATTTCAAAAAGTACAATACCAAGAGAGTAAATATCACTTCTAGTGTCTACATTTTCGCCCTTTGCCTGTTCAGGAGAAAAATAATGAACAGAACCCATAAAATCAATAGGGCTTGTCTTTGAAGTTGTAGCCTTTGCAATACCAAAGTCTGTTACTTTTATTGTACCAATATTTCCACTCTTTGTAATAAGTATGTTTTCAGGCTTAATATCTCTGTGAACAATACCATTTTTATGGGCATGTTCCAAAGCTGCACCTATCTGAAGCCCAATTCCAACAGCCTCCTCATCAGTAAAAGGAGCTTTTGAAGATATAAGTTCCTTCAGCGTGAAACCGTCTATATATTCCATAACAATATAGTGAATGTTACCGTCATTTCCTACATCATATACATTGACAATATTGTTGTTGGATAAACGAGCTGCTGCTCTTGCCTCTGTGCTAAATCTCTTTATAAATTCTTCATCATTTATATAATCTTCCTTTAAAACCTTAAAGGTAACTTCTCTGTCAAGTTTTTCGTCTATAGCTCTATAAACTATAGCCATACCACCGACACCAATTTGCTCTTGTATTCTATATCTATTATTTATTAGCATATTCTTTTCAAGCACCACAACAAATCACCTCCTATAAACCTATGATAATAACTGATATGTTATCAGCTCCACCGTTATCATTAGCCTCTGCTATTAAAGCATCAACCTTTTCTTCGTCACTAATATTCATATCTAAAATCTGCTTAATGCCACTTTTTGCAACCATATTAGAAAGTCCGTCACTACACATAAGTATACTATCGCCCTCTTTTATAGGAGTAATAATACCGTCAATATTAACAGAACAATCTGTTCCTACTGCTCTTGTAATAACATTTCTTCTGAAATCTGTTTCAGCTTCTTCTTCTGTCATTCTTCCAGCTCTTACCATTTCAGCTACTAATGAATGGTCATTTGTAATCTGATTAAGTCCGCCATCTCTATAAAGATATAACCTAGAATCTCCTACATGAGCAATATATGCAGAGTTATTATCTATACAGCAAGCAATAAATGTAGAACCCATATTTGAATATTCTTCATGTTCTTGACTTAATTTATGAACCAAGCCATTGGCATAGCTTACAGCACTAATCATAACATCAAGAACTTCTTCGCTTTCATTTTCAGGCTTTTTAACAAATTCTATAAACCCCTCTATTGCTGAGGCACTAGCAACATTTCCAGCTTTATGTCCTCCCATACCGTCAGCAACAACAAAAACATTTGGCAAGACACCTATAGCTTCATTAGAAACCAGAATTGAATCTTCATTTCTAGGTCTTAACATACCAACATTGCTTTTTCCTACGCCTACCATAACTACACCTCTTTGTTTTTGTATCTTTTTCTCAACTGCCCACAAGCGGCATTTATACTACTACCCAGTTTACGCCTTATTGTAGTTTCAATTCCACCACTTTGCAACACTTCAGCAAACTCTTTAATAGTTTTTTCAGAACTTCTTAAATAATCGTTTTCTTTTACATCATTTACTGGTATAAGATTTACATGACACATTATACCCTTTAATCTGCTTGCAAGCTCTGCTGCATTATCTGTAGAATCATTTACACCATTTATAAGGGCATATTCAAAAGTAACACGCCTTTTAGTCTTGTTAGCGTAATCCTTAGCAGCCTTTATAACCTTATCAATAGAATAACTTCTGGCAACAGGCATTGTTCTCTGCCTTATTTCATCATTAGGTGCGTGAAGTGAAATAGCTAATGTAATTTGCAAATGCTTTTCAGCTAAATCATAAATCTTATCAACAAGTCCACAAGTTGATACTGTAATATGTCTGTGGCTTAATTCTGCACCATTTTTGTCATTTATAATTGCAAGAAAATCCATTACATTATCAAAATTATCAAGAGGTTCGCCACTACCCATTAATACAACATTTGAAACTCTTTCTCCTGTGTCCCTCTGTATCTCGTAAATCTGCTCTGCCATTTCCCCAGCTAAGAGATTTCTTTCCAACCCGTCTACAGTAGAGGCACAAAAAGTACAACCCATTCTACAACCTACCTGAGTTGAAATACATACAGCATTACCATAGGAATATCTCATCAATACAGACTCTATAACCATAGAATTTCCTACATCAAAAAGATATTTTACTGTATTGTCTTCGTGGGCAACAAGTTTTTCAACTATTTCAATATTCCTAAGCTCAAAATTTTCTTTTAATTTCTCTCTAAGGGCTTTTGAAATATTTGTCATACTGTCTATATCCCTTACCTGTCTTGAATGTAGCCAGCTAAAAATCTGTTTTGCTCTAAAAGACTTTTCGCCCATATTCTCTAATTCAATTTGTAATTGTTCTAAAGTCAATGACCTTAAATCTTTCTTATCCATTTTATTTTCTCCTAAATTTTGAAATAAAGAAACCATCTGTGCCATAATCACTAGGCAAAATTTCTATATAACCTTTTTTCGCTGTTTCATATTTAACTTTTTCCGGTAAAAGCTCTGAAAAATCCACAGGTTCAAAATCAAAGTTATCCACAAACCAACGCACATTTTCAATATTTTCCTTTTCTGAAACTGTACAAGTTGAATAAACCAATATGCCGTATTTTTTTACTTTCTTTGATGCTACAGCTAATATTTTTTTCTGTAAAGAGGCAAGTTCTTCTACATCAGCCATAGTTTTATTGTTTTTAATATCAGGCTTTTTTCTTACAAGACCAAGACCTGAACAAGGTGCATCAACAAAAACAAAATCTGCCCCTATATCTTCCTTATCCTCTAAGGCATCTCTTACCTGAACTTCTACATTAGTAAGTCCTAATCTGTCAGCACCCTCTTTTATAAGCTCTGCCTTATGTTCATAAATATCTCTTGATATAACCTTGCCAGTATTTTTCATAATTTCAGCAGTTGCAAAAGTTTTTCCACCTGGAGCAGAACAAACATCAATAACTACAGAATTTTCATCAGGATTTAATATCCTTGTAGCAATCATAGAACTTTCGTCCATAATGTGAAAAAGTCCTTTTTTATAGCTTTCCAATTCTCCAATATTGCTTGTCTTTCTGACATAAAGACTGTTTGGCAAAAGTGTATCCATATCAATTTCAACACCTTCATCTTTCAAAGTATTGGCGAGTTCTTCCTTTGTATTTTTTAAAGTATTTACACAAAGACTAATTGACGGTGCTTTATTGTTGGCAATACATATTTTATTAACTGTTTCAAAATCATAAGATTTAAGCCAGTATTCAATTATCCATTCAGGACATGAATAAGTAACACTAAGATATTTTACCGGTTCTTTTTCCTTATTTGGATATGAAATGTTATCAATATTTCTTGCAACATTTCTCAATATACCATTTACAAAACCACTTAACGATGCAAATTTATGTTTTTTAGCTAATTTAACAGCCTCATTACAAACAGCACTTTGAGGAATTTTATCCATAAAAATAAGCTGATATATACCCATTCTCATATTAGTGCGTATAAAAGGCTTCATTTTCTTTACAGGTGTTTTAGAAAACTGATTTATAATATAGTCAATACGAATTAAATTTCTTAAAGTACCATTTACAATTTCTGTAACAAAAGCCTTTTGTACATTTGTCATTTCCGGATGAGCATTAAGAGCTTTTCTTAAAGCTATATTGTTGTAGCCACCGTCTTTAAAAATGTCCATTAAAATATAGAGAGCAATTTCTCTTTCGTTCATAATTTTCTCCTAAAAATCAAAACTATCTAGCTTCCACTAGATTTACAAATACTATAATTTACTTGTGTTGTAAAAAAACTCCTTTAAACTCCCACACAAATAACTTCTTGAAAATCAAAACATTCTAATATATAATATAACACATATAAAGACTTAAAAAAAGTGTTTTTTCAAATATTAGGAGGTATTTTTTATGTTTCGTTCCCTCTTTTGGTACACAAGAGCTGCTGTATCTCTTTTTTCTTCCAGAAAACCTTTGAAAAAGGCAGAACAGTTTCTTTTAACAGATAATAGAACAGAAGGCGACCTATTTTCTACAAAATATGTTAAGGAATGGGCAAAAGAGAGAGTTGCAGACTCTGGTTCTACAATAAATATTAAAGGTCTTGAAAACATTCCTGACCAAAATGGTATCCTCTTTATGAGTAATCATCAGAGTAATTTTGATATTCTCTTGCTTTTGGCTGAACTCCCTGTTCAGCACGGTTTTGTAGCAAAAGTAGAGCTTGACCATATTCCTTTCTTTTCAAGATGGATGAGATGTATACATTGTCTTTTTATGGATAGAAATGATATGAAACAGTCTGCTCAAACAATAATAGACGGTATCAAACAGCTTAAAGCCGGTATTAATATGGTAATTTTCCCAGAAGGTACAAGAAGTAAAGGTGCTCCTGTAGGCGAATTTAAAGCCGGTAGTTTTAAACTTGCAACAAAGTCAAAAGCCCCTATTGTGCCAGTTACTATTGACGGTACTTATAAGGTAATGGAGGGTAATAAAAACAAAATTAAACCTGCTGAAATTAACCTTATTATTCACGAACCAATATATACAGATAAGTTGACAAAAGAAGAAATTGCAGAACTTCCTGAAAAGGTCAGAAGCATTATTGTAGCTGATTTACCAGAAAATATGCGAGGATAAAAAAATGTGGCATTAACTTTAAAGTTTTTGCCACATTTTTATTATTTATTTATTACTTTTCTATTATATACCAAATGCAAATACATTGAATCATGAGCCTTTACAGCATCGTGATTTTTAATTGCATTTGCAATTTCTCTATGAGTTTCTATAGTTTCGTTTTTCAAAGTTCTGTTTGTAACCTGTACAAACAAAGGTATAGAGCTATTTATAATAGGCACAATTCTAGGCACAACTAAATTTTTACTGCTAGATGCTATAGCATTATGAAATTCAATATCAGCCTGTGTATGGTCCTCCCCATTTATAAATAATCTTTCAACTTCGTCACATAGACTTTCTATTTTTGTAATATCTTCATCAGTAGCATTTAATGCTGCCATTTGTGCTATATATGGCTCAATCAAAAATCTTATTTCCAAAAGGTCACGAACAAGTTTTTCCTTATCATTTATAAAAGTAAAGCCCAAAGGGTCATCTACTACACCTGGTTTACTTGCTATATAAGTACCAGAGCCTTGTTTAATAGTTACAATATTTCTTGAGGCAAGGAGTTTCATAGCCTCTCTTAGTGAACTTCTTCCTGCTCCCATTTCCTTTGCCAAAAAAGCCTCATTAGGAAGTTTGTCCCCTGGTTTCATTTCTTTTTCTAATATATATGACACAATATCATCAGATAATTTTTCCGGTAAACTTTTTTCAGTATTCTCAAAATTCATCATACCAATTTCACCTCTATTTCCATATTCAAATAATTATATAATTTTCAAAAATACAATGTCAATAGGTAAAATTGCTTAAAAACTTGCCTTTTTATTCAGTAAATATTACAAATTGACAAATAAAGTAAAATGATTTATATTAAATACATCAGATGACTTGAAGCAATTTTACATCAAAAAGGAGGTTTTTCACTATGAAAATAATTAAAAACAGTAAAATTGGTATGATGACTTTAGGGGGTGAAGTTGTATGACAGATGTTGTATTTACTGCCGACCCTACTCGACTTATTATTTCAGCCAGTGTGGGAATTGTACTTTTGTTGTTCCTCATTATTAAGTTTAAACTCCACCCAGTTATTTCAATGATGATTTCAGCTATAGTAATTGGTATCGGTGCTGGTATGCCTCTTAATTTAATTGCTGAAACTGTTCAAAAAGGTGTAGGTAAAACATTACAAGGTATTGCACTTCTCATAGGTTTAGGTTCTATGTTTGGTGGCATTTTGGAAGTTAGCGGTGGTGCTCAAAAAATGGCACAAACACTTATTTCAAAATTTGGTCAGAAAAAAGCAAGCCTTGCTTTAGGGCTTACAGGTCTTGTAATTGGTACAACAGTTTTCTTCGAGGCCGGAGTTGTAATACTTATCCCTCTTGCTTTTAATGTAGCAAAACAGACAAAGAAATCTACTCTTTGTTACGCCATTCCTTTACTTGCTGGTCTTGCCTCTGGTTATGCCTTTGTTCCACCATCAGCCGGTTCAGTATTAGTAGCAAATGCCCTCGGTGTAAATTTAGGTGTAATGATTGCCATAGGTATTCCAATCGCCTTAGTTTCAACAATAGTTGCTGGTGTTGTATGGGGCAACTTAATAGGAAATAAAATTTTTGCAAAACTGCCTGCCAATGTAGAAGAAATTGCCGATAAAGAAGAAAGTAAAAATCTTCCTTCCTTTGGTGTTGTAGCAACAATTATACTTATTCCTCTTGTACTTATACTTTTAAGCACAGCATCAGACTATATTCCAATGGCTGAAAGTATTAAATCAGTATTAGGTTTCTTAGGCGAACCTTTTGTAGCTCTTACAATAGCCACTTTAGTAGCTATGTACTTCCTGGGTACAAGACAAGGTTATAACAAAGGTCAGCTCAAAAAAATACTTGACCATTCCCTTCGCCCTGTAGGTATGATACTTCTTGTAATTGCCAGCGGTGGTGTAATCCGTTGGATGTTACAGGACTCAGGTCTTGGCAATATTATTGGACCTGCTCTTGAACAGTCTGGAATGCCACTTATTATAGTAGCTTTCCTCATCGCCTTTCTTGTTCGTGCCTCAGTTGGTAGCTCTATTGTAGCTATGACAATGGCATCAGGTATTATGGCAACTATGCCAGCTACTGCTGATTGTTCAATGCTCTATAAAGCAGCTATGTGCTGTGCAATATGTGGTGGTGCTACAGCTTTAAGCCATGTAAACGATGCCGGTTTCTGGCTTGTAGGAACTTTCCTTGAAATAGATGAAAAAACAACTTTAAAATCTTGGACCGTAATGGAAACTTTAATCGGTATCACAGGACTTGTACTTGCCCTTATAATTTCAATATTTGCATAGGAGGAAATATATAATGACAAAGTTACCAGTAAAACTAAATTCAATGCAAGATGCAAAATATCTTGTTCAAATTGCAGAATCCTGTCCCTACGATGTTGAACTCATATGTGGCAGATATATTGTAGATGCAAAATCAATGCTTGGTGTATTTAGTTTGCCACAGTTTGACAATGTAGAACTTGTTCTTCATAGCGAAGAAGTAGAAAATATAAAAACACAACTTTCAAAATTTAACTTATTAAAATAAAAAGGAGAAATGAATTATGGAATTAAGAAGTCAGAAATTAAGAGAATTAGCCCCAGAAATTGACCCATTACGCCTTGGTACAGGTTGGAAACTTGAAGACCTTTCTAAGCCACAAATTATAATCGAAAGTACATTTGGCGATAGTCACCCAGGTAGTGGACATCTTTTGACCCTTGTTGAGGAATCTAAAAAAGGTGTTGCCAAAGCCGGTGGTTTTGGTGCAAGATACTTCTGTACAGATATTTGTGACGGCGAATCACAGGGTCACGACGGTATAAACTACTCTCTTCCATCAAGAGATATGATTGCAAATATGATTGAAATTCACGCAAATGCTACACCTTTTGACGGTGGTGTATTTATTGCAAGTTGTGATAAGGGTATGCCTTCACACCTTATGGCTATAGGTAGAATTAATATTCCTTCTATTGTAGTTACTGGTGGTGTTATGGATGCTGGTCCAGACCTCCTTACTCTTGAACAGATTGGTAAATATGATGCTATGTGTAAAAGAGGAGAAATTACAGAAGAAAAACTTACTTTCTACAAACATAACGCCTGCCCTTCTTGTGGTGCTTGCTCATTTATGGGAACAGCATCTACAATGCAGGTTATGGCAGAAGCTCTTGGCTTAATGCTTCCAGGTAGTGCATTAATGCCAGCAACAAGTCCTGACCTTTTAGAATTTGCAAAGAAAGCCGGAGAACAAGCTGTATGGCTTGCAAAGAACGACCTTAAACCTAGCGACATTGTAACAATGAAGTCTTTTGAAAATGCTATTATGGTTCACGCAGCTATTTCAGGTTCTACAAATTCACTTTTACACATTCCTGCAATAGCTAAGGAATTTGGTATTGAATTAGATGCCGACACATTTGACAGACTTCACAGAGGTGCTCACTATCTTCTTAACATCAGACCTGCCGGCGAATGGCCTGCTCAGTTCTTCTACTATGCTGGTGGTGTACCAACAATTATGGAAGAAATTAAGGATATGCTCCACCTTGATGTTATGACAGTAACAGGTAAAACTTTAGGCGAAAACCTTGAAGACCTTAAAAAGAACGGTTTCTATGATAAATGTCAATCTTATCTTGACAAGTGGAACTTAAAGAGAGAAGACATTATCCGCCCATTTGACAAACCATTTGGTACAGACGGTAGTATTGCTATATTAAAAGGCAATCTTGCTCCAGACGGTGCAGTAGTAAAGCACACAGTAGTTCCAAAGGAAATGTTTAATGCTGTTTTAAGAGCAAGACCATATGATTGCGAAGAAGATGCAATTCACGCAGTTCTTACTCACGAAATTAAACCTGGAGATGCTGTAATAATAAGATACGAAGGTCCTAAGGGAAGTGGTATGCCAGAAATGTTCTACACAACAGAGGCAATAGCATCTGATGCAGAATTAGGTGCATCAATAGCACTTTTAACTGACGGTAGGTTTTCTGGAGCATCTAAAGGACCTGCTATTGGACACATTTCACCGGAAGCTGCTGAAGGTGGTCCTATTGCCCTTGTAGAAGAAAATGATTTAATTGAAATCAGTATTCCTAATAGAGTTATAAAAGTAGTCGGTATAAATGGAGAAAGAAAAACCGATGAAGAAGTGGAAAAAATCCTTGCCGAAAGAAAAAAGGCTTGTAAGCCAAAGGAAAACAAGTACAAGAAAGGCGTTCTTAAACTTTTTGCAGACAAGGCAGTTTCACCTATGAAGGGTGGATATATGGAGTAAAGAATAGTCCACAATTTTAAATGTATATGAATATATGAGTATATAAATATGTGCATAACAAAAGCCACAAATGAATTTTCCTCATTTGTGGCTTTTCACTATTTATTTTCTTCTAATCTTCTATCCTTAATACCCTGTAACACTATTTTTTTAGCCTCTATTGCCCTTTCTCTAGGCAAAGGCTTTGTGTCCTTCAATGGATAATCTATACCTAAATTTTCGTATTTAATTTTACCCATATCGTGATAAGGCAATACATCAAGGGCTTTTAAATTCTTTAAACCACCAATGTAATAGCCTAAGTCATAAAGGTATTTTTCATTTTCTGTAATATTAGGCACAACAACATGTCTTATCCAAACAGGAACCTCTTTTTCTTCAAGATATTTTGTAAAATCCAAAATATTATCTAGGGGCTGACTACACAATTTTAAATGTTCCTGTGGGTCAATAACCTTAATATCAAGCATTACAAGGTCAGTTACCTTTACAAGTCTATCAAATTTTTCTGTATTATCTTTTCTAAATGTAACACCTGATGTATCAAGACAGGTATGGATATTTTTCTCCTTAGCCTTTTCAAACAAATCAGTTACAAAATCAATTTGCATTAAAGGTTCTCCACCTGTTACAGTAATTCCACCTGTTTTATAAAATGTTCTGTTTTTTTCGAACTGTTCCAATATTTCTTCACTTGTCATATCTGTACCACCAGACATTTCCCAAGTATCTGGATTATGGCAATACAAACATCTCATAGGACAGCCTTTTGTAAAAACAACCATTCTTACACCAGGGCCGTCAACTGTACCAAAACTTTCTATAGAATGAATATGACCAACCATACTATTCCACCTTTCTCTTGACTTATATAAACTTATAAATGCTAATATACACTAATCTATTTTTACACTTAAAATTTATATTATCAAAAATTCTTACTATTTTCAATTACAAATAGCTAAAAACCCTATGGACAAATATGCCCATAGGGTATAGACAATCTAATTAATTATAAAGACTGGTGGAAAGTTCTTGAAATAACTTCGTCCTGCTGAGCCTTTGTAAGTTTAATAAAGTTTACAGCATAGCCTGAAACTCTTACTGTAAGCTGAGGATACTTTTCAGGGTGTGCCTGTGCGTCCAAAAGAGTTTCTCTGTTAAATACATTTACATTTAAGTGATGACCGTCTTTTTCAACATAACCATCAATTAAAGATACTAAATTATCAATCTGCTGTTCGTTAGCCATTGTATATTACCTCCTATAAATCTTTTTCATCTCTATCCATACCATCAAAAAGTGTAGGAATGTTACAAGCCAAATTTCCCTTTGCACAATCAAGAGAAATTGTTTTATCTACATGTACACTATCCATATCCACCTTACCTGTATCATCAACTGAAACATTAAGGTGACCACCATCTTCTGACATAAATCCGTCAATCATTGCTACAATTTCATCAATTTTAGACTGATTCATAAAATCACTCTTTTCTTATTACTTGTTTAAGTCTAAATCAATGTCAATATCGCCGTGGAAAATCTGGTCTTCCTTACCTAATGCACCAGGAATAATTGAGAATGTATCAGAAATACCGTCCTGAGCATCCTTAAATGGAATCTTAGCTACAGATGCAAGTGAAGCTACTGCACCGTGGCTATCTCTGTGGTGCATTGGGTTAGCACCTGGGGCAAATGGCTGACCAGCCTTTCTACCGTCTGGAGTAGAACCTGTATTCTTACCATAAACTACATTAGATGTAATTGTAAGAACAGAAGTTGTAGGAATACCACCTCTGTAAGTATGGTTCATCTTGATATACTGAAGGAAGAGGTGTACTAAATCTCTTGCAATATTATCAACTCTGTCATCATCGTTACCATACTTAGGGAAATCACCTTCTACTTCGTAATCTACAACGATACCGTTTTCATCTCTTACAGTCTTAACCTTAGCATACTTAATAGCTGAAAGTGAGTCAGCTACTACTGAAAGACCTGCAATACCAGTTGCGAACCAACGAGTAATGTTCTTATCATGTAAAGCCATCTGTAATCTTTCGTAGCTATACTTATCGTGCATATAGTGAATGATGTTAAGAGCATTTACATATACGCCTGCAAGCCACTTCATCATATCCTTGTACTTGTCCATTACTTCATCATAATCAAGGTATTCAGAAGTAATTGGTCTAAACTTAGGACCAACCTGCTTCTTGCTAACTTCATCAATACCGCCGTTGATAGCGTAAAGAAGACACTTAGCAAGGTTAGCTCTAGCACCGAAGAACTGCATTTCCTTACCAATTCTCATAGAAGATACACAACAAGCGATTGTGTAGTCATCACCGTGGTAAACTCTCATTAAGTCATCATTTTCGTACTGAATAGATGAAGACTCAATAGAAGTCTTAGCACAGAATCTCTTGAAGTTCATTGGAAGTCTTGTAGACCAAAGAACTGTAAGGTTTGGTTCTGGAGCAGTACCTAAGTTCTGTAATGTGTGAAGGTATCTGAAGCTCATCTTTGTTACCATATGACGGCCGTCAATACCAACACCACCGATTGATTCTGTTACCCAAGTAGGGTCACCAGAGAAAAGTTCATTGTATTCAGGAGTTCTTGCGAACTTAACAAGTCTTAACTTCATAATGAAGTGGTCAACAAATTCCTGAATTTCTTCTTCTGTAAATGTACCATTTGCTAAATCTCTTTCAGCATAAATGTCAATGAAAGTAGAAGTTCTACCAAGTGACATAGCTGCACCATTCTGTTCCTTAACTGCTGCAAGGTAAGCAAGATAAGTCCACTGAATAGCTTCCTGAACATTAGCAGCTGGTCTTGAAATATCAAAGCCGTAAATTTCGCCAAGCTTGATTAATTCCTTTAAAGCTCTAATCTGTTCAGAGATTTCTTCTCTATTTCTAATAACATCTTCTGTCATAGTCTGACGGCAGAAGGCCTTTTCTACTTCTTTATCTTCAATAAGTCTGTTTACACCGTAAAGAGCAACTCGTCTGTAGTCACCTACAATACGACCTCTACCATAAGCATCAGGAAGACCTGTAATAATGTGAGCAGTTCTACAAGCTCTCATTTCAGGAGTGTACGCATCAAATACACCTGCATTGTGAGTTTTTCTATGAGTAGTGAAAAATTCTTCTACTTCTGGGTCAACCTTGTATCCATTATCTTCACAGGCTTTCTTTGCCATTCTGATACCACCATAAGGCTGTAAAGAACGCTTAAAAGGCTTGTCTGTCTGGAAACCAACAATCTTTTCTTTGTTCTTGTCAAGGTAACCTGCACCATGGGATGTAATAGTTGAGATAGTCTTTGTATCCATATCAAGGACACCACCAGCTTCTCTTTCCTTCTTAGAAAGGTCTAAAACCTGTTCCCAAAGTTCAGATGTTGCTTTTGTAGGTCCTGCTAAAAAGCTATCATCACCATCATAAGGTGTATAATTCTTCTGTATGAAATCTCTTACATTAATTTCAGTTTCCCATACACCTTTCTTAAAACCATTCCATTCTTGAATCATCATATTTCCTCCTAAATAAAATTGCCACATATTGTGTGGTTAGCCTCCCCTGGCTACTAGATACATTATACTTTCTCAATTCCAGTCAGTCAATAATGTAAATATATAAACTTTTTGGAATTATTATTAGAAACTTTGTAAAAATTTATACCCTTTTGTAAATAATAATTATTATTAATTACAATGATAATATATCATATATCCATTATTTCGTCAATATTTTAACAAGAAAAATTAAAAAAATAAAGTAAGGCTACAAAAACCACCATATATTAGCTTGTTTTTTCTAAAAAAATTAATTTTCTTATGTTGATAAAATTTATAATACAGCACAAATGCACCCGAACCTTCATTGATTCGAATGCATATGTTTGTACTATATATTTTTCATTAATTAAACGAGCTTTTCACCAAAAGCCTTGCACTCTTCAAGCTGTTCATCTTCTGGTGTATTCTGGCAAATTAAAGTCTGCTTAACACTAGCACCTGCATCAACAGCTCTCTGTTCCCAATCTCTCATCCACTGACCGTCACCCCAGTCGTATGAACCAAAGAGGGAAACTGTCTTGCCACTAAGGTCACCTTCAATAGATGAGAAAAGGCTTTCAACAGAGTCTTCTAATTCTTCAGCACCCATAGCTGGAGAGCCAAATGCGATACTATCATAGTCGCCTAATGTAGCTGTATCAAAGCTGTCTGCCTCACTAACTACAACTTCTGCACCCTTAGCCTGTGCTCCTGCTGCAATAGCTTCTGCCATTGCCTGTGTGTTACCTGTTGTTGATGCGTAAATAATTGCTACTTTCATAATTGTCCTCCTTAAATTAAAACAACCTTATTAATAAGCTGCTGCTCTGACGAGCTTTTCAATGGGTGTTCCTCCCATAAAAAGTTTATGATAAACATCTGTACATTTTCTGTATTTAAAGAAACTCTTTCTAGCCTCTTCTTCATTTCCATAAACTTTCCAATACCCGTTTAAAATATAATTTTTACCACGATTTTCAATAAATCCCAATACATCCTCAATAGGATAACTAAGGAATAAACCTATTTCATGAGGAAAATCCTCTAACTGTCTTATTCTCTCTTTTAATCTTTCAACAGCCTTTTTACTATCCTCTGTATTGTAACCATATTGACTCATAAATTCGGCAACTCTGCCGTCGGAAAAATCCCTTTCAAGAAATTTAGGTCTATACACATATATTAATGCCCCATTTGAATTACAGGCAAGAGATTCAATATAAACACCCATAGGGTTAAACATTTTATTGTTTTCCTCTATTTGCTCATCTATATTATTGCCTTTAAAAGTAAAAATATTTCCACTTTTAATTCCTCCAAGGGTAGGTGCAGCAAAATGTATTAAAGCTTCCTGCATATATTAAATCTCCTTTCTGTAAATTACACTCTTTACTAAACACAAATTTTATTTTAGATAATTTTCGCTATTTTATACAGCCATCATATTTGATGTTTATTTGTATGATAGAATGAAGGTAAAAAACAATGTATTTTTTTCGCTGTATTCTATGTATTTAGTAAATCAATTAGCAACCACAGTACTGGCTTAAAATCTTCTTTAATGCTGTTGCACTAGAGCTATGTGAACGAGCAATTTCAATATTATTTTTACCAGCAGTCTGAGTTGCTGTCACAATCATTTTGTGACATACTGTGTTTGTAAATAAAATCATTAAATCTGGTCTACCTATTTTTTCTCTTAAATTACTGCTAGGCTGAGTAAATACCTTTGCCTTGCATTTATAATTTTTACATAAATCTTCGTATTGGCGAATCATCTTGTCGTTTCCGCCTACTATAACTACACTCATTAAAATACCTCCTTGAGTTAGTCTCGGCTAATCCATATGTCAATTAAAAGTTAGCTTACGCTAACATATACTTTAAAAATATAGTTAGCTTTTGCTAACTTGTGTTTATAATAACATAGCATTTACCCTTTGTCAATTACTATTTTTGAGAAAGATAATCAACAACACACTTTTCATAGTATATTAATAGGATTTTCTCATTTACAAGGAATTTATAGGTCAAGCCATCGGATTTCTTTCCGATTCATTACTAAAAATTCATAAAAAAACAGACCCCAAAAATTAATTTGAGGTCTGTAAAATAATCAATTTATATTATTTTTCATTTGGCATTGTGAATGTTGAATCTAATGCCTTCTGTAAAATGTAAGCTGCATCTTTTGCTGTTAACTGACCGTCTTTATCTGAATCAAGTAATTCAAAAGCATTTGTAGCTACATCTTCAAGAGCAACCTTTGCACCAGTAAGAACCTTCTGTAATACTAAAGCTGCATCATTAGCTTCTACCTTACCATTACCATCAGCATCGCCCTTAACATTTTTGCTTGGTTCTGGAGCAGGAGCTTCTGTAGTAGTTTCTGAACTTGTTTCTGTTACAGTAGTAGTTTCAGTTGTTGTTTCTGTTGTAGTAACAGTAGTTGTTTCAGTTGTTGTTTCTGTAGTTGTTTCTCCACCTTCAACTGAATATGGAATACTATTTACTGTAAGAGTTCTACCCTTCTTCTTATTAACCTTAATACCAGCAATATTATCAACACCTGTTACAGTCTTAGTAACTGTTGTACCACCGTTAAGAGTACAAGTAGCTTCGCCTGTTGCTGTATCTACAGTAAATACTACTGTGTTGCTACCTGCAACGAACTTACCTGCACTAGCACCAGTTGAATCACCAAAATCAAATATTACTGAACCGTCCTTTGCAGTTACTCTAAGACCAATACCTGTGTCCTTATATGCAACTGTGCCTGTTGATTCATCTTTACGAACAAGGTTAAATAAAGCACCAGTACCTTCTGTTGTAGAAGCATCAAAGTTTACTGTTACTGTTACCTTACCTGAAATAGCATTGTCAAATATTACTCTTGTATTTGAAGTATCAGTACCATCAACGATAGCTGGAAGCTGATGTTCGTTAATATCGCCACCACCTCTGTGAGGTTCTGATGGTACATCTGGAGTTGTAGTTGTTTCTGTTGTTGCATCTGTTACCTTAGCTGTAGTTGTTTCTGTTGTTGCATCTGTTACAACTGCTGTTGTAGTTTCTGTTGTTGCATCTGTTGTCTTAGCTGTAGTTGTTTCTGTTGGAGTTGTACCACCAGCTGGAACACCTACTGTAGGCTTAGACATAATAAGGTTTCTATTTACTGCACTATTAGCTGTAATACCAACTACAGAGCTAATAGACTGTGCATCAATGCTATGAGTTAAAGTCTTACCGTTTACTGTAAGAGTTACTGTCTGTGCATCAAGGTCAAATACAAATTCATAGTTGTACTTTGTTGATGCAATAGTGTCGCTTGTTGAAGTATATGCTGAAGAACCTGTACGAAGTGCAATATTCTTGCTTGCATCAGATGCTAAGTCAGCAATATCAGCTGAATCGCCAGCCTTGTTTGTACCCTTAACCTGAACAAATGCCCACTTACCAGCAGCCTTTGCAATTACAGGAGTTGCATAACCCTTTACGATAACCTTACCAGAAGTAATTGGTTCAAAAGAGTTAGTCCATGTAGCAGCTGCTACATCAGAAGTATCCTTTAATAAGTAGTCATCTGTAGCTGACTGATATTCAACACTAATTGAACCAGCAGCTGGAGTAGCTGTACTTGGAGAGAAACCGTCTTTTGCAGTTAAATCAACTGTAGAAATTTCAATCTGAGCTTCTGTAGTAGTTTCTGTAGGATTTACACTAGAAGTTGTAGTTTCTGTTGTTGCTTCAGTAGTAGTTGTTGCACCAGTTGTAACAACAGTACCGTCTGAATTACCACCAAATGAAACGATTGAAGACTTGTAATTTACAACTGCTGACTTGAGTTCGCTAATTACAGCATAGTTTGTATCTTCTGTAGCATTGTTAAATGTCCACTTGAAGTCGCCACCATTTACACGACCAGCCTGAGCCATAACCTTAGCTGGAACATCTTCTGGAGCATCAATGTTTGCTGTGTCTACACCTAAATCAAACTTAGAAGTATCAGTATCAAAGTTGTTGTAGCTTGTGCCACCAGCCTTAGTAACTTCTGAAGAAGGAACCTGTGCACTTCTTTCAGTTACTTCGTAAGCATCATAACCAGTTGTTGCGTTAGGATTATTCTGAGTTAAATAAGCCTTAGCACCTTCAATGTGGTTGTTGTATGCCTTAATCATACCACCAGTTTCGCCTGAGAATGTACCATCGCCTGTTGCATCAGTACCCTGCTTAGAGCTTAACATTGGATATTTACAATTTCTGAAGTAGTTTGCTTCAACGAATGCTGAAGAACCCATTGTTGTACCTACACCATACTTTGCATTACCATCAAAGTAGTTGTTGTAAATATGTACAGACATTGTTCTAATTCTTGGATGTCTTGAATCAGAGTGGTCGAACCAGTTGTGATGATATGTAATCTGGCAATCAGTTGTTTCGCCCTTCATACCACAAAGAGAAGACTTACCACTATCAAAGAAGTGGTTGTAAGAAACTGTAACAAAAGTTGACTTACCCTTAACATCTACAGTACCGTCACCCTTTGCCTGGTCAGCATCGCCACCAGTCTTGCCATAGAATAAGTCCATATTATGAACCCATACATTACAGTTAGAAGTATCAAGAGATACAGAGTCATCAAGACAAGCCATAACTGCAAAGTTTCTTAATTCTACATTACCGGCATTTCTAATAAGCATACCGAAACCATGGATACCAGCATCTTCGCCAATACCTTCTATTGTAAGATTAAGATTTGAATAAGCATTCTTACCTTTAATCTGTAAACCTTCTGCCTTACTTGCAAAACTATCCATATCATCAGCATTAATCATACCAATGATACGAATATCTACAGGAGCTGTTTCCTTACCCTTCTGTAAAGCATTTACGATAGCCTGAAGACCTGTAAATTCCTGTTCAGCCTTATCCTGCATAATGCTTGCTTTTACAGTTTTTGCGTTTTCTGGTGTAACATAAATAACCTTAGCACCAGCCTTTAATGTACCGTCTGCGTTGTAAGCACCAGCACCCTTATAAGTAGACTTAGTTGAGAATGCTGCACCTGAACGGTCATAGTTAGTTACTGTTAAATCTGAAGTAGTAATAGCATCAGCTGTTACTTCTGTACCAGCAGAAACTGGAACAACCTTCATATTATATGTACCTGCTGCAAGACCTACTGCATCAGCTCTCCAACAGTCTGGATACTTTCTAATAAGCTGGTCATCAAGTCTTGTCCAGTCAGAGTCACTTGTGTTCTTTACATAAACATTGTAACCTGTGTAGCTTGAATCTCCCCCAATCCATTCTACATAACAACTTTCCATCCAGCCACTACTTTCATATACAGCAATATTACTTGCTGCTAAAACTGAAACTGGAGTAACTGCAAAATTTGTTACAGCAACGCCTGTTACAGCCATTGTAGAGGCAAGGACGGCACTTATGAATTTCTTTACTTGTTTCTTCATAAATTTTCCTCCTAAATTAATAAACACATTGTTTTTTTGTTTATAAAGCTCTCACTTTAGCCTCAATAATACCATAATTATGTATTTTTTACAAGTCGTTTTTACTACTGTGTACTCTTTTAGACATTTTGTACAAATATTCATATATATTTATGTATAATTATACCATAATTTGGACTTTTTAATAAAAACATAATTTATTTGACATCTTCTTGCATATCAAAAATAATCTTTAAAAATTTAATAATCAAATTTCACTATTTATGTACACTAATATTGATTTTTTTGCAAAAAAATGATATACTAAAAATAAAAAGGGGTTAGGCTATTATGGATAAAGTTAATGTATTATTAATTGGTAATTCTGGTGTAGGTAAAAGTACATTAATCAATGCTGTACTTGAGAATAAAGTGGCTAAAACCAGCATCGGCGAGCGTGGTACTGTCAAAATGGATGTATACGAATCTGACAGCGTTCCTTTCAGACTTATTGACTCTAAGGGTATGGAATATTCATTTTTTGAAAATTTCAAATTAAAAAGTGAATTAAAAAAATGGACTAAAACTTCTTTAGGCAACGAAGATTACGAAAAATGTATTAGTATGATTTGGTATTGTGTAGATGGTACATCTAAACGCCTTATGAAAGAGAATTTAAAAATTCTTAATTCTATAACTAAATTTTTTAAATCTGTTCCTGTTATTATTGTAATAACTAAGTCATACTCTCAGCCTGAGCGTAAAGAAAATATTGAAATGATTAGCAACGCATTATCTAAATACGAAAAAAGTATAAATTTAAAAGATATAATTCCCGTTGTCGCAGAGGCTTATACAATAAGAGAAGACACAGTCATTGAGCCAGATGGTATAGTCGATTTAATAGAAAATACTTCTGAAATGATACCAGACTTGGAAAAAGGTACTTCTGATGCTATAACAAATTATAAAAATGTTTTACTTAACAGACAGATAGACGCTTATATCTCAGCGTGTGTCGCAAGTGCTGTAACAGTTGGTGCTGTGCCTATTCCTTTTGCCGATACACCTGTACTTATTTTAATACAAACTTCAATGATGGTTGGTATAGGAAAAATGTACAAAATAGATGGTTCTCTTAAAGATGTTGCTAAAATTTTAGCTAGTGAAATAGGAGTTTCTTCTTTAGCTAAATCTTCCATATCCTTATTAAAACCTTTTATTCCTGCTACTGTAGTTTTAAATGCCATTGTAGCCGGTTTATACACATATTTTATAGGACAGGGTGCAAAAATGATTTCTAAAAAAATAAAAGATGGAGAATTATCTATTGACGATATAGACAGTATCAGAAATATTTTTGAATCTTTTGTTGAGGGAAATAATTCAAAAGCTATGGGATATTTAAAAACTATAGAAAATATAAGCAATATACAACCATCACAAGTAAAAGATATAGTGTTTAAAGCAATAGGAAATACAAAATAAAACTTAATAAAACTTCTAAAGTCCAAGCTAAAAAGTTTGGATTTTTTTTATAAAAATAATAATTTTTATTCTTTACAATTTTTTTGACTAATATTATAATAGGTATAAACAAATATTTTTTAGGAGGTGCTGTTATGGATACACGAGTAGCATTGATTGGAATTATAGTTAGTAACCCTGATTCTGTTGAAAGTATAAACAAACTTCTTCACTCTTATAGTGAACATATTATTGGCAGAATGGGTATACCTTATCGCAAGAAAAATATTTCTATAATTAGTGTTGCTGTTGATGCTCCTAATGACATCGTAAGTGCCTTAGCTGGCAAATTAGGACAGCTTGACGGTGTAAGCACTAAAACAATTTACAACGAATAAAATTTTGTCTGACAGGAAAGAGTATTCTAACCTGAAAGAAAGGAGAAAACTATGTACAACCCAAAATCACTTAAAGCAGAAGAATTTATTTCTCATGAGGAAATACAGGAAACCCTTGCTTTTGCAGATGCAAACAAAAATAATGTAGAGCTTATTGACTCTATTATTGAAAAAGCTAAATTAAAGAAAGGTCTTACTCATAGAGAAGCCTCTGTTCTTCTTGCCTGTGAAATTCCAGAAAAAAACGAAGAAGTTTTTGCCCTTGCAAAGAAAATAAAAGATGATTTTTATGGCAACAGAATTGTTATGTTTGCCCCTCTTTATCTTTCAAACTACTGTGTAAACGGCTGTGTATACTGCCCTTACCATGCTAAGAACAAGCATATTGCAAGAAAGAAACTTACTCAGGAAGAAGTAAAGAGAGAAGTTATTGCTTTACAGGATATGGGTCACAAAAGACTTGCTATTGAAGCCGGCGAAGACCCTGTAAACAATCCCATTGATTATATTTTAGATTGTATCAAAACAATTTACTCTATTAAGCATAAGAACGGTGCTATAAGACGAGTAAATGTAAATATTGCAGCGACTACTGTTGAAAACTACAGAAAATTAAAAGATGCTGGAATAGGTACATACATACTTTTCCAAGAAACATACCACAAGGAAAGTTATGAAAAACTTCATCCAACTGGCCCTAAGCACAACTATGCTTACCATACAGAGGCTATGGACAGAGCTATGGAGGGTGGCATTGATGATGTAGGTTGTGGTGTACTTTTCGGTCTTGAAAAATACAGATATGAATTTGCAGGTCTTTTAATGCACGCAGAACATTTAGAGGCGGTTCATGGCGTTGGTCCTCATACTATTTCTGTTCCTAGAATTAGACGAGCTGACGATATTGACCCAGACGCATTTTCTGACGGTATTGATGATAATATTTTTGCAAAAATTGTTGCCTGTATAAGAGTTGCTGTACCATATACTGGTATGATTATTTCTACTAGAGAAAGTAAAGCCTGTCGTGAAAAAGTTCTTCAGCTTGGTGTATCACAGATTAGTGGTGGTTCAAGAACAAGCGTAGGTGGCTATGTTGAGCCAGAAGAACCTGACGACTTAACATCTGAACAGTTTGATGTAGAAGACAAGAGAAGTCTTGACGAAGTTGTTCATTGGCTTATGGATTTAGGCTTTATACCTAGTTTCTGTACTGCTTGTTACAGAGAAGGCAGAACTGGCGACCGTTTTATGAGTCTTTGCAAAAACGAACAAATTCACAACTGTTGCTTACCAAATGCACTTATGACATTAAAGGAATACCTTATGGACTATGCAGCTGAAGATACAAAGATTGCCGGCGAAAAAGTTATTGCAAAAGAACTTGAGCATATTCCCAACGAAAAGGTAAGAGGCATTGTTATTGAAAGACTTAAAGAAATAGCTGACGGTCAAAGAGATTTTAGATTTTAGGAGGTGTTCCTATGGGTTTAAATGATACTCCTAAATCTGACAGAATACACATTGGCATTTTTGGTAAAAGAAACGCCGGTAAGTCTAGTATTATAAATGCTATAACTTCACAAAATCTTGCTGTAGTTTCTAAAGTAAAAGGAACAACAACTGACCCAGTACAAAAAGCTATGGAGCTTTTGCCTTTAGGTCCAGTTATGATTATTGATACCCCTGGTATTGATGATGAGGGCGAATTAGGTAAAATGAGAGTTGAAAAGAGCTATCAGGTACTTAATAAAACTGATATTGCCCTTTTAGTAGTTGACGGTAATGTAGGTCTTACTCAATGTGATAAGGATTTAATAGAAGAAATTAAAAAGAGAAAACTTCCTTATCTTATTATATTAAATAAATCTGATGAAGTTTGTAACAGATATGACATTGAAAATTCTATATGGGTAAGTGCTGAAACTAAGGAAAATATTTGGGAATTAAAAGAAAGAATTTCTAAACTTGTTCCCAATGAAAATATGACACTTAAAATAATAGGCGATTTACTTGACCCAGAGGATATTGTGGTTCTTGTAGTACCTATTGACTCAGCAGCACCAAAGGGTCGACTTATTCTCCCTCAACAGCAGACAATAAGAGATGTGCTTGAGGCTGGTGCAATTTCAGTTGTTACAAGAGATACTGAACTTTCTCAAACATTGAAAGCTCTTGGCAAAAAACCAAAAATTGTAGTTACAGACTCTCAGGCTTTTGGCAAGGTAAAAAATGATGTACCGGAAGATATTCTCCTTACTTCATTTTCAATACTTTTCGCAAGATATAAGGGAGATTTATCTGAGCAGATAAAAGCTGTAAAAGCTATAGATAGCCTCAAAGACGGAGATTATGTACTTATTTCAGAGGGTTGTTCACACCATAGACAATGTGACGATATAGGAACAGTTAAAATCCCTAGATGGCTTAAAGAACATAGTGGCAAAAAAATCAACTATGAATTTTCTAGTGGAACAGAATTTCCTAGAGATTTAAGCAAATACAAGGCCGTAATACATTGTGGTGGCTGTACATTAAACGAAAAAGAAATGAAACATAGAATTGCCGTTGCTAAGGAGCAAAATGTTCCTATTACAAACTACGGAATATTTATAGCCTATACTCAAGGCATATTAAAGAGAAGTTTACAAGCTTTTCCGGAAATAGCTAAAATACTTGATTAACACAAAAGACCTGTGGAATTTTCTCCACAGGTCTCTTTTCTTAATATCACTTAGCTATTCCAATATTAAATTCTGTCTTATTGCTGTTCTTAACCTTGCCTACTACATTTTTAGTAGTTTCTTTTCTTCTTGCTAACTGATTATAGTCATTCTCTCCACAAGATAAAACACTACCGTCTTTAGTAATAAACATTGAGAAATTATGTCCTGCCTCAATACCAACTGAATTGTCAACTTTAGGTACTTCTATAGGTGTTTCTGCGAAAAAGCGAATTTCACTACCCTTACCAGTTTTTGATTTTTCAATTCTTCCTGTCATACCGTCTTTACCTAATTCGCCCTCTGTGTTATCACCCCAACCATATACTTTACCGTCACTACTTAAAGCAAGAGAATGGTCATACCCAACTTTAATATCTACAATTTTATTTAAACCATCTATTTTCTGTGGCATTAAAAGAGGTGCTTTATCTCTACCAAGTTTTCCATTTTCCTTGTCACCCCAAGACCAAACAGCACCGTCTTTATCAAGAGCAAGCAAAACATCTTCGCCTGCATCTATTTTTGTAACATCTTTTAAATATAAAATCTGTTGAGGTTCACTTTCTTTATTTTTATTTACTCTCTGAATATAACCATTTTTACTATCTCCCCAGTCCCATACTGTTCCATCATTTTTTAATGCAATAGCATAATAACTATCATTGTTATTATAAGTTTCTCCCATAGCAATGCTCTTTACATCTGAAAGTCCTTGAACCTGCTTAGGAGCTACTGTGTTTTTATTTCCAATATTTATTTTACTGTTCTCCCAATACCATACGGTTCCGTCTTTTTTAACAGCAATAGCAGTATTCCCATAACCATCAATTTCCTTTACATCACTAATATCGCTAATTACCTTAGGTGTTGCATCTTTTGATGTAAATATTGCATTACTGTTGTCCATTTTATGGCTTTTATCAGTTTCTTCTTCGTTATTATATTCTTTTCCCCAAACCCACACCTTTCCAGTATTATCAAGTGCCATACCAAAATCACTTTTAGCATTTACTTGTACTATGTCGTTTAATCCTTTTATCTGTGTTGGAAATTGGGCATACTTAACTGTACCATTTGCTATTACACCATATTCATTTAATCCCCAAGCCCATACAGTTCCGTCACTTTTTAACGCCAAATTCCAAGTGCTACCTGACGAAATCATTGGCTGTGTTGAAAATTCTTCTGCAAGCACATTTGTTGAAAAAAGCATACTTGTTGCTAAAATAGCCCCTAAAATTTTCTTTAACATAATAATCTCCCCTTCTACTTCTTTTCAACTGTAGCTGTAGTCTTTTTTACTTCCGTATTTGGCACATATGTGCCTACAGTAAATTTACTTCTATCACTATTTATAACATTTCCAAAAGAGCTTTCAATTTTTGATGCTGGTCTACCTAATTTATTATTTTTGTAATTAAAACCACAAGTTAAAACTCCACCGTCATTAGTAACTACTGCTGAAAGCCTTGTACCTGCATCTATACAAGCATTTTTACCTACTAAACTTATGTACATAGGTGTTTCTGCTCGTTTTTCGCCTTGATATACCATTCCACTTTTATCTCTTGTTGAATATACCGGAACATTACTACTACCAAGCTGACCGTCTGTACTATCTCCCCAGCCATATAACTGGCCACTATTACTTAAAGCAAAAGAGTGTTTACCACCAGCTACTATATCAGTAATATTTTTTAAATCATTTAACTTTGTAGGTTTCCAATCTGGAACTGTTTTTCTGCCAAGTCGGCTGTAATCATTATTGCCCCAAGTCCATACATTTCCATCTTTGTCTAATGCAAGGCTATGTACTTCACCTACGCTTATTTTAGTTATATTTTTCAAATAATCATTTTCTTCTGGCTGTAAATCAGTACCATCTTCTGTTGTACCAAGGCAATAGTCCTTATTATTGCCCCAACCCCATACATTTCCGTCTTTATCTAATGCCATGGCAAAATATTTATTGCTATCGCCATACACTTTTCCCATTTGTATCTGTTCAATATCACAAAGACCGTCAACTTTCTGTACTAAATCCGGAGTTCTATTATCAAATTTCCATACTGTCCCGTCTTTTTTCAATGCCAAAGCATAAGTACCACTACTGTCTACTTCCTTAACATTGTTAATGGCATTTATTCTCTTAGGTGTAGCCTCATCTGCACTTAATTTTATAAATTCATCGGCTGTCCCTGACCTTTCCTTGCCCCAGTACCATACATAGCCTTCACTATCTACTGCCATGGAGTAATCACCCTTTGCGTTGACACAGACTATGTCTTTTAGTCCTTTTGTCTGTACTGGATAAAGGCTGTCCTGTGATGTACCAATTCCCAATGAACCGTACTTATTTTCTCCCCAAGCCCATACTGTTCCGTCACTTTTTAAAGCCAATGTATAATCCTCATTTGTAGATACCATTGGTTTTGTTGAAAATTCTTCTGCCAACACATTAGAAGATAATAACATACTTGTAGCAAGAATAACCCCTATAACTTTCTTTAACATAATAATCCTCCCTCTCTTTAACTAAATAGTTATATTTTTATATTATCATATTTAAAATATTTATTCAATCATAATTATGATTTTTGTTAAAATGTCACAAATCCCCAAAATCTTAATATATTGTTAATAAATTAACATATTGATTTTTGTTGTGAAAGTGGTATAATAAATTTAAAGTTAAGAAATATTATTTATGTATTTTCCACAACTAATTTTACTCGAAGGGAGTTTTTATATGTCAAATAGAATAGTTTTAAACGAAACATCATATCATGGTAAAGGAGCAATACAGGATATTGCAACAGAAGTAAAGACAAGAGGATTTAAAAAAGCCTTTGTATGTTCAGACCCTGACTTAATTAAGTTTGGTGTTACTAAAAAGGTTACTGATGTATTAGATAATGCAGGTTTTGCTTATGAAATTTATTCTAACATTAAGCCTAACCCTACTATTGAAAATGTACAGACAGGTGTTAAAGCATTTAAGGATAGCGGTGCTGACTACATAATTGCCATTGGTGGTGGTTCTTCAATGGATACATCAAAGGCAATAGGTATTATTATCAATAACCCAGAATTTGAAGATGTTAGAAGTCTTGAGGGTGTTGCACCTACTAAAAAGCCTTGTGTACCTATTATTGCTGTTCCTACTACTGCTGGTACAGCTGCTGAAGTTACAATCAACTATGTTATTACAGATGTTGAAAAGAAGCGTAAATTTGTTTGTGTAGATACTCACGATATTCCTGTTGTTGCTATTGTTGACCCAGATATGATGAGCTCAATGCCTAAGGGTCTTACAGCATCTACTGGTATGGATGCCCTCACTCACGCTATTGAAGGTTATATCACTAAGGGTGCTTGGGAAATGACAGATATGTTCCACCTTAAAGCTATTGAAATTATTTCAAAGAATTTAAGAGGTGCTGTTGAAAATACTCCAGAAGGCAGAGAAGGTATGGCATTAGGTCAGTACATCGCTGGTATGGGCTTCTCTAATGTAGGTCTTGGTATTGTTCACTCTATGGCTCATGCTTTAGGTGCTGTTTACGATACTCCTCATGGTGTAGCAAATGCTATTTTACTTCCTACAGTAATGGCTTACAACGCTGATGCTACTGGCGATAAGTATAAATATATTGCAAAGGCTATGGGTGTAGAGGGTACTGAAAATATGACTCAGGAAGAATACAGAAAAGCAGCTGTAGATGCTGTTAGACAGCTTTCTATTGATGTAGGTATTCCTGCTGACTTAAAGGACATTGTAAAAGAAGAAGATGTTCAGTTCCTTGCTGAATCTGCTGTAGCTGATGCTTGTGCTCCTGGTAATCCAAAAGACGCAAGTCTTGAAGATATTATTGCACTCTATCATTCATTAATGTAATAAATACTCTCTTGAGTTTTTATAATTTTTCTTCCTTATTAAGGCATCGGATTTATCTTTCCGATTCACCCTAAAAAAGCTGGTGTTCAAATGAACACCAGCTTTCTCTATGTTTATATTATTTATAATTTAATTTTAAAGCATTTCTGCAAAATACTTATGTACTTCTGTAGAGTCTGTTAACTCTGGATGGAATGCACTTACAAGCTGATTACCCTGTCTTGCAGCAACAATCTTACCGTCAACAACAGATAAAATCTCAACGCCATCTCCAGCCTTTTCAATGTAAGGTGCTCTGATAAATCTCATAGGAATTGTAGTATCCCCAAATTTTTCTTCTGTAGAGAATGAACCAAGCTGTCTACCATAGGCATTTCTCTTTGCAACAATATCCATTGTAGCAAAATGTACTCTGTCATCGTTTTCAATCTTCTTTGCTAAAACCAAAAGACCAGCACAAGTACCAAATACAGGCATACCGTCATTAATCTTCTTAACAAGTGTATCTTGCATATCAAGTTCTCTTGCTAACTTACCAATAACTGTACTTTCGCCACCTGGAATAATAAGACCGTCAAAATCTCTCTCCAAATCTTTCTTTTGACGGATTTCGAAAGTTTCAACACCTATTTTGTTAAGTATATTTTCGTGTTCAATAAAAGCACCTTGAACTGCCAATACTCCAACTTTTTTCATATTATTTGCCTCTTTCTGCCATTAAAAGTTCAATTTCATCTTCGTTAATACCAACCATTGCTTCGCCTAAATCTTCTGAAAGTTCAGCAAGTAACTTAGCATCATTGTAGTTTGTAACAGCCTTTACAATAGCAGCTGCTCTCTTTGCTGGGTTACCAGACTTGAAGATACCAGAACCAACGAATACACCTTCTGCACCAAGCTGCATCATAAGAGCTGCATCAGCAGGAGTTGCTACACCACCGGCCGCAAAGTTTACAACTGGAAGTCTCTTGTTATCGTGAACATACTTTAATAAGTCATAAGGAACGCCTAATTCCTTTGCGTTGTTGTAGAGTTCGTCTTCGCTAAGAGAACCAATTCTGCGAATTTCGCTGTTCATCTTTCTCATATGAGTTACAGCCTGTACAATATCGCCTGTACCAGGTTCGCCCTTTGTTCTAATCATTGATGCACCTTCAGCAATTCTTCTTAAAGCTTCGCCTAAATCCTTTGCACCACAAACGAAAGGAACATCAAACTTAGTCTTGTCAATGTGGTAAACATTGTCTGCTGGAGAAAGAACTTCACTTTCATCAATGTAGTCAATTTCAATAGCCTGTAAAATCTGAGCTTCTGCAAAGTGACCAATTCTAACCTTTGCCATTACAGGAATAGAAACAGCTTCCTGAATACCCTTAATCATTTTAGGGTCACTCATTCTTGATACACCACCAGCTGCTCTAATATCAGCAGGAATTCTTTCAAGTGCCATAACAGCACAAGCACCAGCTTCTTCAGCAATCTTTGCTTGTTCAGGTGTAGTAACATCCATAATTACGCCACCCTTTAACATCTGAGCTAATTCGCAATTTAATTTATATCTTGACATAATACAATAACCTCCGAAAATAAATTGATTTTTATTTGAAATATGGTTATAATTATACATAAATCTGATATTAAATAAATATCCAGTTTTTAACTTTTTAATAAGGTCAGTTTTGATTATATTTACTAAAAAAGGAGAATTATGTATGTTTACCTGTAACTTAGACCCAAAAAGTAAAGTACCTCTTTATCAACAACTTTACGAATATATACAAAATTCTATTAACAACGGAGAGTTAAAAGCTGAGGAAAAATTACCTTCAAAAAGAAAGTTATCTCAACACCTGAAAATAAGTGTTATTACTATTGAAAATGCTTACGAACAGCTTATTACAGAGGGTTATATTTACTCCAAACCTCAAAAGGGATTTTATGTTACTGATATAGATAATACCTCCCCTATTAAAGCTCCTGTTCACAATGAATTTCAACCTGTAATACCAGAAAAAACTTTACCTTATGAATTTAGAACAAATTCAGCTGACATTAACAGTTTTCCATTTTCCACTTGGGCTGCTTTGATGAGGGAAGTTCTTCGTGACCAGGATAAAAAATTGCTTGAAAAAGGTAATCCAAAAGGTTTGTATACTTTACGCCGAGAAATTGCCATTTACTTAAAAGCCTATAGAAATATTTCTGTTAGTGCAGACCAAATCATTGTAGGTGCAGGAAGTGAATATCTAATCAACATAATATTACAGCTACTAGGCAAAAACAGAATTTATGCTGTAGAAAATCCCGGCTATCACAAAATAGCTAAAATAATGGAGGCTAACGGCATTGAGCCAAAATACATACCCTTAAATGATGACGGTATTAATATGAATGAACTTATAAATTCAAAAGCAAATGTACTCCACATTACACCCTCTCATCATTTCCCATTAGGTATTGTTACTCCAGTAAAAAAGCGAAATGAAATACTAAACTGGGCATACAACACCGACAGTTACATTATTGAGGACGACTATGACAGCGAGTTTAGATATACAGGAAGACCTGTACCAGCATTGCAATCCTTAGATAAAGGTAGTAAAGTAATTTATTTGAACACATTTGCAAAAAATATTGCCCCATCTCTTAGAATTAGCTATATGGTTTTGCCCGAAAATTTGGCTGAAAAATATCAGAAAGAATTTAGTTTTTACTCCAATACTGTATCTAGTTTTGAGCAATACACTCTTTCAAAATTTATGGCAAAAGGGAATTTTGAGCGATACATAAATAAAATGCGTCTTATATACAAGCAAAGGCTAGATGCCATTATAAATTCTATTAACAACTGTTCTTTAAAAGATTTTGTAACTGTTAAAGGAGAAAAAACCGGTCTTCACATACTCCTTGAAGTCAATAATGGTATGACAGAAAATGAGCTTGTGGATAAAGCCAGAGAAAATGGAATTTTATTAACAGGTATGTCACAATTTTTCCACGAGGGTGTTCATAAAGGAAAGCCTACTGTAATTTTAGGATATAGTGGTATAGATACTGTCAACATAGAAAAGGCTTTCAAAATTTTAGAACAAATATGGAAATAGGCTGTCGATAAATTCGACAGCCTTGCAAGAAATGCTTGCATTTCTTGCAGTTAGTCTAAGGTAGGGAC
>ERZ773264.536-NODE-536-length-54762-cov-3.463268_pt1 | contig 54762 bp, 50 predicted proteins | sample MGYA00511910_ERZ773264 | MGnify/ENA primary metagenome ERZ773264 (study PRJEB29015, sample SAMEA2737739) | human gut metagenome | biome: human gut; feature: human-associated habitat; material: faeces | place: China | collected 2012 ...
AATGCTTTTTCCAAAGGTCAAAGAAATGAGAGAAATGAGTAAGGTGAAAAAGTACTCGTATTGGATGTATTTTCACTGTGAGAATTTATATACTATGGCAATTAAATTATATTACAATTTAACTCTATACAAGACAAGATAAAGATGAAGACAGTAATTTTTTTTAGAAGAATTGTTGCATCGTTTTCAAAAAGAAAAAGATGTTTTTCAGAACAAGAAAAAATGGAATATATTTATTCATTTCCAGAACCACGGAGCGATTTCGATAGGACGTTGTACCAATATAAATGTACGATGAAACGGTGGACTTGGTATCAAAGAATAATGGTTAATGTAGGCGCTACAGTAACACTTGTTCCATATTATTTGAAGCTATACAATACAAAAGTGAAAAAAAAAGAATTTTGTGATGCTATTTTTTTCTCGGATAGAATAAGCGTAGATACTATACCAATGAGTGTTCAAAGGAAATATCCAAACACAAAAGTTTTACGCTTGGGTGAGAATATGATTTTAAATTGGAGTGATTTAAAGTTTATATTTGAAAATATAGTTTTAAGAAAAGTAACACCGTATTATTTATTAAAACTCATATTTAAACTTGGAATGATTTCATATGCAATTAAGTCGTATAACCCAAAAGCTATTATTTCATATAGTGAGGAGTCGTTTACAACATCTTTAATGACAAAGTATTGTGAAAAACAAAATATAGAATATATTGGAATTCAGCATGGTGAACGATTATTTGAGTTAAAGTTAACTTTTTTTAGATGCAGTAAATATTATTTATGGGATGAGTATTATATTAAACTTTTTTCTAGAATGCGTTGTGAATTGAGTCAGTTTATTATCGAACAACCACAGACCCTAAAGTTTGAAAAGTGTAATTTGTTGCAGACTAGAAAAGTAGATTTTACATTTTATTTGCAAGATGAAACTACGGAAACTATCTCACGTATATATGAATATGTAAAAATTTTGCAAAATAAAGGGGCAACAGTAAAAATTAGACCTCATCCACAATGGACAGATTTAAAATTACTGAATAAATTTTCTTATAATATAATACAAAGTTGCAAAGAGGTCGATTTAGTAGCATCGTTAAGTGGGACATGTTATGCAGTTGGCAGGTGCTCTACTGTTTTATTTCAAGCATACAATGTTGGTATTCCTGTTGTGATTGACGATATATCTGATCCAAATGAATTCTATGAGTTAGAGCAAAGTTGCTATATATTGTTGAATGTGCCACATGTATTACTTTCTAATATAGGGGAAATAATATGATTTTTATAAAAAAAATGATAAAAAAATTAATAAAATGGGGATCTACTTTTGGGGCAAAAATTCAATTAAGGGGAAGAGTCGGGGAATGCATTAGAGTAAATTTCCCATCTTGTTTTACGAAGAATACATATGTTGGAAATTTTTGTAATTTCAATGGAATAAAGATTAGCGGAAGTGGAAAAGTTTGCATCAATGATTATTTTCATTCGGGTAAACAAGTAAGGATTATAACAAGTAATCATAACTATGAGGGGGAACGTATTCCATATGATGATACTATGATAACAAAAGATGTTACAATAGGAAAATATGTTTGGATAGGTGAGAGAGTAATAATTTTGTCGGGAGTGACAATTGGCGAGGGAGCAATTATTCAAGCAGGTAGCGTAGTAGTAAAAGATATTCCAGCATATGCACTTGCTGGGGGACATCCGGCAAGTGTGTTTAAATATAGGGATATAGAGCATTTTAATAAGTTAAAAGAAAGTGGGATGTTCTTTTGATGCTTTTCAAAGTGAAAATTGAGAAAATGATAGCTTGCTGGACATTTTGTTTGTTTGAAATTTTTTATTTTTTGACAAGAGTGGTAAGAATGCCGGGAATAATTGCAAATTTTGGAATTGCATTACTTGGAATTATAGGTTTTGGATTGTGTATATGTTTTCCGTACAAAATATTAAAAAGTAATGTAATTCTTTTTGCAAGTGTTTTATCTTGCTTTTTTTTAGTGTCTAACTTATATACCGAAAATTCGGATTATGCGGAGATAATGTGGATATGGGCTTATATGGGAGTGGCCATGCTTATTATAAATTTCGCAATCCCTTATTGGCTTGCTGGTGGAATTTATTATGGAGTATGTGGTTATTTCTTAGGCTGCTGGATTAGCGGTGTGCCGCCACAAGAGGTAATTACGATTGGCAGTAGAAATTCAGTGTCTGCAATTGTTATTGCATATATGTTAATATATCTTCTTATTTTGTATATGCAACGGGAACGAATAGATTTGTTTGCCGCGATTATTTCTTTGATAATTTGTTTATGGGGGGTGGGGCGTGCCGGAATTTTGGCGATGCTATTTATGAACTTTTGTTTGGTCGTTTATAGTCTTGGTAGAAAGCAAGGAAAGTTTACACTTGTGTTATATGTGTTTCTTATAGGGATAGCATCTTGGGGCATATATCGTTATGGGAAAACAGTCGTAGAAATGACGGTAAATAGATTTTTACAGATGGGAGTAAAAGATGTAAGAACAAAATTTTTTCAAAGTTATTTAGCTGACTGTAGGTATATATGCAATCTTTTGTTCGGAGTTCCATTTCAAGAAAGCCTTGTATTGAAAGACTACTATAATCCTCATAATTCATGGCTGATGTTACATGCAAAATTTGGTATTGTTCCAACTATTATTGTTATTGGAGTATTACTAAAGAAAATAGTTTGGTTATTAAAGCGAAATAAGTGGATATATTTATTGATAATTGCCGTAGCTTTTTTAAGATGCAGTTTTGATTGGTTGTCATTTAATGGATTATTTGATGTGTTATGGTGGTTGCTAATCTTGTCTGTAATTGCGGCAAGAAGGAGATTGGAGGATGAAAATTAGAAATAATACTATTGCTAAAGTGTCAATATATGTTGTAGGTGCATTTTTTACACAAGGACTGACGTTTATTACGTTGCCAATTTTTTCAAAATTAATGTCGCCAGCAGATTATGGATTATATTCTAGTTACAGTTTTTGGGTTGCAATAGTGGGGATAATTTTAGGATTACAAATGTCTTCGTCCATTGGGAATGCAGTTATTGATTTTGGAAAAGAAAAAATATATACATATGTATCTACTGCAATAGGGGTTGGGGGAATTACATTTGGAGTTCTATTTATAATTACATTAGTATTTCAACACCCTTTATCAAATGTATTTGAAATAAAAGAAGTAGCATTACTAATAGGCGTGATACAGAGTTTTTTTATATATTGTTTGAATTGTATGATAGCGACTCTACGTTTCATCGAAAAACCGATTCAGTACATTATGTTAACTATTCTCAATGCTGTAGTTAATATTGGTTTGTCAATATTTTTATTGTACTATTGTATTTGTACTAATTTATATATGGGAAGAGTTTTTTCATCTTTGACAGCTGCGATTATATCGGGTGGGATAAGTATACTTTTAATTTGTAAAAGGGGACATAAGTTTTTTGATGTGTCATATATGAAATATGGATTAGTAATTTCAATTCCTTTAATATTTCATTCATTAGCAGGACTAATATTTGCAAGAGTCGATCAAATGATACTTTTGAAAACATTAAATTCATCATCTGCAGGAATTTATAGTTATTCAAATAGTATTGGACAAATAATTAGTGTTATTTATACTGCAATAAATCAAGCTTTTGTTCCGTGGTATTATATTAAGATGAAAAATGGGGAAAAGGATAAGATAATCAAAGTTGGAAAATTATATATTGATTTTTTTACAGTATTAGTAATAGGTGTTATGATGGCAATACCAGAAGTTATTATCCATTTTAGTGATGAAAAGTATTATTTAGCAGTGGGCATAGTTCCTATTTTGTTTATTGCGTATTTTATAAATTTTTTATATACGTTTCCAGTTAATTATGAATTTTACTTGAAAAAAACAATGTATATTGCAGGTGGAACAATAATTTCCATGTTTTTTAACCTTATATTAGATATTTTGTTGATCCCGATATGGGGAGAGATGGGAGCAGCTTTTGCTACTTTGATATCGTATTTCTTATTGTTTCTTTTTCACTTTGTTATTGCCAAGCAACTTATAGGTGAATATGAGTTTAAGATAGGTTTTTTTATACAGAATATAATAATTGTTATGTTTTTTTTGGCGGTATATTATTTTTGTATAAACAGAATGGGACTCCGATACATGATGATTTTTGGGGGAAGTATATTTTATATTGGAAAGTATTTTAGAAAAAGTCATAGTAAGAATAAGATAAATACTACAATTTAGTGTTTAATTAAAATAGTTTATAAAAGAGAAAGGTGTAAGTAAAATGATTAGAGGAGTAGAAATGCAAGTGGAAGAATTTGAGATTAATGGAAGAAAAATTGGAGAGCAGTATCCTGTATATGTGATTGCTGAGGGCTGTGATAATCATATGGGGGATATAGAAGTTGCTAAAGAAATGTGCAGACAAGCAAAGTTAGCAGGGGCTGATTGCATAAAATTTCAACATCATTTACCAGATGAAGAAATGTTAAAAGATGTTCCGATGTCATCTAATTTTGATATTCCCTTATATGATTTTTTAAAGCTTCATGCTTTGACGCTTGATCAACATAAGGAATTGTTGGCATATTGTAAAGAAATTGGGATTCAATATTTATGCACGCCGTTTAGCCTAAAGGCGGCATATGAATTAAATGAAATAGGTGTTGATGCATTTAAAATTGGTTCTGGAGAAATGACGGATATTCCATCACTTATAAAAATTGCGGAATTAGGAAAACCTATGATTATTTCTACAGGAATGTGTACATTAGATGAAATTCAAAGAACATATGATGCACTGATTCCGATAGGAACACCTATTGCGTTCACAAATTGTTTATCTGAATACCCACCAAAGTATGAGGATGTTAATCTTAAAGTGATTCAAAGTATGAAAGAAAGATTTCCTTTAGCGACAATAGGGCATTCGGATCATACCCCAGATTTATACACATGTTATGCTGCAGTTGCATTAGGAGCAACGATTATTGAGAAACATGTTATCATTTCAAAGCAAACACCGGGACCTGATCAAACAGTTTCAATTGACTTTAATGATCTATACCATTTGTGTGATGGAATACATAAGGTAGAAAAGGCGTTGGGAAATCAAAAAAAGGTGCATGAAGATGAAGAAACCATAAGAGAATGGGCTTTTAGAAGTATAGTATCTTGTAGAAAAATAAAAAAAGGAGAAGTTATAAAACCAGAAATGATTTGGTCTAAAAGACCTGGTACAGGAATTCCTTCTTATAAGATGGATGAAGTGATTGGAAAAGTTGCTGTTCGTGATATAGAAGAAAATGTATTGTTGAAGTATGAAGATTTTAAGTAAATAAAAATACAGGTGATAAAATGAAAAAAATAATGATTTTAACAGGTTCCCGTGGTGAATGGGGATATATTCGTCCAATAATGAAATTAGCAAAGGAACGAGGGGATGTTGAGACCATATTAGTGGTTACAAATATGCATTTGCTGGAGAACTTTGGAAATTCTTACAAGGAAATCGAGAATGATGGGTATGAAATAAATTATAAGATCCATATGTCGCTTGATGGATATAATCATTATACACAAGCAAAATCATTAGGAATATGTTTGATGGGCTTGCCGGATATTTTAGATAAAGAAAAACCTGATTGGCTCTTATTGGCTGGGGACAGAGGCGAGCAATTGATGGGAGCCATAGCTGCTGCATATACATATACACCAGTTGCACATATTCAAGCAGGAGAACTTTCTGGAAATATTGATGGAATGACCCGACATGCAATAGGAAAACTTGTACATATGCATTTTGCTGCCAATCAAGATGCGGCTGATCGATTGATAAAACTTGGAGAAGAACCATTTCGAGTATTCAATGTTGGAGCTCCACAAATTGATGAAATGGTAGCTGCACAATATACTGATAAAAATCTTCTAGAGAATCGGCTGAGTGTGAATCTTCATAGAAAATATATTTTAGCAGTTATGCATCCGGTTACAGAAGAGGCTGATAAAGCTGGAAAACAAGCACAGGTATTTGTTGAGGCGTTAAATCAATTTGAAGAGCCCAAGATAGTTATATTGCCTAATAATGATGCAGGCTCAAATTTAGTAAAGGATGCAATACTAAATTATAGTAAGGGTGAGTATCATTTTTATTCAAATCTAAAACGTGAAGATTATTTGGGATTACTAAAGGATTCTGAATGTATAGTTGGAAATTCAAGTTCTGGACTGCTTGAGGCACCAACTTTTAAAATCCCTGCAGTAAATATTGGAAGACGCCAAAATCTTAGATTTAGAGGTATCAATGTAATTGATGTAGAGTTTAATGTGGAAAAAATTGTTGCTGCAATTAATAAGGCTATGTCATTGGAGTTTAAAAAACTTCTAGATCGAGATTGTGTTAATCCGTATGGTGACGGACATTCTTCAGAAAAAATTCTTGATTTATTGATGAATACCCGCGTAGATGAAAAGTGGCTAACTAAGAAATTGACTTATTAGGAAAATGATAGGAGATAGAATGGACAGATATTGTGTATTACGTTCTTATACATTAAAAGAAACGATTGATCAAATTGATGAAAATCATGATCGTGTTGTAATGGTTGTTAATGAAAAGAATAAAGTTATAGGTGTTGTGAGCCAAGGGGATATTATACGTGCGTTAAGTTCTGGAAAAAGTTTGTATGCAAGAGTTGATAGCATTATGCAATCTGGTTTTCTTTATTTGAAGGAAAGAGACATGGCTTGTGCAGAAAAATTATTTAAGGAGAAGAAAATCACATTATTACCTATTGTTGATGATGAGTTTATGTTACGGGGAGTCATCACATTAACAGATATGTACAATTATTTGGAGAAAAAAGTGTATGAATAAATTAATTGTTATACCGGCTCGAGGTGGGTCGAAGGGGATTCATAAAAAGAATATTGCGTTACTTCAAGGTAAACCACTTCTTACATATACTATAGAATTAGCCTTAGATGCTCAGTTGGATAATACAGATATAGTGGTTAGTACAGACGCAGAGGATATAATGGATGTTGCTAGGGATTATTCTAATATTCATATTATTCGTCGACCGGATGATTTGGCTTGCGATACAGCTTCGACCGAAGTTGCCTTAATTCACGCAATTGATAGTATGGAAGCTTTATTTGGGAAAAAGTATGATGCGGTAATTACATTACAGCCAACTTCTCCATTGAGAAATGTAGAGACATTTCGAGATTTTGTTCAAAAATATGAAGACAATGATCAATGTGATGCAATGTTGGCATTGACAGAGGATAGAACTGATTTTTGGATAAAAAATGAGAATGGCTGTTTTCAAAGACGAGATCCGTCCGCACCAAGAAGAAGACAGGATAGAACCCCTCTATATAAGGAAAATAGTGCTTATTATATAACGGATGTTAGTGTATTGAAAGATACGATGTCTGTTTTGGGAAGAAAAGTAGAGGGATACATTATATCCGATTTTGAAGGAATTGATATTAACGAACCATTAGATTTGTTAATTGCGGATGCCGCTATGCGTTATAGAGAAGCAAAATTGCAGAGTGTTTAGTAGTAGAGAAATATTCTGTGATAACAACTAGTGATGTGATTTTATGAGGAACGATATGATCAGAAAAAGTTATGTTGTTTTTGGGCACACAACCAGAAGCAATAAAGATGTGTCCACTTGTAAATGAATTAAAAAAGAGAAAAAATTTGCAAACAGTTGTATGTGTGACTGGACAGCACCGACAGATGTTGGATCAGGTACTTGAGACTTTTAAGATCCTTCCGGATTATGACCTTTCTATTATGAAAGATAAGCAAACTTTATTTGATATTACTGCGAATGTTTTGTTGAAAATTCGAGAAGTATTGGAAAAAGAACGCCCGGATGTTGTTCTGGTTCACGGAGATACTTCAACGCCGTTTGTTACAGCATTAGCATGCTTTTATCTTCAGATACCGATAGGACATGTTGAGGCAGGTCTTCGTACATATGATATTTATTCGCCATATCCGGAGGAGTTTAATCGGCAGGCGGTATCAATTATAAGTAAATATAATTTTGCACCAACACAGATGGCTGCATAGAATCTAATCAAAGAGGGCAAAAATCCAGAGAGTATTTATATAACGGGAAATACAGTAATTGATGCAATGAAACATACCGTAACCGAGAATTATTCACATCCTGAATTGGACTGGGTTGGATCGGACAAACTTATTTTCATTACTGCTCATCGGAGAGAAAATCTTGGTCAACCGATGCATAACATGTTTCGAGCGATTCGAAGAGTTCTTGAGGAGCATCCTGATTGCAAGGCTGTGTACCCGATTCATATGAATCCGGTTGTGCGCAAAGCAGCAGAGGAAGAGCTGGGAGGATGCGATCGGATTCATATTATTGAACCGATTGATGTTTTTGATTGTCACAATTTTGAAGCAAGATGCTTTTTATGCCTGACGGACTCCGGTGGAATTCAGGAGGAAGTTCCATCTTATGGTAAGCCGGTTCTTGTTATGCGAGATACCACGGAGCGACCGGAAGGGGTGGAATCCGGTACTCTCAAATTAGTTGGTACTGATGAAGAAATTATATATCAGAATTTTAAATTACTCCTCGAAAATGAAGAAGAATATAATAGGATGGCGAAAGCGTGTAATCCATATGGAGATGGGCATGCTTGTGAGCGGATAGCCGATATATTGGAGAAGGGGGAATATGAGGCTTGGAAAACAGGCTGATGGATGAAGATCATTATTGTTCTAAATTTGTATATTGATTAGAATCATTATAAATAACAAATTGAAATTTAAACGCGGAGATACAAGTTGAAAATATTGTTTTGGAATACGCATAATAATAATTTAAATGAATATATTGCTAATCTTGTCGTAGATAATGGAATAGATGTATTGGTTATGGCAGAGTATGAGGATGATGAGGAAGAGTTAAAAATGCTTTTGGATAAAGCTGGGATTTCTCTGGTATTGCAGAATACAATTGGTTGTAAAAGAATAAGTTTTTGGTGTAACTATGAGGAAATTGAGCCGGATATTCAAGAAAGTTATTATTCAATACAAATTATAAAAAAGCAATATATTATTTGTGGTGTTCATTTGTTTACAGATATGTATGGGGATATGGGATATGAACGTCTTGAAGTTATACATAGAATTATGGAGGATATAAGAAAGACCGAAGAAAGGATTCATTCAAAAAAAACGATTATTATTGGGGACATGAATGAGATGCCATATGATAAAGGTTGTTTGAATGCAAATGGTTTTCATGGACTACCGGAGTTGAATTTGGAGGAGCCACCGACTAGAAAGATAAAAAATGTTGAATATAGAAAATTTTATAATCCAATGTGGAATTTGATGGGAGATTTTTCATATCCACCGGGAACTTATTACTATAATCAGGCAAAATTACATAATCCTATGTGGTATATGTTAGATCAAATCATTCTGAGCCAAGATATTTTGCCTGAATTTAAAAGGGAAAGCTTGAAAATTTTAACATCATGTAGTTATGCAAAACTTATGGATGAAAATATGCATCCTAATAAAGCGATAAGTGATCATTTCCCAATTATGTGTGAGATAAAAGATGTATGAGGAGGATAAGAAATGGCAATGGAATTTAATTTTGATTTGGTAGATCGATTTACTCCAGATAAGGTGATTGAGGATAAATTGAAAGAGTTGGGGGAAGTTACAAAAGGCTATGTAGAGGGAAAGATTGAGTCATATGAGGGGCATATTTTTTCTTATGATTACAAAAGAAAGAATGGATTAGCTGGCCTGAATAGTTTATATCAGAATGCGGAAGAAACTGTACATGTGAATATTCAAGATAAGTTAGGAGAACAAAATAACGAGGAAAAGAAATTTGAAGTTTATCTCAAAGTAAAAGGTATAGAAAATTATAAATACAGAATGATGTTTGTTGAGTATGGTACAGTATCATATCCGGCAACATTTGTTCTAAATGCAGATATAGCAGCGGAATATGGAAGCGGAAGAAGAAATACAATTGTAAAGTTAAACTCAATGCTAGAAATACAAGAATTGCTAAACAAAATATTTGAAAGTGGTATGATGACAGAGCTGATTCAGAATTTGATTAATGAAGCAATTAGGCAGGAAAATATGCTAGAAGGATAACAATTTAATGTTTAATATTACATAAGAGGGTGAGAAGGTTGGATCCAAAAGAGGTGTATGAATATTTAGATAGTAAAGAAATTACTGATAATGAGGTTGATTTAGAACCAGTATATCTTGAAATTGAAGAATCTACGCTCTTGCAAATCTTAAAAGACATTATAGATACTAGTTGGGGGAGCGGAAAAATCGATAGTATTGCAATTAATAAATGGTTGAATAATTTTACAGGAAAGGTATTTGATGTTCAATACGAAAGAAAATTAGCTTTGATTTTAGCAATTCATATTGTTTACTATAATGAAAGTGATATATCTTATTTGGTAAAAATTGCATATAGACGATTGTTACATGAAATCATGATAAAAGACAATGTAGACATAAAGGGAGCAATGAATAGTATAGTGTTCTATCCATTGGGGAGTATTAGTGAGAGTGGTTCATTTATGTCTTATTATTTTAGAAAAGAAAATGGTCTATCTACAGATTTTTTTGTTAACTCATCGAATGAATTATTGAGTTTATCAAAGGTGAAAAATATAATTTTGATAGATGATGTGTCAATATCTGGTGAACAGGCTATTTGGTATATGAAGAGCATGAAAAAGAAAATGCCTCTATGGGACGAAATTATGAAAGATAAAGATATTTATGCACTTTTTTTGATTTCTACCATAGCTGCACAGAGAAAATTGGTAGAACAAAAAATACATTTATGTACACCAATTTTGATGGATGAAAGAAGCCAATGTTTTAAATGTGAGTCTGCAATATACCGAATGTTTGATAAGAATATTAGGGATGTTCTTAGAATACAATCTCGTTATATGTCCCAAAAGTATGGATATAAATTGCTTTCAAAACAGTATCTTTATAATGGAGAAATACAGAGACTATTAAATGAAGGAAAAAGTATAGAACAAATCCGGGAAAAAGTTGTAAGAGATTCACTGGGATATAACGATTCACAAGTTTTGTTGGCTTTTGAATACAATACCCCTAATAATTGTCTACCTATTATTTGGGTTGACAATAAGGAGTGGGTATCTTTATTTAAAAGGCATGAAAAATTGTATGCTTCACAGATTGTTTATGGAATAGAAAGGGAAACAATATATGTTTGATCAGAACAATTATGAGAATCCATTTAAGAGTACAAATGCGGATAGTATGTCATATGAACAAATTGTTGATTCTTGGAGCGCCCCTTTTTTTATGAAAAGAATTATGTTGACTGAGGATTTTTATTTACGGACTCCAATGTCATTAATTATTTCTGGGGCTAGAGGAACTGGAAAAACAATGATGTTTAAGTATTATTCATTTCAGGCTCAGGCAATCTTAGCACAGAAGGAAAACAAATCCATTATAGAGCATTTTAAGTTGTGTAAGAGTATATCAATGTACTTGAAATTTGATCCATACTTTTTACAAGCATTTGAAGAAGATAATGTGGGGATAAGTATATTTACACATTTTTTTGAATTAATTGTGTGCGAATCTTATGTAGAATTTATACAGATGCTATATGAGAAGAATGAGTTGGACACCCAAACATATAATGTGATTACAGAGAAGATATATAATTTGCTCGGACGTGATGACTATACTGAAGGCTTAGCAAATTACGTAGAAGATAGAATTAATGAAGTCTATGGTTATATTAATGAGAGAAAAATTAGTGGAGTTGAATTTCAAACCTCAAAATTATATCATTTTAAAAATTTGAGTTACAAAGTAAAGGAGATTATTTGTCAAGAAATTGTAGAATTTCAGGATGTGATTTTTTTGTTGGTAATAGATGAAGGCGAAAATTTTTTGGAGTTTGAGCAAAAGTTATTAAATGGATTTATTAAAACCTTAAATTCAAGGATGAATAGAGATATTTTTCTGCGTCTAGGAACAAGAGCGCCGGAAATAAAAACATTTGAAACTATCAATAAGGAAGAATTTTTGACAATCGGAAGAGATTATGAGTTTAAAGATATAAATTATTATACAATTGAGTCTGGAGAGCGACAGGAGTATAAGAAGTGGTTGGCTGAAATTGCACGAAATAGATTGTTATCTGTCCCAGTATTTAGGGAGCAAGGATTGGGAAGTATACAGACGTTTTTGGGAGAAAAGGAAGAGCAGTGCGAAGAGGCTAAAAAGTGGGCGGCAAATAAAAAAGACCATTTTAAATGGTGCTTAAAGAATCAATATACGGATCGTTTGTATGAAAAATTAAGGGTAAAAGATAATCCATTATTGGAGATGATGAATATATGGTGTTTTAAAAAGGGTTATTCAATAAAAGAGATTCAAATAGGCATGAATGCATTCTTAAATGGAAGTTCTGGTAAGAATGAATACCGGGATATTGAAAAAAGGTATAGAGATCGTTTTTATGATAATAAGGTTGCTTTTTTGTATTTACTATCATCAAAATATAAAAGAGAAAAACAATATTACAGTTTCAACACATATAGTTATCTTTCGGTTGGAAATGTATGCAATTTCATAAAACTATGTCGTGAAGCCTTCGATAATGCATATTTTGAAGATAGACAAAAATTATTTTATGGACATATTTCTAAGAAATCGCAACATGCAGCGGCGATGTCTGTTGCTTATGATGAAATTGAAAAGATAAAATATATTCCTAAGGTTGGAAATGAGTTGTATGCATTGGTAGTTAATCTAGGAAATTTATTTAGTCAATATCATGCTGATGTTGATTTGAAAGTTATGGAGTCTAATCAATTTTCTGTTACTACAAATGATAAGGCGGTATCTGAATTAATAGGCGCAGCATTGACATGGGGGGTTTTTTTGAAAAAAAATAAGTTGCAGACATTGGGACCGAGTGGAAGCAAAGGAACGGTTTACACGCTTAATAGGATGTTTTGTCCACTTTTTGGAATATCGTATCGTAGCAAGGGGCGTAGTATAGAAGTGCTTGACAAAGATACTTTTTTGATTTTGACTGAAATTCAAAAAAGGAATGTTTTATCTGTAATTTCTACCAACCAAGAGAGAGAACATACAGAACAACAGATTCCTGGTCAAATTACGTTGTTTTTTGATGAGGAGGAGTGTGAATGAAATTATATAGTATGCACAATGTAACGAAGCTTTTGCCTAAAAAGTATGATGCTTTTTTCTGTGCTGATGGATTAGAAGGAAGAGATATAAGGGGCGTAAGTTTATGCATACAACAACAATTTCTTGTGAAAAAATGGATTGTGTTTCAGTATGCGGAACGTTCATCAGAAAAGGTGTTGGGAGAGAGTGAACTAAACAAGTTTTTGAAGGAAAGAAATGTTATACATATCCATACATCTTATATGGAAACCAGAAATTACTATGAACTATTGAGCGAGATATTGGGGGAGATTGGAGAATATCAAAGCATCGGAATTGATATTACAGGATTTAAAAATCAATTTTTTTTCCCACTACTAAAATTGCTTAGCCGAAAATGTACAGTTGAGAACATAGATGTATATTATACAGAGCCTGCAACATATAAATTTCCACAAAAGAAAGAAAGCACCCATTACTTTCCAAATATGAAAGATGAACCTAAAGTTTTTTTTAATTATTCAAAAGCAGATGCGGGAATAGAGGTTAAAAGTATTCCTGGATTTGAAGGGGAAAGAGCAAAAGATACAGTTTTAGTTATTATTTTGGGGTTTGATGGAAAAGTGGCAATACGTATAAAGGAGGAGTACAGCGCACATAAGGTTATTCTAATAAATGGTTTTCCTGCTTATTTGCCTAAGTTTAGAGATATTAGTCTTCTTAACAATAAGGAATTGGTAAAAGCGTGTAGCAAAGATGAGATATATAATACCTATGCGGATAATCCTTTTGAAGTTTATAATGTATTGTATCGCATAAAAGAGATGTATAAAGAAGATAAATTGGTAATTGCACCATTAGGTGCAAAGCCATTAGCACTTGGTGTGTGTAAATTCGTAATAGATAATCCTCAAAATGCAGTTTTATATGTACAATCAATAAAATATGTTGAAAAAAGTACGGAGGATTATGGGGAAACATGGATATATGAATTGGATTTAGGAGATGCTAGATAGAAAAATATGACGAGAAAGTATGTCTAGTTTTGGGATGAGATGTAGGATTTTGATAAAATTAAACAAAAGATGTTATCAGGCAGGTCAAAAGACCTGCCTGATCGTAAACGCTCCATAGTTCATACATAGAATACCAGCAGCAAATTTGAGAAAATAGACTAAAATATTAAGACAGTCAAAAAAGTGTAGTCGAAAAAGTTTAGACTAAACTTTTTCGACAGATGGAGGAAGTCTATGAAATCTCAAACAGCATTGGTTGCACGCAATTGTCGCCTGAACGAGTGGACCAAAATGGTTCACGATTGTAAGAATCGTCCTGTTGGCATGTCCGTTGATGAATGGTGCAAACTTAATTCTATCACAAAGGCCAACTATTATTATCGAATGAGGCAAGTCAGAATTGCCTGCCTTGATGCATTGCCATCAGAGAAGTTAGAAAATACAGTGGTTTCTGTTCCATTAAAACTAATGGAAGAAGAACCAGCAAGTATTTCAACTGTATCTTCGAATAGTAATTCTTGTCTTGTAAACGCACCATAGTGGGTGTGATTACGCAATTCCTCCGTAATCACTCTTGCATAAGCACTTGCTCTATCACGAGTAACGACTTTTACTTGTTTATTATTTTTAAGCCATTCCCTTAAGGTTTCTCCATCCCGACCATCTAATAAGGTAATAGGTTCATGTGTCTTCTCATTTACAATGATTGTTCCATATGTATTCCTCTTTTTATAGGCAAAATCGTCAACGCCAATCACATCTCCAGTTTCCAGATTCGGTAATAGTTCATACCTTTTCAAAAGAAGTCGAATAACCGTATCACCACTAGTCTTAATTCCAAGTGTTTTACATATGCGAGCACATCCTTCACAACTTGTTTCCAATGCCAATGTACATACAAAATCTGCACAACGTTCTGTCATCCTGCTATATGCATTCAGAAAACCATCAAAAGTCTCTGATATGGATGTTGTATTACATTCTTTATTCATACAATTATACTCATGAGCGGTTATCTCCAACTGAACGTTCTTTCCAAGGATCGGCAAGTCTTGTACCTTACGCATATATGTACCATGATAATTATTTGTTGTTTGTCCACACTTAGGACAGGTGCAACATGCTGTAATAGATTTTATTCGTATCAAAATTTTATCTTTATCTTGGATAACATTTGATATTTTCAGACTTTCTTCCGGGTAAAATGCATTTAAAAATGAGGTATCTACTGTCGCCATCCTTATGTCTCCGTTATTGCAATTGATAGCTTGATTATACTATAGTTTTCGTATAATCCCAAGAGCTAAAACGGATAATCGAGGAAGAACCCTTCGTGAGAGGCATCATTCCGGTATTGGGTGAGCCAGTATTCCGATTGGCATTAATCCACTTTGATTTTGCTTAGGTGCTATTTATGAGAATGGACATATCTTGTCAAGCCCTTGCCGCCACAGCGGTGCGATTGCAGGCTTTATAAGATGTGTTTAATCTCATACCCTATCCATAGCAAAAACAATTGTAGATGAAGTGGCTCACTTTACACTGGACAGGTGGAACAATTAGAACCAGATTATTCATTCATTAAAATCTGTCCGAAAAAGTGTCTTAATTTATGAGACCATTATACTCAGACTTAGTGGTCAGCAAGGAAACGAAGAAATAAAATCAGCAAGGAAACGAAGAAATAAAACGCATGGCAAAAACAAATAGTGTATGTTATAGTAAATGTATCTAAAAATGGAAGCAAATAAGTGCTAGATAATGTTCAATTGTGAGTAAGATGCGATTGAAAGTTACCAAGTTTTGTTCGTTGTAATGTGTTAATATATTCATACAAAAGTTAAGCGGGATTTACGAAAGAGGAAAACTATGATAAGCGAGAAGGTAACAACAGAATACAAAAAGAACATTACTCGAGGAGCAATTGAAATCGTTGAGAAAAAATATATATCATCGTCAGCGAATATAAGTAATGTAATTATTGAATATTTGCATTGCGATTATGGTTTGGTATCACAGTGCTTTAAGGAGGTAACGGGACTGAGTCTTGCTAAATACGCCAAACGAAGAAAATACACAGAACTATATTGCAAGCATAAAAAAGAATTTGATGGGTATAAGTATGATGCTACAGTTGACGGAGTGAGATGCTTTAAGAAAAAGGTATGGCAGGAATTTGGTAATCCAATATCTGAACTACAGAATAAAATAGACGTTGATGATAGCGAGGCTTTCATTTGTAATAAGGAAATGGAAAGAGTCTGCAAAAAGAAAATAAGAAAAATTAAAAAAAATAGAGAGCCCATTTATTCAGATGGAGAACTCTTGTTGATGCAAAATGGAGAAACCATTTTGCGAGATTGGTCAAAGCTTTATATAGAGACAGAAGAAAAAGTATATTTATTAGAAGGACAGGTTGTGGAATCGCTTCAGGTGATTGGCAAATTAAGGACAGAAAGATCCGTAATTTCGAATCTGCTTCCAGGAATTTGCCTAGAAGGTTTCGGCAAGGATGGCAGTTGGCTTGTTTCCCAGTTGGTACAGAGAGTTTGTTGTGCGGATGTCGGTGAAATTATTACGGCTGATCTATCAAGAGATTTCCTGCGTTGGGAAGAAAATGATTTGTATTTATGCATAAAGTAATAGTGATATAAAGAGGAATGAAGATGCTAAGGATAAAAAGGATTCATATTAAGAATTTTCGATCAATTGTAAATTGTACAATTAATGTCCGGCAGATGAATATATTTGTTGGATTGAATGATGCTGGGAAATCCAATGTGTTGAAAGCTCTGAATTTGTTTTTTAATGGTGAAACAGAACCGGGAGATAAATTTGATTTCGATATTGATTATTCCCGGTTTGCCCCGATCAGAAACCGGAAGGCCAAAGAAGTTTACATATCAATCGAAATAGAAATACCTATGCAATATAAGGATCATGAAGATGTTGTGTGGACAAAAACATGGCGTCGCAACGGTCTTCACTATGACAGTAGCAAGGAATGGTCTTTTTCCGCATATTCGAAAGTACCGACATTGTTAAATCGAATTTCCTATAAGTATGTTCCAGCTGTGAAAAGTGATAATTATTTTAAGATGCTGTTATCAGAATTATATTTGTCGATTGCGAAAGAGGCTAATGGAGACTTAACAAGGAAAGCACGGGAGTATTCGACCGCCTTAAATGATTATACGAACAGAATCGGGCAGCTGGTTAAGGAAAATATAGGAATTGATAGTGGTTTAGTTATGCCTGCTAATCAGGTTGACATCTTTAAGGAATTGATTTTTATGACGCAGGATGCAAGTGGAGCAAGTATAAATCTGGCATATCGTGGTGAAGGAATTAAGTCCATGCATATTCCTGCTATATTAAAATATATTGCTGAACGAGACAATAGAAATTTAGGAAGTAATGCAGTTCCTTTTACGCCAATATGGGGATATGAAGAACCGGAAAATGGTGTCGAGATGATGAAGTGCTTCCAGTTGGCAAAAGAATTATTCGGCTTCTCAGATGAAATTCAGCAGTTTATTACAACGCATTCGCCTGGATTTTATCAGCTTGGAGCGGAGAATAAGGCGAAACTGTTTTATGTGAGAAAAGATAATGCGAATTACGCTAGTATTATTGATGAAAATAGTGATGTGCGAGATGTGCACGAGAAGATTGGCATTTTACCAATTGTTACGCCTTTGATCAAAGAAAAGGAATCTGAATTAAAGGCAGAGATAGAGCGTCTGAAAAGCATCATGAAGAACACTAAACTGGTGGACAGGGATACGATTTTTGTGGAGGGGATTACCGATAAGCAATATCTATTGGACGCAATCGAGGTTTTATCGCCAAAGTTGCAGCAGAAGCTTATGGATAACTCTCTGAAGATTGAAACAAGAGAGGAAAATGGATGCGGAGTTAGCGTGTTGTGTGATTGGGCAGTAGCCTGGATTCATTCGAACTACGGAAGTAAAGCGGTCTTTTTGTTTGATCATGATGAGGCTGGAATGAAGGCTAAGAGTACTATAGGACAAGAAAAACAAAAGTATTCAAAAAAGAAATTTAATCTTAGTGCAATTACAATCCAGCCGACAGATGATATGAAGAAAATCAATAGCAAGATCAATAATTCGTTATCTTTTGAAATTGAACATCTGTTATCATATGACTTCTGGAGAGAATTGATCAAACAAAGCTGTGTACAGAAGAAGACGGTATTAGAATTGGCTCCTATTTATAATAATCTTTTGACGATAGAGAAAAGTCCAGGGGAATTAATTGATGAAATTGTAGATAATAAAGAAATGCGAGATACTATTATTTTTTATAATCCTATGGAAGCAAAAAAGAAGCAGATTGTTGAATATGCAAGACAATACGGCGCACAAGTGAATAAGAATGTGTATGCGGTTCTATAACACAATTAAAAAGTTAGAGGCGGAATTTAGCGTTTGATTGATTTGAAAATAGAAAACGAGCAAGTGTAAAACATTGCTTTTTAGCAACAAATGAAGTACACTTGTCTAAGCTATTAAATTAAAAATTGGAGAATATACAAATGGAAAATCAAGTTAGGGAAATTTCTCTTCGTCACTTATTCTGGAAGGTGATGTTGGGATGGAAGTTATGGATCGTATGTGCTTTGCTTTTTGCAATATTACTTCCGGGAGTGAAGTATGCTAAGGATGCGCAGGCATATAAAGCAGCGCAGCAGCCGCAGGATGCGACACAGAGTGTTGCGTTTACGAAGACGGAGCAGCAACAGATTGATGATGTGAAGAGTCTGCAGGTGTTGTTGGATAAGAACAGTCTGTACATGCAGGAGTCTTTGCTGATGAACATTGATCCTTATCAGGAACATGTGTTGGAACTGAAGTATTATATCGATTCGGATTATACATACAATTATTCGAAGGATAATAAGCAGAATTATACCTCTGCCATTACGAACGCATATGTGGATTATGCAGCGAATGGATTGAGTCAGAAGGAAATCTGGAAGGATGTTAACACGAAGGCGGAAGCAAAGTATCTTGCGGAGCTGGTGTCTGCCACAGTTGATTCGGATAATACGTTTTCGGTTCTGGTGAAGTATACGGATGAAAAGAGTTTAAAGAGTGTATCGGAAGCCATTCAGAAGGAGTTGAAAGGAAGACACAAGGATATCTCGGATCGAATCGGAAGTCATAAGCTTGTACTTGTTTCGGAAAATTATCAGGTGCAGACCGATTCGGATCTTGCTAATTCGCAGAATGCGGTCACAGGTCTGATTAAGTCGTACAGAGATCAGATTTCTACGTTGACTTCTGCGATGACGGAGGATCAGCTCAAGGTGGTTGACAGTGAATTGGCTGCAGAACGAGAGAATGAGACTGCAGACGAGGAGACTGTACCGGAAACGGTTGAAGTATCGGCTCCGGTATTCAGTAAGAAGTATGTTGTTCTTGGCTTTGTGATGGGAATCTTTCTTGCGGCATTATATCTGGTTTGCGTTGCGGTTCTGTCGAATAAGTTGCAGGAGGCGGAGGAATTGGTTCGCTTCTACAAGCTTCGTCAGTTTGGAATTCTGACACAGGGAAAGGGTGCAAAAGGAATTACGGGATTCCTGCTTCGCATCAAATACCGCAATCAGAAAATACTTAGTGCGGAAGCTTCCGTGCAGTTGGCAATCTCGAATATTGAATTGTATTGTAAGAACGAGGGGATTACGAAGCTGTTCCTGACAGGTTCGGAGATTGAACGTGTGGATAAGAATACGATCACGCAGATTGTTGAGGGTCTTTCTACAAAGGGTATTCAGACAGTATATGGTGAGAATATCTGTTATGATGCGGCTGCAATGCGTGAGGCTTCAGAAGCTGGGCATGTAGTACTGGTTGAGATTACAGATGTGTCTATTTATCAGGAAATTGAAAAAGAGCTGCGCATGCTGAAGGATTGGAATGTGAATATTGCAGGATGCGTAGGAGTGGAATAAGGAAGAGGAAAGAAAAGGTCGATGTGAAACGTCGGCTTTTTCTTGTATGTGCTATTTAAAAAGGTTATACAAGAATTACGAATTTGGAAGAAAGTTGCAATATAAAGATACTAATGATTGGCAATGAATAATGAATTAATAGGATTTTGGAGCAGTTATGAAAAATTATGGGAAGAAGGTAATGTGCCTGATCTTCGTTACGGTCGTTGTTCTTTGGACCGGCTTTACGTTGCCGCGGTGGCTGAGAGACGTGCCGACCGGGCAGGTTGAAATTGGAAAGAGTGGGGCAGAGAGAGAACCAGATGAATTCATGGATATGGGAGCGGGCAAGGCGCAGGAGTATGGCTCTGTGCGCCAGGTCCTTGAAAGGCGTTCTGTGGTTGGATTTTCAGGGGAAGCGCAGACTGTGCTGGAGAAGGTGTATGATACGTTGGACGAAATCATTACGCCGGGGATGACGGATCAGGATAAGGTGAGGGCAATTCACGATTATCTGATCTTGCATGCGGATTATTATGAGGTGGAGCTCGGCTGCTGAGGGCGTGTTGATGCGAGGCTCCGGTGTGTGTAATAGCTATGCGTTGGCTTTCTATGCGATGTGTACAGCTGAAAGCGTGGAATGCCATATTGTCAGTGGATGGGCGACAAGTACCATGGGCAAAGGAGACCACGCATGGAATCGCGTGAAGCTGGGGGATACCTGGTACTATATTGATTGTGCGTGGGATGATCCGACCGGTGGAGGAATGGAGAATTATGAGTATTATTTGTCGACTGCTCTGTGGACGGACCATGAGGATGAGACAGAGTATGATCCGGGAGAGGAATCGTTTGGGTATTGGAGGGAGTATTACCTGACAGGGGAGCAGTGGTGAATGTCAAATTACATTGGCGAGAGTATGAAATTTTTCCTGTAAAATAATGTTTAGAAGGTTCTTCTATGATAAAATAAATTATCATTAGGAGGGCCTTTTTATTATGGCTAGACAAAAGAAGTATAGCTATGGTCTGAGCCGATGTAGGTGCATCGGCTTTTCTGAAAAATAAGTATTGACATTTTATGCCAAATTATGACTATTATTTATATAAGGTATTATTATATAAAGTGGCGAGCAAAGCGGAGGCATTTGATGAATATTTTGGTTACGGGTGCAAAAGGAATGGTCGGAACAGCTCTGGTCAATAACCTGAAAAATATCAGGGATCACAAGAATCAGACCAGACCTAATATTTGTATCGATGAAATCTATGAATATGATATGGATTCTACGAAAGCGGAATTAGAGTATTACTGCGAGCGCGCGGATTTTGTCTTTCATTTGGCGGGCGTGAATCGACCGGAGAATCCGGATGAATTTATGAGGGGCAACTTCGGTTTTACATCGGAGTTGCTTGCTTGTTTAAAAAAGTATCAGAATAAAGCTGTATATTGATGATTTGGTAGAGGGTATGTTTGACCTGTTGGAGGGCAAGGAGCAGCATTGCACATTTGATGGTGTTGAAACTGTTCTATGTGATCAGGGATCGTATTGTTGTGTGCCGATTACACATAAGGCGACATTGGGAGAAATCGTTGATCTGTTGGAACAATTCAAGATGCAGCCACAGACGCTTCTTATGCCGAAGATGCCGGATGGTTCGTTCGCAAAGAAGTTGTTTAGCTTGTACCTTACATATCTTCCAAAGGAAAAGTTTGCATATCCATTGAAAATGAATATGGATGATCGAAGCTCCTTTACGGAACTTGTGCATACGCAAGACTGTGGACAGATTTCCATTAATATCAGTAAGCCGAGGATTACAAAGGGGCAGCATTGGCACAACAGTAAGTGGGAGCTTTTTATTGTTGTGGCAGGGCATGGACTGATCCAAGAACGGAATATTAATACCGGCGAAATGTAATGAGGTGTTTGATAAGAGGAGACCGGGTACGTTTTTTGAGTTGGTGCAATGACAATGCAGAAATAATATTTATGTATATGTGAATTGGAAGTAAGAGAGACGGAAGAAGACTATAGTTACTATTAAAGATACAAATGCGAGGTATATATGAATTATATTTGGGTAATGGCTAGAGAGATGACAACACAAATTCCAGAAGAACTTCAAAATGTGACAGATACTACATCTATAAGCAATTTTATAGGGATTGGCGGAATAATTGCAACATTATTAGTGGGATTAGTTACTTGTCTCGTTACATGGAAATTGGCAATGAAAAATATTAAACAACTGAAGTTGTCGTATAGTATGAAAATATTTCCAATTCTATCAAATACATTTACCAAAAACGAAGATATAAATTTGGAAAATTTTAAGATACAATATAAAGAGAAAGAGTTGGCTAGACCTTGCCTATTAACAATAGAAATCACAAATATTGGAAATGAGGCCATAGGCAACCCTCCAATTAAAATCAGAAGCGATGAAAATATAGAAATAATTCCAGGCTATTTTGAGGATGTTCCACTTGGGTATAAGGAGTTATGGAGATTTGATAAGACTGATTCTAACGAGTGTAATGTTTTGTTAGAACATATAAACCCTCGTCAATCAGTTAAAGTTAGATTTTTTTTAGATGATTTGCCCAAAAAGAAGATAAATTTTGAGTGTCCGATGGAGAATCTACAAACACAGGAAGTAGCGTATAATAATGAAATTAGTACCAATAGAATTGGAATGTTTCCTAAATTTAATATAGTACTTATTTCAATCACGGTGTTGTTATTTGTCACAGTACAACAATGGGCATCGTTTATCGAACAATTTATCTGGTTGACACAAATTCATTTATATACAGGTGCTGTTGTTGCATTTATTCTAGTAACTCTTATATTAGCTATTATTATGAATATATATGGCATTTCATGGGGAGATCAGTATGTGAAGACCCATCTGAAACAAGCAAAGGTTATAAAGATTATAATCGGTATTGTGAGTATTATTTTACTTGCGTTAATTATTTTTGATTATATAATTGTAAAATCGATTCTACAGATCATAACGGCAATAATTGTTATGATATTGCTATCATTATTTATACATATATCATTTTTATTAGGAAAGAAATAGAAGTAATTGTTATTATAATGTTATTGTGGTGTGGAACAGCAATTTCACATGAATCAATGGTGTAGCACACGGTACCCTTTTGTGGTAAACGATGAGATCGGGTGAATGCTCTGCTGTGGGAAGCGGATGGTTTTGTTTTTCTGTACAAGTGTATCGAAGTACAGGGAAGATTCTGTTATCCATGCTCAAGTCAGGAGGTTCGTCAGCTTACCTGGCAATAATTTGATTGCCTGATGTTCGGTTTTGAAATCGAGCAACTGAAGGCTTTAAGGTTTAGGAACTCCTGAAAGCATTGAAAACCTTTTTGATGCATTTGGTGGTATAATAAAAGCAAAAGAAAAATAGTTTATGATATAAAGAGCAAAAAATAGGGATAATTTGAGGGAATATTTAAAATCATTACAAGTGCTTTATGAGTAATTGTGACATTGGATGATAATTTTAATGAATTCTATTTTGATTTCTTGCTATATACAAAATCTTATAGATATGCTAAAATCACAGAAATAGGTTATATACTTGGGTTATATTGAAAAAAGTATATATAGATAAAAGGATTAGTTGTAGTTGAGAAGATTGGCATATTGTAAATAATGGAGTAGTTTTCAATTACTTGTATAAGTTGGATGAATAAGAAATAAAAGTTTGGAATATTTTAAGAATTGCGTCTTTTTTGTAGAGTAAATGAAAAATGATAAGTGATATATTTGTTGGTGTTTGGAATAGTAATTTTGAATAAAAGGAATTAAAACGGATAGCATATTGATAAATGGTATGTATAAAATAATTATAATGTGAATTTAGAAGGGATAAGAATAATGAAATTAGATGTTTGCAATTTTGCAAAGATAAGGACTGCAAATATAGAGTTAAATGGTATTACCGTGATCGCGGGAAATAATAATACGGGAAAAACTACGGTAGGTAAGATTTTGTTTTCAATTTTTAATTCTATATATGACATTAATGGGAAAATTGAAGACAGTCGTAGCCGTGAAATATATTCTAGATGTAGACACTCAATTAGAAATGTATATTTATCAAATGGCATAAGAAAAGAAGACGGTGCTATTACGAGAAGTTCCATGAATAGAAGAGTAGAGGTGGCATCAAGAGATTTTTCTAGATTATTACAAAACAAGCAAGAATTTATAAATGACGCAAATTATGTTGTTGAATTGTTTACCGAAGTTTCAGAGAAAAATGGTTTGCCTATAAATGATGAAATAAAGGAAAATTTTCGCCAAATAATAAATCAAGAGATAGATATTGTGAATAATACAGAGGATTATCGAATTGCTTTAGAGATAATTGAAAGGTTTTTTAATAATATTTTCTCAAATCAGGTGTGTAATTTGACCAATTCAGATTCTTCGAAAATAAAATTGAATATTCACGAACAGGAAATTGAATTTTTATTTAATGATAACAGGTGTGTAGAGTGGAACAATAGCATTGAAATTATGCATGAGGCTTTTTTAGTTGATGATCCTTTTCTTATAGATGAATTAGGTGATATTTGGGGTGGTTTTTCATATGGAGGACAAGCAACACGAGATTTTTTACTTAGGAAAATAGAGGCATCTGCTTATGATGAACAAGAAAATGTTATTAGTTCTGTGCTGGCTAAGGAAAAACTAAAGGAAATTGAACAAATAATTAATAATATCGTGCCAGAGGAAGTTCAAAGAAAAAATGGAGAGTGGGTGGTAGCATCTGATTCTTATCGAGAGTCAATACATGTAGATAATCTTTCTGCTGGAGTAAAATCTTTTTTGTTATTAAAGATGCTATTGGAGAGAGGCATATTAAAAGAAAAAGATGTATTAATTTTGGATGAACCAGAAATTCATTTACATCCAGAGTGGCAGATTAAGTATGCTGAAATTATTGTATTGTTGCAGAAAAAGTTTGATTTGAGTATTTTAGTCACAACTCATAGCAGAGATTTTTTTGAGGCAATAGAACTTTATTCTAAAAAATATTGCATAATGGATAAATGTAAATTTTATTTGTCAAAACCAATTGATAATGAAGTCGAATTTGCTGATGTAAGTGATCAAATATCAGAGATATACAAGCATTTAGTAGATCCTAGTAAATTATTAGACAAAATAAAATTTGAATTGGAAGACGAATAGAATGAGCAATTACGAGAGGATAAAAGATTATTTAGAACACTATTTTAGCGAAAAAAACATAAACTTTCAGATAGAAATAAGTATGAAAGAATCTTCCTACAATGAACAAGAAAAGAAATATTTGTATTCGGGAAGTCGGGAATTGCAAGTTATTTCAATGGATAATATTGCAAAAAGAGGATACAAAGTTAGCAGAAATGCTAGTGGAAGACCTCTTAATACGGTAGACGCTTTTTTAGTGGATAAAGAAAACGATTGGTATTTAATTGAATTTAAAGATTGCAAAATATCAAATAAAAAGGATAATATTGAGAAAAAGGGATTGGCCAATTTCTTAATGTTGTTAGATATTTTTTTATATAATGAAACTATAGCTGATGAAGGTTATAATAATATGTTTGAATTTGCAAGGAACAAAGTGACATATATATTAGTTTGTAGTCGAGACAAAGATCCATATTCGTATGATCATATTAGATCGTGTGATAATTCAGGTGAAAAATACACACCAGAATGTCTACAAAAATTTAAAGATTATTTTTTAAAAGATGCATATGCATACACAGAGGAGTATTTTGAACAAAGATTTGTAAAAAAGTTTGCATATGATTAAGTTAAATGCAGTAATTTATTGAGACTCGGAATATTGGGGCTGTCTCTTTGAGTATATGTGCATTGTAATACCATATATTGCAGAGGTAGCGAAGGAGGATTTCGAAATGGAAAACAAGATAACTCTTCCGATCGGAATGAGCAATTTCACAGAAATTCGAAAGAATCATTATTATTATATTGATAAAACCGGTCTCATTGAGAATCTGCTTCAAAATAATTTGTCCAAGGGAACTTTAATTACCCGTCCAAGACGATTTGGCAAGACATTGGCAATGTGCATGTTGGCAGATTTTTTTGATATTCGCAAAGATAGTCGGGTACTTTTTGATGGATTATATATTGCAAGGCAGAAATCCTTATGTGCGGAATGGATGAATCAATATCCGGTCATTTTTCTGACATTGAAAAATATTGATGGTCTCAAATTTGAATCTGCTTATGATATGTTAACGGCTGAATTGGCAGATCTGTTTAAACAACATTCCTATTTGCTTGATTGGGATCGGATGGATGCCAGTGACAGATCTATTTATGAGCGCCTGAAAGATAACCGGGCAATGCCGGCGGAAATTAAGAAATCGCTGTCTTTTCTGACTCGAATTATGGCTCAATATTATCATAAGCAGGTTATTTTGCTTATTGATGAATATGATGTCCCGATTGCAAAAGCGGATTCCAAAGGCTATTATGATCAAATGCTTGAGATTATAAGTCCGTTGCTTGGCACTGCATTAAAAGATAACGAATTTTTAAAATTTGCAGTCATTACCGGATGCCTTCGCATTACAAAGGAGAGCATTTTTACCGGTACCAATAATTTTATTACCGATACAATTTCCGACAATCGATACAATGAATTTTTCGGTTTTACGCAACCGGAAGTTACAAAGCTTCTTACAGATACACATTGCGAAGCATGCGCTGCCGTCATTCAAAAGTGGTACGATGGCTATCATTTCGGAAATCTAGATATTTATTGTCCATGGGATGTGCTTAATTATATTCAAAAGGTGATGGCAACCGGAACTCAGGAGCCTGAGAATTTTTGGGAACATACAAGCGACAATTCCGTTATTCGCACTTTTTTGGAACGGACTGATTTTGATGTGACCGAAAAATTCGAAACATTACTAAATGGTGGAACAATTAGCGAAGCAATCGAAGAAAATCTTACTTATAATGCACTCACATCTTCGGAACAGAATCTTTGGAGTTTATTATATCTTACAGGATATCTTACGAAGGTGGGCAGTACGCATAATTTATCGGAAACGCTTCTTAAGATTCCAAATCATGAAGTGATGTCTATTTTTCAAAAAAGCGTAACAGAATGGTTTTCGGATTCACTTGCGCGAAGCAACAGAAGTTCGCTATTTGAAGCTTTATGGAATGAAGATGCGGACAAACTTACAGAAATTCTATCCGATCTGCTTTTTAATACGATCAGTTATCACGACTACGCGGAAAGCTTTTATCATGCATTTGTTGCCGGATTATTTGCCAACGCCGGGTATATTGTTGAGTCTAACTATGAGAACGGATTGGGACGATCAGATCTGGTAATTAAGGATCGAAAGCTTCGTAGAGCCATTGTTATCGAATTGAAGATTGCAAAAAATAAGGATTGTTTGGCAGACGAATGCTATAAAGCTTTACAACAGATCGAAGAGAAAAAATATGCAACTAAAATTGAACAGGATGGTTTTAAGAAAGTGATTCGATATGGTATTGCCTTTTATAAAAAAGAATGTCTTGTAATGTAGTAAGAACCAGGATATCGCATAGCGTTTATACTTTATGGTTCCACTCGCAAGCTCTCTAGACGGTGTGAATTTACAGAAAAAATTCACACCGTCAATATATAGGGAGATGCAATCCGCCGAATCATTTTGCGCTTACGTCATAATGATCACCGGCTTAACGATCTAACAACCATTTCCATATCGGGACAATCTCAATCTGAATCCCATCATAATCAAGGGTTGCTTCTTCGCTATTGGTTATTAGAATGCATTTTGTATTAGGAATGTAAGCATTCAGTTTCGCAAATGCTCTGGTTTCGCGTTCTTTGGTGTCTATATCATCAAGGACTTGCATACTTACCTGGATAGCAAGATTTTCAGATGGAACATAGAAGTCTATTTCTACTTTGTTTTCAAAGAAATAAACATTTTCAACACCGTAGCGGCGAATCAATTCAATTGCAACAAGATTTTCCAATTGCGCGGATTTGCAATCTAACAGCATAAGTCCTAACAATCCGGTATCCATGAAATAGTATTTCGGCGAGGTTTTTTTTTCTACCAATTTTGCGGCATAATTATGCAGAACGAATAGCAGATAAGAATCTGTCATATAACCAACATAGTTTATTACTGTTTGTTTTCCCAATGAAGTTCCGCTGCTTTTTAAAATATTGGTTAATCGGTTGTAGGACAGCGGCTTGGTAACGGATTCCGCTATTTTCTTCAATATTAACTTAATAGCAAAATCGTTTGTTATCTTGTTTCTTGTAATAATATCTCCTAAATACACAGTCTGATAAATACTACTTAAAAAAGCTCTCTTATTTCGAATTTCTACCAGTTCCGGAAATGCGCCATATGTGACATACTCGTTATACAGAGCAATGACATCCGCTTTATCCTTCGTGCTGATTGTTCCCAGATAATCCTTATCTTTGCCATATGCAAGTAAATATTCCAGAAAAGAATACGGATATATATTCATAATGACAAATCTGCCTCCTAAAGTCGAGGCAATCTCTCGACTGAGCATTTTGCTGTTACTTCCGGTGATATTAACGCAATATTTCATATCTGCGACTCTGCGAACAAATTTTTCCCAACCATCGATATTCTGGATTTCGTCAAAAAACAGATATGGTTTATGATCAACACCGGATATTTCTAACCCGATTTCTAATATCATATTCAGGTCATCGGAAGTCATTTCAAGAAGACGTTCATCTTCAAAGTTGACATATACAATTTGTGACAATGGAACACCATCTATTTCCAATTGCTTGATCTGTTGATACATCATATATGATTTGCCGGTACGTCGAATACCAACGAAGCAGTAATTGACGCCTTCTTCTAAGGGATATAGTCTGTGGAGCAAAGAGTTATTCAAGTAAATCTCTTTTTGATCAATCATAATCTGTTTTAAAATATCTCTATTCATAATGTATTACTCTCATTTTAAAACAATTATAACACATTTATGTTCTGCATACAAGACAATATTAACACAAAAATGTCTTACAAAAATATTTTGCTATAGAGTATATGTAAAAGGCTATTTCTTTATCCACGTACCTGATTTTTAATCAATCATGATATCTGGGTGAGAAGTAATGAAATCCTATAGATTGAACATGACTCTTTTATGCAGCTATAGCAAGCCGGATAAGGTACTTGTGTGGTTGATCAAAAATAATACCAATTCTGACAAAAAAGTTCCAACATTTATTTTAGAGACTTTTTATATTATAGATAGATTGCAAGAACGGATGTTCTGATGTAATATAAAGATAAATAGGATTCTTGTTTCAAAGTTTGGAGTCATACGATAGGAGAACGTATTAATGAACACGATCAAAATCGAAAAAGGTGCAGTTGAAGCAATAAAGAGAGTGATTCGTTTGCATGATAAGATGGATGAATTGCTCGAGGAAAATGACAAGGGCCCTTCGTGGGACGGAGACATTTATCTATATGATAATTCAGATCTGAAAGTGGAGCATATTCAATATAGAATTCCGACACAGATTAAAGGTAAAAATGATAAGCGTCTGTTAAACAAGAAAAGTATTACTTTTCCGGTTGAATATAGGAATCTTAGAAACTATTTTCGTGATGGAGGAGTGTGTTATTTCGTTATTGCGGTATCGGATGATGGAGAGAAAACTGCGATATTTTATAATGCTTTGACACCGATTAAGATTCAGGCGATTTTAAAAGGAAGTGAAAAGAAGCTGCCGGAACAGACGAAAAATATACCATTGCTTAGATTGGAGAAGAACGATAAGGATATACTATACAAATTGTTATTACAATTTGGTCATGATAGCAGGGAACAAGGATCGGGAGAATTAGTAAGAAAGTCGATCTCAGCAAGTGATTTAAAAAATGTTGATTCGATCAGAATGACAGCATATACGTCAGATAAAAACGAAATATTAGGAAATGTGCAGATGGGAGAAGTCTGTTTGTTTGGACATTTGGCGAATTCAGATATTTGGGTGCCTTTTTCCTATGAAACACAGACAAATATGGAGATCGCTCAAAAGGTTAAACGAAATGAGAGTTTCGGAGTTGATGGAGTTGTCTACTATGATAATTTTGAGGTCGTAAGGAAAGCGGATGAAACGGTATATATTCGACTGAGTGAGAATCTTGAACTTCGATTAAGTGAGAACAAAGTACACTTTGATCCTAAAAGTGATTTGGAAACGGTTATCCGGGATGTACGTTTCTTAGAAGCGATGCAGCATGGTTCCGGGCTATATATAGGCAAAAGGAAAGTTTTGGGCTATAAGGAGCAAAAACTTGGATCTAATTTGCAGAAGGCTATTCGGGACTATAAATTGCTTCAGTTGGTAACGAATAAATTCGGTCTGACGATTCGAGAAAGAATCGAAGGTTTTACGGAGGATGATTGGAAAGCATTAAACGAACTGGTTGCTATATTCAAGGGGGATATCGTTCCTAAGCATGGGGAAGTTGCTTATCATATGTGGTGGTGGCAGGGAAAAATCGTTCCGTTTATTATAACCAGAGAAGATACGCAGCAGGCGCAGGTAGAGAATATTTTTCATCCGCAGCAACTGAATGTTTATACACATACAGATGAAAAGGAGTATGAGCTTCCGATTTATATTAATCTTACAAGAAGTGTCTGGGAAAGCTTATATGATGTGCCGGAAGAGTATCTTTTGGAAGATCTGGAAAGATATGAGTACAATCATGGTACGGAGGGAAATTTTTCGCTGCTTTTTGTGGAACTGCTATCTTCATATGATGATACCGGCAATGAAAAATATTTTAATATGGCAAGATTGATTTCTGATAAATTGATTTTTGTTAGTCCGCAGAACGAATATTGGAAAATAAACAAGCTTCAGTTGTTAAGGAGAAAGCGCCCGTTGTCGGAAGAGGAAATGCAGGAACTGGAGAGCATCGAGAAGAACAGTGAGGATAAGAAGACAATATGCGCCGTCAATATTCTCTTGGAAAATAAGAGAATGGCACAAAAGGTATTGGAGGAAATGGATGACGAGGATAGAGGGGTGTTTGTTACGTATCCTATTTATAATTTATTGGGGCATTTGTGATGAGTGAGTCTTAAATATAAGATAAATTGATAGCCGAAGATAAATTTGTTATGACAATTAGGGGAGATTATGCATAGAAGAAATTATACGGAAATTACAGAAGAGGACATGCAATCGACAATAGAAAAGGAGAAGGTTGATTTTGATTATGACATTAAATTTATAGAAAAACTATTAATTTGTTAGATGATATTTTAGCGGCATATACCACGGCCGTTTGCTTAACTGGAATTGAGGAAAAGTGAAAATAGAACACAAGTGCTTCCGGTTATTCCAGCAGAACACAGAATGATAGAAGAAGAACTTATCACTGAATTCGGCGAAGACGGCTGGTATCGGCTTGAAGATGAAATTTACAATCTCTATCGATTCACTCCTATGAAAGTAGAAATCGAGGAGCACCATGTAGGTGTTTACAAATCTAAGAAAGATAACCACTTCAAGAAAGTGAACCATAAGATGGTATCGTGGATGTCTTTAGTTGGGGGATGACTGAATAACTATTCTCAAAGAGAAATGGTTACTAAGAAGGTGATAATATTGAAAAAGTTTATGGATGTTAGACTAAATACTATCGAGAGAAATTTACAAGGGAATAGGGCGATAGAGTATTTAGAGTATGTTAGTAGAGAATTGGGGGATTTAATACTTATTGAAAGGCTAAAGGTTGCCGGATACTTTGCGACTGATAGGAATAAAATTGGATTTAATCAAGAAAAGCGAAGGAAAATAGAAAAGTGGATAAGAACTAACTGTTCAAGGGAGGCAAAGAAAAAATTTGATAAATATAGTAAGGAGGGTAAGCTGTTATCAAGAAAGAAGAATGCAATTGAAAAACAGATAAAACGATACATAGGTTATATAAAGAATCACAATATGGATATAATGCAATTATTAAATGATATAAATGATGTTATTTTGTATAATGCGACTTATAATTGTGAATCAAAAACTTTTCAAGAGCAGTTAATTGTATCAAATGAAAATATTATATTAGGAATTGGAAATTTGCTTCGATATGGACTGTTAAAAGAGGATAAAGAGGGTAAAAATATTATATCACATAAAAACCGTATGCAAATCATGGAGATTATGCAAGTGTATAATGTGGTTAATGATATTATAAGAAATTGGATTTTTGGTGATGTGACTCTAAAACGCAAGCAATTTAGTTTAATATACATATATGAGAACTATGGAATAATTTCAGACAGGATTATTTCTATTAAGGAATATATGTCTTTAAATGCAGTTAAAGAGACTAAAATGGTGCTTGATTATACGGATAATTCAAATGAAATAGATATATATGAAAAAAGTTTGAGGGAAAAAGTTTCTGAGTTTTTTTATACAATTGATTTTCGAGAAGAGTACATTGGAATTACTTTGGAAAAGTGGATAAAAATATATACTTTTTTCTATGAGTTTGTTTATGACAAGAATGAAATTGTAAAAATCAGTAAACAACACTTAATTAAGTTGTTAGAGAAAAAGTTTGATAAAAACACTATACCTGTGGTTTTAGAGGCTTTTAAATTTGATGAAAAAGGCAATGACTTATTTTCTTCTTTTTTAATAGAACAAGGAGAAGATTATTTAATTCTATCTTCAATTATAAAAGTAACTGAACCATTAAAGAGTATGATGGCCGTATTTACTAAACATACGCGTGGGGAAATTAGCAAGAAAGGGATTTCTTTTGAAAACTATGTAAGGAATATTTTGTATGGTATAAACTCCCAATCATATATTGAGAGTAATTTGCTAACTCATCATGATGGTGAAAGTTATGAATTAGATATATTGTGGTACTTGAATAGCACATTGTTTGTATTTGAATGTAAAACGCAATTTCAGCACGAAGATGTCAGGGGTTACTATCGAAATTTATTAGAAAATGAACATTATTTATCTAAATTTAAGCGTAATTTGGAATATTTTACAAAGGAGAAGAGTGGCCAAGATAGTCTTAATAATAGATTTAAGAGAAAAATACCTGATTTCAATGTAAAAAATGTGAAAGTAGTACCTATATTTGTGAGCAATATTTCTTATCCTTTTGTAAAACAAGATAACATATATGTATTGGATGCGGTTAGGTTATATAATTTTTTAAAAAAGCAACCTCCAATTATCCGTTATATAGATAATATAAACAAGGCATATTATTGTATCGGTCAACTGTCGCCAAAACTTTTTTATGGCAACATAAGCGATAGTAATTTTGTGTATTATTTGGAAAACTGCAAAGAATATGAAATTGACATAAAGAAATCAATAAGAAAAGTAGAAATATTTATCCGCAAATATGGAATTAGAGCAATGCGGCTAATATACGATGAGGATTGTTTTGAAGATCTTATAAAGGAATACGTTGAAACCCATAATATGTTTGAGTAGAAGGTATTAGACATTTTCGGTAACTAGATCAATATAGGTAAGATGTATAATGATACAACTTTAGGGAGACGGGCATGGTCGCTCCGAAAAATGAAGTTTTGATATGATTCGGATAGATGTCAAACTTGAAATGATAATTGCAAAATGATATACTGATTGCAAAATGGGGTTGTAAATTTTATATATGAAAAATAAAGGGAAACGAAAGAAGTTTTTATATTTACAAAGACAACAGAATAAAATTTTGAGGCGCATCAGACGAAAAAGAAAATCGACGTCCAATAATAGATATTATACTAAGGTTGAGGAAAAATATCATCCTAATATTGATGAGGCGTATAAGATTATAAATACCTTGGATAGAAAAAAATTTGGAGTATTATTTCCAATGAGAATTGGACGAAAAGGAGTTGTCTCTGTTTCAATTCCTTCTGTCTTTTCTGTATTAGATGATCCGGAAGGTGCAATTAGATTCCTTAAAAGATTTTATGCAACTTTACAAAATAAGGCGGTAAAAGAAATATATCTTGATTATTCTTTATGCAATGACCTGGGACTTTCGGCAAGTGTTGTGATGGATGCAATCGCCCTGGCTGTTGATGAATATAGATTGGAAAATAACATATCAATAGATTGGAGTGGAAATCTGCCAAAAGAGAAATATGCAAGGGATATTGTTCGGGCAGGTGGGTTGCCACATCATATTGGAGCTGAAATATTTGAAAGTACTCAAGTTGAGAGTATTGAACAATTTGAAATGGTCAGAGGCTGTTATAATCCCAATCCATTAAAGAAAAAAGCAGGAAAAGTTGCAACTGATTTGACATTGTATCTGGATAAGTGTTTGCATACTCAGAAATATAGGCTGAATGACTTCGGTAAAAGTTTATTTAGCGATATGTTGGGTGAGGTAATAACAAACTGTGAAATTCATGGTGGAAAAGATGCTATGTGGTATACGCAAGGGTACTATAAAATTATTGATGAGGCAAATATTGGAGAAATGCAGTTAGTATTTCTGACGATAGGAGATTCGATATATGAGGGACTAAAAAAGGATGCAAATGAGGAAACTCTGCAAAAACTTCAACATATGCATAATGTGCAAGCCCAATATATGTCGGATTCGTGGAATGAGGAGACTCTCTACACAGTTCTTGCGCTTCAGGAAGGAATTAGCAGACTAAGAACGGAAAAAATTGAAGGGTATGAATATAGGGGATCAGGTACAGTCAATTTGATAGAGAAGTTTTATACAATAGGTGGTACAAATAATAGTTTGGTTGAACCTAAAATGTCTATTGTTTCTGGACACACGCGTATTGAATTCTCTGATAAATATAAGCTTCAAAAAAAGCAGTTTAAGGATGATGCTATTTTTGGAAATACCAATAGCAGAATTATTGCATTTAATCACGAAAATGATATCTATCAACCTGCAGATCCTGAAAATGTAATGTATATGAGGGAGTATTTTCCTGGAACAATTATTTCTTTGAAGTTTTACCTGGATCGAAATTATATAGAACAAAAAAAGAGAGGTTAAAGTATGACCACAGAAATTAAATTAGGACAGTTTAAACGCTCGGAAGAAAAAATATTTACGGACAGAGATAGGGGCATTGAGGCACGAAATAAGCTTAAGCTAGACAGTCTGGAAGAAAGCAATGATTGTATCTATGTTTTATTGCCTACAGATATTTGGACAGTCAATCCTTCTTTTTTTGGAGGTTTATTTGAGAAAAGCATAAAGAAGTATCATAAACAATTTTGGGATAAATATATATTTTTGTATACAGATAAGTCTGAATTGAAGGAAAGCGTTAGGGCAAGCATAGAATATGATTTTGATTATGTATTGACACATATGGAGTAAATGTATGGTAGACTTAAGTGCAGTTTTTTCTGCGATTGCTGCAATTGCAGCAGCGGGCAGTGCCTTAGTTTCGCTTCGCCAACAGATTACATCAAAAAGGATAGCGGCGGATGTTAGAAAAATTAATAATGAGACGTTATGGTATAATAAGATTGCATTAGATACAATTGTTACACAGTCAAATGAGCTCATTGACAGAGCAGAACGTAACATAGAAGAATGCAAAAAGAACCCAAGTGAGATTAAGACACGATTGGAAAATCTTAATAAAGAGTTGAACTCTGATATTAATTCTTTAAATGAACTCCTTTTCCTTTTGAAAATATTTGATGAGAATTTGTTTATAAATTGCTCAAAACGCTTAGAAGAGATACGAGACATTTACAGTCAGGTAATCAATAAATCTCTGGAGAAAAACAGAATTATTTTTTATTCTGTAAATGATATCCATACTAAGAAAAAGGAGATAGTTGAAGAACTTTGGAAATATGCAAAAATTGTAACGGGCCAATAGTTTGGATAGAAGAAATCGGTGATCATTTGATCACCGATTTCTTCTATTCCTATGAGATTGTCTTGATGCATATTAGCATTTTGTGCTACAGAAGTTGCTATCTCTGTTGATGTGGAGTTGGATGCGGCTAATATACTTAGACTAAAAGTCATTAAGGCCATAGACTATTTCTCGCTTTCTCTATATGTGTATACCTATTTATAAAATAGCAAAAAATTGCGCAAATGTAAATGAAATTACAATAATATATAAGCGTTGTCAATACAAGTGAGATTTTTATATGTGAAGTTCTCATACAATTAAGGGTTACCTTTTGGCAGTTCTTTTACTTCACTACAGTTTCTATGTTTAAGGATATTTGATATAATGAGGCTTGACAAGGAAAATGTATCACAAGAAAAGATATTAAAGGACAATACATAATTAAAGAGGAGGCTGTAATGTTAAAAAAGGGATGGGACTTCATTAAAGAAAATGTTGTTGCAATTATAACTGTTATTACAACAATATTTACGATTGTTTATGCAGTTTTGCGATTATGTATATATGTATATTGGAATGGATACTTTACGAGGTTAAACATAGACAGGAGTGTAATGAACCTTAATTTTGACAAATCTATATTTTGGGTTGTTTTTGTTTCTATTGTTTTATTTGTGGTACTATTTTTTGTGGCATGGGCATATGAGGTGGTAACGGATATTTTAAAGAAAGAAAACGAGAGAGAGTTAAAAGGGCTACGACGGTGTGCAAGTAAGGTGAAAGCGTTTATTAAGGCATTTTTCCTAAGCTTTATTATTTTGTCTATTGTTAATCTACCATTGGTAATGCTATTGGCTCCGTTAATGAAGATAAATATTTCAATAATAGATATGTGTGTAATATTTCTATTCCTATATGTTATGGAGCTGTTTTTATTTATTGTGGAAATAACAACTGAAAAAAGAGATAAGAAGAAAGAAAAAATAACTGAAAGAGATGTGGCCTTTACGATTATAGGAATGCTAGCAATGGTATTGGTTATAATTTCTGCATTGTTCTATGGTGGGACGCAAGCAATTGATAAAAAGACTGATATCCGGTTGGTAGAAAATGAAGAATATATGATTTCATATTGTAATGGAGAAAATTATGTACTACATAAGGTAAAATATGAGGAAGGAAAAATTACTATTTATCTTAATGTGCAGAAAATAATAGGGATTGAAGATTGTGAATATAATATAAAAAAAATAAAAAAAGTTATCCTTAAAGATAGTTAAAGAGGAATGCGTTGAAAAATTATTATAAACCATGAAGGAATATTATTTTGCAATAGAATGATCATATACATTATTGTCTCCCCCGACTTTTTCCGGGATAGGGTGTTACAAAAATAGTCGCTTTGGGGATGAAGATAATACTCGACAGAGTAGCTTTAAAAAAGTAATTAAGGAGATATTTGAAACAAAAATAGATGAATTATGGAAAGTATGCCTTATTTGTGTTTATATAATGAAAAGAAGCTATAATATACATGAGCAGGGAGAAAAGTAAAGAAAAGAACAACATCGATAAAAACTTTAGAAAGGAGCCTGATTATGGGTGATACAATGACAGATCTTGTGGAAGCCACGATTACCGGAGGCGCGCGAGGTTTTCTTGGACAATGTGCGGTCAAAGGAATCGATGAGGCTCGATTTATACAGATGTTTATTGATGCCGGCAAACATATCAGTGGATACGAGTACTACAAGAATGAAGAGAATAATTTTCGCGCGCAGGTTTTTTCTGAGGAAAGCATGAGGTCTTTGGCGCGAATGATGCGTTCTATTGATGATTATTCTTGGATGGACAAGTTGGAACAACAGTTGGACGTGATGCTGGAAGGATTGGAAGAAAATAACAGGCAGAACTGTAAGCGCCACTTTATGGAAATCATTACAACTTCGATCCGCCGTATGTTGCCGAAAAAATATGATCGTTTTCTTTTGCAGGATATTGATTCAGTTGTGATCGGAATGCAGAATCAGATGAACGGATTTGTTGGGGAGATGCATGGCCTTAATCTGAGTATACAACTTCTCCTTGATGATATGGAAAGACGAAAACAGGAGGAACGACAACATATCAGGCAGGAAGGCAGTGAGAACCGCGAATCCTATATTTATAAGGAGAGAGCCACAGAAGCACAGAAGTTTTTTATCCCAGAATGGAATCTGAGTAATTCGAATATAGAGTGGGAGCCGAAGTCACTACACGAGGACAGAGCTACAGATATTGAGAAACTGATCACCTTGTGGCAAGGAGAACGTGAAACTGATCCAGGTTTATACATTCTTACATATGATAAATGTAACGAGTTGGAGGTAAAAACGCGAGAGGTCGGTCTGCTGCAGTGTCACACATTTATGGAAAGTCAGAAGATGTTTGACTTCTGCTTTGAATTGGTATGGCGATATGAGCGTTGTATGCATATCTATTCCGGTTATGAATATATCAACATATATACGATCTGGAAAGCGTTTGAAAGTCAGACCCTTGATACAGAGAATGAGGAACGGATTGAAAAATGGTTTGATATTGGACTTGCTTTACTTCGCATGAATCGAGAAAGTTGTAAGCAGTCTGCGTGGAATGAAATATATGATACTTTGCATGCAAAGGAGCCGTATTGCAAGCAGAAAGTAGTGTTGCTTCGCCTGGAAAAACTAAAATGGGCTTATTCTCAGATGGATATTCCGGCGATGCGTGTGGCGCTCGGCCGTTGTCATCCACCAAAGACGAATTATGAGGTTCGATTACAGCTATTGGGAATGCGGGTGGAATTGGATGATGCGGAGGCTGTTATTGAGGATATGAAGCAGTTGATTTGTGAAATTCGGCAGGAGGGCATTGACCAACCGGAAAAGTATTTGTATTTTGCGTCGCTACAAGCGAGTGCGTTACAGCTTTATTCCTTATGTGTGCAGGGAGTTCGTGATTACAATGGTGAGTATGAGGCTCACCAGGAATTTATCAATCATATCGAGGATGAAATTGAATATTATAAGGAGTTGTTTGACTGGAGCGAGTGGAAGAATCGTACTGAGAATGAACTGCTCCGCTGGCATGTTAAGTCTTATGAGAAGAAGGATGCATTTGCATTGAATCGGGAGCTTCGAACGATTTTTGGAGGAACAAACGGCTGTGCGGATGCATATCGTTTTGCTCGGCTTTTGGATCGTTTGGCGTTACCGATGCATTGTGGTTATGTTACGTTGCTCGGGGAGTGGGAGCATCCGTGGATCGAGGCTGTAATGGAGATGAATCCGTTATTCGGCGCACAGTTATTATGTAAAGTGTCACGTGGTAATACGATTGAGACATTGGTAGATCGAAGATATCTGTCATCTTTGGAGATAGACGATGCGAAGACGATTGTGTTGATGCTGATTCGAGCTTTCTCGAAAAATATGGAGGAAATTGAGGAAAGAGAGGGGACACCGGGAGGATTGCTTGCACGGATCATAACGAATGTTCCGGAACTTTTGATCCGATTTATGAGTCGTTGTCCACAGGAAAATCAGGCAGAGTCGTTGCTGATGCTTAAGGCACTCATGGAGAATCAGGCACTTCCAGTATCTTTTCCAATGGCGCAGCTAAGTATAGGAATCATGCAGCAGGTGTCGGAGCGCGTGAAAGCTCAGATGCTAGATACGATGATGCAGACGAAGATTGTGGAACATAAGACGTTGCATGGACATGGGGACGGCATGGATATTTTTGCCTTTTATTTTAAGAAACTGGACATTGGAGTATGGAAGAAGGTGTGTCGGGTAACACCAGATACGATATCGGATTTATTGGTAATACCCAATGAGTGGGGGTATGTCTGGCAGACAAAGGCATTGCGTTTGGGAGTCTTGTATGATTTAGATTTGTTAGATGAAGAGCAGCAGAAGGCGTATGCTAGGCTGCTTTGGCGATTTGTGTCGGAAGATACGGGATTACCGAAAATGTCTAATATGTATTTATATAAGTTTGAGATGCTTCCAGTGGAGGCTGTAAGTATTCCGGTGCGTTCTGTGAAACAGTGGTTTTTGTCACAAAGCTTGGAAGCACAGTTTGCTGATGAGGAAGGCTGTAAGATTTCAATGAATGGTATTCCTTATTTAGATGAGCTGATTGTGTTGTGTGACCATATGGAATCCGGCTATTGGAGTGTGGATGAGACGGAACAGTTGTTATATAGCATTCAGGGTTATTGGAAGATATTAGCTGGAAAATTAGAAAATGCGAGACGAGACAGCGTTATGTGGGATGAGTTTACATCTCGTGCGTGGCGGATGGTGCAATGCTTGGCGGCTTTGGTAAAGAATTCCGGAAATTTGTCGGCAACAAAGAAGAATGAATTGCACCAGATGATAAATGAGATGCAAAAATTCGACATCAGCACGAAGCCACTTGAAATCTTATTGGAAGATGGCGAAAAGCTGCAAGATCGGCTTGTGCAGGATATAAGGTCTGCAAATAATGAGCTTGTTGCAGGGGCATTATTTGCTGCATTTCAGCATATGCAGGCACATCCGGATGAGACTTCATCACAAATGTTATTGGACGAAGTATTAAATATTTTTCGTTATCGCAAGAATCCAGGAGTACTTTCGGCAGCATGGACGGTACATAATCTTCTCTATGCAAAGAATTCGCTGATGCAAGGCAGAAATTTGGAAACTGTTGACGAGTGCCTGAAGATGCATGCCGTAGCACTATATGGTGACTTAGATTCGTATGTTTCGTTTAAGGAGATTCTTAGTCGGCGGAAGGCCTGCGTTGCAATCGCGTTCCAGATGAGTAAAATCGATGAGATGAAAGAGGCAGATGGGGTTGTGTGCTGGAAGGAGATCGTGGGACTCGAGGATGAGATTAATGAAGTGAAAAATGAATGGGTGTGGTAAGTGAGAGTAAAAAATTTCAGAAGCGCAATTGGTGCTTTATCGGCATGTAAGTAAGCTGAGCCTGCAAAGATATGTTATAATGCTAAAATAATATATTGTTTAAGCTAAAATGAAGAAGAGGATTCTTTATGAAGAAAAGAATAATAACCTACCGTCAGAAAATCGACGCACTCCTGGCCCGCCCGGACAATATCTCTCCGGATCGCTGGTCTGACATCCTACAGGAGCATCTGATCCAGATTGGCTTTTTCCAGCATGAGAGACTGGTGCATCTGATCGTGACGGTTACGTTTGCGATCCTGACGCTGATTTCGATTGTAGCGGCGCTTATGATTTGTAATCCGGCATTGTATGTGTTAACATTGTTGTTGGTTGTTCTGTTGATTCCATATATTATGCATTATTATACGTTGGAAAACGAAGTGCAGAAGATGTATGAACAGTATGACAGAATTTTGGAGCATATAAGAGAAGAAAACCAAGGGTTACAATAGTTTTTAGGAGTTACATATGATTGATTTTCACAGTCACATTCTTCCGGATATGGATGATGGCAGTAAGGATGCGAAGATGTCGCTTGCGATGCTTCAGATGGAGCGGGAGCAGGGCGTGACGGAAGTGGTCTTTACGCCACATTTCTATGCGCAGCAGGATACGGTGGCGCATTTTCTTAAGAAAAGAGAACAAAGTGTGAGCCGGCTGGAGGCTGCGGCGCAGCAGGCTGGTGTGGAGCTGTTGCCGTATCATCTTGGGGCGGAAGTGTATTATTTTCGGAATATCGGTAACGCGGATATGATTCCGGAGCTGTGCATTGGAGACAGTGGCACGGTCTTGCTGGAGATGCCATTCTGTCAGTGGGAGAAAGACGTGTATGTCGATGTGGCCAATCTTGTTCGCAGGCAGGGTATCCGCGTTGTGCTGGCGCACATTGAGCGCTACTACAAGCTGCAGAAGGACAAGAGTGTCTGGAATGAGATCATGGATCTGCCGCTGGAGTGCCAGATGAATGCCGGTCCGTTTCAGGATTGGAAGAGGCGGCGGATGTGCATCGGGCTTCTGAAGCAGCATGAGGCGGTGTTGCTGGGAAGTGATGCGCACAATCTGACGAACCGCTGTCCGAATCTGAAGGCGACATGCGAGTTGCTGGAGGCGAAAGTTGGTGCGGGATATACCGCAAGAGTGGATGAATTGGCACGGGAGTTGTTACGTCGGTGATCGGACCGCTATACCGGGAATGCCGGTTGGACGGCCTTAGTATTGGCTTGAAAAGTAGTTTGTTTTTGTCTGATTTTGGGAAAATGCATACGGCAGTTGCAAAGCATGAGATCATCCTTTACAATAGATGGTAGAAGTTGGTGAGGGGATCACAAGTTACTATGGAAGGAAGAAGAATGAAGACAACACTACTGATTATGGCAGCCGGAATCGGATCGCGTTTCGGCGGGGGAATTAAGCAGCTGGAGCCTGTAGACGCACAGAATCATATTATTATGGATTATTCGGTGCATGATGCAATCGAGGCAGGTTTCAACCAGGTGATTTTTATTATTCGTAAGGATATTGAGGAAGATTTTAAGAATGCGATTGGCAACCGTATCGCGGATATTTGTGCCGGGTTTGATGTAAAGGTAGATTACGCTTTTCAGGATATCCGTGATATCCCAGGCGAGCTCCCGGAGGGAAGAACGAAGCCTTGGGGAACCGGACAGGCAGTACTTGCGGCGAAGGATCTGATTGATGCGCCTTTTATCGTGATCAATGCGGACGACTATTATGGCAAGGAAGGTTTCCGGGCGGTTCATGAGTACCTGGTGGAAGGCGGAACGTCTTGTATGGCCGGCTTTGTGCTGAAGAATACATTGTCGGATAACGGTGCGGTAACGCGCGGTGTCTGCAAGATGGATGCGGACAGCAATCTTACAGAAGTTGCGGAGACCAAGAATATTGTTAAGACTGCAGATGGAGCACAGGCGGATGGCGTGAAGTTGGATGTGAATTCGCTTGTTTCGATGAATATGTGGGGACTGACGCCGGATTTCGTGGATACGTTAGAGGCAGGATTCAAGGAATTCTTCGAGAAAGAAGTACCACAGAATCCATTGAAGTCGGAGTATCTGATCCCGATCTACATCGGTGAGCTTTTGGCGGAGGGCAGGATGGCGGTCAAGGTGCTGCGCACGAACGATACGTGGTATGGCATGACCTACAAGGAAGATGTTGCAGCGGTCCAGGAGAGCTTTAAGAAGATGCTTGCAGACGGAACCTACAAGGAAGATCTGTTTTCTGACCTGTAATCTTGCATATAGAGAAGCACAGATGCAAAATGCATTTGTGGAATCCAAATGACGAAGATGTCGCCACCTTCTAGGAATAGAGGGTGGCGATTTTGCAATCTAGATCTGATCGATTGCTTCGATCAATTCATTGATATCGAGATGCGTATACACGCGTTCCGTGAGTGACATCGCACCGGCGTGGCCGACGATCTTCTTGATGATCGCCTGGTCGATGTGTGCATCCGCCATCATGGAGATCGTGGTGTGGCGGCAGCAGTGCGGTGTCCGGTCAATGCCCAGCCGGTTCAGCAAAGGCTTAAAGAAATTGCTGTAATAATTGTGGTAGGTAAAATGTTCGCTGTCCATCGTGTGGATTAGGTATTCGCAGGCGGAGCAGTCGTTGTACCAGCGTTCGTAGAAGGGAAGTACCTTGGCGGCGATAGGAACTTTGCGGATGCCGTTTGCAGTCTTGCTATCTATGACATCGAAGTAGCGTTCCCTAAGATGGACGTTTTCTTTCTTTAAATCGAGAAGCTCAGAGACACGGACACCGTTGTAGATCAGCATGAGAATGGTCTGATAGTAAGGATCGTCCTTGTGTTTCCAAAGCAAAGCGATCTCCTGTGGTGGAAAGCGTTCGCGCTCCGTCTTATTCGGATTGCGATCCTTGTATTTGATGATATTGACGTAAGTGGAGTAATCTTTGACAACGATTTCATGCTTCATCGCATATTCGTAGAGCTGGTTGTAGAGTACGCGCAACTTCTTGAGCGTCGGGTAATTCTTGCCGCAGCGGTCGACCACGCGTTGCAGGTCATCGAGGCGCAGGTTGCGAAATGGCACATCTGCGATATCCTGACAGATCGCGTATGCGGCGCGGTAACCTTTGATGTTGGAATTGGAAGTGGTTGGAAATTTTTCGGCGGACCAGCGCTCGTAGATGTCGGCAAATGTCAGTTTAAGTGATGCACCGTCAATCGGGTAATCGTTGTATCGTGCGAGTATCTGCAACGCTTCCGCACGGGTGGATGCATATCCCAGGATCTGATAGCGCTGTACGCGTTTTCCGGTCTGATCATTGTAGTACCAGCCTGTTGTGATGCGGGCTGCGTAAGGTCTTCTTCGGGCTCCGGAGAGTTTGACAACTCCGCCGTATCCGTTTGGTAATCTCATAATTGTATCCTCTTTCTCTTGTGTTTCGTAGAGTAGTCCTATTGATAGTACTATAAAATGCGTTGTATTTCACAAGCTATTAATTACAGAAAAGGTATGGTATAATAAAACATATGATGCATGTGTAGGTCATTAAGCATACCAAACGCGGAACAGGAATTAAAGAACGAATGAATCAAAAGAAAAAATATAGTCTGTTAAAACATATAGATTTTTTGATTTTAGACTTGCTTTGTGTGCAGCTAAGCTTTTTTATAGCTTGTATGGCCAGAAAAAATACTTTTATAGATTTGATTGATCGCTATTTGTATATGGCTGGAGTGCTGCTTGTTGCATTTCTTTTTATCGTTATGTTTTGGAACGTCTACTCGGGAATATTGAGAAGAGATTTTCGAGATGAATTTAAAAGTACATTTGCAATGGTTGCAGGATTGTTTGTTGCATTGACTGTGTATTGTTTTGCAACGAAGACAAGTGAAGATTATTCACGAGTGGTTCTTTTTACATTTGTGATTATTTTATTGCCGATTATGTATGTGGCGCATCTTGCCTGGAAGGAGTATGTACGAAGACATCTGGGTAAGAATGCGGGAGAGACACTCTTGTACATTAGGGAAGAGGATATTGAACGTAAATTGGAGCAATTTACCAACAAGTCTAAATATGGCGCGATTGTAACTGGGATTATAACTTATGAGAAGAGCAATCGGACAATGGTAAATGGAATTCCGATTGTAGGTTGGACGGATACATTAAAGGATTATGTGAACACACATGGCGTAGACTGCGTGTATATTTATTTGAAAGGAATGCCGCAACTGCATGAAATTACAGATTTCCTGGTGAGTAAAAATGTGCTCGTGTATCGAGTATTACGCAATCTTGAGAAGAGTTCGTTTTGTTACAGTGTAGTGGAGATGAACGGTTATAAAACGCTGTGTGTGAAAAATCGTGAGTTATCACTCGGATTTGCTGTGACAAAACGGTTGCTTGATCTGATTATGGCGCTAGTGCTGATTATAATTTCACTTCCGGTTGCAATCGTTACTGCAATTGCAATTAAGGTGGAGGATGGAGGTCCTGTCTTCTACAAGACCAAGCGTGTTGGTCAATATGGAAAGAAATTTGAAATTTACAAATTCCGAAGCATGAAGCGGAATGCGGATCAGTTGGAAATAATGCTTACACCGGAGGAATTAAAGAAATATTATAGAGAGTATAAGCTTGAAAATGATCCGAGAATTACGAAAGTTGGTGCTTTTATACGAAGACATAGTATTGATGAACTTCCGCAGTTTATTAATATTCTCAAGGGTGAGATGGCATTGATTGGTCCGCGCCCGCTTGTTGAAGAGGAACTTAGAGTTAATTATCCCGAAAAGAAAGAATTGTTTTTGAGTATGAAACCGGGGCTTACCGGGTATTGGCAGGTATATGCAAGAAATCATGTGGGATATGAAAATGGTGAACGACAAAAAATGGAACTATATTATATCGAGCATGCTTGCTGGAAATTGGATATTAAGATCGTTCTAAAAACGATACAAGTTGTAATTGATGGAGATGGAGCTCAGTAATGGCAACTGTAAAAGTAATTGTGGCAACTCACAAACAATATAGAATGCCAGTGGATGAGATGTATATACCGATTCAGGTTGGTGCACAAGACAGGACGCCACTTGGATATGTCAAAGATAGTGATGGCGAGAATATATCTGCCAAGAATGCAAACTATTGTGAGTTAACTGGCTTGTATTGGGCATGGAAGAATTTGGATGCCGATTATCTTGGAATGGTTCATTATCGCAGGCATTTTACAGTAGAAAGATTCGGGGATAAGTGGAATCGAATACTTACGATGGATCAGTTGAAACTGTTAATTGAGCAATGGGATATCATTCTTCCTACCCCAAGAAATTATTTTATAGAGACAACATACAGTCAATATGCGCATGCGCATCACGCAATCGATTTAGATCTAACCAGAGAAGTTTTAATGAACAAATATCCAAATTATCTGGATGCATTTGACTCTTGCATGGAAAGTACAAAGGGACATAAGTTCAATATGTTTATTATGAAACGTGAATGTCTGGAAGATTATTGTACATGGCTTTTTGATGTGTTGTTCGAGTTAGAAAAAAGACTGGATATATCAGCTTATTCCAAGAATGATGCAAGAGTATTTGGCTTTGTGAGTGAACGATTGTTGGACGTATGGCTAGAGGCGAATCATAAAGGGTATCGGGAGATTCCGGTTATGTTTATGGAAAAACAGAATTGGATCATTAAGTCATGGAACTTTCTTATGAGAAAGTTAAAAAGTAGGAATTTTGACAGATGAAAAAAGTAGCAGCAGTCGTTGTGACTTATAACAGAAAAAATCTTTTATTGGAAAATGTGCAATCGTTGCTGGGACAGACGTTTTCGGATGTACAGATTATTATTGTTGATAATAATAGTTCGGATGGAACACAGGATGTCCTGCAACAATTCATAGAACGGAAACAGATTTTATATTTTAATACAGGTGCCAATTTAGGGGGCGCGGGAGGATTTTCATATGGAATCCGACTAGCCGTTGAGGCAGGATACGAATATATATGGGTTATGGATGATGATTGTATTCCGCAGGAGACGACCTTGGAAGTGTTGATGGAAAAAGATCAGCAGATGGAGGGAAAATATGGTTTCCTTTCGAGTAAAGTATTATGGAAAGATTTAAGTATCTGCAATATGAACATACAGAGAGAAACTTTGACGCGAAAGGTGAAAGATTTTGATCACAAGTTGATTCCAGCAGTGATGGCTTCTTTTGTATCTTTGTTTTTGAAAGCAGCGGTTGTAAAAGAGGTGGGATTACCGATTAAAGATTTTTTTATTTGGACGGACGATTGGGAATATACACGGAGAATTTCCCGCCGATATCCGTGTTATGTGGTACCGGAAAGCGTGGTTGTACATAAATCGATGTCTAATATCGGTGCAAATATTTACAATGATTCTTATGAACGGTTAGAGAGATATCGGTATTTATATAGAAACGATGTATATTTGTATCGCAGAGAGGGATTGCGCGGATTTCTGTATGAATTTTTTAGGTTGAATGGTCATATTATCAAAGTACTGCTTAGAGCAGAAAATTATAAATGGAAACGAATACAGATTATCGTTGGAGCGACAATAAGCGGATTTAAATTTCGACCGGCGATAGAGTACATTGATAGAAAGTAATGGGATAGGTTCATGGAGTGGAAGTCAGTCATTATATATTTGATAGCTTTTATGTCTACAATTGGTATGACATTTATTGCAGAAAATTTGTTTGCAAATACAAATAAAAAAAAGAATGCTTCGTATATATTAGCAATGGCTTTTTCGGGTCTGGCGTTATTGATTCCATGCACTTTGGCTGCGATGAGGGATATTTCTGTTGGTAATGATGTAATGGGATATGTTTATCCGAATTATATCGTTGCTATCAAATCAAGTTCTTTTGGAGAGTTTCTTTTGTTGGAATATCCAAAGACCGAAATCTTATTTTCCGTTTTATTGTATTGGGGAGGAAAATTAAAGAACATAGGATATATCTTTTTTGCTATTGAATTGTTGATTTTGCTGCCATTATATTATGTGTTGTACAAGCGGCGCAAAGAAGCATCCATGACGTTGGGGATGATGATATACCTCTTTTTGTTTTACAATTTTGGCTTATCCGGTATGAGACAAAGTATTGCGATGTCATTCATTTTGTTGGCATATTATTATTTCTCTATTAATGAAAGGTTTAGAGCAATATTTTGGTGTATAGTTGCAATATTATTTCATACAGTTGCTTTACTAGTTATTCCAATCTATCTTTTTTCTTTGTGGATTTATCAAAAACCGATTCGGAAAAGGAAAAAATGGTATATGGCAATTGCAACTGTTTTTGTTTTGATTTTTCTATTCTACAGACAGATTGCTGGTATTTTAGCGCGGATTGTAGGAATAATATCCGGAAGATATTCATATTACATTTCTAGATACTTGCAGGAATATTCAGGGGTCACTCTAGGGAATATTCATAGCACAGATTTACTTTGCAAATCTGCACTGATATTATTTTTTGTCGTGGTGTTCAAATGTGCGCATAAGTATGATGACAAGGCTAAATACATGGTATATCTCATGCTAATTGGAAGATACTTTGTTGTATTCAATGCTGTCTTTTACGAGAGCTTAAGAATTGCATATTTCTTTGATTATTTTTTGATAGTTTTTATTCCGTGCATGATGAACTGCGTGAAAAGAGATTTGTTGAATAAGATAGTCTTTTTTGTGGGGTTATTCATACCAGTTTTTTTATATTGGTTTTATTTTATTATGAAAATCGGAGGATATGTTACAAATATCTATTTTATAAGATGAGAGGAAAGTAAAAAAATATAATGAAGATACTTGAAGTGTTTGGAGAACCTATTTTAAATGGTGGGCAGGAAGCATTTGTTGTTTCATTTGTGAAAGAGATTGATAGTGAGCAATTTCATTTTGATTTATTAACACCATATGAGGTGCACAACGATAGCTATCAGGATATTGTCGATAAAAAAGGTGGACAGATTTATTCTTTTGGCTTTCAGTTTAAAAAGGATAAAGGGAGATTACAAATTTTTAAATGTTTTCGGGCTTTCTTAAAAACAAATCGTTATGAGGTGGTACATATTAATTCTGGAAGTACTTTCTTTTTAGCAATGGCCTGTTATATAGCAAAAACGAGCGGAGTACCAAAAGTAATTGTGCATTCTCATTGTTCTGGAAATAAAGAGAACTTTAAACATATGGTGATTAAAAAGGCGTCAGCCCCTATTTTTACTCATTATGCGGATGAAATTTGTGCGTGCTCTTTGAAAGCAGCGCAATGGAAATTTAGTGATTCGCTGATTTACGATAAACTCATCATTGTAAAAAATGGTATTGATACGACCAAATTCTTTTACGACTCTTTAAAACGTGATGAAATTCGAAAAAGTATGAATATCCCACAAAACACATATGTTTTGGGACATGTAGGAAGGTTTACGTATGAAAAAAACCAAAAATTTTTGATAGATTTATTCGAAAAATATGCGCAAGTCGAAAAAAATTCTTATTTGATATTGGTAGGCGATGGAGAAAATAAAGAAAAATTAGAAAATTATGTGCAAAATCGTGTGGACATAAGGGATAAGGTGCTGTTTGTTGGCAATACAAAAAATGTGAATGATTATTTGCAGGTCTTTGACGTATTTGTATTCCCTTCGTTGTATGAAGGATTACCGATCTCTGCAATTGAAGCAGAGAGTACAGGTTTGCCTGTTTTGGCATCTGATACGATAACGAAAGATATTGCAATCACAGATCATATATTTTTTCTCCCGTTATCTGAAGAAAAAAAAGAATGGATTGCTTATTTAGAGAAAATAAAGCAAGATAGAGGTACTAGAAAGTCGGAGAATCAGAAAATAAGTGAAGCGGGTTATGATGTTCAAAATACCATACAGACAATGAAAACGCTTTTTTTGAGATGAGGAGCGCATATGCGGAAATTAACCACTCATGAGGTTCAGAAAATAGAATATGATATTTTGGTTGCTTTTGATCAATTTTGCGAAGCTAATCATTTGACATATATGCTGGCAGGTGGGACGCTGCTTGGTGCTATTCGTCATCATGGCTTTATTCCATGGGATGATGATATTGATGTCATTATGCCAAGAAATGATTATGATCGATTATTGCAATTGCCCAAGACTGTTATAGGTAATGAACAGAAGAAATACGAGATTTGGCATTGGAAAAATAGTGGTTCACATTACCCTTTTATTAAAATTGTAGATCCAGACACTTATGTGAAAACAGACTATATTCGACAAAAACGTGAAATACCACACATATGGATAGATGTATTTCCTTTGGATGGAAATCCGAATGACAGAGTTAAAACTGAAAAATTGTATAAAAAAGTGGCAAGGTACCGGAGAATTCTGTCCTTAAGAAATGCAAATCCATGGGAAGGAAGAACCTGGTATGTGAGAATTACAAAACCGTTCGTAGTTGGGTTACTTCAGGTATTACCAAATCATTTCCTATGCTCAAAAATGGACTCTATATCTAAGACATATTCCTATCAAACATCTACTTATGTAGGTGGAGTTTTGTGGGGGTATGGAGCGCGCGAAAGTATGGATAAAAAGGTGTTTCAAGAACAGAAGAAAGTTGCATTTGAACAGGGAAATTTCCCTGTACCAGTTGGATATCAGATTTATTTATCAAGACTGTATGGAAAATATATGGTATTGCCACCGAAAGAGAAACGGATTACGCATATTTTGGATGCGTATTTGAGGGAGAATTGATTATGGATAAAATATTAACGGTTGCAGTATGTGCCTATAACATGGAAGACTATTTAGGAGAAGCTCTGGAAAGTTGTATGATTCCTAGTGTGGACAAGATAGAAGTATTGATTATGAACGATGGGTCTACGGATCATACAGAAGATATTGCGAATACATTTTGTGATCGGAATCCGGAAACCTTCCGTTTGGTTACAAAACCGAATGGCGGGTGGGGATCCAATGTGAATCTTGCTACGCAATTGGCGACGGGAAAATATTTTCGAATATTGGATGCGGATGATTGGTTTGATAAAGAAAACCTTGAAAAGTTTGTGCAGCATCTGTTGAAAACGGATGCGGAGGTAATAAGTTCTTTGTATATACATTGTTACGGTACAAAAAGAAACATTCATCATATGGCTTGGGAAAAATATGCAGGTCAGGAGATTGCGCTGGAAAAAATGCAAGAGCCGGTGCATTTGTCAATGTGGGGTGTGACGTATCGATCAGATCTGTTAAAGGAGCATCCATTGGATCTGCCGGAGCACATATTATATACGGATTCAATTTATGTGTTAAAACCGCTGACATATGCAAAGTATATGAGCGTGTTTGCTGCACCAGTGTATAATTACCGATTAGGAAGAGACGGCCAGTCTGTTAGTTGTGAAAGTGTAAAGAAACATTACAAAGAGATGCAAAAGGTGATGGGAATTCAGCTGCAATTTTATAAGGATATTGGTGTTCGCTCGAAAAATAGAATTCATTTGTTACATCGAATGGAGACTACCTATCATGTGACAATGGAAAATTTCTTAAAATTGAGTCGCTACCGAGAGGTTTCAGTAGAAACATTGACACGGGATACGGATCTTATGTATAAGAATATGGTGCCACAATTATATGAAAAATTAGGGAAAAGAAAGTATGTAAGATTGCTTAGAAAAGCAAATTACAAAGATACAAAATTAGTGAATACAATATTACGAGTGAGGGATTTTGTTAGAAAACAGTAAATTAAAAAAGAATTACATAATGAACACCATCCTGACGCTTTCGTCATTTATCTTTCCACTGATCACCTTCCCGTATGTGTCGCGCATCCTTCTTCCGGAAGGAACCGGTCGGGTGTCGTTTGCGACTTCGTTGGTATCGTATTTTCTGATGCTCTCACAACTTGGAATACCGACATACGGAATCCGTGCCTGTGCAAAAGTTAGAGATGACAGGAGAAAGTTGTCGCGCGTGGTGCATGAACTTATGGCAATCAATCTGGTCATGAGTTTGCTGTCGTACCTTGCGTTAGGCATTTTTGTGTTTGCGATTCCAAGGTTACGTGCGGAAAGTTCTCTGATTTTTATTATCAGTCTGACGATTCTATTGAATGCAGTCGGCATGGAATGGTTGTATAAGGCTTTGGAGCAGTATACTTACATAACGATTCGCTCTGTGATTTTTAAGGCAATTGCTGTGGTGGCGATGCTTTTGTTGATCCGGCAGCAGTCGGATTATGTTGTGTATGGTGCGTTGACGATTTTGGCAGCATCCGCTTCGAATGTGTGCAATTTTGTACATGCACACACGTACATTGATTTGTTCCCGGAAGAGAAATACAACTATCGGCAACATATGAAACCAATTCTCGTCTTTTTTGCGATGTCCTGTGCGACGGTGATCTATACGAATCTGGATACGGTTATGCTGGGATTGATGAAAAGCAATGTCGATGTTGGTTACTATAATGCGGCGGTAAAGATCAAGGGGATTCTTGTCGGGATTGTGACTTCTCTGGGAACGGTGATGCTTCCGCGCCTTTCTTATTATGTGGAGCGTGGGGAGATGGAAGAGTTTCAGCGGTTGACCAAGAAGGCGATGAATTTTGTAATCCTTCTGGCAACTCCAATGATGATCTATTTTATACTGTTTGCAGGAGAGGGCATTTTCTTCCTGAGTGGTTCTGCTTATGAAGGGGCGATTGTGCCGATGCAGATCATTATGCCAACATTGCTTCTGATTGGGATGACGAATGTGATGGGCATCCAGATAATGATTCCCCTGGGATTGGAAAAGCAGGTGCTGTATTCGGAGATCGCAGGTGCGCTTGTGGATCTAATTGTGAATGCGCTGTTGATTCCGCAATATGCGGCAGCAGGTGCAGCAGTGGGAACACTGATTGCAGAATTTGTGGTATGGATCGTTCAGATGTGTGCCTTGCGAAACGTTACACGGAATCTGTACAAAAACGTTCGGTTTGGAACGATCGGTCTGGCATTGGTGCTGGCAATTGCAGCTTCGGTATGGGTGAAAATGTTTAACTTGGGAACGTTTATCAGTCTGTTGATTTCGGGATTGTTGTATTTTGCGGTATATTATACTGTTCTTTTGGTAAAAGGAGAGGCAATTGCTAGAGAAATATTGACGCAGATAAAGAAATTGATTCGAAAGTAATACATGAAGAAAGGAGCAGGCGAGGAAACCTGCTCCTTCTTAGTTACTGAAAGTAATTGAGTAACTGAGTAGTTAATTAGATAATTGTTTAATAAAATTGAACTACATACTCATTTCGCGTACGTCACATGCTATAGTAATAACACTATTCAATACCTATATTATACAGTGAAAAATGAAATTTGCAATACCCAAATGAAAGATTCTTAACTTTTTTTGAAAATTTCATTAAATTCAGACTAGTGGCAGAAACTGCGGTTTCCGCTGCTTAAATACCGTATAATACCGAAAACCTGCGGCGAGCAGGATGGCAGGAACCCTGGCAAAATCATAGGCAACATGCTCCGGTGCGTGTGCGTCGGCGCCGATTGTGATGATTTCTCCTCCGAGCTCACGGTAGCGGTGGATGATATCCTCGGTCGGATTTGGATGACCGAGTCCGTATTTGAAGCCGCCGGTGTTAATCTCGATGCCTCGTCCCATATCAATTAAAGTGCGAAGAATTTCGTCAATGATATTGGCGTACTTCTTATAAGAATAATCCTCGTTTCGGTTCGGACCGTAGCGGACGACGTAATCGATGTGCCCATATACGTCAAAGTCTGCGTCAGTGTGCAGATTCTCGAGGATTGATTCAAAATATTCCAGATACGCTTCGTGCTCGGTGCGCCCTTCGTAATATTTCGGATAGTAGGGATCCACGCCGTGTACCACGTGGGAAGAACCGATGACGAAGTCGAACGGATAGCGGGAAGTGGTGCATCTGTTGACATCCACAATCTGTGGCTGGAGACCGATCTCCACACCCCAGAGGATCGGGAAGCGTCCCTTGTATTTCTCCTGGAGAGACATTATTTCTTTGTAATAAGAATCAAAATCTAATAAGAACAAGTCCGGTTCGTCCGGATAGTCATAGTCAAAATGGTCGGTGAAGCAGATACCGTCCAATTCCTTGCGGATGGCGGATTCGATCATGTCCTGGACCGCTGCCTCACTGTCACCGGAGTGGTGTGTGTGCATGTGGGTATCGTAAAGCATGCTTTGTCCTTTCTGTGGATGCAAGTTTCATGTCACAGTCTGATTATAATAAATGTAGGAATGATTTTCAATGAAGCGGGGAAAAATTAGTGACGCTTTTTCCTGTCTGGCAAAAAGCGCCATATTTACCAATCGGAGTGCGTTTCTCTATGCGGAATGATAAATTATTAACAAAGTCATAAAAGGGACTTGAACTTTCGGGAATAATTGGGTAAAATAAAGAAAGCTTGGGACGCATGTCCCATAAGACTATTTATTTACAATTCTAGGAGGAATTAAGAATGGCAGTAAGAGTAGCAAT
>ERZ773264.550-NODE-550-length-53684-cov-5.473755_pt1 | contig 53684 bp, 48 predicted proteins | sample MGYA00511910_ERZ773264 | MGnify/ENA primary metagenome ERZ773264 (study PRJEB29015, sample SAMEA2737739) | human gut metagenome | biome: human gut; feature: human-associated habitat; material: faeces | place: China | collected 2012 ...
AAAAAACGGATTACAAACGCATGCCCGTATCAGATTATCCGCCAGAACCGCGGTCACTTTGTGAGCGAAATTCTCTTTATCGTGAGATCGCTGCTGAATGTTACCGCATTATACATGAACATCGCCTGCTGGTACTCCGAAAGGTCGATGAGCCTACCGAGGTCAACGTTGATGTAGCGCATATCCACCATGGTTATCTTGCTGTAGTGGTTTGCAAGGAACGGCACCAGACTGTGCGCGTAGCTGTCCTTTATCAGCAGGAGGTTCTTGCCGTTGTCAACGTCGGTCTCTATGGTGACTATCGGCGAATTGCTTCCGGTGAAGCTGGAGTATTTGTCCTTAACGTCAAGGTAGCTGCGGACGTACAGACTGTCGTATACAGTCTCCTTGGTCCCGTCGAACACCGTCATTTTTACCTTCGGGCCGCCGGAGGCAAGGTGGAAGTAATCAATGCTGTCCGGAGTTACTCCGTTGTCCAGCGTTTTGGAATACAGGGTACCGCGGAAACTGCTGCTCGCGGTCTCAATATTGAACTGGTCGAGGGTGTACGCGCTGTAGCCCAGAGTCTTTGCCGCCGCGCAGTACGCGTAGTACGCGCCGAGGCTCGTCCAGTGATGGTCGGTGCGGTAGAATACGTACTCCGAGCTGTGCCCCGTGAGGTAGCTCAGGCAGTCCACCGTGCTGATCCCGTTCATCTTCTTGTAGCACTCGTCGATGAAGGTCTTTTCGCTGAGGTACCCGGCGTAGGACGGTATTTTCGAAGTATAAAGCTCCTGCACCGTCGGCGCCATCATGAAGCTTACCTGAATATCCGGGTGAGTCTCCGCGAAACGGTTCATCGCGTTCAGCGAGGACTCAACGTCGCTCTTGTCGTAGGTCTTGAAAGCCTGTATCATCTGGTTGTCAACGGTGTAAACTCCGTTGATCTCTTTCTTGCCTGCGAGCTTCTCCATCTCGTTGCGGGCGCGCACCCACTCCTCGCGGCCTACCAGGTGGTCGGAAAAGTAGGTCTCGAATTTATCCATCCAGCTGTCTTCGTCGCGGGTGGTGATGTCGTCCCAGCGGATAGCGCCGAGCACATCGCCCAGGTTCTCCGCCTTGTCCATTTTTGTGTGGTTAACGATATCCGGGAACTTCGCCAGCGTGCGGTTCTCGTTTTCGCTGCGCTCCTGTTTCGGGAGAGCGATGGTAACTATCGGCACCGTAAGCAGTATTACGGCGAACAGCGCCGCGGTCAGCTTCGCGGGGGTCATGTGGAATTTCTTGTTCATTCGGCTCTCCTTTCTCAGAAGTTAAAGTACAGGAACGGATTGTAGTTCGAGGTGGAAAGGTACGCCACTGAAGCGAGCATGATGACCGTATCCACAACCGGGAATCCATACTGCACCCAGGTCGGAGCCTTTTTGCGGATATACTCCGCGAAGGTCTTGAGCACATCGGAGCTGCCGAAAATGCACACTGCAAAAATAATACCATAGTTTACGATATAGTTCGTTGCGGTGTCGTCTATGAACACACCGTTTCCGCCGAACATCGCCGAAATGAACGTCCATATCTGCTCGAAAACGTTGCCGAAGCTGACAGTCCCGGGAGCCACCGCGTCGAACATTACCCAGCCGAACACCACCATAATGAACGTGTACAGCCAACTGAAAAATGAGGGTATCTTCTCGAGCACCTTCCCGAGGAACAGCCGCTCAATCACTATCAGGATACCGAAGTAAGTACCCCACAGCATGAAGTTCCAGCTTGCGCCGTGCCAGATACCGGTGATCGTCCACACTACGAGGAGGTTGATAATGGTTCGCGGCAGACCCTTGCGGCTTCCGCCCATCGGGAAATAGATGTAGCTCTTGAACCAGTCGCCGAGCGTGATGTGCCAGCGCCGCCAGAATTCCGCAACGCTGTGCGACATATAAGGATAGTTGAAGTTCTCCGGGAAGTGGAATCCCATCATCTTTCCGAGACCTATCGCCATATCGGAGTATCCGCTGAAATCAAAGTAGATCTGGAACGTGAACGCAAGGATACCGAGCCACGCCGTCACTGCGGAGATCTCGCCGTAATCCATCGCCTTTATCTCAGTCCACAGCAGACCTATGTTGTTGGCTATGAGCACCTTCTTGCCAAGCCCGACGATGAATCTTGAGATACCGTCGCCGATCATCTTTTCGGTGATGGTGCGGTCGTCGATCTCGTTCTGGATATCCTCGTACCTTACGATAGGCCCCGCCACGATCTGCGGGAACAGCGTAACGAACGCCATGAAGCTGGCCGCGTTCTTCTGAACCTTTATCTGCCGGCGGTAGAGGTCGATGGTGTAGCTCATCGACTGGAACGTAAAGAAGCTGATGCCGATGGGAAGCGGCAGGTTCGGGTTCGGGATAGCAATCCCGAATCCGGCGTTCAGAGCCTCAATGATGAACCCGAGGTACTTGAACGTAGCAAGCAGGCCGATGTTCATTATCAGCGAGACCAGCAGGCACGCCGTTCGTATTTTCGGCCGGTCGTCGTATTTGTCGATTATGCGGCCGGCGGTGTAGTCGATGAAAGTCGACAGTATCATCACCAGGACGTATATCGGCTCGCCCCATGCGTAGAACACAAGTCCGCTTATCAGTATGACAACGTTCTTGGCTTTCTTCGGCACGAGGTAGTACAATATCAGCGTTATCGGAAGAAACGCAAACAGAAATGTTAAGCTGGAAAATACCATAAATGCACCCTTGTTACTTTTGTTCTTCGTCCATTTTCCGGACGGCTTCTATAAATCCGCTGCGTGAAAACATTCTGTTACCCATTTCCAGCAGCAGCTTTGCGGAAAGCAGCTCCGGCAGCCCCAGGCGCTTTTGCAGCTCCCGGCGGCGCTCTGCGGAGTTCTCTCCACCGATTAGACCCAGCTCCATGAGGTCGGTGCGGGTCAGCGGATCTTCGTGTTTTTCCGGAGCCTCGCCGTCGATCACGGCACCGCAGTTTTTCAGCGCCTCGATTATCAGCTCGTCCGGGATTCCCTCAACGCCTAGCTTCCCCTGCTTCGAGGGCTGGAGCTTCCTGCGCTCCTTGCCGAAAATATCCGGCGTCACCGCATTCAGCACCTCTCCCTTTTTGACGATGCTGCGGATAAACGAGCGTATCTGGAACCCCGCGCTGTCGCTGTCGGTGAGGATAATTATGCCGGTCTTTTCCGCCAGGGACTTTATCAGCTCCTGCTTATCGGCGTCCTTGTAGATGGAAAAGCCGTTCGTGCATATTATCGCCGTATCCACGATGTTGGAGAGCCGTATCTTGTCGTACCTGCCCTCAACTATTATTGCTTGTTTGACGCATATCATACCCGTGCGCCTTTCAATGCGGAAATTTCTGTGAACGCCCGCTCAAGCAGCAGCCGGCTGTCGGTCTTGGAGGAGTTCATCAGCCGGTTGGTGCGGAAAAGCACCTCCATGCAGGCGTTGAGGTATCCATCGGACAGCCCCCGCGCCTTCGTGCAGGCCTTCCCGAAATAGTAGGCTCTGCCGCCGAAGTAGCCGAAATCCGCTGCCGCCTGCTGAGAGCTTTTCCCTGCCCTGACCGCGAGCTTCCCGCGGTAGCAGTCCACGAACGCCCCGGACACCGCCGAAAGGATAAGCACAGGCTCCACGCGCTGCTGAAACAGGTCGTCGAGCATACGCAGAGCCGCTCCGCAGTTTCCCGCGAACAGCAGCTCGGAAAGGTCGTAGGCGCTGGCGTCCAGCGTCCGGGGAACCAGCGCGCTTATATCGGCGCGGGTTATCTCCCCGCTCTGGCGGTAGGTGCAGAGCTTCTCGACCTCGGTCTGAAGCAGCGTCAGCGAACACCCGCAGCGCTCCGCAAGGAACGCCGCGTCCTGCGCGGAAAGCGTGCAGCCCGCCTTCGCCGCCTTGCGCGCCGCCATTCCCGCGACGGCGTTCACGCTAAGCAGCGGGAACTTGCATACCGCCCCGCGCTTCTCCACTGTTTCGACAAGCTTCTTGGTCTTTGCCTTGGGCTTGGCGTCGTCGAGCGCGGTTGTTATCAGCGCAAATACAATCACGGTGGTCTCGGGAAGCTCCTCCACCAGCTTTATCATGTCCTTGAGCTGCTGGTTATCAAGGGATTCCGGGTCGAGGTCGGTTATGCGGACGCACTTGTTCGGCGCGAAAAACGGCATGCTCTCCGCAAAGTCGGACAGCTTGTCCATGTCGGGAACTCCCCTGAGCCTGAGCAGGTTCAGCCCGTCGCCCTCGAGCGCCCCGGCGGTTTTTATCACCATGTCGGTGTAGGTGCGGGTGAGGAAGTCCTCCTCGCCATAGAAGAAATACGCGGGGCGCACCTTCCCCGCCTGGAGCTCGCTGCGGAGCGCATTCTCCGGTGTGAGCCGGAATACTGGTCCCTTAGCCATTACGCCTTACGCCATTTCGGTGGCGAGCTTTTTGCCGCCGAGGATGTGGAAATGCAAATGGCGTACGGTCTGACCTCCGTCCTCGCCGATGTTGCTGACTACGCGGTAGCCGCCGGTGAGGCCTTCCTCCCTGGCGATAATCGGGATCATCTCGAAGATGTGCGCAACTATCGCGCTGTTTTCGGGAGTGATCTCGTCAACCCCGGCGATGTGGGTCTTGGGGATAACCAGAATGTGCGTGGGAGCCATCGGCGCGATGTCGCGGAATGCAAGCACCTGGTCGTCCTCGAAAACCTTTGTTGAGGGAATCTCGCCGGAAATTATCTTGCAGAATAAGCAGTCGTTCATGATTTTGTCCTCCTGATATATATGACAGTTCTTTTATTGTTTGGTTACATGGAAAATTACGGTTTTATCAGCGCACGAACAGAGAAATCCCTCCGAGGCAGAGTCCGATGACGGCCATCACGCCAAAGAATAATATCCAGTTCTTTATAGTGCGGAGGTCGCTCGCCTTGCGAAGCTGTATCAGCCGGTCGATCTCCTCGCCGGTCATGTCCGGAACAGTGCTCTCAACACGGCAGTACGACCTTTTTCCGTTTTCGTAGGTCGCATATACTCCGTCCGGAAGGCTTCCGTTTTTTTCAAGCTCCTCATAGCCCACAGCCTCGTCAGCCGGGATAATATCCCTTTTTATCAAACCCGCGAGTCGCATTTCCCTGATGTACTCGATACCCGCCTCTGATTTCTTCGGTGTGATCTTCTGCTCGTCCATAAGCACCTCCAAATATTAACAAAAATTTAACTTTGCCCATTACCTAAAATGTCGTTTTCCCCGTGAACCAAAGAAAACGACATTTTAACGTTGTTAAAATAAACCGATGAGCCTTTAATTACTTGATATACTTTGCAGCGATATCAGCGGCAGCAGCCAGAGCGTCCTTTATCCTGGAAGCGTCCGGGATACCCGCCATAGCCTGGTCGGGCTTTCCGCCGCCCTTGCCGCCTGCGACAGCCGCGATCTCACGAACGAGGGTTCCTGCGTTCGCGCCCTTTGCGACCGCGCTCTTGGAGCACTTGCAGAGGATGCTGCTCTTGCCGTCTGCGGTGCCCGCGAGTACTGCAACGAAGCAGTCGAACTTATCCGCGAGGGAGTCGCCGATCTTGCGGAGCCCGTCAGCGCCTGTGCCGTCCAGCGCAGCGGTGACGATCTTCACGCCGTTTACTTCGGGGCAGCCTGCGCCGAGGTCGCCGAGCTGTGCGTTAGCCGCAGCCTGAGCCATGCTCTCGATCTTCTTATCCTTCTCGCGCAGCTCGCTCATAACGCTCTCGCAGCGGTGAACCAGCTCGTTGGAGTTGGAGATCTTGAGAACGTCGGAAGCCTTCGCGAGGGTGTCCTTCATGGAGTTGAGCAGGTTCAGCACGTTCATGCCTGTTACAGCCTCGATACGTCTTACGCCGCTTGCTACGGAGGACTCGGAAACTATCTTGAACAGACCGGCCTCGGAGGAGTTCTTCAGGTGAGTACCGCCGCAGAACTCAGTGGAGTAATCGCCGACGGAAACAACGCGTACCACGTCGCCGTACTTCTCGCCGAACAGAGCCATAGCGCCCTTCTTCTTTGCTTCCTCGATGGGCAGCTCCTCGGTGACTACCGGAACAGCCTCCATGATGACATTATTTACATATTCCTCGACCTTAGCGAGCTCCTCGGGAGTTACCGCGCTGAAGTGGCTGAAGTCGAAACGGCACTGATACGGGTCGACATAGGAACCCGCCTGGTGTACGTGGTCGCCGAGAACATGTCTCAGAGCAGCCTGGAGGATATGGGCGCAGGTGTGGTTGCGCTGTGTAGCCGCGCGCTTCTCGGCGTCTACCTTTGCGGTTACGGTCTCGCCGGCAGCGAATCCGCCGCTTACTACCTTACCGTTGGAGATGAACGCGCCGTTTGTGAGCTTCTGGGTATTGGTGATCTCGATAACGTTGTCGCCGGAAACTACGGTGCCGCAGTCGCCGACCTGACCGCCCATCTCAGCGTAGAACGGAGTTTCCTCCAGAACTACGGAAACATCGTCGCCCTCTTCGCAGAGTTCGGAAACTTCGCCGTTCTTCACAATGGCGAGCAGCTTTGTCTGCTTCTCAAGTTCGGCGTAGCCCACGAATGTGGTCTTGTAGGCGTCGAGAGCGGAGTTCTTCGCGTTGTCCCAGCCGCCGCCGAGCTTCTTGTTCTTGCGGGCGGTGTCCTTCTGGACCTTCATGCACTCCTGGAAGCCCTCCTCGTCAGCCTCGAGACCGTTCTCGTGCAGTATCTCCTTGGTGAGGTCGAGCGGGAATCCGTATGTGTCGTGCAGCTTGAATACGTCAGCGCCGGGCAGCACCTTTTCGCCGCTGCTCTGGAGCTTCTCGATCATCTCGTTCAGGATCTCGGTGCCATTGTCGATGGTCTTTGCGAAGCTCTCCTCCTCGGTCTGGATAACCTTCTTGATGTAAGCGCGCTTCTCGTCAAGCTCCGGATAAGCGGAGAGGTTCTCGTTGATAACGGTGTCGCATACCTCGTGGAGGAACGGCTTTGTGCAGCCGAGAAGTCTGCCGTGTCTTGCGGCTCTTCTGAGCAGTCTGCGGAGAACGTAGCCTCTGCCCTCGTTGGAGGGGAGAACGCCGTCGCCTACCATGAATGTGGTGCTTCTGATATGGTCGGTGATAACGCGCAGGGAGATGTCCTTTACAGGGTCAGCCTTGTAGTCAACGCCGACGATGGAGCTTATCTTCTTGAGGATATTCTGAACGGTGTCGACCTCGAACAGGTTGTCAACGTCCTGCATTACGCATGCGAGACGCTCCAGACCCATGCCGGTGTCGATGTTCTTGGTCTTGAGCTGGGTGTAGTTGCCGTGGCCGTCGTTGTCGAACTGTGTGAATACGTTGTTCCAGATCTCGATGATACGGTCGCAGTCGCCGACTTCCTCGAAGTTGTCCTGACCGATGTGGTCGAAGTGACCGTACTTCTCGCCGCGGTCGTAGTGTATCTCAGAGCAGGGGCCGCAGGGACCGCTTCCGTGCTCCCAGAAGTTATCAGCCTTGCCGAGCTTGATGATACGCTCGCGCGGAACTCCGACCTCGTTAGCCCAGATGTCTCCGGCTTCGTCGTCCTGCTCGTAGATGGTGACCCACAGGCGCTCCGGCGGGATCTCCAGAACCTTGGTGAGGTACTCCCACGCCCATGCGATGGCTTCATGCTTGAAGTAGTCGCCAAAAGAGAAGTTGCCGAGCATTTCGAAGTAAGTTCCGTGGCGCGCGGTCTTGCCGACGTTCTCAATATCAGGTGTACGAATGCACTTCTGGCAGGTGGTGACGCGGTGGCGCGGCGGCTCCTCGATACCCTGGAAGTACTTTTTCAGCGGGGTCATTCCGGCGTTGATGAGCAGGATAGAATTATCCCCCTGCGGAACCAGCGGAAAGCTGTTCAGGCGCAGGTGTCCCTTGCTCTCGAAGAAACTCAGGTAGCTCTCGCGGAGATCATTAAGTCCAGTCCATTTCATAATGTTTGTCCTCTTTGTTTTGCAAAATTTATCTGTTTACTCCATAAGGAATACGCATACATATTTATTATACATCTTTTTCGCCAAAAGTCAATAGTAAAGTGCTTATTTTGCGGGAGACGCGCCGATTTGATCAGCTGCGGCGGATCGCTCCCTGTTGAATCGACCGCACTTTTGTGCAAAAACAACAAAAATTAGAATGAAAAATCTTGGCGTTTTGTGGTAGACATTTCAGCGCTTCTATGCTATAATAAAGTGTACAAAGGCGCAGACCTGTTATTATGATTCGACTGGAGGAATTCATATGGCAAAGAAAAAGCTGTTCGGCAATAACATCAAGCCCTCCTGCAAATACTGCGAGTTAGGCGTCGCCGGCGAAGGCGACAAGATACACTGCTCCAAGATGGGCGACGTAAAGGCTTACGACTCCTGCAAGAAGTTCGTGTATTCCCCGCTGAAAAGGATTCCCAAGAAGGAGCTTCAGCTTGCAAACTCCGCGGTAAACGATATCGACTTCTGATACTGCACCGGCTGCGGTTCAGTTAAGACGCCAAAACAGAAACGCCCCACGCTTCACGCATGGGGTTTTTTGTGTAAAAATCTCAGATTTTATGGAAAATTACTTAATTATCTCTTGCCAAACGCCTGAAATTGTGCTATACTAATCATGATTACAATGCCGCAACTGGCATTACATATGGGAAATTGAGGAAATATATTAAGGAGAGGATAATTATGAAACTCAACAAGAGAATAGCCGCTGCGGTTCTTTCCGGCTGCCTTACCGTTGGAGCGGTTCAGGGTGCAATGCCGCTTACAAGCTTTGCAGCGATAACAGACTACGATTCCAATGATTGCGTATGGTATTACGATCCCAGTCTGTTCTGCGGAACCGGCGAAACCGTCCCCAACGAGAAGTTCATAAAAGCGATCCAGTCCGCCGCCAACGTCAAGGACTACACCGAGATCACCTTCGGAAACCTGGAGCGCATCACCTCGCTCAACCTCAGCGGAATGGGTCTTGAGTCCATACCGGGTATCGTGCAGTACATGCCGCGCCTGCGTACCCTCGACCTTTCCAACAACAAGCTGCGCAGCTCCACCATCGGCACGCTCGACCTTTCGAAGGATATTGCTCTGACCTCCATCGACCTCGGCAATAACTACCTTACAAGCGTACCTGCATGGTTCTCCGCGCTCAACATCACCACAAAGAAGATAAACAACAACCTTCTTAATTCCACCAATCAGCGCAAGCTCGTCGTAACTCCGGATACATACTACTTCGGCGTAGGGGATACACTGTCTGATCTGGATATCAATGCGTTCAAGGATAAAGTTCTGTCCACTGTTACTCTCAGCGATAAGAGCCTGCTTCCTGAGTATTTCTACGATCCGGATCTTCCTACTTACAACATTCCCGACAGCGAGAAGAATAATTCCGCTTACCTCAAGAATGAAAATATTGAATTTGATATCGACTTCAGTTCAAACGTTACCAACGGAGTAGTAAGTAAGGCAGGAAAGATCACCGGTACCATTTCTCTTGGCATTTATGGTACTGGAACCAGCTCCAACCCGAATATCCGCACCACCGTTACGGTGTACTTCCTCGACGGCAGCGACCCCACAACCGTTAAGTTCCGCCTCGAGACCCTCATCTCCGAGTGCGAGAAGCTCACGAAGGACTCCTACACCTCCACGAGCTGGACGGTATTCTCAAATCAGCTCAGCACCGCAAAGGCTATCCTGAGCTACAGCAACACCGACAGCGACATGCTCCAGAACGCCTACGACAGCCTGACCGAGGCGAAGAAAAATCTCGTAAGCGGCGTAAACGCCAACACCAAGAAGATACTTTCCGACCTCCTCACCATCGCCAAGACCTACAAGGAGGAGGACTACACCGCTGAAAGCTGGAAGCCCCTCGCGGAAGCTACCGCGCTGCTTTCCGACGCTTCCTCGGACGCATCTACCTCCCTCGACGACGCAAACAAGGCGATAAAGGCGTTCCAGGACGCTCAGAACGGGCTGGTAGCTACAAAGCAGTCCATACCGGACAAGATCACCAAGGCTGAGTTCGAGTCCATCTACGGCGAAAACAAGTCCATCACCACCAAGGGTGCCACCCGCGACGGCTCCAAGTATAGCTGGAAGTTCACCGGCACCGACGTTTCCAAGCCCGCCGACTTCGACCCGGAGGTGCTCTACACCAGCAGCGTCGAGGAGCAGATCCGCTTTGAAGTAGGCTCCGCGAGCGACTACCAGATAATCTCCTTCAAGCAGACCGGCGCGTTCCCCGGAATCGGCGAACTCACACTTGACGTTTCAAAGGTATACAAGAACGGCGTTTACAGACTCTATAAGTGGAACACAGCCACCAAGAAATCTGAATTCATCAGAGAGGTAACAGTCGAGAACGGCTCCGTTACCACAAGTTTCAGCGAGGGCGGCGATTACTTCATAAGCTCCGTGCTTCAGAATTTCCAGATGATCTCCTCCAACTTCGTTATCAACAACGACAAGCGCACCATCGCTGCCGGCTTCAAGAAGAAGTACACCGTTGCTGATTTCCGCGACAACATCGAAAACGGCGAGTTCATCAAGATCACAAACGCAGACGGCACAGCCGCTTCCGAGACGCAGTACATCGCCACCGGTATGAAAGCTGCCGCTCCCAACAGCGACGTTTCCTACTCCCTCATCGTTTCCGGCGATGTTGACGGCGACGGCAACTGCACCGCGCTCGACGCAGTGACTATCCTCAAGGCAGTCATCGGCGAGACCACCCTCGAAAACTACGAGCAGAAGGCGGCCGCTGACGTAAACGGCGACGGCTGGGTAAGAGCAGACGACGCAGTAGTGATCCTGAAGTACATCGTGGGCATTGACTGATAACCGCCTCACGGAGGTAAAATGAACACAAAAACTATAGCGGAAAACCGCGTCGTAAGGCATGAATATTTCATTATCGAGAGCTACGAAGCAGGCATAGAGCTGTTCGGAACGGAGGTCAAATCCATTCGCAACGGCGGCGTGAACCTGAAGGATTCCTGGATCTCGATAGAAAACGGCGAGGCGTTTATCCGCAACATGCACATCTCCCCCTATGAAAAGGGGAACATCTTCAACAAGGATCCCTACCGGACGCGTAAACTCCTGATGCACAAGAAGGAGATACTCAAGCTGTTCGGTCAGGTGAAGCAGGGCGGCTACACGCTTGTTCCGGTGTCCATGTATTTCAAGGACTCCCGCGTCAAGGTGCAGGTCGGGCTCTGCAAGGGCAAGAAGCTCCACGACAAGCGCGACGATATGGCAAAGCGCGACGCAGGCCGCGAGATCGAACGCGCTATGAAGGAGCGCAACAGGTAATTCCGGCGCCACATCGGCGGTCATACAAAAACAGGCAGGGTGCGAATCCTGCCTGTTTATATAGTATGCGCTGATGTACGACGCCCCGTAAACTAACACAGCTCGCAGCCGAAGAAACAGCGTCCTCCGGGGCTTCCGCGTGAGCCGATCATTCTAAGGTATATTTATCATACAATTTTCATATGCATTTGTTAAAAAATTCTCAAAAAATCGAGGATTACGACTTGACTTATTGCAAAATTTCGGGTATAATGTTAATTGTGGAGAAAGTGTATGCAGCCGTCTGAAGCCGCTGGCTTTCTCGTATTCCAAAAAAATTTCAGAAGGAGATAACTACTATGGCAAGAAATCCCGGTGTATTAACCAAGAACCCTAACGTTATCAAGTGGGTTGACGAGATGGTAGCTCTTACAAAGCCTGACCAGGTAATCTGGATCGACGGCTCCAAGGAGCAGCTCGACGAGCTTACCAACGAGGTTTGCTCCCTGCCCGACGGCAATAAGGACAAGATGTACAGACTGAACCCGGAGAAGCTCCCCGGCTGCCTGTATCACAGAACACTCCCCAACGACGTTGCAAGAGTTGAGGACAGAACTTTCATCTGCTGCCGTGAGAAGAAGGACGCAGGCCCCACCAACAACTGGATGGATCCTAAGGAAATGAAGGCAATGCTGACCCCGATGTACGACGGCGTAATGAAGGGCAGAACAATGTACGTTATCCCGTACTCCATGGGCCCGATCGGCTCCTCCCTCGCAAAGGTAGGCGTTGAGCTGACCGACTCCATCTACGTAGTTCTGAACATGAATATCATGACCAGAATGGGCGCTGACGCTTTCAAGAACCTCGGCGACACTTCCAACGACTTCGTTCGCGGTCTGCACAGCAAGGCTGACGTTGATCCCGAGAAGAGATACATCGTTCAGTTCCCCGAGGAGAACACGATCTGGTCCATCAACTCCGCATACGGCGGAAACGTTCTGCTAGGCAAGAAGTGCTTCGCACTGCGTATCGCTTCCTACCAGGGCAAGAACGAGGGCTGGATGGCTGAGCACATGCTGATCCTCGGCGTTAAGAAGCCCGATGGCGAGATGAGATACATCACTGCTGCATTCCCCTCTGCTTGCGGCAAGACCAACCTCGCAATGCTCATTCCTCCGGCAGTTTACAAGGAGCAGGGCTATGAGGTTTACACCGTAGGCGACGATATCGCATGGATGAAGCCCGGCAAGGACGGCAGACTCTACGCTATCAACCCTGAGAACGGCTTCTTCGGCGTAGCTCCCGGCACAAACGCTAAGTCCAACTACAACGCGCTTGCTTCCACAATGAAGAACACCATCTTCACCAACGTTGCTCTGAACAACGCAGACAACACCGTTTGGTGGGAGGGTCTCGACAAGAACCCGCCTGTTGACGCAACAGAGTGGAAGGGCGCAAAGGTAAACGGTCCTGAGTTCACCTCTGAGATCGACCCCGCTACCGGCAAGAACAAGAAGCTTGCTCACCCGAACTCCAGATTCACCGCTCCGGCTGTCAACTGCCCCTGCGTATCTCCTGAGTTCAACAACCCGAACGGCGTTCCTGTAAGCGCTATCATCTTCGGCGGCAGACGTGCTTCCACAACTCCGCTGGTATATCAGTCCTTTGACTGGGTACACGGCACCTACATGGGTTCCGCAGTTTCCTCTGAGACCACCGCAGCAGCTACCGGCGCTGTAGGCGTTCTCCGTCACGATCCTATGGCTATGAAGCCGTTCATCGGCTACAACGTAGGCGACTACTGGGCACACTGGCTCGAGATGGGCGAGAAGCTCGGCGACAAGGCTCCTAAGATCTTCAACGTTAACTGGTTCAAGCAGGACGAGAACGGCAACTTCATCTGGCCGGGCTTCGGCGACAACATGCGTGTACTCGACTGGATCATCAAGCGCGTTGAGGGCAAGGTTGACGCTGTTGAGACTCCTATCGGCTTCCTGCCTAAGAAGGGCGACATCAACCTCAAGGGCATTGAGGACGAGGTTACTTCCGAAGTTGAGGACAAGCTGCTCGCAGTTGACGTCGACCTCTGGAAGAAGGAGATCGCTGAGATGCGCAGATATTACAACGATGATATCAAGGCAAAGGGCGGCAACATTCCGCAGGCTCTCTTCGATGAGCTCGACAAGATCGAGGCAAGACTCAACAAGGCTTGATTGCCTTCCGAAAGTCTCCTGACTGAATAAAACGGCGCAGGGACTCAAACGTACCTGCGCTTTTTTGCGTTTCAGGCTAACCCACGGAATTATTAACCGCGCAAGTAATTCCGGAAAATTCCGACAAGCCGGCTTTTTTTACAGTATCTTAGCGCTTGTCAGCTTGTTTGCGCGTCTGCGGAGAGTAAATCAACGGTCGTCGCCAGGATATTGCACTTGATAATATTAGACTGTAATCGTTACAGGGTCAATTAATACTCAAAGTGTTCCCAGACGTTTCTAGAAATATTGTCTAAATTACTCAAAATCATTATGTTACTATTGTTATATTTCACAGTTATACGTTTAAATCCTTGAAATTCCGCGGAGAAAATAGTATAATGATAGATGGTGAAAAATATGTAACAGGTGCAAAGCGCCATATTGAAAGGGGTCAACAACAAGAATGAATTCTCCGTTTACTAAGGATGAACTGAAGCGACAGCTCGACGGCATACTGGAATTCGATTTCCGTACCGACGCACAGAACGCTACTATCACACAGGTTTACCGCGCACTTTCCTCCGTTGTAGTCAACTACCTCAAGGAAAAGCGTCACAACTTTATGCACGACTGCAACTCCAAGGGCAGAAAGCAGGTTTACTACCTCTCCATGGAGTTCCTGATGGGCCGCTCCCTCAAGACCAGCCTCTACAACCTCGGCATGCAGGACGTTGCTGAGGAAGCGCTCAAGGATATGGGCATCAAGATAGACAGCGTTTACGACGAGGAACCGGACGCAGGCCTCGGCAACGGCGGTCTGGGCAGACTTGCAGCCTGCTACATGGACGGTCTCGCTACCTGCGACTATCCCGCTACCGGTTACTCTATCCGTTACGAGTACGGTATCTTCAAGCAGAAGATCGTTGACGGCTGGCAGACCGAGCTTCCCGATAACTGGCTCCCCGGCGGCAGCGCTTGGCTCGTTCCGGTTCCCGACCAGGCTATCGAGGTACACTTCGATGGTCAGATCAACGAGTACTGGGAGGATAACTACCACCACCTCGAGCACGTCAACTACACCACAGTAAACGCTGTTCCCTACGATATGTACGTTTCCGGCTACGACAGCAAGGGCGTTTCCAAGCTCCGTCTGTGGAGCGCCGAGTCCATGTCCTTCGATATGAACAGCTTCAACACCGGCGACTACGCCAAGGCTATGGGCGCTAACAACATCGCTCACGCTATTTCCAAGGTTCTTTACCCGAACGATAACCACCTCGAGGGCAAGGCGCTCCGTCTGCGCCAGCAGTACTTCATGTGCGCCGCTTCCGTCGGCGATATCGTAATGCGCCACATGAACGTATACGGCACACTGGAGAACTTCCACGAGAAGGTTGCTATCCACATCAACGATACTCACCCGACCCTCGCTATCCCGGAGCTGATGAGAATACTCCTCGACGAGTGCGGCTACGGCTGGGAGCAGGCTTGGCACATCGTTACCAACACCTTCGCTTACACCAACCACACCGTTATGGCTGAGGCGCTCGAGAAGTGGGATCAGAGCCTCGTTGAGAAGATCCTCCCGAGAATCTACTCCATCATCTGCGAGATCAACCGCCGCTACTGCGAGGATCTGTTCAACAGAACCCAGGACAGCGACAGAGTTTCCAAGATGTCCATTATCCAGGGCGGTAAGATTCACATGGCTTACCTCTGCTGCGCTGCTTCCCACAGCGTAAACGGCGTATCCAAGCTGCACAGCCAGATCATCAAGGACGATGTATTCAGACTCCAGTATCTCGACAGACCTTCCCAGTTCAAAAACGTTACCAACGGTATCGCTTACAGAAGATGGCTGCTCCAGAGCAACCATGGCCTTACAGACCTGCTCTCCCAGTGCATCGGCGAGGGCTTCAAGAAGGACGCCGCAGAGCTCATCAAGTTCCAGGTATTCGCTAACGACAAGAACGTGCTTGAGCAGCTCGGCAAGATCAAGAAGCAGAACAAGCAGGCATTCGCTGAGTACGTTGAAAAGACCACCGGCACCAAGCTCAACCTCGACTCCATCTTCGACGTTCAGGTTAAGCGTCTGCACGAATACAAGCGCCAGCAGCTCAACGCAATGAACATCATTGCCGACTACAACTACCTGCTCCAGAATCCGGACGCTGACTTCGTTCCCAAGACCTATATCTTCGCTTCCAAGGCAGCTCCCGGCTACTATATCGCAAAGCAGATCATCAAGATGATCTGGTGCATCGGCGAGGAGATCAAGCACAACCCGAAGATCCGCGAGAAGCTCTCCGTAGTATTCCTGGAGGACTACCGCGTGACCCTGTCCGAGATACTCATGCCCGCTGCGGAAGTTTCCGAGCAGATCTCCCTTGCAGGCACCGAGGCTTCCGGTACTGGCAACATGAAGCTCATGCTCAACGGCGCGCTGACCCTCGGCACCTACGACGGCGCTAACGTCGAGATCCACGAGGCTGTAGGCACCGACAACATCTTCATCTTCGGCATGAGAACTCCCGAGGTCAACGAACTTCGCATGAAGGGCTACCACCCCGAGGACTACATCAACAACAGCCAGGTCATCAGAGATGTAATGGCCCGCATGTACAACGGCATCAACGGCGCTACCTTCGAGGAAGTTGCGAACTCCATCAGAAACAAGGATTTCTACATGGCGCTGGCAGACTTCGACAGCTACCGCGGCACTCAGCACTACATCAGCGAGGTTTACAGAAACCAGCTTGAGTGGAACAAGAAGTCCCTGTACAATATCGCAGGCGCAGGCAGATTCTCCGCAGACCGCGCAGTTACCGACTACGCAAGAGACATCTGGAACCTCAAGTAATCGAAAACGAAATATTTCAGGCGGCATGCCGCGGCTGTATGGCTGCGGCATTAACCGCCTTTTTCCGTATTATAATCTAAGAGGAGAAATTCATGGGAAAACCGATTTTTGACTGCTTCGACAATGAATACAAGCACCCTTTCGGCGCACTGCGGAGAGGTCAGCCGAGTATCTACAATATCCGCCTGCCTAAGACAATGCACGTCACCGACCTCACGCTTGTCATGTTCCGCCCGGGATACAAGGAGCGCTTCATTGAGCTGGTACTCCAGGACGAAAGCGGCGACGACAATATCTATTCCTGCTGCTTCACGCCGAACAACGTGGGAATACATCACTACTACTTCACCTGCGTGCTGGACGGCAGACGCCGCTACATCAAGCGCCGCGGCGCTTCCGAGGGCGTATTCGAGGGCGAAGAGCTTTTCCAGCTCACCGTATTTGACGAAAATCTGTACACCCCGCTGTTTATCCGCGGCGGAATCATGTACCAGATATTCCCCGACCGCTTCTGCAAGAGCGGAAAGCCGCACGAGAACGTCCCCACCGACCGCATAATGCGCGACGACTGGTACGCTACGCCTTACTACAAGCCCGACGAAAAGGGCATAGTCCGCAACAACGACTATTTCGGCGGCGACCTTCAGGGAATCATCGAGAAGCTCCCATACATCAAGAGCCTGGGAACTACCGTGATCTACCTCAACCCGATTTTCGAGGCTCACGAGAACCACCGCTACAACACCGCGAACTACGAAAAGATAGACCCGCTGCTCGGCACTGAGGAGGACTTCAAGGAACTCTGCGCCAAGGCGAAGGAAATGGGAATAAGCGTCATACTTGACGGCGTTTTCTCGCACACCGGCGCAGATTCCATCTACTTTAACAAGTTCGGAAGATACGGCAACAATACCGGAGCCTACCGCGACCGCAACAGCCCGTATTATCCCTGGTACAGCTTCACGGGCTATCCGGATAAATACGAAAGCTGGTGGGGAATCACCACTCTCCCGAATGTCAACGAAAACAACCCTGAGTACACGAATTACATCTGCGGCGAAAACGGTATCCTTCAGAAGTGGATAGACCTCGGCGCGCAGGGCTGGCGTCTTGATGTAGCCGACGAGCTGCCGGACGAATTCCTCGACAACATCAACAAGGCGGTCAAGGCAAAGGGCGGCGATAAGATAGTATACGGCGAGGTCTGGGAAGACGCCTCCAACAAGGAGAGCTACGGCGTGCGCAGGCGCTACCTTATCGGCGGTCAGCTTGACAGCGTTATGAACTACCCGTTCAAGGAAGCTATCCTGAACTACGTAAAGTACGCCGACGCCAAGGCGTTCACCGACAGCATTATGACTATCCTCGACCACTACCCCAAGCCCGCCATCGACATGCTGATGAACTTCCTGTCCACCCACGACACCGAACGCGCCCTTACGCGTCTCGCCGGCGACGAAATTGGCTGGAACGGCAAGGACTGGCAGGCGGAGCGCTACCTCAACGGTCAGCAGTATATGTACGGAATCTCGCTGATGAAGTGCGCGATGGTGCTTCAGTTCTTCCTGCCGGGAATCCCGTCGGTATACTACGGCGACGAAGCGGGAATGGAGGGCTACCGCGATCCGTTCAACCGCCGCTGCTACCCCTGGGGACGTGAAAACCTCGACCTCATCGAGTTCACACGGCAGCTCGGCGTGATCCGCAAGGGTACACACGCGTTCGAACAGGGGCATCTGATGTTCATCGAGGTGGACGACAACGTGTGCGTATTCGCCCGCTATGACAAGATAACCCGTGAAGCCGCGATAATCTACCTCAACAAGAGCACCCGCGGAAGAACCTTTGATATTGTCAACGACAAAACGGATATGTTCTACGATTTCGTCCCGGCGTTCGACCGCCACAAAAAAGGCATAAAGGACGGCAAGGTACACGTTTCCCCGTTTGATTATGCGGTCATCTACTGCAAGGTTTGACCGGAGGAGATCCGCGGCGAGTACGAAAAGGAGACCGGCAAGGTCATAATTGAAACGTTCAGCGGAGTTGACCCGATGAGCATTCCGGCGGTGCTCGTAAAGAGCCATGGACCTTTCACCTGGGGCAAGGACGCGCACGAAGCGGTGCATAATTCCGTAGTCCTGGATGAGGTTGCGTTCATGAACTACCATGCGCTGACGATAGCTCCCACTGCCGGAAGATTGCAGCAGGAGCTTCTCGACAAGCACTACCTGCGCAAGCACGGCGCGAACGCTTACTACGGGCAGGGCTGAACTGCTTAAATAGAAATATCCACCGGGCGACCGGTGGATATTTTTGTATATCGAGTGACGGCATGGACGCCGTCACATCAGAAATTTCGCTCGTTGACAGACGAAGCTGGTGCGCACTGCACATTTTCGCTCACATGAGGTTTTTAGAGGTGACCTTTAGTTTACCTAATCGTATCAGCCAGACTGGACGAGCTTTCTTCTGCCCCGCTGTCCCCCGAAAGGAAAACCAGCGCCGCGATCAGACCTCCGATCATAAGAAGCGCCGCTGCCGCGGATATCAGAAAACGCACGAATCTACGCGGCTTTTTTCGGGAAGCCGGATTCTCCGGCTCGTCTGTGATAAATCCGCATAGCGCTGTGTAATTATCGCCGCTGTTCCCTGTCCTGAGGAGCAGCCGTTTCAGCATTCTGTCGCGCCACTCTGTGGGGGAATCTGATTTTACAAGGTCGCACTCCATCTCCCGTTCGTGGACATGCTCCCAGAAACCGTCTGTGCATATCAGGAACGCGTCGCCGTTCATTGCTGGTATCTGCTCTGGCTGGCGCTTCAGCTCCAGCCGATCAAAGTTCCCAAGAACCTTCAGCAGCTTCACACGATCCTCGCTGCCGCGTATCTGCTCCGAAGTGAGCTGCCCAAGCTCCACCGCCGCCTGGCACACGGAATGATCACGCGTCTGCGCAATCACCCTGCCGTTCCGGAAGTAATACACCCTGCTGTCGCCGACGTTCCCGAGAATGAATTTCCCTTCGCGCAGCGCTCCCGCCGCAATGGTCGTCAGACCTCCTCCGAGTTTCCGCACTGCTGTATTCGCGCCCTCGAAAAGCTCCGCCATGCCGACTTCCAGAACCCCTCCGGAGCGCTTCGCAGCATTCGCTATGTAATTTACCGCCGCCTGAGAAGCCGCCGCGCCTCCGCTGTGACCTCCCAGTCCATCGGCGGCGGCGTAGATCCCATGTCCGCAGTAAACGCTGTCCTCGTTGTGATCCGAGCCTCCGGCACTGGTGTAGTAGGTGCAGTCCGCACGGAGCTTCACAGCGATCCCGCCTGAGTTTTCCGAAGCCTCTGGTTCATCTGCATGTGGTTCATGCGTTATTTCACGGAACTCCAGAACCGCCGCAGTCAGGTTGTCCTGATTCGCGTAGCCCTTCGCAAGCACTCTGCCAAGAATATCCTCGGCAGCAGCGGCTGCGCTCAGCGTCAGCGACTGGAGCAGCGTCTGCTCGTTTACGGCGTTGTACACGCCGTCGCTGCATATCAGCAGCCTGTCGCCGGATTCCGGACGTATCGGCGCCCGTGTGGCGTCCGGCTGGATATTCACTCCGCCGCCCATGAACTGCGTCAGAGAATCCCGCTCGGGATCCTCCGCAGCCTGCTGGAACGTAAGTTCCCCGCCGATGACCCTGTCAAGAAGGGTGCTCATGTAATCGCCGTCCTCGGTGAGCCTGGTCAGGACTCCCCCGCGCTGCATGTACACGCGGCTGTCGCCTACAGAGCAGATATGCACCCCGGCGCTGTCTAGATACACCGCCGCCATCGTGGAACCTCCGCGGCTGCCGCCGGCGGCTATCTCACCGCTTATGCGGCGGGCGGCTTCGCAGAGCTGCTTTTCAGGAGCCTCGCCGGATCTGCCAATTTCGGCTTCCAGCATTCTCCGCACCGTCCAGCCGCTGACGAATGCGCCGGAGGCCATTCCGCCCATGCCGTCGGCGACCACAGCCATGAACCCGTCCATAGGGTCGCCGTTGACCGGAGTGAATCCAACGCTGTCCTCCTGCTGCTCCCGGGCGCCCTGGTGCTGAACGCAGCCGACCGCCACATTGCCAAGCCCGTTAACCACGACCGAGAATTTATCCATCACAGTCTCCGCTGCACTTTTCTGCCTCGTCCCAGGACAGGATGCCAGTTTTTGTCGCCCGCTCGTAAACGCTGATTTTGTAGTTCAGGCGATTCAGAGTCTGCTCTATCTGATTTTTCATGCTGAGGAGTTCTTCGCGCTGGTCGGTCAGGAGCTTCAGCCGCTGCGGGATAGTGCTTTCGCCCTGCTGGAACAGCTTGCGGTACTCAACTATGCCGCTGACCGGCAGTCCTGCGCTGCGCATGCACAATGCAAGCTCCAGCCAGCCAAGGTCGTCCGGCTGATAGTCGCGGATACCTCCGGCGGTGCGCGTGACCTCCGGCACTAACCCGGCTTTTTCGTAATATCTCAGCGTATCCTGCGACACGCCGTATCTTTCGCTGACTTCCTTTATCGTCATGCCGTTCCTCCAAACGCAAAGCCGCCCCGTTGATACGGAACGGCACTTTTTATTCTTCCGTGTTCTCCTCTTCCGATGATGGTTCCGCGGAATACTCCTCCTGCCTGCGCGCCGCGTAGGACAGCGTCATCAGGCTGTCGGTCAGGTGGACGTTCTCCACCGCCGCCTCTGGGTGATCGTAGTGGATATCATAGTGCGAGAAGTTCCAGAATGCGTTAACGCCGAGGTCAAGGAGCTTCTGCACCATTTCCTTCGCGCCGCTCTTCGGAATACACAGCACCGCCATTTTCGGGTGGTTTTCCTTGCAGAATTCCGCAAGACGGTTGGTGTGCATGATCTTTATGCCTGATATCTCGATATTCTCAAGAGAAATATTGCTGTCGAATATTCCGGCAAGCTCATAGCCGTACTTTACGAAGTCGATATGCACCGTGATCGCTCTGCCGAGGTTTCCAGCGCCGATGAGGATTATCTTGTCGTGCTGGTCGAGACCGAGGATATGCCCGATCTGACGTCGAAGCTCCGCCACGTTGTAGCCGTAGCCCTGCTGACCGAATCCGCCGAAGCAGTTGAGATCCTGACGGATCTGCGAAGCTGTAAGCCGCATTTTCTCCGACAGCTCACGGGAGGAGATCTTCTGAATATCCTGGTTGAGCAGCTCGCCGAGGAAACGGTAGTACCGCGGCAGCCTGCGTATGACTGAATTTGAAATGTTGCTCTTCTGCATTGCCTAACCTCCTCTTGCCTCCTGCGCTGTGCCCGGAAAATCAGCCCATCAGCTTTGCAAGACGGCTGTTTATCTCAGTCAGGAATGTTTCCGTGTCAACCGGGCGCTTACTCTCCAGCTTGGACATAGCCGCGAGGTTCTTGTCCATAACGCCGTCCTCCATCGTCTGAATGGAAGCCTTCTCGAGCTTGTCAGCGTAGTCGCACAGAGCCGGAATGTTATCCAGCTCGCCGCGCTTTCTGAGCGCGCCGCTCCATGCGAAGATGGTAGCGATCGGGTTGGTGGAGGTCTTTTCACCCTTGAGGTAGTTGTAGTAGTGGCGGGTTACGGTTCCGTGAGCCGCCTCGTACTCGTAAACGCCGTCCGGGGAAACCAGAACGGAGGTCATCAGACCCAGGGAGCCGAACGCGGTCGCCAGCATGTCGGACATAACGTCGCCGTCGTAGTTCTTGCACGCCCAGATGAAACCGCCCTCGGAGCGGATAACTCTTGCGATAACGTCGTCGATGAGGGTGTAGAAGTACTCAATGCCAGCCTCTGCGAACTTCTCCTTGTACTCGTTCTCGTAGATCTCAGCGAAGATGTCCTTGAAACGGTGGTCGTAAGTCTTGGAGATGGTATCCTTAGCCGCGAACCACAGGCTCTCCTTTGCGCCGAGAGCGTAGTTGAAGCACGCTCTTGCGAAGCTGGAGATCGACTTGTCGAGGTTGTGAACACCCTGTACAACGCCGTCGCTGTTCTTGAAATCGTGAATGAGCGCGCGGGTCTCCCTGCCGTCCTTGTCGGTGACTACCAGCTCAGCCTTGCTGCCCTGAGCTACCTTCATCTCGGTGTTCTTGTAGATGTCGCCGTATGCGTGACGCGCGATGGTGATGGGCTTAGTCCAGGTCGGAATATACGGAACGATTCCCTTTACAAGAATGGGCTTTCTGAATACGGTGCCGTCCAGGATAGCGCGGATAGTTCCGTTCGGGGACTTCCACATCTCCTTGAGGTTGTACTCGGTCATGCGCTGTGCGTTCGGTGTGATGGTAGCGCACTTTACCGCTACGCCGTACTTCTTGGTCGCGTTCGCGGAGTCTATAGTTACCTGGTCGTTGGTCTCGTTTCTGTGAACAAGGCCCAGGTCGTAGTAATCGGTCTTGAGGTCAACATACGGTGTGATCAGGATATCCTTGATCATCTTCCATATGATACGGGTCATCTCGTCGCCGTCCATCTCTACCAGCGGAGTGGTCATCTGAATCTTATCAGCCATTGTAAATTTCCTTTCACCGGTGCTTCGCGTCGAAGCAGTTGATTATTTTATTTCCTCAGCCGATGGAGCCGCTGGCGGGAAACAATCTGCCGCCCGCCAGTACTCCGGCAAGAAAAGCCGAAAGAGCCATGAAAAAGCAAGCCCAGCCTTTCATATCGTTCTCATTTAGCCGTTAGCCTTTGTGTAGTTCAGCAGACCGCCTGCGAGCATCATGCCCTTGCCGCGCTCGGAAAGCTCGCACTTGACTTCGAAGCTGAAGCCCTTTGTCTTGTCCTCAACGATGATCTTTCCGCCGTTCTCAACGATATTGCGGATATTTGCGATAACGAGGTCATCGCCCTGCTCGATCCTGTCGTAGTCAGCCTCGTTCACGAACTCCAGCGGAAGGATTCCATTGTTGATGAGGTTCTGACGGTGGATTCTTGCAAAGCTCTTGCAGATGATAGCCTTAACGCCCAGGTACAGCGGAGCAAGCGCCGCGTGCTCTCTGGAGGAACCCTGACCGTAGTTGGTTCCGCCGACGATAATGCTTGTGCCTGCTTCCTTTGCGCGCTTCGGGAAGGTCTCGTCGCATACGGTGAAGCAGTACTCGGAGATAGCCGGAATGTTGGAGCGCAGGGGCAGTATCTTAGCGCCTGCGGGCATGATGTGGTCGGTGGTGATGTTGTCGCCTACCTTGAGGGTAACGCCGGACTCAATGGACTCAGCCAGCGGCTTGTTTACCGGGAACGGCTTGATGTTCGGGCCGCGGAGTATCTCAACGTTCGGAGCTTCCTCGGGTGCTGCGGGAGGTACTACCATGTTATCGTTGATGATGAACTTCTCGGGCATTACATAAGCGGGCATTTCGCCGCAGGTGCGCGGGTCGGTGAATACTCCGGTGATAGCGGAGATGGCTGCGGTCTCCGGGGAAACGAGGTAGATCTGAGCGTCCTTGGTGCCGCTTCTGCCGAGGAAGTTACGATTGAAAGTACGCAGGGAGATACCCTTGCTGTTCGGTGACTGACCCATGCCTATGCAGGGACCGCATGCGCTCTCGAGGATTCTCGCGCCAGCCGCGATGAGGATAGACAGAGTGCCGTCCTCGGCAATCTGATTGAACACCTGCTTGGAGCCGGGAGCGATAGCAAGGCTTACGTCCGGGTGAACGGTCTTGCCCTTGAGAATGTGGGCAACCTTGCGCATATCCTGGAGGGAGGAGTTGGTGCATGAGCCTATGCATACCTGGTCGATCTTGATCTTGCCGATCTCCTCGACGGTCTTAACGTTATCGGGGCTATGGGGACAAGCTGCAAGCGGAACCAGCTTGGAGAGGTCGATGTTTACTTCCTCGTCGTAAACTGCGTCGGGGTCTGCGGACATCGGAACGTAGTCCTCTTCTCTGCCCTGAGCCTTGAGGAACTGGAGAGTAGTCTCGTCGGACGGGAAAATAGAGGTGGTAGCGCCGAGCTCTGCGCCCATGTTGGTGATGGTAGCGCGCTCCGGAACGGACAGGCTCTTTACGCCCTCGCCGGTGTACTCCATTACCTTGCCAACGCCGCCCTTAACGGAGAGCTGACGGAGAACTTCCAGGATAACGTCCTTTGCGGAAACCCAGTCGTTGAGCTTTCCAGTGAGGTTTATCTTAACGACCTTCGGCATAGTTATGTAGTAAGCGCCGCCGCCCATTGCAACTGCAACGTCAAGACCGCCTGCGCCCATTGCCAACATGCCGATACCGCCGCCGGTCGGGGTGTGGCTGTCGGAGCCGATAAGGGTCTTGCCGGGCTTGCCGAAGCGCTCGAGATGTACCTGATGGCAGATACCGTTGCCGGGACGTGAGAACCAGATACCGTGCTTCTTTGCGACAGAACCGATAAATCTGTGGTCGTCGGCATTCTCAAAGCCGCTCTGGAGCGTGTTGTGGTCGATGTATGCCACGGAGCGCTCAGTCTTTACGTGGTCAACGCCCATAGCCTCGAACTGGAGGTAAGCCATTGTACCAGTTGCGTCCTGCGTAAGGGTCTGGTCGATCTTCAGACCGATCTCTGTTCCCTTTACCATCTCGCCGTCGATGATGTGCGCCTTGATGATCTTTTCAGTCAATGTAAGTCCCATATCTTTGCTCCTTGTTTGTTTAGAGTCACCGGGGAGTCCCCGACATAAATATACAATTATATTATATACCACTTTTCATTATCTGTCAAGAATTTCACAATAAAAAATGATGTTGGCATGTGGTCAATGCTATGTATCGGCGGAATCCATATGCGCAATTGTGCAAAACATCGGAACAGATACAAAAATCCCGCCGTACAGAGCTGACCCTGATACAGCGGGAATATCTGTGCTATAAATTACTGCTTGTCCTCGATGAACTTTACGATATCGCCGACAGTCTTGATGTTCTCGACCTGATCCTCGGGGATCTCAACATCGAACTCGTCCTCAAGAGCCATTACCAGATCAACAACGTCCAGAGAATCAGCGCCCAGATCGTCCTGAATGTTGGAAGCCTCGGTGATGTCGTCAGCCTTAACGTCGAGCTGCTCGGAGATAAGCTCCTTAACCTTGTCAAATACCATTGTATATACCCTCCAAATTAATTATAAGTCCCTTCCGGAAACATTTCATGATATATTATATAACATACATCACAAATAATCAAGCCCCGGAATGAATTTTTTGCAAAGAATTTTCTACAAAATTATTCAGTAAACATGCCGATTTTTCTAAATTTCGCATAACGCTTCTCGAGAAGCTCGTCAATTTCGGACTTCTTCAGGCGGTATACCGCGTCCACAAGGTACTCGTAGATGTTATCGGCTGTCTGCTCGCGGCTCATGTGGGCGCCGCCGGTGGGCTCCGCGATTATCTTGTCGCACACGCCGAACTTCATGAGATCCTCGGCGGTGATCTTCAGCATTTCGCAGGCTTCCTTCTCCTTGGTGCCGTCCTTCCACAGAATGGACGCCGCGCCGCGGGGACTTATCACGGAATACAGCGCGTTCTCAAGCATCGCAAGCTCGTCGCAGACCGCAAGAGCGAGCGCTCCGCCGGAGCCGCCCTCGCCAAGCACCACGGATATCACCGGCGTCCTGAGCGTCATGAACTCGTAGAGATTTCGAGCTATCGCTTCGCCCTGACCGCGCTCCTCAGCCTCAACGCCGCAGAATGCGCCGGGAGTGTCCACAAGGCAGATCACCGGACGGTGGAACTTCTCCGCCTGCTTCGCAAGACGGAGTGCCTTGCGGTAGCCCTCCGGGTGGGGCATGGAGAAATTCGTGCGCTTGTTTTCCTCGAGGTTTCTGCCCTTGACCTGCGCGATAACAGTCACCGGAGTGTCGCTGAGGTATCCGATTCCGCCGATTATCGCCGCGTCGTCGCCGAAAAGGCGGTCGCCGTGGAACTCCATGAACCGGGTGAACATCGCCGGGATATAGTCGTTGACCGTGGGTCTGTCCTTGTGGCGTATAAGCTCGAGCCTTTCGCAGGCTGTTAAATTGCTCATCTTCTGTAAGCCTCCTTCGGGAAGCCGTGCAGCTTCAGAATATTTGAAATGCGCTTTCTCATCATGCCGCGCTCGACTATCATATCAACGAAGCCGCATTTCTCCTGGAACTCCGCAGACTGGAAGTCGTCGGGCAGCCGCTGGCGTATCGTGTCCTGGATAACGCGCCTTCCCGCGAAGCCGATGAGCACCTTCGGCTCGGCAAGTATGATGTCGCCGAGGCTCGCAAAGGAAGCCGTAACTCCGCCGGTGGTGGGGTCGGTCATGACCGAGATGTAAAGTCCGCCCGCGTCGCTGTGGCGCTTGACTGCACCGCTGGTCTTAGCCATCTGCATGAGGGAGATTATGCCCTCCTGCATTCTCGCGCCGCCGGAAGCCGTGAACATCACGACCGGAAGATTATGTTCGGTGGCGTACTCGAACGCCCGGGCTATCTTCTCTCCGACAACGCTTCCCATGCTCGCCATGAAAAAGTGGGAGTCCATGATTCCGATGACCGTGCGGTAACCGCGTATAGTGCACACGCCGGTCTTTATCGCGTCGTTCATGTCGCACTGCTGCTGCATTTTCGCGATTTTATCCTCGTACTTCGGGAAGCCGATAGGATTCAGCGACTTCATATCGGCGTCAAGCTCAACAAAGCTGTCCTTGTCGGCGGTGAGCTCCAGGCGCTCCTGCCATGTCAGACGCGCGTGATAGCTGCACTTCGGGCAAACCTTCATCGCGGCTGTGAACTCGCGGTTGTATACTACCGCGCCGCAGCGGGGGCACTTGAACAGCAGATCCTGCGGTATCTCAACGTCGCCCTCCTGGGAAGCGGGTACTGCGGGCTGCTCAGCCACAAAGCGCTCCTTGACTATTTTGAAAAGATCCTCAATTGCCATTCAGCTCACTCCCCCATCACGTTTTTGCGGTTCAGGAAACCTATGTCGAAATTACCCGCCTCGAAATCCTCGTCCTTCAGCAGGCAAAGCTGGAAATCAATGTTCGTTTCAACGCCCTCGATGATGAACTCAGACAGGGCAACGCGCATTTTCTTTATAGCCTCGTCGCGTGTCGGAGCCTTAACGAGCAGCTTCGCTATCATGCTGTCGTAGTAGGGCGGAATCTGATATCCCGCATACACTGCGCTGTCTATGCGCACTCCGAATCCTCCGGGAACATGCAGCGACTTTATCTTGCCCGGGCAGGGGCGGAAGTTATGCCTCGGATCCTCCGCGTTGATGCGGCACTCTATCGCGTGTCCGGTAAGATGGACGTCGTCCTGCGTGAACCACAGCTTCTCCCCCGCTGCAATGCGTATCTGCGCCTTTACGAGGTCGATTCCGGTGACAAGCTCGGTTACCGGGTGCTCGACCTGGATACGGGTGTTCATCTCCATGAAGTAGAAATTTCTGTCCTTGTCAACGAGAAACTCAATAGTTCCGGCGTTCTGATAGCCGCTGACCTTTGCCGCAGCGACTGCCGCCGTACCCATCTTTTCGCGCAGCTCCGGAGTCATAATCGGGCTGGGGCTTTCCTCAAGCACCTTCTGATTGTGGCGCTGTAACGAGCACTCGCGCTCGCCGAGGTGAACCACGTTGCCGTGGTTGTCGGCAAGGAGCTGTATCTCCACGTGGCGCGGGTTCACGATGAACTTCTCAATGTACACATCGCCGTTGCCGAAGCACGCGAGCGCCTCCTGCTGAGCCGCAAGGTACTGCTGCTCAAGGTGCTCCTCGCTCTCCGCGAGACGGATTCCGCGTCCGCCGCCGCCTGCGGTTGCCTTTATCATTACGGGGTAGCCTATCTCGGCGGCTACCTTGCGAGCCTCCTCGATGGTGGGTACTATGCCGTCGGAGCCGGGAACGACCGGAACTCCCGCAGATATCATCGTCTGCTTTGCGGAAGCCTTGTCGCCCATCGCGTCCATGACCTCCGGGGACGGACCTATAAACGTAATTCCGCAGGTCCTGCACAGCCGCGCGAAATCCGCGTTTTCAGACAGGAATCCGAAACCCGGATGAATAGCCTGGGCGTGGGTTATCTCGCATGCCGCGATTATCGCCTTGGTGTTGAGATAGCTGTCCTTGGAAGCCGCAGGTCCTATGCATACCGCCTCGTCGGCTATCTGGGCATGCAGCGCGGAGCGGTCAGCCTCGGAATACACCGCAACGGTCTTTATACCGAGTTCGCGGCAGGCGCGCATAATGCGTATCGCTATCTCGCCGCGGTTCGCAATAAGTATCTTGTTAAACATTCTGTCAGCTCCAGATTTTATTCAGACTTGGGTGCGGGGTCTGCCACGGCGAAGGAGATTTCAGCGGTGACTACCTTCTTGCCGTTGACGGTGGCAACGGCGTCGCCGAAGCCTATCGGACCCTTCTTCTTTGTCATTGTGACGTGAAGCTCCAGGGTGTCGCCGGGAACTACCGTCCCACGGAATCTCGCCTTGTCGATACCTGCGAAGAACGCAATCTTGCCCTTGTTTTCAGGGAGCGACAGAGCGCATACCGCGCCCGCCTGAGCCAGCATTTCTATCATCAGCACGCCAGGCTGAACCGGCTGTCCCGGGAAATGACCCTTGAACCAGTATTCGTCCGGCTTGAGGTACTTCTTAGCGGTGACGCTAACGCCCGGCTCCAGCTCGGTGACTTCGTCGATGAGCAGGAACGGGTCGCGGTGAGGGATAATTTCCTTTATCTGTTCAAGATTTAATGTCATGACCTGCTCCTTACTCTATTCTCATCAGCTTCTGACCGTATTCAACAGCCTGACCGTCCTTTGCGTAGATCTCTGCGACCTTTCCGCTGAACTCGCTGTTTATCTCGTTCATGAGCTTCATGCTCTCGATAATGCAAACAACGTCGCCTGCGTTAACGGCGTCGCCGACCTTTACGAACGCGGGCTTCTCCGGGGAAGGAGAAGCGTAGAACGTTCCGACTATCGGAGAGGTGATGATATTGCCGGAAACCGCAGCCTCAGCCGCAGGAGCGGCCTGTGCCGGAGCGTTCTGCGCGGGAGCCGCAGCCGGTGCGGGTACGCCCATCATCGGCATGGGAGCGGGCATGGGAGGCGGGCAGGGTCTGCCCTCGATAACTATTTCATAGGTCTCGGTGTTTATCTTGAGCTTTCCGAGGTCGTTTTTCTTAACTATTTCAGCCAGCGCTTCGATACACTCGACGGTGTCCTCAATGGTGCGCGGTTCTATGGTGTTCTTGTTTGCCATGTTCAGCTCTCCTTTCCGGGTCAGTCAACAGGGCGCATGCAGATGCAGCCGTTGTGTCCGCCGAAGCCCAGCGAATTGCTCAGTGCGCCGGTGATCTTCATATCTCTTGCGCCCTCGGTAACGTAGTCGAGGTCGCACTCGGGATCGGGTACCTTGTAGCCCAGGGTCATGTGAACCTTGCTGTTCCTGATGGACATTGCGGTAACTACAGCCTCAACGCCGCCGGCAGCGCCGAGCAGGTGTCCGGTCATGGACTTTGTGGAGTTTACGGCGATGTTCTTCGCGTGGTCTCCGAATGCTTCCTTGATAGCCATTGTTTCGGTGCGGTCGTTCATGGAGGTGGAGGTTCCGTGAGCGTTGATATAGTTGATATCCTCCGGCTTCATTCCGGCCTCCTGGTATGCGAACTTCATTGCCATCGCGCCGCCCTTGCCCTCGGGGTCGGGGCTTGTCTCGTGGTAAGCGTCGCAGGTGCTGCCGTAGCCGCATATCTCAGCGTAGATCTTCGCGCCGCGCGCCTTAGCATGCTCGTATTCCTCAAGCACCAGCAGTCCGCAGCCGTCGCCGAGTACGAATCCGCTTCTCTCCGCGTCGAACGGAATGGAGGCTCTGTCCACATCGGTGGAGCGTGTGACCGCATGCATATTGTTGAACGAAGCGTAGCAGAATCCGATGTCGCTGTGCTCCGTACCTCCGGCGATCGCAGCGTCAAGGTAGCCGTGCTTGATGGAACGGAACGCCTCTCCTATCGACTGAGTGCCGCTCGCGCAGGCTGTGGTAACGCAGAAGTTGCTTCCCTTGAAGCCGGTGCGGATAGCCACCTCGCCGGCAGCCATGTTGCCTATCATCTTGGTGATGGTGAAAACTCCCACGCGCTTGTTGCCCTTGTTGTGGTAGTTCGCCATTTCTTCCTCAGTGGTGTAGATACCGCCGATCCCGCTGCCGATCACTACGCCGACGCGGTAAGGGTCGATGTCCTTGAGGTCTGTTCCGGCGTCCTTGAGAGCCTGCATTGCGCAGTACACTGCGTACTGCACGATGACGTCGTTGCGGCGCAGCTCCTTCTTATCGAAGTACTCCGAAGCGTCGAAGTTCTTTACTCTTGAAACCACGGAAAGGTTGTCAGGCTCCTGATCCGGAAACCAGGGTGCAAGCTCGAAGCCGTGCCTGCCAGCCATCAGGCTGTTCCACAGCTCCTCGGGTGAATTTCCACAGGGGGTGACTGCTCCCAGTCCGGTTATTACCACTCGTCTATCCATTAAACGTTGTTCCTCCAACAATTTGTAGATTTTGATTTTGTTATTCTATGCACGGGTGAAATTTGCAAATTCGGAACCATGAATGCGGAATTCGAAATTATTGTGCCGCTGCCGCGGCGGTTATCCGATTGTATCGAATTATAATACGTCCCACGAAGTGGGACAACCGAAATTCCGAATTCCTAATTATGAATTCCGAATTTAATTACATGCTAAGTCCGCCGCTTATTTCGATTATCTGTCCTGTTACGTAGGAAGAATCCGGGCTGCACAGGAAGGATACCACGCCTGCGATCTCCTCGGGCTGACCGTAGCGCTTCATAGCGATCTGAGCCAGCATTGCATTGCGCTGATCCTCGGTGAGCTTGTCGGTCATCGGGGTCTGAATGAATCCCGGTGCTACCGCATTGCAGGTGATCCCGCGGCTGCCCAGCTCCTTCGCGGTGGTCTTTGTCATCGCGATTATAGCGCCCTTGGAAGCGGAGTAGTTCATCTGACCCGGGTTGCCGTAAAGACCGGCAACGGAAGCAAGATTCACGATTCTGCCGCTGCGCTGGCGTATCATGACCTTGCCAGCAAGCTTCGTCATGTTGAACACGGACTTCTGATTAACGCGGATAACGAGATCGTAATTTTCCTCGCTCATCTGAGCCATCAGACCGTCGCGGGTAATACCGGCGTTGTTTATCAGCACGTCGATAGTGCCGAAGCGCTCCTTGACCCACTTCACAAGACCCTCGCACTGCGCGTAATCGGAAACGTCCGCCGCGTAGCACTCAGCCTCAACGCCAAAGCTGCGGCACTCCTCTGCGACTTCCTTTCCCGCCGCGTCGAGGATCTCCTGTGAAACATCGTTTATAACGATATTGTAGCCGTCCTTTGCAAGGCGCTTTGCAATAGCTGCGCCTATTCCCCGGCTGGAGCCGGTGATTATCGCTGTTCCTGCCATAATAAATTCCTTTCGTATATCAAATCAAGTTTCGAATATGAGCGCGCCGTAGGTAAGTCCTGCGCCGAATCCCACAAAGCAGATCTTCTGACCCGGCTTCACCATGCCCTGCTTTCTCATCTCGTCAAGGCATACCGGAATGCAAGCGCTGGATACATTGCCCATGCGGGCGATGTTGGTGTAGACCTTCTCCTCCGGGATACCGAGTATCTCGGTAGCCTTCTTGATGATACGGAGGTTAGCCTGGTGCGGGATAACGATGTCAAGATCGTTGATGTCGTAGCCGCCCTGCGCCGCTACGTTCTTAACGGCGTTCGCCATGGCGTTCACCGCGAACTTGTAGACCGCGTGTCCGTCGCTCTGGAGGTACTTGCGCTTGGATTCCGTGTCAAACATGGCGTCCCAGGGTTCCTCGCCCTCCTTCGTGCCGTAGAACGGGCAGTTGGGGTCGTAGTTTATCTTGCAGTAAAGAGCCTCGAACTCGTCGCCGTCAGCGCCGAGCATGGAGTAGAACGGCTTGTCGGACTTCCTGTACACCACCGCGCCGGAAGCGTCTCCGAACAGTATGCACATGGAACGGTCGGTGTAGTCAAGCTGACCGGACAGCTTCTCGCAGGCTACGACAAGTACCGTCTTGTAATGACCGCTCTCGAGGTACTTCTGCGCGATATCCGTCGCTGTGATGAAGCCGGTGCATGCGCTGTTAACGTCGAATGCAGCAGCGTTCACCGCGCCTATCTTCTTCTGGATAAGGCACGCGGTGGAGGGATAGAAGAAATCCGGCGTGCAGGTGGATACCAGCACCAGGTCGACCTCCTCGGGCTTTACTCCCGCGTCGTCCAGCGCCTTCTTCGCCGCCTCAATGCCCATGTAGTAGCCGGGCTTGTCGGTCAGGATATGGCGCTGCTTGATTCCCGTACGTGGCGTTATCCATTCGTCAGATGTGTCGAGGAACTCTGCGAACTTGTTGTTATCGGCAACGAATTCCGGCACATAGCTGCCCGTTCCTAAGATCTCAATTCCGCTCATTAAAAATTCTCCTTGATTTTCTCGTCAATATATAGTATAATAAACATGGTGTTTATCATTCTCAGATTCTCTGCCATATAATGCCAGAAGAATCAAGGCAGAATATGACATACCATATTTATTTTACCGCATTACGGCGGATTTGTCAACAGTTTTTTTCAACAAACATGCCGAATTTGCCGATTATCTCACTGAATAATTGCATTTGACCGCATTTCGCGGCACTGAAAACGCGCAATGCTATCATATAAGAAAGAGAAAGGAATATGATCAATGCGAGAAATTCCATCATCAGCCATAACCGAAACCGTCGCAAAGCTGTGCGAGCAGGCTAACCTGAAGCTCCCCTGCGGAATGCGCGAGTGCATCTCAGGCAGCATTCAGCGCGAGGAAAGCGAGCTGTGCCGCAGCGTGCTCGGCGATATCGTCAGCAACATCGACTGCGCCGCGGAACTCGGCGTGCCCATCTGCCAGGACACTGGAATGGCGGTAATATTCGCAGATATCGGGCAGGACGTCCACATCACCGGAGACGCGTTCGAGGACGCGGTGAACGCCGGAGTAGCCCAGGGCTACGTCAACGGAAAGCTACGCCTGTCCATCGTCGGCGACCCGCTCGAGCGCAGGAACACGAACAACAACACCCCGGCGGTGATACACACGCGGATCGTCCCCGGCGACAAGATCCACCTGATGGCGGCTCCGAAGGGGTTCGGAAGCGAGAACATGTCGCGGCTGAAAATGTTCACTCCGTCCGCTTCCAAGCAGGATATCGTGGATTTCGTGACCGAGTGCGTCAGCCTCGCGGGAAGCAATCCATGTCCCCCGATAGTTGTCGGCGTGGGGATCGGCGGCGACTTTGAGTACTCCGCGTACCTCGCGAAAAAGGCGCTCTGCCGCGACCTCTCAAAACGGAATCCCGACCCTGTCTACGCGGAACTTGAACAGCAGATGCTCAACAGCATAAACGCGCTCGGAATAGGCTCCCAGGGCTTCGGCGGAACAGTCACCGCGCTGTACGTCAACATTGAGAAATCCGCGACCCACATCGCAGGACTTCCGGTAGCGGTAAACATCGGCTGCCACGTAACAAGGCACGCGGAAGCAACAATTTGAAAAGCATTTAAAAATAAACGATAAACATTCAAATCACATGGAGGTTCACATGAAGACAGTTTTCTTATTTTCCGGACAGGGTTCACAGTACCCGGGCATGGGCGCGGAGCTTGCGGAGAAATCCTCTGCGGCGAAACAGATACTCGAGTGCGGCTCTGATATAATGGGATTCGACCTCGCCAAGAAGCTCAGCGATTCCACCCCCGAGGAGCTAGCGCAGACCAGGCTTTCCCAGCCGGCTATTTTCACCACTTCCCTGCTCGCTCTCGCGGCGGCACGCGAGAACGGTATCGGCAACTGCGCCGCTGCGGGTCACTCCCTCGGCGAGTACGCAGCTATGTACGCTTCCGGAATGCTCGGCATGGAGGACGCGTTCAAGGCTATAAAACTCCGCGCTGCGGCTATGGCTGAGGCGGCGGAAGCCACCGGAGGCTCCATGGCTGCCATCATCGGCAGCGACAATGAGACCATCGCCAAGGTATGCGAAGAAGTAAACGGCTTCTGCGCTCCCGCTAACTACAACAGTCCGCAGCAGACCGTTATCGCAGGCGAATCCGCAGCTATCGACGAGGCTGTGGCAAAATTCGCCGAGATGGGCAAGCGCGCAGTGAAGCTCGCGGTTTCCGCGGCGTTCCACACCAAGCTCATGGCAGGCGCGGCTGAGAAGTTCAAGGGGGAGATCGCCGGGTTCCCGTTCAAGGCTCCCAACTGCGATTTCTACTCCAACCTCTACGGCAGGAAGCTGGACGACTTCTCCGACATGCCCTCCTACCTCGCGGCGCACATCTGCTCCCCGGTTAAATTCGTTGACGAGCTGACCGCTATGCAGTCCGCCGGAATCGAAGCTTACGTTGAACTCGGTCCCGGCAAGGTTCTGACCGGTCTTGTTAAGAAGTTCGACCGCGGCGCAAACGCAATGCACATCGAAAATGCTGAAACTCTTGAAAAGGCTCTCGCCGCTCTGAAAGGCTGAAAGGTTAATTAATATGCGTAAATTCGGAATTTTAGGACACCCCCTCGGACACTCCCTCTCCCCGCAGATCCACACCGCGCTGTTCGCGCTGGACGGCGAGACCGTGGATTACCAGATGTACGATATCGCGCCGGAGGAGCTTCACGATAAGTTCGATTTCCTCGCGACGCTTGACGGATTCAATATCACAATCCCGCACAAGGTGTCTATCATCGACTTCTGCGACAGACTGGACGCAGGCGCTCAGCGCTACCGCTCGGTCAACTGCATCAAAGTCGGAAAGGACGAAAAGATCGGCTACAACACCGACGTTATCGGATTCACAAAGTCCATCGCGGCTCTCGGAGCTTCTCTGAATTCCAGAGTGCTGCTCATCGGATGCGGCGGCGTCGGCAGAATGATGGCGATAGAAACCGCGCTCGAAGGCGGCGACCTGACTATCGCAGCGCTCCAGTCTGATAAGGCACTCGCCGAGGAGGTCGTTAAGGAGATCAAGGCGCTCAAGCCCGACGCAAAGGTACGGATCGCATTCATCAGCGGCGCGGCTCTCGACCGCTGCGACCTTCCGGAGGGCGCTCAGTTCGACCTGCTCGTCAACGCCTGCCCGGTGGGAATGTTCCCGAAAGTGGACAGAATGCCCTGCACTCCCGCTGTGCTCGACGGCGTAAAATACGTGTTCGACGCGGTTTACAACCCCAAGGTGACCCTCCTCGCCAAGACCGCCCGCGAAAAGGGCGCGAAGGCTATGACCGGAATGGCTATGCTGGTGCTCCAGGCGGTTGCGGCTCACGAGATATGGGACAACGCTTCCTACAAAACCGATGATATCAACAAGATAATCTCCGATATGGAGGATCTGATATGACCGCTTCCGTGTACCTCTGCGGCTTCATGGGCTGCGGCAAGAGCCACATCGGACGTCTGCTCGCAGCGGAGCTGGGACGCGAGCTAGTCGACCTCGACAAGGTTATCGTCGACCGCGAAGGAATGTCCATTCCCGAGATATTCGAGAAGTTCGGCGAGCCGCACTTCAGAAGTCTCGAAGCGAAGTATATCCGCGAACTCAGCGGAGGTTATATCGTGGCGACCGGCGGCGGAGCGCTCATCAACGACAAAACCGCAGAATTCGCACGGGAAAGCGGGATCTCCGTGTACATAAACACTCCGTTTGAAGTGTGCTATGAGCGCATTAAGAACGATTCCAACCGCCCGCTCGTCGTAAATAATACCCAGGAACAGCTCCGGCAGCTTTACGATACTCGTTCCGCTATCTACCGCAGAAATTCCATGTATATGGTAAACGGAAACGCAAGGGATTCCGTAATCTGCGGCGAGATAGTAAAGCTGGTGAAGTGTTTTGAAGCCAACGGGCTGAACAACTAAATTCGGAATTCGTCTTTCAGTAACCAAAAATCGGGAGTCAAGGGGGACGCGTCCCCCTTGCAGGTCAAGGGCGGAGCCCTTGTCGAGGTCGCAGACCTCGAAATCTCCGCACGAAGTGCGGCAACTCCGTGCGGAGCACGGCAACTCTGCGCGCCGACGCGCAGTAAAATGTTCCAAAAGCGCTAAAGGGGTGTGGGGGAAAACAAGAGTTTTCCCCCACAAGCAACAACATTGTCTTTGTTGATCCTATTCTCTGAAAAAGTCCGGCGGACTGTTTCAGAACGATCTCTAAAAAGCAACGAACCCAGAATGAAAGGACAATAATGGTAGTAATCAACGTTAAAATAGTTTCAATGTCAAAGGACGCATACTACGACAGCGAATGCGGATTCGTCCGCTGCGGGGACGGAGTATTCACGCAGGTCGGCAATATGTGCGACTATTCTCCCGTCCACGGCGAGGAGGTCGTCGACGGAAAAGGGCTTACCCTTTACCCCGGATTCATCGACGCTCACTGCCACCTCGGCATGTGGAACGACGCGCTATGCTTCGAGGGCGAGGACGGCAACGAGGACACCGACCCCTCCACGCCTCACCTCCGCGCGATAGACAGCGTGAATCCCATGGACAGGTGCTTCGAGGACGCCGTGAACGCCGGCGTGACCTCAGTGTGTACCGGCGTAGGCTCCGCGAATCCGATAGGCGGCTCTTTTATTATAATGAAAACCTGGGGAAGCAAGCGGGTCGACAAGCTGATCGTCAAATCCCCAGCCGCCATTAAATTCGCCCTCGGTGAGAACCCCAAGAACACCTACAACGACCGCGACGAGACCCCGGTCACACGAATGGCTACCGCTGCGATAATCCGCGAACAACTCATCAAGGCGAAGCGCTACAGCGAGGATATCGCGGAATACGAGCGCCTGAAAGGCACCGAGGACGAAATATCCCGCCCGGATTTTGACATCAAGTGCGAAGCACTCCTTCCACTGTTCGACAAGGAGCACCCGCTCAAGGCGCACTTCCACTGCCACCGCGCCGACGATATTTTCACCGCGCAGCGCCTCGCGAACGAGTTCGGTCTTGACTACGTGCTGATACACTGCACCGACGGCGCCCTCATCGCCGACGAACTCGCAGAGGACAGCCCCGCGATAGTCCTTGGCCCGATTTTCGGCGACCGCGGCAAGCCCGAGCTTGCAAACCACGACATCTCCACCCCCGCGGTGCTGTCCGGAAGCGGACTTCGCTTCGCGCTCTGCACCGACCACCCCGAGACCCCGATACAGTACCTCCCGCTGACTGCGGCGCTTGCAGTCCGCGGCGGACTTTCCAGTGAGGAAGCGCTCCGCGGGATCACCATCACAGCCGCCGAGATACTCGGAGTTTCCGACCGCATAGGCTCCGTGGAGCCCGGCAAGGACGCCGATTTCACACTCTACGCCGACGAACCGGTCAGCATGATGACTCAGCCGCTGCTTACGGCAGTCCGGGGTAAAGTCGCTGTGAACAAAATAATCTGAAAAAATTTGTGCAAATTGCAACCTTTTAATGGTCTGCACGGTATTATATATGAATTCATACGGACGTAAGCCCGTATCCGACGGAGAAATGATATGCTGACACTATCGCTCTGCGCTGCGGAAAACTTCGAGGAGGTAATGGAATTCTATATGCCGATGGTGTATAGGATAGCTTTCGCGCGCCTTGCCGACCGAAGCGACGCCGAGGACGTCACCCAGGACGTATTCCTGAGGTACTTCCGCACAGGACTGACATACGAATCCGAGGAACACCGGAAGGCATGGCTTATCCGGTGCGCCGTGAACTGCGCCAAGAACGTCGCGGGCTCCGCGTGGAACCGCCACAGAAGCCGCGGCGAACTGACCGAGAACCTTGACGACCCGGACAACGAGCCGATGGCTTCCTGCTGCGAGGAGCAGTTCGAAAAAACCGAAAGGCGGCTCGCCGTGATGAACGCGGTGATGAAGCTGCCCGAAAAATACCGCACGGTGATACACCTGTTCTACTTTGAGGACATGTCGGTCGCGCAGATAAGCAGCGCGGTCGGCGCGGGTGAATCTACCGTGAAATCACAGCTCAGCCGCGCGCGCAAATTGCTGAAGCCGCTGCTGAGTGAATTCGCAGAACCCGCAGGGGAGGTGGTTTTCTGATGAAATTCAGCGAAGAATATAAGAAGTCAGCGGAAAACATGAACCCCGACAGACAAACTATCGACAGAATGAAGGCGGCAGTCCTGAAGGAGCTACAGGAGCACCCGGACGCTCCTGCTCAGCCGCTTGAGGAGCCTAAGAAACCGCTCCCGCTGCGCCGTATCGCGTACATCGGCGGAGCAGTCGCGGCATGCGCGGCTATCACCATTGCTGCGGTGAATCTCGTTCCCTCTCTTAAGGCTTCCAATGTAATGATATCTTCCGGTGCTATTGCCGATTCATCGGCGTCAGCCGCAGAAATTGCAGGCAATGAAACTGCCGCTCCGGAATTCTCGATGATACAGAACGCGGCCACGGCTGGCTCCGCAGAGGATATCGCCGAGGAAGCAGCCGCAGACGAGGCTCCGGCAGACGACGCATACGGTTTCGACAACGGAATCGCAGGTACAGACGGCATTATATACAACGATAACAGATACGAAAATGAAAACCCCGGAGCCGGCGACGCACCGATACCCGAACAGTCGGCAGAGGCTGTACCGGCCGAAGGCGCGGCGGATTCAATTTCTGATTCCACCAACAAGGGGCACACCAATCCGGCATTTGCTCCGGACGGCAGTGCGAACGAATTCGTTCCGGTTACGTATGAAGTACCTGAAGATTCCACCGACGAGTCTCTGGTCGACAATGAACACCCCAATCCGGAATCCGGCGTAATCGACACGTCGGGAAATACCACCAGCGATAACGGCAGCTCCACCGAGGATTCGTGGGCAGAAACCTTGGATTGCTGTGACTCCACCGAGGAAATATCCATCTCCTGGGAAGCCACATATGAACCTGACGACGACCGCGGGAATCCCTCGGCAGGCGGCGCCTGGGTGATCGTGCGCTCCCCGCAGGGCTGGCTGACCGCCGACGGCGAGCGATACGACGCCGTTAAGAACGCTGCCGCGCCCGCTGATATATCTGTTTTCTACTGGGCTAACTCACCGGTGGAAAACAAAGACTTCTGCCTGGTGATAGACGGCGATATGCTGTATCTTTTTGATGATCAGATGAACTACCTCGGCGGATACAAAAAGCGATAAGCAGCGATTAGCCATGTAGAATTGACATATCCATGACGATATCCGCATATATTTACTCTGCACCGACATTTTTACGGGTCGGGGCTGCGGCCAGTCCGCAGCTCTGACCCGCTTTTCTTGTGAAGTAACTAGATTAAATTTACTTAATTTACTTTAGCTATTATGAAATTTGTGTGAAATTCTGAAAAAAGCACAAAAAAAGGCTTGAAACGTTAAATGTTTTATGGTAAAATGTACTTGATAGAAAACAAACGTTATATAACACGGCCTGGTTGATAATTATTTAACAATACCCATGAGGTGATAAACTTGACAGCACAGAATAAGCGGACGTCTGAACGCAGACCCGCAGACCCCATTCCGATAATCAGCGAACGCCCGGTTCAGCTGACTGCGCGCACCACCACACCCGCGCTTGCCGATCCAGAGCCGCTCTTGCGCGCCATTGAGAGCAGCGGCAACCTTGCCTTCACGATGAGCTTCAAACAGGGCTTCCCTGCCCGGATACTCGCGGGAAAAAACCCGATAGGTTCCGCAGGGGATACTATAATCATGGGCGACGTTGTTCACCCGGACGATTACCAGCCGTTCTGCGAGGTAATAGCGCAGGTCACGGCAGGAACCGCAGATGAAATAAAGCTCCACGCGCGGCTCAATAACGGCGGCGACTACCAGTGGTTCTATATCACCGGTAAGGTCCACCGCAGCGGAAGCCCCCTTGAATTCATCGAGGGCATGATGTTCAACGTCACCGACTACCTCGACTGCGAGGGCGAGGACATCGTAATGCGCCGCTACCGCAGCAAGCACTCCGTGAAGATAAACGACCAGTCCACGTATACTCTGCGGGATATTCTCGGCGAGGACTACCTAGTGCGCATTCAGCAGCCGCTCTCCCAGGCGAGCGGGCTGTTCTCCGCGATAACCGACAACGACGGCGCGGTTATCCTCCCCAAGGGTCAGGACAGGAAAATCAATCTGAACAAGATGGACTACCAGCGCAAAAAGAGTATCCGCGTACGTCACCAGACCATCGGAACATGGCTCATCACCGGCGAGGATCAGGATATCGTCGATAATAACGCGCAGCTTCTGGATACTATGGTGCACACCATCTCCATCGTTGCGAACTCCTACGTTGCACTTGTCGACGAGATGGAGACCTCCCAGAATGCAAACAAGCTCCTCGGTCAGAACTTCGAGGATCAGATAATGGTGAACGGCGTTTACTCGATATTCCTGCAAAGCCCCGACACCAAGACCGCAATAAAGAACATCACGCTGCTCATGACCGAGCATTTCGACCTCTCCGAGATCGAATTCTGCACTGATGAGCAGAACTCCGGAAGAGCCTATAAGCTCGACCGCACCGGCATGGTGCTCCCGGTAATTGTCAATTTCACCTGCAAGCAGGATATCCGCGACGAGCTGGATTACAGCGGTATAGTATGCACGGATCTCCGCACCATCGGCATGGACAGGGAACGCAAAAACCTTAGCTGCGTACTCGCCCGCACCTACGACCAGGGATCCAACCGCGGAGTGCTGCTCTACACCTCCCGCACCACGAACCGCGAATGGAGCAGCCGCGAACGCAGCCTGCTCAAATCCCTGACCCAGCTTCTTTCCACAGTTATCTACAAAATGTTCATGGAGGAAGAGCTGCGCAACTCCCAGAACAAGCTTGAGCGCCTCGCATACTACGACGTAGGCACCGGAATGCCGAACCGCAGCATGTTCGAGCGCGACTTCACCGAGGAGATCTCCGAAAACCGCAGCGGCGCTGTCATCGCTGTGGAATTCTCCAACCTCAAGAGCATTTCCGAAATATACGGCTTCGAATACGCCGACGATATCCTGAAAAGCTGCGCGGAGTATATCCTTGCGCTCCCGTGCAGTTCGCAGAAGAAGGTCTACCGCTTCTCAAGCGACATTCTGTTCATATCGCTCAGCGGTATCCAGCGCGAGGAAGCGCGGCAGTTCGCCCAGGCGGTGCTGACGAAATTCCATTCGCCATGGTATCTCCACAATAACGAACATCATATCCGCGTCTATGCCGGATTCACGATCTACCCGCACGACGCGGAGAATATCCAAACCGTTGTCAGCGCCGCTACTCACACCCTTCGCCTCGCAAAGGAACATCTCAGCGATGATGCCGTGTGCTACTCCGAGGGACTTGAGGACGCCCTCACTGACAACCGCATGGTAAAGAAGCTCATCACCGACGCCGCCGAGAACGGCTTCAAGGGGTTCTACTACCTCTATCAGCCGGTGCTTGAGATGAAGACCGGACGGCTCCACTGCTGCGAGGCTACGCTGTTCTGGGGCAATGAAGATATGACCGTGCCGCGTAGCAGATTTCTGCCGATAATCGACCAGCTCGGTTACTCGCGGCAGCTCTACCGCTTCGCCTGCGACAAGATATGCAGCTTCTGCGCCTCCGTGCGCGAGCAGGGCTATCCGGAGTTCCGCGTGAGCTTCAAAATGCCTGAGAATATTCTCAACAGCGAAATCTCAGTTGACGTGCTCCAGAGCACACTGCTTGAGTATTCCCTGCCGCCAAGCGCGATAAGCATTTCCGTCACCGAGGCGGAAGGCACCCTCACCAGCGGCGGTATCTACCTCCAGGCGCTCTCGCGCATGGGAATGAACATCATCGCCGACGACACCGGGATGGGCTACTTCACGGACGCTCCGCTCAGCAACGCTTCGGTCAAGACCGTAAAGATACGCGCCGACCGCTTCAGCGGCGACAGCGTGTCCTCGGGATTCGTGCGCTCGCTGATAAAGAAGGCGCACAGCAAGGGTATCGCGGTATGCGCGAAGGACGTCGACAGCCCATCCGACCTGACGGCGATAGGCGGCTCCGAAATCGACCTAATCGAGGGTATTTTCAACGGCAGACCCCTGCGCGATCATGAGTTCATTGAGAGAATGTCCGAGGGTCTCGGCGCTGGCTGAGCACAGATTTACGACATAACTGACGGCGCACCACTCCTCCCGGTGCGCTGTTTTTGTATTGACAATCCCGGCGGAATATAGTATAATTGTAGCATGTGAGAAAGGCGGTGACGTATGTTCGGACTGTTTAAAAAGAAAATTCTCAAGACCGAGGAGGAAAAGCGCGCGGAGAGCCTCCCGAGGACGAAAAAAGTGCAGTTCGAGCCGATGAAGGTCGCGGAAGCCGAACAGCTTCTTGACGCGGATATCCGCGCCGTGCTGGGATTTTCCCCGGTGAACTACTACGCGACAAAGGATCGCTACCTGCTTTGCACATTCTGGTATACTGACGACCTCTCGGAAATCTACATGAGATTCGAGCTGCGGGTGGACGACCTCCCGCACGGACACACTAAAATGTACCAGATCGACAAGGTTCTTATGCGCGACATTCTGCGCAAATTCGGTCAGAATATAAATATCGGAGAGTAATTATGAACAATTTTTCGGTGCTTGAATGCCCGGTTTATTTCAACAAGACCAACATGCTTGACATGCTTTCCCTTTCGGCGGGGCGGGCTATCCTCTGCCAGAACCGTTTAGGTGAGCAGATAATCGCCGACAACTCCTGGGGACTTGACCCGATGAAGGGTATGATACGCTTCGGCGAGCGGGAATTCCGCGCAGGAATACTCGGCTCTGAATCCGAGATACAGAACACCTGGCTCTGGAGCTGGGCGCACACCGAGAGCGGTCTGCCGGAAAGCTCCACTGCTGTCTCCAGGCGAGTCAAGAAGCTCCTGCCGGAGCTTCCCGAGTTCCAGACCGGGAAGTTCATGCTGGACGAAGTCCACAACGGCCACGACCTTGCGATGATCTCCTGCGGAGTTTCACACGAGAACCTCTGCTACTACAGATGTCCCTACGACGGCGGCGCCGCACTGGTGACGATTTCCGGACTTCCCGAGGATATCTTTGCCCCGGTGGACAGCACGGCGTTCCTGCGGCAGTATATCGAGATAATCAGCGGATTCTACTGCGACCACAGGCTTCTCGCAGCGGGGTTCCTGTACCAGAACGGAACTTCTTTCACGGAGAGCGAAAATGCGCTCACAGCGGATTTCGGCGAGCGTAACCTCAGATTCCTTTTCGAGCAGACCGAGGACGGTATCTCAAGGGTTCTGGACATATCGGAGGTCTGATTGACAAACTAGCATACAGCAAAAGGTGGAGCGTTACGCCCCGCCTTTTTTATTTACATCGGAATGTGAGTGTTTGAGAGGAGTTCAGCAACGATGTCCTGCGGCGCGCCGTAGTCCGTCTGCCCGGAAGCCAGCACGATACGGTGAGCCAGCACCGGAATCGCGACTGCCTTTACGTCGTCCGGGGTCGCGTAGTCCCTGCCGTTCATCAGAGCCATCGCCTGAGCCGCACGGAACATCGCGATGGAGCCGCGCGGGCTTGCTCCGAGCTTCACCTGCTGTAGGAATCTCGTTGCAGTCACCAGCGACAGTATGTAAGCCTTGACGTTATCCGCGACCTTCACCTGCGCCGCCTGCCAGCGAAGCTCCATCAGCTCCTCAAGCGACATCACCGGCTGAGTTTCCTGGCGCTGCGGCATGACCTCCAGCATTTTCATCTCGGCGGCGCGGTCGGGATACCCCACCGATATCCGCATGAGGAAGCGGTCAAGCTGAGCCTCCGGAAGGTGATACGTGCCGAAAGTCTCTATCGGGTTCTGCGTTGCGAGGGTCATGAACGGCTTCGGAAGCTGGTGCGTCTCGCCGTCGACGCTTATCTGAAGCTCCTCCATCGCCTCCAGCAGCGAGGATTGCACCTTCGGGGAGGCGCGGTTTATCTCGTCTGCAAGCAGAAAGTTGCACATCGCCGCGCCCGGCTTGTAGCTTCCCTTACCCGTGTTGATGTCCACCACCGTGTAGCCGATAACGTCCGATGGCATGAGGTCAGGCGTGAACTGAATGCGCCCGAAGCTTCCCGAAACGCTCTTTGCAAGCGTTTCCGCGAGCAGGGTCTTGCCAACTCCGGGGACGTCCTCGATGAGGACATGACCGCCCGCAAGCATTGCGCAGACTACCTTTTCTATTACCGGGCGCTTTCCGATTATCGAGCGCTCGATGTTGTTTATAAGCTGTTCAACCTTGTTGTTCATTTTTTTGCTCCTTATACACGTTATACGCTCCGCTTGCGGTTATGATGATGGTGTTCACGAGTACTGCCACGAAAATCAGCAGCTTCACCAATCCTGCGTAGCTCCCCTCCATGCTGCTTATGTTCGGCGTTAACAGCTCCGGCGCTGATATGTTTATAAATACTCCTGCGGCTCCCGCCAGCACCGGAAGTCAAAGCGCAGTTATACAGTACACCACCAGCGGCATGCTAAGCTCATTACGTATCCATTTAGTATAAAACACATGCAATTTTCCTGACAGTATACCACATGGAATAGCTGTGGCAGGATACAGCACCAATAGAGTTACAAACGCAGAAAACACCACGCTCAGCAGATATTCGGTAAAAAATCCGGCGGCGCACAGCCCGGCGTATTTCAGATATTTCATTGATCACGCTCCTCACCCTTGTCTGGCTCGGCGACGCCTAAAAGCGGTTGAATACACAATGTTGATATCCCGCTGACTATCGCTACGCCTCCGATTCCTATTGAGAAGAAAAAAAGCGTCATCGCCTTGCCAAGTCCGTCCCAACCAGCCCATATACTTTCGCTGAACGCAAACGTAAGTATTATCCCCAGACCGCAAAGCACGACCAGTGCGGCAAAAACTGTGAGGAAATACCATTTCGAACTTATCATGAGCCTTTTCCTGATTATGTTCATAAAGGCGACGTGCAAAAATCCCGAGCCGATACAAAGTACTGTGCCAACAATAATAAATAAGCCGATCGAAACGGTGTAAAATAAGTCAAATATGTAGCAGAACAGCCAGTCAATCAGCAGGCATGCCAGATTCATGGCTAACCCTGCGGCGCAAAGCCCGGCGTATTTCAGCTTTGTCATGATACACCTCCTGCATGTCGTAGAAACTGCAAAAACGGCGCAGCCCGAAAGCTGCGCCGCAGTCAGCGTATGTTGTTGTTCAACAATTAGTTGAGCAGGGAGTGCTCATCGGAAGCGTCGAACAGGTGGATCTTGTTCGGGTCGAGAGCGAGCTTAACAGTATCCTGAGGACGTGCAGTGCATCTCGGAGATACTCTAGCGGTGAGCGGGATACCCTCGCAGGTGAGGTACAGGAATGTCTCAGCACCGAGCATTTCGGTTACGTCAACAGTAGCCTCGATCATACCGGTCTTAGCGGTGGAGAGGAACATCTCCTCGTCGTGAATGTTCTCAGGACGGATACCGAGGATAACTTCCTTGTCTACATAGTACTTCAGACCCTCGTTGTCAGCCTTTGCGGAGGGCAGCTCAACGTAGAACTTGCGGCCTCTGGAGGTCTTGGTGTCCTCAGAACCGAACTCAACGGTGTACTTGCCGTTAGCCATGATGAGCTTAGCAGGAATGAAGTTCATCTGCGGAGAGCCGATGAAGCCTGCAACGAACTTGTTAACAGGGTTCTCATAAAGGTTGATAGGAGAATCGATCTGCTGAATGTAGCCGTCCTTCATAACAACGATTCTGTCACCCATGGTCATAGCCTCTGTCTGGTCATGAGTTACATAGATGAATGTAGTACCCAGCTTCTTGTGGAGCTTGGAGAGCTCGGTTCTCATCTGTGCACGGAGCTTAGCATCCAGGTTGGACAGCGGCTCGTCAAGCAGGAAGACCTGAGGATCACGTACGATAGCACGGCCGAGCGCTACACGCTGTCTCTGACCACCGGACAGAGCCTTCGGCTTTCTGTCGAGCAGGTGGGAGATGTCGAGGATCTTAGCAGCCTCTTCAACGAGCTTCTTGATTTCGTCCTTCGGAACCTTACGGAGCTTCAGACCGAATGCCATGTTATCGAAAACGGACATGTGGGGGTACAGAGCGTAGTTCTGGAATACCATCGCGATATCTCTGTCCTTAGGAGCAACGTCGTTAACGAGACGGTCGCCGATGAACATTTCGCCCTCGGAGATCTCCTCAAGACCTGCGATCATACGGAGAGTTGTGGACTTACCGCAGCCGGAAGGGCCTACGAGTACGATGAACTCCTTGTCCTTGATATTCATTGTGAAATCGGAAACGGCAACAACGCCGCCGGGATAGCGCTTGTATATGCCTCTGAGTGATAAGCTTGCCATTAGAAATGACCTCCTGAATTACTTAATTATTTTGAACCCTTTTCAGGGAACTATCAGCTTTTCCGCTACTAATATAATACCAAAATACGGCGAAAAAATAAAGAGCCTAAGTCAACAAATATTTTTGAATCCCTTTATGAATAATAACCAAGACCTACAAAACAACCACAAAAAACGGTCTGTTCTGCTAGTGGTATTGCACAAAAAAAGCCCTATTTTGAGCCATTCAAGAAACTTTCATCTCGATTTTTGGAGATTATAACAAAACGCCACAGTTTAATTTGTGCATTACACAACAAAATCTACGGTATTCTTTTCACACAATGGTCATATATTGATATCTGAGGACAAACCGAGACTGCGGACACACAAAATCTAGGCTGAATTTTGTGCAATCCTACAGTAATATGAACGGAGGAACTATGAAGAACGACACGAAACGCTCCCGGCTTCCGCTTGCCGCCGGGCTGATACTATTCGCGGCAGCAGCGCTCTGGGCGCTGACGCGCAGCTTCGGGTGCGGAGCCGATTCGATACCCGGCGCGACCAACAAACAGCGCATAGCCTACATAGAGAGCTTCGGCTGGGACCCCGGATTCACACACACCGCCGTTGAAAACGTGCGTATTCCCGTGGAATTCGACGACGTTTACGAGGAATACAACGCGCTCCAGCGCAAACAGGGCTTCGACCTGCGGAAGTACCGCGCGCACACCGTCAAGCGCTACACCTACGAGCTTTCCGGTGATACGCCGGTTCCGCTCAACGCGGAACTCCTCGTTGAAAACGGAGCCATCATCGGCGCAGACATCGTTTCCCCCGCGGCGGGAGGATTCCAGGGCGCCCTCGCGATAGACGAAAACTAAATATTGACAAATCCGGATTTCCGGGGTAAAATATACATATCAACTTCCCCGGAGGCCATCGTGAAAAAATATACTATATTAATTATATCCGGCTGCTGCGTGCTTGCCGCCGGAATAGGCGGGCTGGCTCTGCTGCTGAATCAGCCTCCAGTTAGCGAAAGCAGCGTTCCTGAATTCGTCATGCCTTCCCAGACTGTTTCCACGGACTCCAGTTCTGCTCCGGAAACCTCCGGCAGTTCTGCAGCTGTGACAACTGCCCCGCAGACCGAGGCACCGCCTGAAACTCCGACTGGAACCGCCGAGCCTGCCGCCTTAACCGCTGAATCCCCAGACATACCGGAGGAAACAAATTTTTCAACATCTATTCAACCAGACGAAATTACGACCGTTCAGCCCTCGGCGGTTTCCGAGCCTGCTCAGCCGAATTCCGCCGTTTCCTCCGTGACTTCCGCGCCGGAAACAACCACTGAAAAAATCCAGACCACTTCCAAGCCTCACACCGCTGAGCATTCCGAACCCACCGAGCCGGAACACCCATCGAACATGCTTATTACCTCCGGCGACCCGCTCCATCACGTACAGTTTGAGTTCGGCGGGCGAAGCGTCAGATATTCGGGCGTTTATGAAGGAACTCCCGTAACTGCGGTGGATATCCTTCTTGAGCAGATCCCGAGCTACGACTTCACCCAAAACGGAAGCAGCTTTTCCGGCACGCTGAACGCGTCCTCGCTCGACCCGGGATACTATATTATCCGGGTGTCGCTGGACGGCGGCGCGATAATGGACTACGTTTTTGAAATGACCGCGGACGGCTCCGCGCCGCTCTCCTGGGCTGAGCTTCCCGCAGACGAAAACCTGAGCGCCGCCGCTTCCCCGCTGGAGCTCCCTGAGGAGGGCGTAATGCAGCACATCACGTCCTCCGGCGACCCCGAGACTGCAAGGCAGGTCCTCAGCCGGGTAAGGGAGCTTTCCGACGAGATATGCGCGGGTATCACCAGCGACTATGACAAGCTGCGCGCAATTTCACAGTGGGTATCGCGGAACATGTACTACGACAAGGACGCCTCCGAAAAGGGCGTGACCGACGACATGCTGACGCTTGAGCATGTTCTGGAATACCACCGCTCGGTGTGCTTCGGCTGGTCGAATCTGTTCTCCGCGCTTTGCCAGGCTCAAGGGATATGGTGCGCGAACGCCTCCGGCAGCGTTGTTACCGGAAGCCGCTGCTTCATGCAGACCTCCACCGCAGACGAACGGTCGCATTCCTGGAATATGGCGGTAATCGACGGCAGGCAGATATGGGTCGATACCGTGTGGAACTCCTCAAACAGCTACCACAAACGGCGTTATGTTGAAGGGGTGCAGGATATGCAATACTTTGATATCTCCACGGCGGCGCTTTCCCAGGATCACCGGGTCACGCGGTTTGAGTACCGGAATTATTTCGCACTTGGCTAGAGCCAGCGGCGCAGATCTGACAAAGATACAGTCGGGTCTGCGCCGCTTTTTTCTCTGAACTACGCGTTCTGATTTTTCCGGAGCTTCCGGCTTATCCTGTCCCACGGAAGCTGCACAAGAATTACAGCCGCAAACACAATAGCGCAGCCGATTATCTGCCGGGGGCTCATGCTCTGATCAGTCCTGAGAAAACCTATTTTATAGGCGACAAATCCGGATATCGTAGCCACGACGGATTCCAACGACAGTATCAGCGCCGCCGCGGTAGGGTCGACGCCCTTCTGACCTACGATCTGCAAGGTATATCCAACGCCGCAGGAAAGCACGCCGGCGTAAAGCACCGGAATCGCTCCGCTGACGAGCTGCTCCCAGGAGGGCTGCTCGAAAATGAATGCTCCGATCGTACTTACCACGCCGCACACCGCGAACTGAATGCAGGAAAGTATCACGCCGTCGGTAAGGGGCGAGAAGTGGTCGATAACGAGAATGTGGACTGCAAACACCAGAGCGCTTCCAAGTACGAGCAGGTCGCCCGCCGAGATGGAAAGGCTCTCGCCGTTCACGCACAGCAGGAACATTCCGGCAACTGCCAGAACCGCGCAGAACCACACTGCTTTCGGAGCCTTCCTGCCGATGAATATGCCGAGTATGGGCGTGAGGATTATGTACAGCGTAGTGATGAATCCGCCCTTTCCGACGGTGGTCATCGTCAGACCATACTGCTGGAGCGTTGAGGCGATGGTCAGCGCCGCGCCGCACGCGAGACCTCCTATGATGGTGGTCTTAACGGGAAGCGGTTTGCGCTCCGCTTTGGGAATACGCCCGCGTATAATAAGTATCACCGGGACAAGTATAACGCTTCCAATGATGTTTCGCGAACCGTTGAAGGTCAGCGGTCCCATGAAATCCATGCCCGCCTGCTGCGATACAAACGCCATGCCCCATATTATCGCTGCTGCCAGGAGCAGCAGGCAGTTTCTGAATTTTTTTGTGTTTGTCATTTTCCGTTTTCCTTTTTATTTTTTCTGAGCGTTCTGACGGCGCGCCAGCATTCTGATTATCCTCGGGCGGTTGAACCTCTGAGTAACGATGAATACCAGCTCCATTGCGGCCGATATTACAGAGGTTATAACAAACGCCGGGAGCGCTCCCACCCATATTGAAGCAAATATCGGAAGAAAACTCAGCGGAAGTATTATCTCGTGGGTTATCTCCGCCTGGCACATCGCCTGAGCTATCTCGTCAGGAGTGTGCCTGCTCAGGTCGAAGAAATCCGGCCGATACGCCGGCACTCTGCCCTTCCACTTCTTCACACGGAGCAGCCTGTAGAGCTTCCTTTCCCAGTCCCTTTGGCGGAACCATGGTCTGGAGAGGTCGGCGTGGTTGTGCATTGTGGAGTTCACGATACCGCCGACTATCAGCCGCATTATGAAATGGTAGGATATCGTCGCGAAGGTTATCGCCAGGGTCAGGAAAACGTCCTGACCTCTGCGGAGATACAGTGCGGTACAGAGCACTGCAATTGCGGGCATTACGGCTGATGTTATGATGATTAGCTTCCTCATGGCTGACCTCCGGACAGTAAGAAACCACAATTTCACATTACATTATAGCAAAAACCGTTAAAAAAGTCAATCGACCGCCCCGAAAAACAGAGCGGCCGAAAAATATTACAGTCATGCAAACTGCCAGGAATCGAACTCAAAGCCAGCCGGGAACACGAAGAACACGTCGTGAGTTCCGGATACCTCGGAGAACAGGCTGTTGTATACGACCTGCCAGTCGTCAGAGCTGAACTCCACGGAAGCCGCCGCAGTTCCCTCGATATTGTCGAGGTAAACGTCGACTCTTCCGGTTCCCTTTACCTTAGCCGCGAAGTACTTCGCGCCGTCGCCGAAATCAGCGCCGCGGACGCACGTCCACGCGCCGGAGCCATTCTCAGCGCCGCAGGAGATCGTCATGTTGCCGCTTCCCTCCGCAGGAGCGTAGGACGCGCCTGCGCATGCCGCGATGGTCTCCGCCTGTACCGGCTGATAGGGGTCGAGGCTCTTTATCTGGGAAACTCCCGCCTTGTCGCCGGTGACTTTCTCAATGACTACGTTTTCCTCGTCGACCTGCGCTTCGTTCACGCACAGGCTGCGGAATCCTCCGTACGTTCCAAGCGCCTTCTGAGGATACATCGCATGATAGAACAGATAATACTTACCCTGGTACTTTTGCAGGTGGGTGTGGTTGTTGCTGTATTCAAGTCCATACTCGCCGGGATTCTTGAAGTAATAATCCTGATATACCCAGCTATCCGTGTCAAGCGGGGTCTTAGTGGTCATGTAGGACATGCTGCACTGCGGCGGAGGCGTTACGCCGTCGACGTCCCACCCGTCAGTGTGGCTCGACCAGTCGTTGTTGTAAGTGTAGACATAGGTTCCGTTGATGTAGTTCAGCTCGCTTGCCTCGAAATTGAATTTAGATGGGATTTTCACAATGTCGCTGTCGATGCTCACCATATCGTCGCCGAGCTTAACTATGCGCGAGCCGCCGTCGCCGCCTCCGAAAGCCAGCCATCCGGTGCCGTTGTCGTCGATGCATACGCCCGGGTCAAACGGGGAACTGCACCCGTTAAGTCCCGGCGTGTTGCCGTCCAAAAGGGATTCCCCGAGAGGGTCTGACCACGGCCCGGTTGGAGAAGTGGAGGTTATGACTCCGGTACCCCAGCCGCTGTTTGAGAAGTAGAGATAGAAATGAGTGAGGCCGTCCTCCTCAACGCGGGATGTTATCGACGGCGCCCAGGACGCCAGCGCCCAGGGGCATATTTCCGCGATGTCGATTATGCCGTGGTAGGTGTAGTTCACCATATCGTCAGTGGAGAGTATCACCAGTGACTTTATATGCTCATAGGTGTTCTTTCCGTCGGCTCCGACCGTTTCGTACTGCTGATTGTCGTTTGTTCCGTAGATGTAAAGCCTGCCCTCGTACTCCACAGCGGTGGGGTCTGCGCAGAAAACGTTTGAAATAAGCGGGTTGCCGTCCGGAAGATTCTTGCCGGTCGGAGCGTCCAGCGACTGAACTGTTATCCCGCCGGGCTGTGAAGGTACCGCCGAACCGAGCGCGAATCCGCTTTCCGGCGAGAATTCAGCCTGGCTCTGGCTGTCCCCGGACGAACCGGCAGCAGGAGTACAACCGCACAAAAGTGCCGAAAACATAACTGCAATGATAGGTCTGATGTGTTCCATAATACCCTCCTGGAATTAACGTTGTAACTTTATTATAGCACAATTATTCCGTAACAGCATTAATTATACGGACATCGGTCAGCACAAAACTGCCATTACTCCCAGCCCTTACAGACGTCTACCCACTCTGTAAAGCCGGAGTGCTCCTCAAGCTCCGGTATGGTGAGCTCAATCGCGCTGTTGCTGCTTCCGCAGGCGGGGAACACGGTGCTGAACCTCTTGAGCGATTCGTCGAGGTATACAGTCACGCCATCGTTCACTGCGAACGGGCATACTCCGCCGATCGCGTGTCCGATAAACTGCACTACTTCGTCAGGAGTCAGCATTTTTGCCTTCTTGCCGAATTTAGCCTTGTATTTTGCGTTGTCGACCTTCGCGTCGCCAGCCGTTACGACAAGTATCGGCTCCTCGCCTAGCATAAACGATAGGCTCTTAGCGATGCGGCGCGGCTCACAGCTGAGCGCCTGGGCGGCAAGCTCCACCGTTGCGCTGGAGCTGTCAAATTCAAGTATGCGGTCTGCCATTCCGCAGCCTGCGAAGTATTCTCTTACCTTTTCTATAGCCATTTTGTTCCACCTTCTGTTATCATTCCGCGTTTGGGCGGCCAAGTTGATTTTAGCACTTTACAGCGGTTTTGTCAATATGTTTTTAATTGACAAAGTACGGGAGCTGTGTTATTATATAATCTGGAAGGGGGTGGCATTATGAAAAATCGTTCATTAGCGAGGTTCGTAGTTTTTGCGCTGATACAGGTCGTGCTGTGCGTACTGGCGTTCGTATTTGCGGCTGGGATATCGTCAGCAGAACCGGAGTTCCAGACCGATGGAAGCATATACGTTGACGGAACAGATTTCACACCGCTGGCACAGCTGGGCGGCGAGATATTAAACGGAGCTTTATCGCTGCTGGCGCTCGGAGCGTCTTTCCTTGTTACTGCGGTAATTTCCGCTGTTTTACTGTTGCCGTTCCGATTTATTGCTGTTCGAAAGGACAGTATTCTCACCCGCATTGAAGCGCGCGGTACTCTGATAGTGATTTTAGTCTGCACGGCTGTTTCGCTGATCTCAGCGGCGATATTCGGCGGGGCTGGCTGTATGGTTGTCGCTCTGGTGCTGATGATCCCTCAGCTTCTTCTCAGTGTGCTGATGTACTGGCTTTGTATTTTCCTGCGCTCACGCCGGCAGGATTCTGTTAGCCGTGATTGTGGCGCTTAATAAAAAAATCACAACGAAAGTAAAATGCAAGTATACTGTGGGAAAAACTATTATTTAGCGGTGTATTGTGCTTCCGAAACAGTCCACCGGACTGTTTCGGAAGATAGTCATGACTAGATTTTATATGTTGCTTGTGGGGGAAAACTCTTACGTTTCTCAGACAAACTTCGTTTGTCTCCC
>ERZ773264.552-NODE-552-length-53474-cov-5.909339_pt1 | contig 53474 bp, 43 predicted proteins | sample MGYA00511910_ERZ773264 | MGnify/ENA primary metagenome ERZ773264 (study PRJEB29015, sample SAMEA2737739) | human gut metagenome | biome: human gut; feature: human-associated habitat; material: faeces | place: China | collected 2012 ...
GAAGGCCTATTAATTATATTTAAATATTAATTTACAGAAAAACTTTCACACTCTCTTATCAACTAACTATTTACTTAACTACACCTTGTTTTGTTTCGCTCTCAAGAGTTGTTTGTATTTCCTGACTTTGTGTAGTTTCAATTTCCTGTGTATTTTCTACTTCACTGGTTTCTTCTGTCGTTACTTCACTTTCATATTCAGAAGTAGTTTCCTGACTTTCTGTTTCACTTATCGTTTCTGTGATTTCTTCTTCAGTAAAAGGTTCAGAAATCTCTTCTTCAACTATTGCTGGTTCTATATTCAATATTAGCTCATCATCGTCATTTGCCACACCCTTTTTTTCAACTTCTCCTGCCAGGGTATTAATACTTTTCCTACATAGTTTATTATAATCTTCCTTTCCTGCTTCTGCCAATTTTATACACAATGCAGCTTTTCCTAGTGAAACATTATTTTTCTTTGCAACTTTTTCAACCTTTTTATCTACTTTTATATCCTGATAAATTGTTTTAAATTTCTTTCCCTTATCAATTTCGTATTTTTCAGTATTATATTGAACTGAATTTAGTACTTCTTTTCTTGTCTTTGCATTATCTGACACAACTGTTACAAGCATAGAATTCTTATTTTTTTTCAAATATCCTTCATTCGATATTTCTTTTATAATTCCATTCATTACATCTTCGCATTTAGATTTTTCATTCAATTTGTTTCTCAATTTTTTTACAATTAACTTTGCATCTTTGTTTCCTGCTACAATTTTTTCAACGCATCCTTCCTTATTAAATTGTACCGTAATACTTGGATTAACATCTACAATTATGGAAAAAGCATATTTTTCCTCCTTAAACTGCTGTTTTGGAGAAAATACCATTATAACAATCATAATACACGCCACCATAGCAGTAACAATACCACCAAATATAACTTTATTATTCTTTCTAAATAACGGCTCATCATTACCAAAAAGTTCAGACTCGTCTTTTATTTTTTCTATTTTATTTTCACAAATTTTATTAACTAAATCCGGAGCCATTGATTCAAATTTGTCATCTAAAATTTCTTTTATATCCTTTTCTTTCATCATATGCCTCCTATGCTTCAATTTTACTCTTCATTTTTTTTAATGCTCTGTTATATTTAGATAATACAGTTGATAGCGGTAATCCTGTAATTTCAGCAATTTCTCTATGTTTCATCCCCATATATATGTACATAATTACAATCGTTCTTTCTTCTTTTTTTAATGACGCAAGTGCCTGTTCTAATAAAATTCGTTGTTCACTAACATTATTTTCATTATCTGTCACATAATTCTCCACCAAATCAAAATCAACTTTTGTAATTTTTCCATATTTTCTTATGTGGTCGAGATATACATTTTTTGCGACACGACACATCCACCCCATAGGTGTACCTTGTTTTGTGTATAAATGACTTCCATTACGCACTTTTATATATGTATTTTGCAGCATATCTTCTGCATCTTCTTTGTTTCTCGTAAGCGATAATAAAAACCCATACAATTGTTTATACGATGCATAATATAATTGTGCAAAAGCTTCATTATCACCATCTGCTATTTTTGCAAATAATCCTTCATCTATTTTATTATTTTCACTTTGCATAAATATTACCTTATTATATCCCCTTTTTATTCACCCCGTAATTAGTATCATCTCATACTCTATTATCTACTAATTAAACGTGATATGTTCAATTTTTATTGCATAAATTAAATGCAAAACTGATTTTTATTGCATATAAACTAAAAAATTGAATAAAAATTAAGCAAAAAGTTTAGTTTCTATTCAACTTTTTAAGTTTTATATTTTATTTTTAGCTATTTTCTTTGTCTCGTCAATCAAAACATTTTTAAATTCCACATATTCTTCAGTTCCGTCAACATAATACTCATGTGGCATTTTTGTTCTCTTTACTTCAGGATAAATTTTTTTCATTTGTTCATTACAATACTTCTGTTTTTCTAAAATTTCCGGATCGTCATACACTAATTCACCATTTTTAAATATTGTCTTTTGTAATTTTTCTAATTTAAAATTAGTAATTGTAGTATGTTTTAATATATTGGCCGGATCAGCAATAACTATTTTATCCCTTGATACATTTTCTATTCTTCTTGCCATTATATCTGCAATTGCATATCCTGTTTCTTTATCATATGCTCTATATAATTTTTTAAAATCAGGATTGATTGTCTTTGAAACATCATTACTTAATTTTATTTTAGGAATCCAATTTCCATCTTTCTTTAATGCAACTTCTTTATATACGCATCCCATTCTTCCTTCAGGTTTAGAAATGTTATCGCCAACACCAAGACTTGAGAACTCTGCTCCCTGTATAATTAATGATTCTATTGATTCAGCTGTAAGTCCATTGCTTAAGCATATTCCTGCATCTTCTAATCCTGCATCATCAAGCATTTTTCTTGCTTTCTTAGATAAATAAGCTAAATCTCCTGAGTCAATTCTAATTCCTTTTAATCTATAACCGTTTGGAACTAAATACTCTTTTGCAACTCTTATAGCATTTGGAACGCCACTTCTTAGAGTATCAATTGTATCAACTAATAATAAGCAATTATCCGGATAAGCTTTTGCATATGCTAAAAATGCATCATACTCAGTGTCATATGACTCAATCCAACTATGTGCCTGAGTTCCCAGTCCTTTCATATTAAGCATATCCGCAGCAATATCATTACTTGTTCCATCACATCCTGCCATAATTCCATATATTGACGCATCTATTGCTGCTTCACAACCATCTGCTCTTCTAGCTCCAAATTCCATTATTGTCACATCATCAGGAGTAGCTTCTACTATTCTTCTTGCTCCTGTTGCATGTTCCATTGCTCCGTTAACCATAGATAAAATTGCAGTTTCAATTATCTGTGCTTCAATTATAGGTGCTTTTACCGTTATTATAGGCTCATTTGGAAATACAGGAGTTCCATCAGGTATTGCATATATATCACCCGAGAATTTCAAATTTTTTAAATATTCTACAAATGACTTACCATATCCTTTTCTTTCTAAATATGATAATTCCTGTTCTCCAAAACTGAAATCTTTAATGTATTCTATTACTTTATCTAATCCTGCCATAATAGCATACCCGCCATTGTTAGGCACTTTTCTAAAGAAAACATCAAATGCAGCAATCTGATTTTGCATTCCATTCTGATAATATCCGTTCGCCATTGTAAATTCATATTCATCTGTCATAAGAGTATAATTTCTTGGTAAACGTTTATATCCATTATATATTTTCATCAAACTTACCTCTGTCTTTCTTTTTGTTTTTCACTATTCCCATTTTACTTAGTCTTATTTCTTTATTATATTTGTATATCTTTTTAATTTTATTACTTGAAGTTTAAATTGTCTACCTTTTAAAATAAAAAATACCAAACTGTGGATGTTATTCGCAACCTGATTATACTCTTTGGATTACCTCATGCTAAAAAAGAGCCTAAAAAATGCGGTCAATCCTATCGAATTAACCGCATTTCATTAAAAATCAATCTTAGTTATTGATTAACTTGTCTTCTTCATTATTCCAGCTGTAAAGTTTTCTGATTTCCTGTCCAACTTTTTCTGATGGATGTTCTGAAGCTAACTTTCTCATAGCCTTGAAGTGTACCTGACGTCCTGCCGGTGACATATCAAGTAAGAATTCTTTTGCGAATGTTCCGTCCTGAATGTCGCTAAGTACTTTCTTCATTGCTTTCTTTGTTTCTGCTGTAACAATCTTTGGTCCTGTTACATAATCACCATATTCTGCTGTATTTGATATTGAATATCTCATTCCTGCAAATCCTGACTGGTAAATTAAGTCTACGATAAGCTTCATTTCATGGATACATTCAAAGTATGCGTTTCTTGGATCATATCCTGCTTCGCATAATGTTTCAAATCCTGCCTGCATTAATGCACAAACACCACCGCAAAGTACTGCCTGTTCTCCGAATAAGTCTGTCTCTGTTTCTGTTCTGAATGTTGTTTCAAGAACTCCGGCTCTTGCTCCACCAATTCCTAATGCATATGCTAAAGCCATATCTAATGCCTTACCTGTTGCATCCTGTTCTACTGCTACTAAACATGGTGTTCCTTTTCCTGCCTGATATTCTGAACGTACTGTATGTCCCGGTGCCTTAGGAGCGATCATTGTAACATCTACATCCTTAGGTGGTACGATACATCCGTAATGAATGTTAAATCCGTGTGCAAACATAAGCATGTTTCCTGCTTCAAGGTTTGGTTCGATGTCTTTCTTGTACATATCAGCCTGTAATTCATCATTAATAAGAATCATGATGATGTCAGCTTTCTTTGCTGCTTCTGCTGCTGTATATACCTTGAATCCCTGCTTTTCAGCCTTAGCCCATGACTTGCTTCCTTCATATAAACCAATGATGACATCGCATCCTGATTCCTTTAAGTTTAATGCATGTGCATGTCCCTGACTACCATAACCGATGATTGCGATTGTCTTTCCATCTAATAATGAAAGGTTACAATCTTCCTGATAAAATATTCTTGCTGTTTCCATAATATTTTATGCCTCCTATTTAATTAATCTCATTTATAAAAATGTTTATTTTTTTCTTATAGTTTTGTATTATATCGCTCGCGTTGTCTTATGTCAATAGTGTTGTCTGTTTTCTTCATAAAAATTTTTATGCAAACTTTTTATGTCTGTCTTGTAAATCTAAATTCTCCCCCCAATTTATTATGCTATTTTGCAAATTTTTACGGCAATTTCTTACGCTTTTACAATAATGGGTACTGCTTTGTTTTAAATCATTTAGTTAAGCCTTGTTATTACCCTGATTTTTATTTATTTCTAACTGGTCAATAGCATGCATGATATGCACCCGCATTGCACTTCTGGCACCTTCTGCATTTCTATTTTTCATAAATTCCATAATCATTCTATGCTCTGATATAACCTGCTCTACAGGAATATGCTCTGTTTCATACAAATAAACACCTTTTTCAATTGACTGATGCAGTACAGGCTCTAGTTGATTTATAAATTCATTATGAGTTGCATTTGCAATGGAGCAGTGGAACATCATTTCTTTATGTGTATAATCTATGCCTTTTAAAAGCAGTTCTTCTATTTCTTTACCTATGGCAAATATTCTTTCTAGTTCTCTATCTGATGCCCTTATGGTCGCATAATACGCTATCTCCGGTTCAAATATAAGACGCATTTCATAAAGGTCATCTATATCAACCTTTGCTGAAGCCGTATCTTCAAGACCTGCTACCATTTTAGGAGTGTAATCTTCTCTTATAAATGTTCCTTTTCCCCTCTTTATTTCCAATACATTTCTTGCTACTAAAATACGTATTGCTTCTCTTAAGGTAATTCTACTTACTCCAAGTTCTTCAGATAACTGAAGTTCATTTGGAAGTTTATCACCGGGATTATATTTTTTTTCAACTTTTATCATCGACATTATTGTCTCTGCAACATCATCCGATAATCTTTTATTTTTTCCCATAATAATCTCCATTCAAAAAAACCACATAGCCATATTGTTTTTTGGCCATGTGGTTTATAATTCAAAATATAATATACAGGTTCAAAAACACCTAAATTATAGTTATGTTTTTATTTCGATATAATTTAATCCCTTTGCCTTATCAGGTCTCAAGTTGGGGGTCTTTGACCCCAACATCTTAACATATCTATAAGTATTTCTTTAATACATCAACTTTGTCTAATCTCTCCCATGGAAGGTCAAGATCAGTACGTCCAAAGTGACCATAAGCTGCTGTCTGCTTGTAAATCGGTCTTCTCAAATCTAACATTTTGATAATTCCTGCCGGTCTTAAATCAAAGTTTTCTCTAATGATATCTACTAACTTATCATCATGAATCTTTCCTGTTCCAAATGTATCAACCATTATTGAAGTTGGCTGTGCAACACCAATTGCGTATGATAACTGAATTTCGCATTTTTCAGCAATTCCTGCTGCTACAATATTTTTAGCTACATATCTTGCTGCATAAGCTGCTGAACGGTCTACCTTTGTGCAGTCCTTACCTGAGAAAGCTCCGCCACCGTGACGTGCATATCCACCATAAGTATCAACAATGATTTTTCTTCCTGTAAGTCCGCTGTCACCATGTGGTCCACCGATTACAAAACGTCCTGTAGGATTGATAAAATATTTTGTATCCTCATCTAACATTTCCTTAGGAAGTACCGGTTCAAATACATATTTCTTTATGTCTTCATGAATCTGTTCCTGTGTAACATCAGGATCATGCTGTGTTGATAATACTACTGCTTCAATTCTTACAGGCTTATCATTTTCGTCATATTCTACTGTTACCTGACTCTTTCCGTCCGGTCTAAGATATGCTAACACTCCATCTTTTCTTACTTTTGTAAGCTGTTTTGTTAATTTGTGAGCTAATGAAATTGGAAGTGGCATTAATTCTTCTGTTTCATTTGATGCGAAACCAAACATCATACCCTGATCTCCTGCACCAATTGCTTCAATTTCTTCATCACTCATCTTGTTTTCTTTTGCTTCTAATGCTTTATCAACACCCATTGCGATATCTGTTGACTGTTCATCTAATGCAACTATAACACCACATGTATCTGCATCAAAGCCATATTTTGCTCTGTCGTATCCAATCTCTCTTACTGTATCTCTAACTATTTTCTGAATATCAACATAACCTTTCGTTGTAATTTCACCCATAACTAAAACAAGACCTGTTGTAATTGATGTTTCACATGCTACTCGGCTCATAGGGTCCTGTCTCATTAACTCATCCAATATTGCATCTGAAATCTGGTCACAGATTTTATCAGGATGTCCTTCAGTTACTGATTCTGATGTAAATAATCTCTTCTCCATCATCGTTCTCCTTTTCTTAAACTTTATCTAATTTATCTTTTAGCAGATTTATCCAAAATTTCATAAAAGAAAATCCACTGTTTTAAACAGTGGATTTGAAATCAAGGTTTTCAAATCTTATTGATCGATTGCTCGCTCAGGTGGGCACCTTCCATATAGGGGTTGCCGTGGCATCACAGATCCTTGTATCTCCGCCAACTCTGAATAAGATAAATTAATCATTTTATTTAACTAACAAAAGTAGAATAATACATTCATTTCTTTCCGTCAACCATTATTTTATGAACGCCATATAAATTCCATATAAAATATGAACCATTTTTTTAATAATCTATATATAAAATTGCACTTCTTAACCGGTATCTACATATATATTATAAAATATTATTCCACTTTATTTCACAAATATTATTTGCTGTATTTTTCTTCTATTTCTGTAATCATCTTTACTCTGTTCTCATGTCTGCCGCCTTCAAATTCAGCTCCAAAAAATTCGTCAAGAATCATTTTGGCCAACTCATCTCCTACTACTCTTGCGCCAAATGCAATTATATTAGCATCGTTATGCATTTTTGTAAGTTTAGCTGAATATGGGTCACTACATACTGCTGCTCTAACACCCGGAACTTTATTAGCAGCCATTGAAATACCGATTCCTGTTCCACACATTAAAACGCCGTAATCTACATCTCCATTTACAACTGCTTCGCCAACTTCCATTCCCTTCTTAGGGTAATCGCATTTAATGATTTCTCCATTTTCATCATAATTTGTACCGTAATCTACACATTCATAGCCTTTTTCTTTCATATAAGCTATCATCTTATCTTTTAAATCTACTGCTGCATGATCGCATCCAAAACCAATCTTCATAATTTGTTCCAACCTTTTCTTTTTATGTTTACTAAATTTATAAGTTTTATTCTACCATAAGTACGTTTTATCATAAGTATTCTGTGTGACTGTTACCAAAATTTTGTAGTCTAATTCTAATTAGCTGATTCTTACTTATTAATCCTTTACTTATTCAAATGAAACCTTTTTAATAATACATCATATTCAGTTATTTTCAATCATTTTGGCAAATATTTGCTAAAAATACATGTCTATCTGTCTCCAAATATATGCAAATATAAATCTTCTAATGTTGGTGAAGCCTTTTTTGCATTGTCCACATCCGGAATCCCATCACATAAAAAACGCACCCTAATCTTTGCATATTCTTTTGACAAACTTGTAACTGTATATTTGTTCATAATTGAATTTACATCCTGTTCATTGATTTCTGCTTCATATACAACATCTTCAATACCTTTTAACAGATTTTCAGGAGTATCTTTTTTTCTAAGTATTCCGTTATCTAAAATTAATACTTCTTTTGCGATAAATTCAATATCTGAAACAACATGAGTTGCAATAATTACAATCTTATTAAACCCAATCTGAGATATCAGATTTCTAATTCTAATTCTCTCCTTTGGGTCAAGTCCTGCCGTTGGCTCATCTAAAATAAGAATCTTTGGGTCATTTAATATAGCCTGTGCAATTAATGCTCTTTGTTTCATGCCCCCTGAAAAGGATTTTAATTTTTTATTTTTAACATCATACAAATTAACAAATTTAAGAACTTCTTCTATTCGTTTTTTTGCCTCTGTTTTTTTTAATCCTTTTAATCCTGCAATATAATCAAGAAATTCTGCTACGGTAAAGCTATCATATACTCCCTGTTGCTGTGGCATGTATCCTATAAGATTTCTATAATCTTTGCCCATGCTTATTGTTTCTTTTCCATTATATAAAATTTCTCCACTGCTTCTGTCTATGGCATCTACTAAAATATTCATAAATGTAGATTTACCTGCACCATTAGGTCCTAATAAACCATATATTCCTTCTGTAAATTTACACGAGAATTTATTTAGTGCTTTTTTGTCACCATACTTTTTCGAAAGATTATTTATTTCTAAAATCATAGTTTATCCCTTTTCTATAAAATTTTTCTTTTAGTATAGTTCTTAAGATTTTTAAAATTCATAATAAAAACTGCTACTATAATAATTGCTAAATTAATCCATTCCACTACAGTTGCTTTTGTAAAATAATCGCTCATGTTTACTACCGGAATAAACATAATCTTATTCATAAATTCAACTCCCAGCATATATAGCACAACCGGCATAACTATAATTCCCATAGATATTACTACATTTTTGATGTAATCAGGAGAAAAATCCGATATTCCCACTACAAGCAAACCTAGTAAAATTATACCCATGCATTTACACAAATAAATTAAAATCAAAGCTGCAAGAATTGATATATGTAATGGAAAATGTTGCAACTGTGATAGACTCTGTGCAGGTGCCATTAATCCGTTTGGCTTATATGCCTTTAGTAAAATAACCAGCCATGGAATAGTTTCAATACACCATAAAACAACAGAAATTAAGATTGCATTTAAATATTTATTTCTAATTAATTTGCTTCTTCCATAATATGTAGTATCCAAAAGTTTCTGCATTTCTTTCTGCCTGTCATAAGTAAATATTGGCACTACACAAAATACTGCAATGATAAATAAAATCAGGAAACTAATATCCTTATCGTATATTGTTACATCACCAAATATGTAACCGAATACTAAATCATTGGTAAAGCAGCCTTCAATATTCTGCTTTTCCTTCAGTTCTTTAAGATAATCATTTTTCTCCTGAACTTTTTGGAAATCATCGTATGGCATCATCTGTGCATTATATTCCTGACTTGCCATAACATATACCTGATTATCAACCTCACCATTTATGTATTTTTCCGTAAGTTCGTCATATCCTACCTGAATCTCATTATATCTTTTCTGTTCAGCATCAAGATACTCCTGACTCTTTTTATCCGGAACTCCATATACTTTTGAAATATAATTTGCATAGCATTTATCATGATAATCCATTTTAGTATTATCATTGCTCAAAAAATATCCCTGAATCACAACAAGTATTATGACAAAGAAAGCAACTTTATTAACTGCAAATATTTTCTTTTTCTCATAACTAAGTATTCCTTTTGATTTTATGCCTATGTTTTTCTGTCCTTTAGCAATTCTTAAATGCGGAAACTTTATTACTCTTTTCGTTGTAAACGAATACATTGCAAAGACTATTGATGCCGACAGATAAACTGCCATTATTATTAATGTCCACTTAAACAATTCAAAAGGATGTTGTAAAATATTTATATTTATGTATTTTGCCATAAACGATTTAGTATTTAATAAGGTAACAGGGCTTAACATTTTAAATACAGCCGTACTCATATTCCACTCAATACTATTAGTTATAAGTAATGAAACTGCCGTGCTTATAAGAATTATCCCATAAGTAACCGTTTCATTTTTTACAAGCGATATTATTCCTATAACTACAATTCCTATAATGCAGACAGCTATCCATTTAACCATGAAATATATAATCATATACTGCCATATCTGCATTGGCAGGGCAAATTCATAAAATCCACGCACTGACTGAATAGGCACATTTATTCCACTAAGACCATACTTAATATATGACTGAATGAATTTAATTCCATATACAATTATTATTGCAATTGCTGATGTTATAGATAATGCCGTCATCTTATTCACGATTAAATTCAACCGTCCATCCCTACAGGATTTGAGCAAATCCAACATTCCTTTTTTAATTTCCTGACTCACTAATATAAGTGCAATCTGAACGACCATTACAAAAAGTATAATATCAGTCAACCCAAACTCTGTTATCTTCTCAATTACCTTATAATTACCATATACGGGCTTTACGTTTTTTACGGCCTCATATGCCTTAACCGTTCTTTTAGCATTGTTTAATTGAAATTTATTGTTTTTAGAAAACAATACAATGCTTTGCATATTTGTGCCATCCTCTTTTATCTTAATAAGATACTTACCGTAATTGTCAATCTTATTCTTCTGTAACTTATCCTGTGCAGCAATCTGTTCCTTTGTTTCTATTTGTGTTCTCGTTTCATAAAGTACATTAACTATGCACAGGCTTATTAATAACGCTATAATTATTTTAGAGAACAATATTTTCTTTAATTCTTTTATTATCATTTCTTTATTTTTAACCCAATCATCTCTCCTTGTGAAAATGACGATACATAACTATCACTCTCTGATTCCTCATTCACAAAATCACTAATATACCCATACAGATATTGATTACCTGCAGCCTGTAATACCAATATCTTTTTATCCATATCATAATCAGGCTTTATGTCTGTCCATTTACGTTTGTCAGTATTGTAGCATCTATATTCCGGAGGGATACTCTTATCTTCTGCATCCGGAGCCCCGAGTTCTTTATCTTTATCATACTGTGTCTTTACAATATATATTTTGTTATTTGCATATGAATATGTCATACGATATGCATGATCCAATTCCTTACTTGTGCCTTTCTTCTTATCATATTCATATAAAGTGAATTGTTCACCATAGCACGTTAAATAGTAATAATAATTTTTATTAATTCCTATTAAATAAAAATCATAAAATCCCTTTACATCCTCCATTCCTTCATAGGTCATGTTATAATTGAAATCCATTTTTTCAACATCACCATTTTTTATATCTACATAATAATAATCACTATGTTCGTCAAATTTTTCTATTTCTTCTGCATAAGGGTTAGCACATGAAGTAAGCCATTCTGTATATTTACTCCATGTTTTGAACTCGGAATCATATACATTTTTATTCTGATATCTAATTCCAAGATATATCCTGTTTCCACTCTTCGCCTTTGAAAAACATGCTATGTTAGCTTTGTTTCCAAAGTCAGTCAATTTTTTCTGTTCCCCTGTTTTTATATCGACTTCATATAATTCCGATGTCTCAGAAGCAACCATGACCATTCCATTATCATCGGCCTCACCATCTTCACTAGAATAACTTGTAAGATAGATTTTACCGTCAATAAACAAAGCTTCCTGATCATCTGTAGAAAAATCTAAAGTTGCAATTTTCTTTTTATTACTTCCATCAACATTACTTTTGTAAAGTGTAGTTCCACCTACATCTAAAAAATAATAAAGGTCATTTTCATATATGAATGGATATACCACTTTTCCCTCCATTATTGCATTACAAGTAATTTCTTCCCCGGCAACATATTCATGATTACAATTTGCAAGTCCGCATGCAACAACAGTCGAATCTGTCTTTGGATTGTACACTTTAATGCACGAATATCCTGTACTCATATCATATCCGGAAAGAGTTACCATATCCTCACCATAAGATGCATCTGGTTTTATCACTTCCACCGTACTGACCTTTTCATTTGTCTGTGCCTTCTCATTTCCACAGCCTGTTATAAATAACGACAATAGACCGACCATTAAAAAAATGTATTTTCTCATTTGCTCAACCCCTTATTCATTTCTAATCTTTGTTTATTTATTTCCGATACTATTTCATCTGCTCCGGCCTCTTTTAGTTTTCTGTCAAAATCATTCCAAGCCTCTTCAAAACTTCCATATTCATCGCTAAATAACTTCGGAACATCATTAACTTCTCCCAAAAACTCTCTTTCTATCTTTCGAATTGCTACTACTTTCTCTTTATAAGCTGATAAATCAAAATAATAACCTTCTATGCCTATATCTATTTTTGCATCTTTCATAGATTCTTTTGCCAATTGTCGGTCCTTATCATCTGTATCATTTATAAGATACTGATTCGCCATATTACCTGCTCCATCTGATGTATACAAATCTGTGATTTTGGGAGTATAACTCTTTACTTCATATCCGGCAGACTCTGTTCCATTCACCATTATTTCTGACAGCATCTTATCACTACATATTGTAGCCATTGCTTCTAGAGCTTTCTCTTTGTTATTAGATTTACTACATACTCCATTAATCGTTGACCATCCTCCGATATCTGTTGTATATCTTTTTATCATAGGTACAGCCTCCATATTCTGACTGGCATCCCAACGTGTATGGAAATCCATTGTTTTCTTTCCTGCTGTTGTCATGCAACTGCTTTCTAAAAAACTATTAACAGTCACATCACCCAAAATGTCTGTTGTACTATAGTAATATTTTTTGTCTTTTATACCGTTAATACAGCTATATCCCTGCTGATACATTTCATATAGCGCTTCATAATCTTTTCTTACTTTTTTGCTATCAGTAATCGTTATGACATTTTCATCATTAGTATTTGCATCTACGCCTACGCACTCTAACCAAAATACCGGAGCGCTGTCATAATTATCAAAATAAAAATTAGGTTCTATAAAGTTTAATTCATATTGATTCAAATAACTCGTTGTAATACTATATTTATAATCACTTTCCCAACCTTTTAATTTATTTAACACAGGAATAATATCACTTAAAGATTTTCCCTCAACATCACTTTTTTTAATTCCGTATTTATCAGCCACATCTTTGTTGTATATGTAATAATTTGTTTCGCTTGAAAAAACATTTGTCTTAAATCCATAAAATGTTCCATTGTAAAGACTTAGATTATACAATCCTGACGGATATGCCTTTATGAGTTTTTGATATGCATCTGTATTGCTGTATTTATCCAAATCTTCATATATGCCATTAAAAACCATTTTCTGACTTGAATTGTCTGTTACATCATTACATCCTACCGATGTTATTATGTCCGGTGGATTATCTCCATTAATCACATCAAGTACATATTCTAATGTCATATTTTCTAATGCCACAGGCATAAAATAAATAACATAATCCGCACCATTTTCCACCAAATAATCATTCACTGCAACCATCTGTTCATCCGAATATCTATGCTCAGCTTTGCCATTCCATACTTGTGGTTCAGCATACATATAGCTTAAAATTGTCTTATCCGGATATCTTTCCTCAAGAAATTCCTTAGACAATTCAATATGTTCATCTGCATTCTCATTTTGTAATGAAGTTTCTTCCTTAGCAGATATTACTGTTTCTTTTTGTGTTGCATTCAGGAAATCTCTTGCACTGTCGTTTTCTGTATTATTATTGTTACATCCTGAGAGTATTATTGCTGAAGATAACAGCAATATTTTTAGACATTTACTTCTCATCTTGCACCCCCTGTTATAAGATATCAATATTATTCTTCCCTTTAATACATTATACTGCATAAAATTGTTTTGCGGTATTTTATTTTAAGTATATAGAGGTGTATCAGCTCAATACACCTCCATATATACATTTATCATTCTATTTTGGAGCTATGCTACTATATCTCCAATTAAGTCCCCCTCTATAATAAACATAATGTTCGCCTGATGCACTCATCCATTTTTTTCCATTTTCAGTATCTTTATACTTTTGAACAGTTTGAGCTGCTATCTTAGTTTTGCTGACGTCATATGAAATATGACCTGAATCTGTAGCATGTAACACTGTAGTAACTTTATAATCTGATACTGTTGCATAAGAACAATATGTCGTTGCTAATGCCCTAGTTTTATTATTTTGAAACACTGTACTTCCTCCACATACATTCGCAGCTGAAACACTACATACATTAGACACTAAAAGTGTAGTCGCTGTTAATAAACATATAATTTTTTTCTTCATTAATTCATATCTCCTTTCGTAATTTTGTCAACTCAATATTAATATTTTGCTAACATTATATAGCTTCAATGATTGTAAATAATATAACTAAATATATTTTCTTTTTCCATATTTTTTGCATGAAACGACAAAAAGCTATTGTTTTTGGGCAAAAAAAGAGTATTTACTATGTTTTACTATTATCATAAAAGCCTGTTTTATTTTCCTATTTTTTCTTTCAATATACATGGTATTTGTAAACATGCAGATAATATTATTCCTACATCTATGGCTAAAGCATAATTTTCTCTATTTAATAATATTAATAAGTAATATATTATTGCAATTATTAAAACTATAACGGTTATTTTTGATTTATATTCTTTCTTTTCTATTAAATCTAATCTACGATTTTCATTTTCAATAGGACTAAATATAATCAGATTAATAACCGCCCATAGAATACCTATATCAAAAATAAAGTTATATTTGATATTAGCAATAATATAAATGCATACAAATAATATTATCAATGAAGAAATTATACAAACCCATGCATGTCTAGTATGAAAACCGCCACTATATTTTCTAGTTAACATAAACGTAACTATAAATAATATGCTTTCAAAAATTTTTCCCATAATCCCACCTATAGTTATTGAAATAATTATAGGAAAAGTAGTTAAGAAAAAGCCATAAACAGCATACTCATACAATTCTCTATCTTCATTTAATATTGCCTTATGCTTAATTAACCATGTAACAATGTAATATGATATATATCTCATTTATTTTGTTTTTTATAACGTTCTAACGCTTTTGGTGCCTTTGGTTGATAAAGCATTAAACATGACGTAGTATTTGCTTCCACTTTAAGTAATTTGTCTAGAGCAAATATTACAGCTTTCGTTGTACCTTTTAATATTTTATTTTCTTCCAACACGCCTCCCCCTTTCTTATATAATTATCATCAAAAGCTATATACAATCATACTAACCTTCCTTTAGCTTAAAATCGATATTTTTTGCATGAAACGACAAAAAACTATTGTTTTTGGTCATTTCATTTTGATTTTTTTTTATTTTATTGTATACTATTTGTAAATTATTTATAAATTATGCAATGCAAGGGGGTTATATTATGAAAACAACATTACTATATTTATTTATTTATATTATAGAAGCTTTAATATTATGGTCATACTCATCTAATTTATTTCACTCAAGATACTCTAAAAAAATAGAGTTTATAGGTTTGTTTACTGGATACGGATTTCTATTTTTACTTGCATTCATAAAAGTCGTTTGGATTAATTTACTTTTTTTTCTGCTTATTAATTTTATTTTTTTTATTATATTTTATAAACTTAAATGGAACCTTTGTCTTCTACATTCTATGGTTTTAGCCTGTCTTATGAGTCTTAGCGAACTGACAATCACAGGATTATTCTCGCAGTTTAATAGCGTTGTACTTTATAACAGTTATGATTTTTTATTGCTAGTTATTCTTACCATTTTTAGCAAAATTTTTTACTATATAGGAATTAGAATTATTATTACGTTAATGCATGGTATAATAAGCGAGAACGGACATATTAATAGAGCAACAATCCTGCTTAATATAATACCCCTAATTTCACTTTATATTATTTTAATAATGACTGCTGGGATTTTAAGTACAAAAGTACCATCAGGTTTTAAGCCTTTATTATCATCCTGTGCAATTTTGTTATTTGTTATAAATATATTGGTTATGTATATTTACTATTATACACAGCAAAAATCTCATGAACTTATAAACCTTCAAATTCAATTACAAAAAGAATATGATATGGCAGAATACTACAAAACTTTATTCAAACAAGATGAAAGTCAGAAAATCCTGATTCACGATATTCGAAAGCATTTTATGTCCATTGCAAACTTAAATGAACAAAATGAACAGGATAAGATTCGGCAATATCTTGATACTATTTTAAATTCATCTGATTTGCAGACTTCGGTTCACATTTCTGATAACGAATTGTTAAATTACATTATATGTCACTATATACAATTATGTAAAAACAAAAATATTAACTTAAAAGTTGATGTTCGAAAAAAAATGCTCCAACATTTGGACTATTCTGAGCTTACAGCTTTGTTTTGCAATCTGTTAGACAACGCCATAGAAGCATGTATTAATATTCATGATTCCTATATTGATTTAAACATCACTTCAAATGAAATTAACCATATAACTATAATTAATATTGTTAACACCTGTAATACTATTCCAACTTTTAATAAATCCGGAATGCCTGTTTCAAACAAAAATAACAAATTAAAGCATGGCTTTGGATTAAAAAGTGTAGAACGAATTATTAATAAATATAACGGAAATATAAAAATGTATTTTAACAATAAAAAAATGACCTTTCATACAGTCATAACTATGGAAGACTGCTAACACATAAGAATATAAAATTATTGAATTATATTTAATTCCTATTGTATAACTATTAACAACATTCAAATTTATAAGAAGGGGAATTTACAATGCGAATTTTAATTTGTGATGATGACTTAGAAATGTCTATGCAACTCAAAGAGATTTTACAATGCTTTTTTAGCACAAGTTCTTTAAATATACCTGAGATTACGATTTATAATAATGGTACTGATTTACTTTTAGATTCCAGTGAAAAAGATATTGTCTTTTTAGACATAGAATTACCTGATGTAAGTGGTATCTACGTTGGCAATGAGCTAAAAAAAACAAATTCAAATACCATTATATTTATTGTAACTTCTTATTCCCAATATTTAGATGATGCAATGCGTTTTCATGTATTCCGATATCTTTCAAAGCCTCTGGATAAGCAAAGAATTTTTAGAAATATGAAAGACGCAATAAACTTATACACTTCTTCCGTTACAAAAATTCCAATAGAAACGAAAACTGAAGTATTTACAGTATTAACATCCGACATTGTTTGTATCGAAGCACAGGGAAGAAAAATAACTATTCATACTACCACTGGAGATTACGACTCTATACATAACATGCACTATTGGACAGATACTTTAAATATGCCATGTTTTTTTACTTCACATAGAAGTTTTATTGTTAATTTAAGATACGTTTCTAACTTTGATCATTCACTAATATATTTGTATGGCAATAAAATACGTGCTTATTTAACAAAAAGAAAATACACACAGTTTAAAGATGCATACATGCTATATTTAGAAAGCACACGATAATTTATTGTTTCGCTTTTTTACACAAAAATATAGTTTTATAAACTTGTCATATATAAACAAAACGCCGGCAAATTTTCTTTGCCGGCACTCTTATTATGTTAGTAGAATTTATTATGATTTTGCTTTACTATTCTCCATTTTTAGGAGTAGCTATCAAATTATCATGCGAATTGCTTTCTTAGGCTAATTTACATTTAAAATTATTTTTTGTATATAATTTTGCTTTTTAAATTATACTAATGCTGCTCCAAGGGCCTTGCATGCTGCAAGAGCTTCTTCATCCGGCATTTCATTTGCAATAACACTATCTGTTGCAAGTTTTATTCCTGATACTGAACAGTCCGCTTCCCAATTTTCCATCCATTCGCCGGTTCCCCAGCCATAAGAGCCAAATAATGCGACTTTCTTTCCCAGTAATTCAGGTTTGCATTCATCAAACATTGGTGCGAATTCGCTTTCTTCCAAAACTTCATCTCCCATTGCAGGACAACCAAATGCAATTCCATCATACTCTTTTACTTTTGCTGCGCCAAAATCTGTTGCTGAAATTAATTCAGCTTCAGCACCTGCTTCTTTTATTCCTTCAACTACAGATGTTGCCATCGTTGATGTGTTACCTGTTCCAGTCCAAAATACTACTGCGATTTTACTCATTTGTTAAAATCCTCCTTATTTATATTTACTTATGATTATTCATAAGTTTTTTATTATATGATATTATTTTCAGAATATAACTGACTAATTATTATGTGCTACGTGTTATAACTAATCTGCCTATTTATATTCATTTAAGCTGCAACTGTTAATTGCATAACACTACGCCCACTAATCCAAAGATTCATATAAATATCTCTGCATTTTTTATATTTACGAAATGTCTTTGTTGCCTCTTCTTCATTGCAATATACTTTCCAATAACCTGTACATTTGCAATTGCACCCATGATTTTCAATAAAGCCTTTTACATCACCTATTGGATATCCTAAAAATATTCCTATTTCATGTGGAAACTGATTTAACTTTTCAAATTTCTTCTTTAACTGGAGTATTATTTTTTCGCAATTAACTTCTCCGTCAATTTCATTGTCATCAATCAAATATCCCTGCTTTAATAAGAATTTACTTATTTCATCCCTGTTTAATATTTTTTCCAAATCTGCTCTTCTGTAAACATATATAAGGGCTTTATTCACTCCTACGTTTTCTGACAAAATGTCAAATGTAATACCTTTTCTCTTCATTTTTGAATTCCAATAGGCCACTCTTACATGAAGTTCTTTTAGTGATTTATATGTATATGTAAATAGGCTTGCTGCCTTAATGGACGCTAATGTTGGAGAACAATGCTCTATTAACTCCTGCTCAAACATATTACTTACCTCTCAAACATTTTAATTTTCGCCTTTAGTTAGTCATAACTAACCTGTAGGTCAAAAAATTACGGGCTTTATCAGTCATAAGTCATGTTTCATTGGAGGTAGAAACTTACTTATGACCTAAACACTTTCGTGTTGCATTATGCCCGATTTTATAGGTGCAGTTAGTTGTTAAAACTTTGTGTTAGTCTTAACTAACTACAATATACTTTACATTCTTTTGTTTGTCAATATAAATTTGTAGAAATAATCTTTTTAGTAACAATTAATCTAATTAAACATACAATACAATGTCTAAAAAAGAACTGCAAATAAAAGCATTCACAATTATTCGCAGTTCCTCTTTAATTTAAATTTTTCTAATTATTCATCTTTCAAAATCAGCTAATTAAATTCTTTCAACTTTAATTAAGTTTGTATTACCTGATGTGCCATTTGTATATCCACCTGTAATTACGATTCTGTCATCTTTTTCTAAGCCAAGTACTTCTTTAGCTGTTTTCTTAGCTGTGTAGAATAAAACTTCTGTAGAATCAAATTCTTCTACCATAATAGGTGTTACACCCCATGATAAAGCTAATTTTCTCCATGTCTTTTCACTTGTTGTAAGACCTACAATATCAACCGGTGAACGGAATCTTGAAATCATTCTTGCTGTCATACCTGATAATGTACATACAGCAATTCCTTTTGCCTTAATATCAATGGCCATACCACATGTTGCATGTGAAATAGCATCTATTTCATTTCTAATCTGGAAATCAAAATTTCTAAATCTTTTATCATAATGGATACTCTGTTCTGTTCTTTCAGCAATCTTAGCCATTACTTCTACAGCTTTTACCGGATATTTTCCTGCTGCAGTTTCTCCTGATAACATAATTGCACTTGTTCCATCGTAAACAGCATTAGCAACGTCTGATATTTCAGCTCTTGTAGGTCTGATATTTGTAATCATTGACTCTAACATTTCTGTTGCTGTAATAACTCGTTTACCAAGCATACGACACTTAGTAATCAAATGCTTCTGAATTGCCGGAAGCTCTTCGTATGCAATTTCAACACCCATGTCACCACGGCCAATCATAATGCCTTCACAGGCTTCGCAAATTTCTTCAATATTATCTACACCTGCCTGATTTTCAATCTTTGCAATGAGGTCGATATCTTCACCGTCATTTTCTTTCAAAAACTGCTTTACATCTAATAAATCCTGCTTCTGTGATACAAATGAGCATGCAATATAAGCAACTTCATTTTTAATACCAAATAATATATCCTGCTTATCCTGTTCACTCAAATATTTCTGTTTTAATACTTTATTAGGGAAGCTCATGCTCTTTCTGTCTGATAAAACACCACCTACTGTAACTTCTGTGATAATGTTGTTTCCCTTAATTTCTTTTACGACAAATTCCATTAAACCATTATTTAATAAAATTCTGTCCCCTACATTTAAATCCTTGTTCAAATTCTTATAAGATACAGAGACTATTGTCTGGTCGCCTTCTACTTCATCAGTTGTAAAAGTAAATGGGGCTCCAGCCTTTAATTCAATCTTTCCGTCTTTAAATGTTCTAATTCTATATTCTGGTCCCTTTGTATCTAACATAACCGCTATAGGAAGATTTAATTTTGTTCTAACTTTTTTAATTATATCAATTTTTTTCTGCTGTTCTTCGTGTGTGCCATGTGAAAAATTGAGACGCGCAACGTTCATTCCTGCTTTACACATATCTGTAATGATTTTCTCGTCTGTAGATGCCGGTCCTATTGTACATACAATCTTTGTTTTACGCATTATTATTCTCCTTATACGCTTAATTTACTTAATCTGAATCTTCTAAACCAAGGATAGATATTTGTGAAACTATATTTGAAATATCATACCAAATACATTCTATCTAACCCCATTTATAATACAAATATCCTTTATTTATTTCAACTGTTTTTTCCTATTTAAAAGAAAAATACACTTTTTAGCATCAAATACTTTATTTTTAAAACTAAAAAGGAAAAAATCCTTTAAGTATAGGTTGTGCCATTTTAGAAAAAATATCCATTTTCTAAGCAAATCACCTTAACTTAAAGGACTTTATGTTTTTGCAAATATTTTATTGTCGAGATATATTCAACTGATATGCAATCTATTGTTTATTTTGCTCTCAATTTTTTATATTATCCGTATTTGCATTTTTATTTCACTTACTGATATACAAAAATTATCTTATCAGATGTAAGGAAATTTATATCATATTCTATCTTTATTTCTTTTGCATCTTTAGGTACTTCAAAAAATATCTTTCCTTTTGTTTTTCTTCCCTTTGAAAGAGTTGCATCTAAACTTTCCTGATCAAAATCATAATATGATTTGCAATCATATCCATCTGCATAACACGAAAAATCACCTGTAGAAATGTATTCATTATCATCTGATATATTTTCAAATTCAAATGTAGCATATATTATTTTGTTTCCCTTTGCCGGTTCTGAATATTCACTATAATCAGTAAATTCACCACAATCCAAAAAAGAGACTTTCAAACTTTTAGTTTCAACTACATCACCTTTTGCAAACTCAGTCTGTACTGACTCTTCCTGTTTATCATTTTTAGAATCAGCATCGCCTTTATTTTCATCATTAGAATCTTTTTTGTCATCTGTCTGCGACACTTTTTTAGGATTTGAATCAGTTCCTGATTTATCTGAATCTTCTGAGTTTCCCCCTGCTGCTACAATTATAAGTACTACAATCACTATTGCTGCTATCCACCATTTTTTCTTCTTTTTCTCGCCTGCCATAATTTTCCTGGTATGATGTATTTAAATTTAAACACACCTATACTCTCCTCCTTCTAAAATGTTATATTTAACCGGATTAATTTTTGAAATCAAAATTTATTTCGTAAATACTGAAAATATAATCAATAAACTTATGACTACTTTAAGTTTCTGAAATCAATTTTTTTCAAATCCGTGTCTGATTTACAACTATTTTATAAGATTTGTGGAAATATTTGGTATGCTGGCAGCATACAATTATTAAATTGTAAATTTGCATTAATTTATTAAATTTCGTGGATAGTTTTATATGTCTATTTAATTGCAATTTGCAAACAAAGCAAACAAAACTAAGCTTAAATTGACATTACATTTATAACTTACAATTTATATAATTATCAATGCAACAACTATTAATAATACGAGAATTGTAACCGGATAGATTGCAAATCCAATCAATCTTATCAGCATATTTTTTTCTTTTACAATCAGAAGTTTGTCTCTTATTCCTCTCCAATTAAAGTAAATTGCTACTGTAACTAATTCTGTTATTAGCATAATTATCTTGAACACCATATCTTCTTTCGCCTTAACAGCCGGATTAGAACTACTTGACTCAATCGCCATTGCAAGACTAATCATACTTGCATATCCTGCCAATGCAATTAACATGTCAGCAATCTTTCCGCTTCTAAATCCCGGTGGCAAAAATGACTGTTTTATTTTTTCATCAGTTTCATTACACTGAAGACTAATTCTTTCGCCCAATTTATTATTTAATGCCTGCTCTAACTTTTCTATATTTTTATACCTTTTTCCCGGGTCTATAGATGTACATTTATCTATTATTCTTTTAAGTTTCTTTGTTTCTTTATCAGGATACTCATCAAGCATAAGTATATTTTTCATTAGCATTCCTATCGAATAAATATCTGACCTGCAATCCGTCTGTGCGAAACCACACTGTTCAGGTGATGCATATCCTTGTGTTCCCATTATTACTGTATCAACACTTTGCTTTTCGTCATATTCCCTTGAAATGTTAAAATCTACAAGATATACGACATCATCATTTGAAACCATAATATTTGTTGGTTTTATGTCTCTATGAATAATCGGCGGATTCATATTATGTAACTGTTTTAAAATATTACACAACTGTTCCATGATTTTTTTTACTGTTTCCACATCAGTTTTATTATATTTTTTGTCCAAAGTCAGTCCATGTATATATTCTTCTATAATAATAAGTTCTTTCTCATCTTCTATAATTTCATATACTTTTGGAATTCCTTTGATTTGCCTGTTTTTCAAAATTTTATATATTTCTATATTATAATTTTTCAAAGTCTTTTTAATGTATATTCCATCGTTTACAGTATTTTTTACTAATTTCACATTTTCATGTTTTCCCATATCGGACAGTTCTTCGTAAATTGACAAAATATATTTTTCTCTGTTAGTCATATTGATTTCCTCTTGCATTTTTAATAAACTGATGTAGTTAAGATTATACACTATTTTTGATTATCGTAAAAGAAAGGACGTTTTAATTTGAAAAAATCAGACATAAAGAATTTATCGGAAAAACCTACTGATGATCTTTTAAAGATATTAAAATCTGCTAACAATCAAAATGATTTAAAATCATATATTTCATCAAATTTAGATGAAGAACTGAGCCTTGACGAATATTTGGGAAATAAACTTACTGAGAAAGGGATTTCTAAAAGCCAGGCAATTAAGAATTCAAATCTCGATAGAACTTATGGTTATGAAATTTTTAAAGGTCAAAAGGTTATCGGACGTGAAAAACTAATCGCACTTTGCATTGGAATAGGTCTGAATCTTACTGAAACGCAGCGTGCTCTTACTATTGGCAAACAAAAAATCTTATATGCAAAGGATGCAAGAGATTCTATAATTATTTTTTCCATCAATAATAATTACTCAATCATGGAAACAAATGAATTATTGTTTGAAGAGAATTTTGAACCTATAAAATAATAGTTACAGAAACGGTTCTAAACTTTACTCAAGACCTGATAAATAGCGCAGAAAGCAATATAATACACAAGACTCCCAACCTGTTACGGCTGAGAGTCTTTGTGTTGTTATTATATATACATAATTCCTACTGGAATAATGGAGTTGAATAGTATCTATCACCACTATCAGGTAATAGAACTACAACATTCTTTCCTTTGTATTCAGGACGTTTTGCTACCTGAACTGCTGCATAAAGTGCTGCTCCTGATGAAATACCTACTAATACACCTTCTTTAGCTGCAATTTTCTTTCCATATTCAAATGCAACTTCATTTGGTACTGCAATAATTTCATCATATACTTTTGTATTCAATGTATTTGGTACAAATCCTGCTCCAATACCCTGAATCTTATGTGGTCCTGATTCACCTTTAGATAAAACAGGTGATGTTTCCGGTTCTACAGCTACTATCTTAACGTTAGGGTTCTGTTTCTTTAAATATTCGCCTACACCTGTAATTGTTCCACCTGTACCTACACCTGCAACAAATACATCTACGTTTCCATCTGTATCTTCCCAGATTTCAGGTCCTGTTGTTTTTCTATGTGCTTCAGGGTTAGCCTGATTTTCAAACTGTGCCGGAATAAAGCTGTTTTCGATTTCTTCTGCTAATTCATTTGCCTTAGCTATAGCACCTTTCATTCCCTTAGCGCCATCTGTAAGAACAATCTCAGCTCCATATGCTTTAATAATGTTACGTCTTTCAATACTCATTGTCTCAGGCATTACGATAATGCTCTTATATCCTTTAGTTGTTGCAATTGCAGCTAAACCGATACCTGTATTACCTGATGTTGGTTCAATAATTGTTGAACCTTGTTTTAATTTTCCTGTACGTTCAGCGTCTTCAATCATTTCTTTTGCAATTCTATCCTTTACGCTTCCTGCCGGATTGAAGTATTCAAGTTTTGCTAAAATCTTTGCTTCAACACCTTCAGTTTCTTCAATCTGTGTAAATTCAACTAATGGTGTATTTCCAACTAATTCTAAAGTTCCCTTATATATCTTTCCCATAATAATCCTTCTTTCTTTTCTTGCGGGTTCCGTTGTCTTTTTACGCTTAATGCGGGTTTTGCGGGTTCCGTTTTATTTTTATTACAAATTTTATTATACTACAATATTTTTCAATTCATATATTATATTATATATATTGGTATCAAAATCCTCCAACTTTGATGCCTCCGGATTGTTCCGTGCTACGCACTCCCACAATCCTACCCAATATTCGCATATCGTGGGTATCATTATTTCACTGCTTTAAATGCTTCTTCTAAATCTTCAATAATATCATCGATATTTTCTGTACCAATTGATAATCTGATTGTGTTTGGTTTGATTCCTGAACCTAAAAGTTCTTCTTCTGTCATTTGTGAATGAGTTGTTGATGCAGGATGAATAACTAATGATTTAACATCTGCTACATTTGCCAACAATGAGAATAATTCAAGATTATCAATGAAATCTTTTGCCTTCTGTGCATCACCTTTAATTTCAAATGTAAAGATTGAGCCACCACCATTAGGGAAGTATTTCTTGTAAAGTGCCTGCTGTTCAGGGTCCTTTGATACTGATGGATGATTTACATTTTCAACCTGTGGATGATTATTCAAATATTCTACAACCTTTAATGCATTCTGAACATGTCTTTCAACTCTAAGTGATAATGTTTCTAATCCCTGTAAGAAAATAAATGCATGAAATGGTGAAATTGTTGCACCTGTATCACGAAGTAAAATAGCTCTGATTTTTGTTACAAATGCTGCAGGTCCTACTGCCTTTGTAAAGCTTACACCATGATAACTTGGATTTGGTTCAACTAATGAAGCAAACTTTCCTGATGCTTCCCAATCAAATTTACCGCTATCAACGATTACACCACCGATTGTTGTTCCATGTCCGCCGATGAATTTTGTTGCTGAATGAACAACGATGTCTGCACCATATTCAATTGGTCTTACAAGATATGGTGTTGCAAATGTATTATCGATTACTAATGGAATCTTATGTGCATGTGCAATATTTGCAATCTTCTCAATATCTACTACGTCTGAATTTGGATTTCCAAGTGTTTCAATAAATACAGCCTTTGTGTTTTCCTTAATTGCTGATTCAATTTCTTCATAATTAAATGGATCAACAAATGTTGTTGTAATTCCATATGATGGAAGTGTGTGTTCTAAAAGGTTGTATGTACCACCGTAAATGTTCTTTGCCGCAACAATGTGGTCACCGTTCTGTGCAAGGTTTTCAATTGTATATGAAATTGCTGCTGAACCTGATGCAACTGCTAATGCTGCTACACCACCTTCAAGTGCTGCAATTCTCTGTTCAAATACGTCTTCTGTAGGATTTGTAAGTCTGCCGTAAATATTTCCTGCATCTGTTAATCCAAATCTTGCTGCTGCATGGTCGCAATTTTTAAATACATATGATGATGTCTGATAAATTGGAACTGCTCTTGCATCTGTAACCGGATCCGGATTTTCCTGTCCTACGTGTAACTGTAATGTTTCAAATTTTAAATTTCTTTCTGCTCTTGTTTTCTTTGCCATAATGTTTACTCCTTATCTTTCCTCAAGTATTAATTATGTATACTACTTTCCAAATAATTTTCTTAACTTAACAACAACACATTCGATCATCTTTTGGAATATAGTATGTTTCTTGTACAAAACTTACCATGTTTTATCCTCGCTTTCAATTTCATAGTTTTCATAGTAGAATGCTATGATTTATCGACTGATGCTATAATATCCTACTTTTCATAGTATGTCAATAGGAATTAAGGATTTTTTTTATTCTTTTTATATAAAATTAATTACGGATGACTCTCAAATTTTGAAAATCATCCGTAATTATACTTTTTCATTTTAAATTTTATTCATTTTGCTATAAATTTTTACGGATAACTCTGCGATACGCACTATGTTTCCGTAATATTCCACTATCGCTTACTCATCAATTGCATCTGTATTTGGAATGTCTACACATTCAGGATTCTTCACTGTTCCTTTTGCCCATGCGCTTCCAACATCACAACGGCCATGATGATGAACTTCTCTTACTTCACCGTCTTTTACGCCATCAGATACATTTAAATTAATTCTGCTTGTTCCTGCTGCAACTTTTCCATCTAACATATTAATAATATTTTCAATATCTTTTTCGCTTGCCATATTTTTTCCTCCAAATAAAATCTTTCACTTTATTTAATTACTCCACCACAATACACATAATCATCCATATAAAATACTGCTGCCTGTCCCGGCGTTACAGCTCTTTGCGGCTCATCAAATGTGCATTTAATTGTATTTTGATCTATTGCTTCAACAACACATGGTGCTCCTTTATGAGAGTATCTAATTTTTCCAACAAGTCTTACCGGTTCGTTTATTGATTCAACTGCCATATAATTTACATTCTCCACAATCACTTCTTTTGTAAATAATGCATCATTTTCACATAAAACGATTTCGTTTGTGTCCGCTTTGATTTCTTTTACAAACATCGGCTTACCAAATGTTACACCTAATCCTTTTCGCTGCCCTATCGTGTAATGCGTTATTCCTTTATGCTTTCCTACAACTTCACCATCTTCTAATATAAAATTCCCGGGCATACATTTAGTATCTGACTCTTCTTCTATAAACGAAGCATAATCATGGTCCGGCACAAAGCAAATATCCTGGCTGTCAGGTTTGCTTGCCACTTCCAAACCAACCTTCTCTGCTATTTTTCTAATTTCATCTTTTGTGTATTCTCCTACAGGCATTAACGTATGAGCTAACTGTTCTTGAGTTAAATTGTATAAAGCATATGTCTGGTCTTTTTCAACTGTTACTGAATTTCTGATTGTATATCTGCCATTTTCCAATTTTATAATTCTTGCATAATGACCTGTTGCGATATAATCTGCCCCTATTTCCATGGAGCGCTTTAAAAGCGACTCCCACTTTACATAACGGTTGCAGGCAATACATGGATTTGGTGTTCTTCCATGCAAATATTCATCTACAAAATAATCTATAACATACTTTTTAAAATCAGTTTTAAAATTCATTACATAATATGGAATATCAAGTCTGAAAGCTACCCTTCTTGCATCATCAACTGCTGACCAGCCACAACATCCACCTTCATGTTCCATTGTTATATTATCTTCATCCTGCCATATCTGCATTGTTGCTCCCATAACATCATATCCCTGCTCTTTAAGCAAATATGCTGCCACCGATGAATCAACACCGCCAGACATACCAACGACTACTTTTTCTGCCATAAAACTCTTATCGTTCCTTTCATTTTAAAATTACAAAAATTTTATTTTTCTTTTTTAAATATACTTTTTATATCCACATCATTTTATCATTATAAATGAAAAAAAGCGAGAGGTTAGTGAAGCAAACTATAAAGTTAACATCTTTTAACAATTATAATTTACAAAAACCTCTCACTTTTATAAATCCCAGGGTCCTATTTCAATTTTTGTAGTTTAATATTCTTCTTCCTCTTCTTTTTCACTGATGTCATTAACCGGCTTTTCAAGACCTTCAATCTTAATATTATGCTTTTCTGCATAATCCCATAATGCTGCGTGAATTGCCTCTTCTGCTAACAATGAACAATGTACTTTTACAGGTGGAAGTCCGTCTAATGCTTCCATAACTGCTTTGTTTGTTACCTCCAAAGCCTGCTGTATTGTTTTTCCTTTTACAAGCTCAGTTGCCATACTACTAGTTGCAACTGCTGCTCCACATCCAAATGTCTTAAACTTAACATCCTGAATTATTCCATTATCATCAATATCTAAATACATTCTCATGATATCGCCACATTTAGCATTTCCAACTGTACCAACACCACTTGCGTTTTCTATTTCGCCGACGTTTCTTGGATTCATAAAATGATCCATAACTTTTTCACTGTACATAGTTTATCCTCCTTCTTTGAAATTTAAAATATTATTTATGTTTTGCTACGTAATCTGCATACAATGGTGACATTGCTCTTAATCTTTCTATAATCTGTTTCAAATTATCAATTACAAAATCTATTTCTTCTTTTGTGTTTTCCTCACTAATTGTAAGTCTGATTGAACCATGTGCAATTTCGTGTGGAAGACCAATAGCAAGTAATACATGTGAAGGGTCTAATGAACCTGATGTGCAGGCTGAACCACTTGATGCACATACGCCCTTTTGGTCTAATAATATTAACATTGATTCACCTTCTATGAATCTGAAACAGAAATTCATATTATTAGGAAGACGTTTTTTTCTGTCTCCGTTTAATCTTGTAAATGGAATTTCATTTAAAATTCTATCAATTGCATAATCTCTTAATTTTGTTTCGTACTCACTTCTTTCTTTAAGTGTGTCTCTTGCAATTTCAGTTGCTTTCTTTATTCCGACAATTCCAGGTACATTTAGTGTTCCGGCTCTTCTCTTTCTTTCCTGAGCTCCGCCATGAATAAATGAACCGATCTTTACACCTGTTCTGATGTATAAAAATCCTATTCCTTTAGGGCCATTAAATTTGTGACCACTAACACTTAGCATATCAATATTTGCTTCATCTACATCAATTGCAATATGTCCGTAAGCCTGTACAGCATCTGTATGGAATAAAATTCCGTGTTCTTTTGCAATTGCACCAATTTCTTTTATTGGTTCGATTGTACCAATTTCATTATTTGCTGTCATAATTGATATTAAAATAGTGTCCGGTCTGATTGATGCCTTTAACTGCTCTAAATCAACAATACCATTTTCATCTACATCAAGATATGTTACTTCAAACCCTCTTCTTTCAAGATATTCACATGTATGAAGAATTGCATGATGCTCAATCTTCGATGTAATAATATGTTTTCCTTTATTCGCATAAGCTTCTGCTGTTGCTTTTAATGCCCAGTTGTCAGATTCACTTCCACCTGCAGTAAAATAAATTTCCTGCGGTTTTGCATTTATAAAATCAGAAATTGTTGCCCTTGCCTGATCTACAACCTTCTTAGCGTCATTTACAAATGAATACACAGAAGATGGATTTCCATACTGTTCCAAAAAATATGGTTTCATTTCTTCAAATACTTCAGGCAACACTCTTGTAGTTGCTGCATTATCCATGTATATGGTCTTGTTCATAACAGATACCTTACCTTTCCACAAACTTAAATCTATTGTTTTATTGTATATATTCCTAGTAAATTGATATGATTTACACTATGCATTATAGCACGTTAATTCCTATTGTCAAGGTATGATTTGTAATACCTGGCATAGGTATATAAATTTTGGTTTCAAAGCGTGTTTGCAGCAATTGTTAGAATTGAATATCTCACGAAATATATTTTATTCTCAATATTGCTTTTTCTTATAACGCACAATGCCAGAGTCAAAAGCCCGAAACTGCAACGTTCTTATTCAAAACTAGTTTACGGCTTAGCGACTCTGGCATTAAATATATTTCTTATTATTTGTAAGTTTTAATTAAAATATGCACTGTTTTTAATATTCTTATGCATAATGATATCTTCTCTTCTATTTCTTAATTCATCATATTATGCAATGTAATAATACACATATTCACCTACTTCACCTTCACGTTTTACATATTTATTTTCCATTTGCAATATATTTTTTATTTATTATTTTTACAATTTAATTGTAGTATTTTGTGAATAAATATATGCCTTTTATTTGTTATACAACTGAAAATCGTATAATCTTAGTGTTCCGACTCCGTCATCTGGTGTGAACACCTTAATCATTACATAACGTGCCTTCTGATTTCCTATGTTAAATGAAGCTACTGCTGAGTTATTGGATGCCTGATAATCTACTGATGTCCAATCATTATTATTGTTGGATATAAGTACCTCCCACTCTGTGGCATTTCCAAATCCTTCTTTGCTTTTTGTATTATAAATTGTATATGTATTAAATTCCTGCTCTTTTCCAAGGTCAATTTTTACCCAATGTTTTACTCCATTTAAGCTGTATTCTCCACTTGTTACATTTGAGCTTGTTGCGCACCACTTTGTATCCAGTTTACCGTCAATTAACTTATCAGCACTTTCATTGTCATTTGTATAACCTGAACATTCATAAACTTTTCCATTAAGACAAAGATTTGTTCCATCCGAAACTGTATTATTTAACTGTGCTGCTGTTTTGTTTCCATGTATTTTTTCTCCTACCATTGGATATTCAGGATTTGCGATTCCATCTATGTTTTCTGTTACCCAGTTATCTTCATAATTAGCAAATCCCTTAAATGTCCACGTTCCAGCCTTTAATTCCTCTACATATTTCTTTCTCAAGGATTCTATGCAGTCATATCCTGTAATCTGTTTTACAACATTGTTAAATGGTGTTGTTGTATCATATGGGTCATCTGTGTATGTTTTTCCTGTGTTGTTATCTTTGATAAGTTTATTAATACTATCAATTAATCCATATTTCAATGTTCCATCCGCATTTTTTCTCGTTGGGTATCTTGAATCCATATATGCAAAGAACCATTTGTTATTTCCGTATTGTTCGTATCCCCAATCCTGAAGAGTCTCATCTGTTGCTTCATATACTTGTACATACTTTGGATTTGACCAATGGAAATATCTAAATCCTCCGTAATTTGCCATGTTTTCCGTCCACCATGCAACATCATCTCCGTAATTCAATTTGCCACTGTATTGCTGAACTGAATGCGTAATTTCATGGGAAAAGAATCCAATGTCTGTTGGATGACTGTTAGCATATTTTGTTGATACACATACAGTTGTTCCCTGACAATATGCCACTCCACTATAATTTTTGTCTGCCTTAAATGTTATCGTTGTCGGTTCTGTTCCGTTTCCCCATCTCTGATATAATCTTGGGTAACTGTTATAAAACAATTTTGTAAGTTCTTCCAAATATCCGTCAACCGTCACATCATTCCAATCACCTGTAAATAAAATATCATATTTACTTGGGCTTACAGTTGCACCTCTAAGTGCTATTTCCGAAAGTTGAATAGAATTACCATAAGACGCCTTGACATCCATCTTGTAATATTTATATGAACCTGTCTTATCTACTGCATAATTGTATGTCTTATAATTTTCATCTTCCATACCACTTTCATTTACAACATCAATTTTTTCCCAGTTATAACCATCTTTCGAGCCGTATAAAATCCATGACTTTGGATTTCTTCCTTTGTATGTTGCATTGTCATTTGCTGTTGTAAGACTATAACTATATAATATAGTTTCCTGCTTCATTTTCCATGTAATACTAAAATTACCAGAAAATTCAAATAACTTTGTTGTTATATCGCTGTCAAATATGTTCGCCGGAATTTCATTTCCATTTCCTTTTGCAGTTGTCTGTTCATTATAAACGCTTTCGAAATAAGTCATTAAATCATCACCCATTTCATCAGTTACATCTGCTATATCTCCATGCAATGAAATCTCTGCTAACTGAAATCCATAGTAATTAGTTCCATTACCTTCAAACTGAATTAAAAAGTACTGAAAACTTTTTTGTACATCTGTTTCATATGTATATGTTTCTAAATTTTTAGCTTCAATTCCACTATCTGTCACAGTATCAATTTGTGTCCATGAAGTTCCATTATTTGAGCCATATAAATGCCATACTTTTGGATTTCTGTATGAATAAGCTGCACTATCATTTGCTGTTGTAAGTGTATATTTTTTAAGTACTATTGGTTTTTCCATCTGCCATGCAATACGCAATGGGAATCCATTTAATGTACACATTTTTGTATTTATATTTCCGTCAAATAGTTTTTCCACTCCTTCATTTGCACTTGTAGAAACTTTTGTTGAGCTTGCAGCATCAACCTGACTAATATATGAATCTACATTTATATTCTTTGGATGTTCTTCTGTTTCAGCTTCCTCATGAAATTCTGTAGTTACTTCTTGTAGTTTTGTTGTTTCTTCTATTTTCGTAGTTGTCTCTTCCGGTCTTGTTTCCGGTGCCTTTGTTGTTTCTTTGATCTTTGTAGTTGTTTCTTCCTGCGTTGTTGTCTCTTTAATTTCCGTCGTAACTGGTACAATAGTGCTTTCTATTATTGATTCTGATTCTTCTGTTACTATAGGATAATCTTCCTCTTTAGTCGTAATTTCTTCTCTATTTTCCTTTGATGTAACCGGAATGTTTTCCTTTTCTGTTTGGTTTTCTTTGTCCTTTGATGTTACTTCCACTGTTGATGATTCTACAGATTTTGTTGTGAAAACAGAACTACCTTCTCCTGATTTATTTACAGTCTCCTCATTCGCTTTTAATTTTACCTTTAATGTAAATTTTTTATTACCATATATTGCTTTAATCTTAGCATTTCCGACTTTTCTTCCTTTAATTACAATTTTTTGTTTATATTTTCCCTTCTTTTTAATTGAAACATTCTTCTTGCCATATACAATTTTCCATACTACTCTGTGCTTTACTTTCTTTAAAATAATAGTTTTCTTTTTTCCTACTGATACTGTAACTGTTTTTTTATTAAGTTTAACTTTGCCTGTAGCTGCATTAACCGGTATTACACTATCAGGCACTAAACTTACTGTTAAAACTAATGCAAGAATAATTGCCAGCCCCTTTTTTACCAACTCATTATTTTTTTTCATGAAACCTCCTGCTTTTCCTTTTGCCTTTTCTAAATTTTAAAATTAAATCTATTTTAACATTATAAAGAATTGCATTCAATTTTGTTCATTTCACATTTTTTACTTTTTTTTTCATTATTTTTACTATTTTCATATAGTACTTTGTCTTTTTATATCAAAATAACTTTATACTTTTATTAATTTCAAAAAATAGGCCGTCACTAAGTGAACAGCCTATTTTTAATCAAGTTCCATTATTCTGATATTTTTTCCAGTATTTTACCTATATCATATTTAGGCACCGTCTCTTCTGCTAATTTTTTTATTTTAGCAACCGCATCAACGCTCTCTTCAAGTTGCTGTGCTATCTGCTCACAACTTTCACCTTTGCTTAATTTTTTGCATACCAATGATATTAAAAATTCTTCCATACCAGCTTGTCTGCCAACACGTCTGCCTTCTTCTATTCCTGCCCTCATTCCTTCTTTCATACCCTCTTCACGTGCTAACTCTTTCTCATCCTCAAGCCATTCACTCAAACGCATATACTCCGTCCTCCATTCTGTACTTGATTTTATTCGTTCCACTTCTGATTTTAATATAACAGAAAACGAGTCATCAGTAAACTGGCTTCTAACTGCCCTAAGAAAAATTTTACAGTCCTCACTAATGTTTCCCATTTTTCCTTTTGTATTCATAAAAATGGTTGTTCTTCCCTCATTTAGATATAATCCTTCAACTTCTTCACATTTACTTGTAAATGTATACTTATATTGTTCTTCTCCAAACAAATCAAAATCACATATAAATATTACATATGTGTTGTTTAAATTCTTATATCTACAACCTTTCTCAAGTAAATCCAAATCTATCAAATCATGATAATATCTGCTTCTTTTTTTCAGATTATCTATATTTAGATTCTGCATTTCCACGCTATACACAGCGTCTTCACCTTTGATATATGCATCTAATCTTATGCCTTTAGCATCACTTCTTATAGATATGGTTTTTTCGTAATCTTTATACTCAACCTTCGAAACCTCAACACCAATTATTTCAGTTAGAATCTTCGTGCATAATCTTTCATTCATCATTGCTTTCTGAAAAATAAAATTATCAGAAAGACCTAATTGTTCCCACTTTTGCAAAAATACTCCTTCCATATTCCGGCCGAACTTTTAATTTTTATTAGAATATTCTATATTCAAAGTGTAACATTATTATTTAAATTGTGCAACATCTATATTATGTGATATTTTGTTGAATTTTCCCTATGCAAATGGCATTTTTTCATCATTTAATTTACGTGATAATATTGCTGTGAAATATTTTAATAATCTGTTTCTTCTCTCAGTAAAAAATTCTTCAACCGGAACTCTATATTTCACACTACCTCCCTCGCTTTTAGAATATCTATCATCCTGCAATAATTCTCTTACTTCTTCAATCATCCAATGATGTGGACTCATATTGTCGTAAAATTCTAACGCCATTTCTAATGGTCTATTATCCTTATTATTATTATCTTTACTATCAAGAATCATAAAATTGCCTATTGTATCAGTATATACGTTTCGTTGCTCACCTATATTTTTAGGTTTAAAATATTTTTCCTCTGCACTATGATTTATATTATCTGCCTCCATATGGTCTAATTGAATATCTGGGGTTCTAAAACTCCTGCCTGTTGCTAGTAATTCTAAATAATTATCTCTTTTTTCTGTGTTAAATAAATTAATAAATAAAACCTTTGCCTTTAAATCACTATCACCTTTCCCATATTTCCATGCATTAATCCATTTCAGAAATTCTTCTTTCATTGAATTCATTATTTCTAAAGAAATTGTATATGAAAATTCTTGTCTATTCACATTATTTAAAGATATTATTTTTTTAGCTTCCTGTCGAGGCATATCTGAGGATGGACAAAGTAATGCAAATCTCCATAATTCAAAAGCTATTTCATGTATTTTAATAAATTTTTCATTATTATTTTTATAATCTTTTATTATTTCATCTACATACTTACCAAATTCATCTATATTTATAGCTCCATCTGTTCCAGTATGATTATCAATATACTGTTTTACAATAACATTTATGAGTGCTGATAAAACACCATATTGCTTTAAAGCATTTAATAAGTGAAAAGTTTTGTATGTTATTGATTTTTCTACACTTATTTCTGCTTCCACACACTTCATATTTTTGTGTTGATAAGCTAATTCAACATTTTCCAATAAAATTGCAATCATCTGATATACACCTATATCATTTTTGATATCTACTGAATTATATTCGTTTTTGTTATTAAGATATTTATTTTCCAGAACCTCTCTATATCTTTCGCTATCATTGTATTTCAATGCATCATCAGCTGTAAAAAATACTGCTGCAAAATAAGATATCATCTTAGCTCTGTCTTTTCCTGTAATTGGAGTAAATACTTTTTCAACCCAAATTTCATCCACTTCTTCTATACACTCATCAACTGTATCATCATCTTCCTTTGTATGGTGACAATACCATTTATAAAACAAGTTTTTAATTAAATCTAAATCCTCTATATCTAAAGCTCTATCATTTAAAACCTCAAATAACGTATATGCATCATTTTCATTCCCTGTAATTATTACACAAAATTTAATATGTTCTAACATACTGTCGATTTCAGAAATTAATTCATTTGTGTATTCAATTGGACTTTTGCCTTTTATGGAAATTATATTACACAATCCATTAAACTCATATTTCATAGCATCTATATACTGTTTTACCAATTCATCCTCTTTTTGTTTAGCTACTCTACATTTAGGATTATGAACATCTGTTAAAAATATCACAAAGCTACTTAATGCTTCCTTCAACTTTTCATTGTATGATTCTCTATTATATTTTAACGACAAATCACATTTCTTCAATAATTTTTTTTGTTCAATATAATACTTATCAGCATATTCCATTTCGTCTGTTAAGTTTTTTTCAGGTAAGAAAACTGCTTTCTGATAATTTTCAAGTAAAATATCAAAAAGATTGTCCCCTTGCTCTTCTTCTGAAACTTTTTCTATTATCTCTGTATGAACTTTTTTCAAGCTTTCTTCTATTTTACTGCCAAAAAGTATATTACATATTTCTTCCAACTTTTGAAGAGCTGTATCTAATTTAGCAATTCTTTTTTTACTAAGCAATTCTTCTACATAAGCTCTCTGTAACAAAAATTCCAAATATGTAAATAAAAACATAGTTGTTATTCTTTGTTGCCCATCTATGACATCATGATTTTTTTCTGCTGAAACTACCATAACTGCTGATCCAACAAAGTATTCCTTTTTCCCTTTTTTCCCATCTTTTCCATTTTCTTCATTTTTCTTAAAATCATTAATTAAATTTTTTATATTATCTTCTCCCCATTTATAAGGTCTTTGATAATAAGGGATATTAACTCTCATAGGAACATTTTCCTTACTTCCCATTTCACTACATAAATTTTTTACATTACGTATTTCGGCTCCTTTTAAATCCATAGTTTTTTCCTCACACTTTCATTTGTTTTTACTACTTACTAACCTTCGTCAATTTCCTCCACTGCCATAATCAGCCTGTCCACATCATCTTTCGTGGTATATCTTCCAAGACTTGCCCTAACCACACCTACATAATCTGTGTCTGCCAAATATTCATGTACCAGTGGTGCGCAATGATACCCTGTTCTAACGGCAATGCTGTAATCTTCATCAAGAATCATTCCTACATCTGACGCTTTATAACCTTTTATATTAAATGCCACAATTCCTACATGTGCATCTTTAGGTGGCAAATACATAACTACATTTCTATTTTTATTTAATTCAGAAATAAGATAATCCGTGAGTCCCTTCTCGTGTTTAAAATAATCTACACTTTCTTCTTTAATAACATCTGCTGCAGCATTTAGTCCTGCAACTGCAACTATATTTGGACTCGATGGTTCAAACATTCCCGGAATTGATGACGGCATATTCAAATTGAGTGAATCACTACCTGTTCCTCCTGCAATAAAAGGATTAATTTTTTCTCCTTTTCTCATATAAAATCCACCTATTCCAAATGGTCCGTACATATTTTTATGACCCGCAAACACAACAAAATCCGCCTGCATATTAATCAAATCTATATCAATTAATCCTAGCGATTGTGAAGCATCTATAATCACTTTACAATTGTATTTTTTTGCAATTTTCACAATCTGTTTTACCGGTAAAATATATCCTGTAACATTACTTATATGTGTTATAAACAACTTTGTCGGATTACTAACAGAAAATAAATATTCCATTTTTTCCAAATCAATTGTCATATTTTCTCTAATAACAGGTAATTGCTTAATTTCAAATTTATTTTCATCCTGGGCTTTTTTGAGCGGTCTCATTACTGCATTATGCTCAAATGGAGAAACAAAACATATGTCATTTTCACTCCAGTCAAGACCACCTATAATCATGTTAAGTGCAATTGTTGCTGAAGGTGCAAATATAACATCAGCTACCTGTTCTCCATTAACAAGACTTAGCATTTTTGTCCTTGTTTCATCTATTAAACCTGTAGCTTTCTTAGCCAAATCATACGAGCCTCGTCCGGCATTTACAGCCAGATTTCTATTTACATAATCCATTGCCTGATATACTTTTTCAGGTTTAGGAAATGTTGTTGCCCCATTATCCAAATAAATTAATTTCATTTGCTTAATAAATCCTCCAATGCCTTTGCAAGTACCGAAACTTTTTGATTAAGTTCCAACGTATCCCCAAATTCTTCTAATGCTTCTTCAATAGCATTTTGTAAAAAGTAACTTGTGCTGTCGTCATCATCAGTCTCATAAAATCTTTCTATCTTATTTCCACCATTTTCAATATAAATTCTGTTTTCGCCTGAGCCTGATTCATTATTTTCCTTTACTGCCTCAACGCTCGCCTTTACTCTCGCCAATTCATCCATAAATTGTTCAAAAGAATCATTCTTCCAGTCATTTATATAAATTCCGGAAATTATCTTGCACACTCTAGATACGATTTCTAATTCGTCATTAGTTTTTAGCTGTCCGATATAAGTCATAAAACCTGTTATATTTTCTGAAAAAATATGTGACTTTGCTTTTTCACTTTGCTCTACATACCATGTTTTTAGACATTCACCAAGACTGTCATTTGCTTTTTCGCCAAAAATTTTCTTTATATCTGTTGCAGTTTTTATTTTTGTAAAATACAGATTTTCACTCATGCATTTCTTTATTTTCAAAACTTCCTGTGTGCATTTTTCATATGCATTATCATCAATATTTCCATAAATTGCTTCCGGTATTTTCTCAAATAAGACTTCTCTTGGATTTAACTCTATCCCTTTAAAAATCTTTCTGAATTTCTTTATTTTTTCAAATGTTTCCTCTTCTATATATCCCTTTTCTTTTTTATTGAAAATTTGTTTTGTAAATGTAAGAGTATACTGGTCTATAGACCTGTACCATCTGTGCATACTTTCAACAATATTGCTTAATCTCTGCATCTTAGACTGTTTCTTTTTCTTTATTTCCTCAGTAATAAAGTTTTCTTCTAAAATATTGAGATACTTTTCCTTTTCCATATTTTCTTTTTCAATGAATAGGAAATATTCTTCCGGCTTTTCATTTATGTTATTTAGTATTTCGCTTGATATATCAACTTCTTTATCTCGAAGATAAATAATTGGTGTATCCTGTAAACCTACAATTTCATTTGCAAGAAAAATAGGTATTACTCCCTTTCTTACACCAAATTTTTCTCCCATTATTTTTGAATACAACTCATCAAAAGATGTTTTTTTACCGGCACATTTACCTATAAAATCTCTTATCTCTTTTAAAATTTTCTCGCATCCTGCCTCATATTCATTATTGTCCATTATCCCTGTATGAACTAATGTTGCCCTGAAAATAGTTGATTCTGAACTTGTCCCTTTTTCAAATCCCGATAAATCTTCTTCTCCAAGAATAGCATCAATTATCTGATTTCTTGCTTTTTTAATCTGCGCTGAAACATTCTGTCTGTTTATCAGCTCGTTATTAATTTTAGGAGCATTTTCGTAATACGAAGAACATATATCGCTTAAAAATCTGTTAAAATTTTTTTCTGATTCAAATTTTAATTTTTCACTATCACGTCCACTGTAAAAGCAAATATCATTTCCATTTTCAGGCATATAAAGACTTTCAAGTTCTCCATTAATTTCAAAAATTAAATCATCTCTATATAATTCGAGTTCCTGTTGTAAAACTTTATTTTCATCTATAAAATTCTTATCTTTAAGCAATGCCTTTACGGCTTTTAATTTTCTGATGCTTTGCTGCTGTCCAAATGCTTTTTTAGGATAAATTACTACTATTCTTTCATCCTTAAGCTTATCTGTATGCGACTTTACTTCATTTGCATCATTTTCTTTTAACATTACAATGCATACAATTAATCCGTCAGCTTTATATGTATCAAACAAATAGTTTGAATTCTTTACACTAAGAAATTGTTCCTGTGTCATATACACATATTTAAAGAAACGTGTCATAGTGTATTCCCTGTTATATTTTTTAGGAAGTACATATTCTAATTCAGAAATATTTGCAAACTCTTCTGCCCAATTTAAGCTTAATGACTGCTTTTCAATCATCTGGTTCATATACTTATCCAAATTAATTCCAATATTATTTTTGAAAGTATATATTCCAAGTTTATTACGGTATTTTACAATTTCCTTGTTTTCTAATTTCTGCAAATATCCTGTAAAATCCTCTTTACTAAGTCCTGTAGCCAGACGAATTTCTTCTTTTTTTACCGGTACCTCTTCATTTTTATTAATCATATGAAGTATGGCTATAGCCTTAATTACTTTTTCCTCACCTAAAGATTCTGCCTTAGTCAAAGCATAATCTGCCTTTAGCCACTCATTGTGAATATTTGTAAGTGAAATACTTTCCTTAAATAAATTTTTAAAATAATCATAAATTACATCTACTGAAAGCAATTCATCTGCTCCGTTTTCAATTAAATTGACAAGGCTTCCCTTTTCGTCATTTGCCAAAAAAGTAAAAATGCTTCGCTCGTTTTGTGCTACTTTTTCACTTATATTAAGTAACGCATACGCTGTTAAAGGCAACATTGGGAATGCACCTTTTACAACTATCTGCTGATAATCGCTAAATTTAAACATACTTTGAAAACATGGTATTTTATAAGATTCTTTAATAATTTCACTATTATTTTCCTCTTTTAGCCATGCCTTATATTCTGTTCCTTTTTTCTTAATTACATGTTGCAAAAGTTCATAATTATTCTGAGCTGATACAATAAATCTTATTTCCTTTAATCTGCCTTCTACACCTTTAAATGCATTAATCATATCCTGAGGCAATGCATTTCCATACTCTTTTATACTTTTATGGGCAACAAATGTAATATGTATCTGTTGTTCTTTTGAATTATTTGCCAATTCACACATATCCTGAAGTATCTTCATATCATAGGCAAATGTTTCCCTTTCATGCCCTTCTATATATTTGCTGAATTCATCAAAAATAATATAAATGCCACCATATCCATGCTCTTTAAGTGCAATGCTTATTTCTCTATACAGTGTCATTGCATTGTCCTGAACCATCGGTCTGAATTCACTTCCTGCCGTCAATTCAGGGTATACTTTCTTAAAAATTTCTAACCCATTACGATTCATTGACTTAAGGCTTTTTTCTAATTCCTTAACGTTAGTTTCATAACCTGTTAAAATATTCTCAAATTCCTTATAGACTTTTTTATATTTATTTTTCCAATTTTCAATCACTTCAACAGCTTTGCTGTAATCACTATCAGGAGCAATGTCCATCAAATCATTTTTCTTTAAAGCCTCCATTAAGCCAAGTACAAACCCATGATTTAAATCCCTGTCCGTTCCTGAAATAATAACTGGCAAAAATGGCTTATATTCTTTATGAATAAGTCTTGCGTTATTGGCTGTCACATCTGATATTTTTTCTATTTTATTTAAAAGTTTTTCTGTTGTTTTATCTTCTGATTCTTTAAGAACAGCCAATAAAACCAACAATAAATGTGATTTGCCTTTTCCATATGGTCCAATAAGGATATTTGCCTTTTCTTTATTATTAATAACGTTCTCAAGAAATCCATTTAATATATTTATTGATGAACGTGTAGGTATATAACTGTTGAGTTTTTTTCTATTGTCTATATCCAGTTGTAAGTTTATTGAATTCTGAAATTTCTTGTCTATTTCAATAAAATCCTTTAATTGGCTCATATTATGCTCCTTCACAGTTTATCTTTAATTTTTCTCGTAATATTTTTCTACTATTTCATTTAATGGAATATTTTTCTTCAAATAAACCATATCAAGTCCTGCCGTTCTATTTACTGTTATGTAATTTAAAGCCGCAAGATTATCTAAATACTCATTTAATGCAATTCTTTTCAAATTCAAAACCCTGCCCGGGGACAATGGTGCATTTAACAATTCATCTATTCCAACAGAATCTTTGGATTTTTCTTCAAAATATTTCATCAATGCATATAAAAATACTTCGTTTATCAATACTTCTCTATCAGGCTGTGTTTTAAAATATCTATCCCTATCCTTCTTTATTAATCCTAATTTTGCAAATGGAGATATTTTCTTTTCTTCCGGATCATAATCTTCTATTCTTTCTTTCACATACATATTTAAAAGAACCGAAATATCATCTCTTAATGAACGCTCTGATATTTTCTTTCCTTCAGCTAATATTTGCATTTTTCCAAGAATAATATACTCAATTTCCTCTTTAGTGAATTCATCCATATTCGTCTCATTAAAAAATAAATACCATGTTGTTGCCATATCCTTATTAAATACAAGATTTATATGGTAAATCCACAATGCAAAACTATCCTCTAAATATTCGTCATTATCTTTTATTATCTTTGCAATATCAGTTAACTTTGCTCCGTTTTTAGGCGATTCCTCGATAAATTTCCCCGCTTTAAGCCAGTATCTGATAGCTTTCGCCATATTGCTTCCAACTCCTAAAGCATCTGCTCCATAGTTCTCAGAAAAAACTTTTCCATTGTCACTTACCGCTTTTAACCCTTTATCAAGCCAACCTTCACGTATTGTAAATGTTTCATGTCCCTTAAGTTTTATTGCCATATTTTTATCCTTTTTTCGTTGCTAATACTTTTCGCATATAACATCCTGCCGTGTAATGATTAACGCATTCTGCACATCTTACGCATTTATCATCCAAAATCTTATAATCAAGATTACCTTCCTTATCTTCTTTAATAACAATTGCATTATGCTTGCATATACTCTCACACGCCCTGCATCCCATACACATTTGATATTTAGTAATCTGACATTTAACTTTGTCTTCCGCTGCCTTAACACTTGCAGCACCATCTATTTTGTAATCGATTATCGTTACTTTTAACGTTGTACTTCCAATTCTTCCCTGAAGTTTAAGCACTAGTCTTCCATCTTTTCTCGTAACATAAACTTCTCCAAGTCGTTTATTTCCAAATTCAAAATTTAGATATCCAAATGGTTTAAACAATTCATACAATTGTTCTGAAATCGGTCTTTGCAGTTCATAATTAAATGCATTTTCTTCCAATGCACATGGTTCAAAAGAAACTGCTGTCTTTTTTGCATAATCTACGCCATTTCCACCCTGACGTGCTTTCCATTTGCCATCATCTACATATACTTCAGGGTCCGGTTTTCCAATCTGTTTTGCAAAATCAATTAGCATCTGCCTAAACCTTTCCGACTGTTGTGGCATATGAATTTTTGACAAAAATTCTGACCACCCACTGTTATTTGGGCAGCACCAGCATCCTACTCTTGCATATCCCAATCTGTACGCATAATTAAAATCTATTTTTGTTGTAAGCATATACAACCAGACATCAAAATCCATCCAGTCTATAATTGGGGATATTGTTATTTGCTTTGTAATTTTAGAGCCTTCTGTTTCTCTTTCGTATTTACTTCTACTGGCAGACTCACTTCGTCTTATTCCATAAAATGTTATTATTTTGTTTTTATTTCTAAATAAAGTCTTTATCTTTCTTTGTATCGCACCGGTTTTAAATATTGTGCAGCACCATCTCATTACTCTGCTTGGTGGTCCCACTAATTTACATAGTTCTTCAAAATCCTTATCCTTGTTTCTCGAAGATAAAACCGGAGTTTGGGGATGTTCTTTTTTAAACCTATCAACATATCTCATTGTTTCCGGAAATTCTAATGTAGTATCTCCAAATATGTGTAATATCTTTGGCTCACTTAACGCCCTCATAACTATATCTGATGTAACTGTGGAATCTTTTCCCCCTGAGAAAGATACAAACATATCTTTTGCCGTGTAATCTTTTGTAGAATTTTTAATGTAATCCACTGCTTCTCTTACAATGAATTCGTATCTGCTTCTGTTCGCCTGAACAAATTTATCTGCATATTGTTCAAAATATTCATAACTTATATTTTTTGATGCTTCTTCATATTTACTTCTAATATCATCAACATCTTTATTTTTTAATTCTTTAACTGAAAATTTAATTCGTTTACCATTAATTAAATATTTATTCCCGGAACAGTTCCATACTGAATCCTTCTCATATGTCCCAGGGATTTTATCTAATAAAATCTCTAAAAGCAGTCTTTCTTCCGGGAATACCGGTCTTATATCTGTTGTTATTCTTGTCCCTTTTCCACTACAACATTCGCACTCACTTTGAAATAGCGGAACCTTGCAATTATCACACCAGTAAATGTCTGATTTTTCTAATTCAGTTCTTTCTCCACACACCGGACATGTGCTGCTTTTTGTCTTTATATTGTCATTTCTACATACGTATTTAAGCACTTTATCACCTATCTCATATCCCTTGGGTTAGTTAAATGCAGATTTGCTCTTATTTTCTTATCTGCAAATGTTATCTCATATCTTTCGGGTCCAAATGCAGATAGGAACATAGTTCTAAAAATTCACCTGCGCTAAAATCCGCATTATTATCTATGAATTCTGACATATGTATCCCTGTATCTTTTTCTATCTGGGCAACTGAAATTTTATTACGTTTTATATACTCAACTATATTTTCAGATACCCTGCTATTACTTTTCTTTTGATTATTCATTCGATACCACCATTCTCGTTTCCCAAGAAAATTTTACTAATATCTACATTATATTCTTTGTTCGAGAGAATTGCAATGAAGTTTTTTCTTTGTAAAAGAGAATTTGTTGACGTAAATTTTTTCTTACTATATTATTGAAAAGAGAGGTAAATAAGATGAAGAATGCAAAGATTTCTGAAGTATTAAAAAATTATAGAAAGTTAAACAAATTGAGTGTGCGTGATGTATCAGGTATACTCAAAGAAAAATCTTTAAACGTTGCCGAAAAGACCATATATGGCTGGGAAAGCGGTCAAACTCAACCTAATGCTGATACCTTGCTTATGTTATGCGAAATTTATAATATTGAAAATATTTTAGGCACTTTTGGATACACGGATGAAGAACCTATTAATCTTACAAGTCACGAAGTAAAATTAATAAAACAATACAGAAACCATCCTGAAATTCAGGATGCTGTTAATAAATTATTAGACGTGTAATTTTATTATAATAAAAAAGTCGGAGCATTTATACCTGCCTCCAATTGTTAAATTAACTAATGGAATCGGTACAAACGCTCCGGTTTTTTAACCGAATTATTATGAATCACATATATAAAGAGCAGACGCTTTTCATCTGCTCCACTTATTTTATGTTGTATTTATTTAATTTAGATTAAATACAATAGTCATTTGTTTGATTTTCTTCTAACTGCCACTGAACTAAATCTGCCAATGTAATATTATCAACTACATCTTTTACTGCATCATTTATCTTCTGCCATACTCTAACAGTTGCGCATCCTGTCATTCTTTCACATGGTTCTGCATCATCTTCCACACATGCAACAGGAGCTAATGAGCCTTCTGTTAATCTTAAAATCATTCCTACTGTATATTCTTCCGGTTTTTTCTTTAATAAATATCCACCCTGAGGTCCTCTTGTACTTCTTACATAGCCGGCTTTATTTAAAACTGAAATAATCTGTTCCAAATATTTATCAGATATTTCCTGTCTCTTTGCAATATCTTTTATACTTACCGGTGTATTTCCCTCCGAATGTTCTGCAATATCAAGCATTAATCTCAATGCATATCTTCCCTTTGTAGAAATTTTCATTATATTTACATCTCCTATTAGTTTTCATTATTTAACAGATGCCTAAATTTATAATATAAATTTATTTTGCGTAATCGTTAATTAAAATTGCAACAATTATAACGTCAAATACTTCTCAGGCATCTTTTATCTTTAATAATATAAATGTATTATAGAGCATAATTCATACTTTTTCAATAGGAATTAAGAAGCATTTAGTGTTTTATCTTTTAAGCATCTTTCTAACAGACTCCAAATCTACTCTTTTTATACCCATAAAGAAACTACCGCTTCACAAATCTACATTTGTAAAGCGGTAGTACCGTAAAAAAGAAAACTATTAGTAATAATTGACATAACAATTATTAATGATAACCTATATAATTAATTGGTATGATAAACAAACTATTGAGAGTTCTAGTTGATATGTTTATCAATACTAATTATATAACATTGTGTTAATAAGATGTCTTACGGATTGTTTTGTGTAATACACTTTCACAATACCTGCATCCATAAAATTATTTGGATAAATTAATTTATCCTTTTACTGCACCTACTACCAAACTTTCCTGTACCTGCTTACTCAAGAAGAAGTAGATAATAATTGTTGGCAATGTTGCAATTACCATACCTGCTCCAATTAATCCCCATTCTGTCGAATACTGTCCGGCAAGTGACATAATACCTACAGGAAGTGTTCTGAACTCATCACTGTCAACAAATGTATTTGCTAACATCAATTCATTCCATGTTCCTAAGAATGTAAATATTGAAGCTGTTGCAATGGCTGATTTAACCATAGGAAATATGATTTGTATAAAACATTTAAAAATTCCACATCCATCAATATAAGCCGCTTCTTCCATTTCTCTTGGAATTCCTCTATAGAAACCTACCAGAATCATTATACTCATAGGAAGCGCTCCGGCAATGTAAGGAATTAACAATCCTAAATATCCACCTTTAAGTCCCAGTCTATCTAAAATCTGAAACAATGGTAACAATGCTGCCTGCGCTGGTATCATAATTCCAATCATAAATAACCCATATACAAGGTTTCTTAATTTCCATATCATTCTTGAAATGGCATATGCTGCCATTGATGAAATTATTCCTGCTGCTACTACCGTAACCACCGAATAAAATACTGAATTAAGGAAATATCTGATTAAATTTGATGAACTCAATGCTGTCACATAATTATCCCATCTCCATACATGCGGGAGTCCAATTACATTTTCACCAAATATTTCCGTGTTGCTTTTTAACGAAAATGTTATAAGCCAATATAGTGGAAACAACTGAGTTAAAGCAATCAATAATAAGATAGCAAATTTTATTGCTCCCATAATTTTTTTCTTTTTCATTGTGCCCTCCTATACTGCTGAAACATTCTGCTCTGCTTTTTTAAATATTCTGTTAACTATAAATGTAAATATGAGACACTCTATTACTATAAAGAACGCCTGTGCACTTCCATATCCATACAAACCTTTTCTAAATAAATTATTGTACATTAGCGTAGCGGGAACTTCACTTATGTGGTTTGGACCTCCACCTGTCATAACATAAACAAGGTCAAAGGCTCTTAATGATCCGGTTATTGCAAATATTACGCATGTTTTTATTACCGGAACAAGTAAAGGTAATGTAATTTTCATATGAACCTGCAACGTTGACGCTCCATCTATCTGAGCTGCTTCATAATAGTCTGTTGAAATAGACTTTATACCTGCATAGAAAATAATCATATGATATCCTATGTACTGCCATATAGACGGAATTAAAACTGTCATAAAAGCATTCTGTGTTAGCCAGGAGTGGTCATATTTAGGATTGAAGCATCTGATTACGGTGTTAATTACACCGTAATCATTATTAAACATTTTAAGCCACAACTGTCCTATGACCATACTTGATATTACAACCGGGATAAAATATACAGTTCTGAAAAATCCATCACCTTTTACTCCTCTTGATAATACCAAAGCTAAAATTAATGATATAGGTAACTGAATAAATACTGATGCCACTACAAGAATCAAAGAGTTCTTTACTGCAAGTGGGAAATATCTGTCTTCAGTAAACAATTGTATGTAGTTTTTTATACCAATAAAGGTTTTTGTTCCAATTCCATTGTATTCAAAAAAACTGTAAATTCCTGACGTAACTAATGGAATCAAGGTAAATCCTAAAAACAATAGTAGCGCCGGTAATATAAATATTAATATGTATTTCTTATTTCCAAGCATTTTTTCCATAACACTACCTGCCTCACTTATTATTTACCGTTAATAGCTGCCTTATGTTCATCTATAAATGCATCAATGTCTGCGCCATCTGCAAATAATGTCTGAACCTGTTCATTATGTACTGCTGCCGGTTCTGATTCTAATGATGTATCCCAAGCAAGTACACCCTGTTTTCCTTCTGCTAATAAATCTTTAATCTGGATAAATAATGGGTTTAAGTTGCTTTCATCTGCAGGAGTTGTCCATCCACTGAATCCTGATCCTGTTTCATATGAAGCTACGCCCATTTTTTCATTAATGTAAATACAGAACTTAGCTGCTTCTTCTTTGTATTTAGTGTTATTGTTAACCCAGAATGATTCAACGAATCCACCACAGTAATCTGTTGCTTCACCTTTTCCATCTGCGATTGTTGGAATCTTTAATGCTACTACTTCTTCAGGTTTAATTGTTGCTGCATCGTCTGTGTATACATTGTTTGCAAACCAGCTTCCCATAAGTCTCATAGCTGCTTTTCCATTTTCAAATGCTGCATTTGCGTCATCATTTCCCTGTTCTAAAGGATTGTCACCAAATGCTCCCATTTCATATAAATCACTTACTTTCTGTGCTGCTTTCTTGAATCCTTCATCTCCGAATTCTTTCTTTCCTGATAACATTTCGTTAACGCCTGTTGCACCTACTTCTCTTAAAGCTAATGCCTGATATACGAATGCTGCATTCCATCCGTCTTTAGCACCTGCTGCCATTGGTGTAACACCATCTAATTTCTTTAATTTCTTAACTGCATCTACTAATTCATCGTATGTAGTTGGTAATGTAGCTCCTGCCTTGTCAAACATTGTCTTGTTACAGAATAATGTCATATACCATGAAAACATTGGTACTGAATATAATTTTCCATCAAATTCAAATGCTGATGTTGAACCTTCTAAAATCTTTGACTTAACATCGTCAGTTACATAGTCATCTAATGCCATAACTTTTCCTGCATCAACTAACTTCTTTGCTGTACCTGCACCCCACCAATAGAATACGTCGATTCCTTTTGCGTCTCCGGCAAATTCAGCGTTAATCTTTGTCTTGTAAGCTTCTGTATCCAAAGTTTCTGTCTTAATCTTAACACCTGAATTTTCTTTTTCGTAAGCTTTAACTGCCTCTTCATATTTGCTCTTAAGTTCATTAGTATCATTTGACCACTGATGCCATACATTTAATGTAATTGTACCGTCGTCATTTTTAGCATCGCTGCTACCACCTTTGCTACCACATCCTGCCATTGAGAATGCCATTGTTGAAGCTAATGTAAGCGCCAACACTTTCTTAAATAAATTTTTTCTCATTATAAATCCTCCTCAATTTATTTGATATTCAAAGTATACTTAATCAGATTCTCTATCTCAATTTAATATTTTGACTAAAAAAGGTTAAAAATTTTACTATAAATTTTTAACCTTTTTATTAACATCTGTATTCTTTTACTGTCTTTCCTGTCTGCTTTTTAAAACAAATGCAGAAATAATGAGAATCTTTAAATCCAACTTTTTCCGCAACTTCATACACTTTTAAATCAGTCTGTTTAAGAATTTTTTTGCTTGCTTCTATTCTCTTTTCGGATACATATTCTATAAAACTGACTCCGTACGTCTTCTTAAACTCCCTGCTTAGATAACTTTCATTTGTATATAAATCTGTCGCCGCTTTCTTTAATGAAAGTTCTGAATTGTATAAATTTCTATTAACATACTCTAAAGCATCTTCTACAACATTTTTATTACGTTTAGATTTTTTTTGATTATGATATTCATAAACAATTTTAATATATCCTTTGGCACATTCTAAGGCATCTGTAACACTTCTAATCGCTCTTACATCCTTAAAAACGTCCTCTTCATTTATTAATTGATACAAATTTATTCCATACTTATTAAGAGTCGAACCTGCACGTAAAATAATTGTCATTGTCATAAGTTTTAAATATTCTTCATCAGCTATCTTGCCTTTTTTAATTACTTCAATATAATCTTTAATGTATTTCAGCATTTCTTCTTCCCTGCAATTATTTATAGCTTCCGCAAATTTATCCCAGTCAAGTTCTATTTTAGAATTATTTTGCTTCATAACCTCCTGGTATTCAGAATATGTAACCACTCTGTTTCTTCCAAGCAAAACTGAAACTCCAAGCGCCTTATCTGCCTGACCATATGCCGATGCAATGCCACAAAATCCTATATTTTCACCACTTATTCCGATGGTTGCAGTTATTCCAATCTTATTTAATTTTTTATGCAATGCTTCTGCATAATTAATGCATTCATCCAAATCTTTATTTACAAAATAAATTATTATATTATGCATAAAATGAACAAACGAAATCATATTGTCGTTATTTTGATTTTGAACTAACTCATAAACTTTTTTATAATTTTCCTCTTCCTGATTATCTTTAATTTTTACATCTATGCATACACAACCATCAAGAAGTTCTTTGCAGTTATATGTATCCATTTTTTTCACTGCTTCTTCTTCATCTATTCTATTTTCAACAAGTCTTAAAAGAAAACTTTCTTTTAGTATGTCATAATTATTCTCCATACTTTCTTTTAATTTAGCCACCTCTGTAGCCTCTTTGTTTCTCTGGTTAATCTCCTCTTTTAATTTAGCCATCACTTCACTTATTTCTTTTATGTTAATTGGCTTTAAAAGAAATTCGTCAACACCTAAATTGATAGCTTTTCTTGCATATTCAAATTCCCTGAATCCTGTTATAATTACAACCCTGCATTTAGGATGTGCTTTCAATAGCGCTTCAGTAAATTGTAGTCCATCCATTCCCGGCATATTAATATCAGTCACCACAATATCCACCTCATGATAATTTATATATTCCAATGCCTCTTTTCCGGACGCTGCTTCCCCTACAATCTTAAAACCATTTTCTTCCCATTTATATCCTTTGCGAATTAAAACCCTCTCTAATTTTTCATCATCCACCAACAATACATTTAACATAATTATTTCTCCGATTTTTTGCTTAATTTAATGTGTTTCACTATTTTCTTTCCACTATACATTTACACTATTTTGTCTGATTGTACATTTACACTATTGCAAATCTTACTCTGATTTTATCTTACCTACAGTAACAATTATTTCTGTTCCAACACCTATTTCACTCTGAATTATCATTGGATTATCTATTTCATACATTAACTTTATTCTCTGTATTAAACTATAAAGTCCAAATCCCGATTTTCCAGTAACAGATTTACCTTCCATTATTTCCTGTATTCTTTCTTCACTCATTCCAACTCCATCGTCAGATACAATAAATATTATTTCATCATCCTGTTCAAATACTTTTATATTTACAGTTCCCTCTTCTCCATTTAGTCCGTGATGTACCGCATTTTCCACTAAAGGTTGAAGTAAAAGTTTAAGAACTTTCTCTTTTTTAACCGATTCTTCTATTTCATAATTAACTTTTATCTGATTGTCGTATCTCATGTTTAATATTGTAATGTAACTTTCAATACTACTTATTTCATCCTCAACTGTTATATAATCAAGTCCACTGTTTAGACTGTTTCGATAAAAATTTCCTAACGCCTGCGTCATCTGGAAACATTTTTCATTTTCCTCCATTAATGCTAATGCCGAAACCGCATCTAAAGTGTTATATAAAAAGTGTGGATTTATCTGCGCCTGTATTATGTCTAACTTGCCTTTTGCAATAATTCTTTCTTCATCCTTTACCTTTTTCATTAAAGATTTAACAGACAAAATCATATGGTTAAATACTTTTTTAAGGCTTGTGATTTCATTATCATTTTCTACAACAGGCATTGTCACAAATTCACCGTTTTCAACTATTTTCATATGTTTTTCTACTTTTGCAAGTGGTTTAAATATGAGATATGTAAGTAACATTGAGCATATAAATACAAATACAACATTTAAACACATAATTACCACTATCACTGTCGAATAGTATGGAGCTAAAGATGTAATGTTATCCATTGAAAATACTCCGATAAGTTTCCAATCCTGTATTCCTATATCCTGACTTGCAACAACACTTTTTCCGTCTTTATTATTTACTTCCATGTACTCCTTAGACATATTTTTTGCAATTTTTGTATACTTTTTAAAATCACGCTTTTTGTCTTGAGGCTCAATAATATAATTTCCTTTCGAATCAACTATGTAGAACTGATTCTTGTAATCATTACTAACCTGATTAAAATAGTCCTGCAATACTAAATCATCAAAAGTTATTAGAAGTGTAGCCAAAGGTTTATAATCTCTCTTATCTACAATCTGTCTTACATAGCACAGATAATCATTAGGTGCATAATATTCTATTGTTCCATCGCTTCCGTTATAGAAAAATCCGTTTCCATTTGCTTGCTGCATTTCCTTATACCAATTTGTATCCTGGATTTGCTTATTTATTTTTTTTGGTGGTCTCTTATAAGAATTATAACAATTATTATATTTATCAAATATATATACTCCGGAAATGTATTCTCCGGATAATATCATATTAAACAAACTCTTTGTTATGTTTTTTTGATAATTCAAATTAATATTCTCTGAATTTATTTGTCTTAAAGAATCCTGTACGATATCGTCAAAATATATCTGTGTTGAAAATTGAGTTACATTATCAAAAATAAGCGCTAAATTTCCCTGAAGTGCATTTACTGTCTGCACTCCTGCCTTACCAACTTCAATTTTCGTATATCTTCCGTTTACAGCTGAAATTAATGTAAACGTCATTATAAATGACAATAAAAGAACCGCAATATAAGTCAGAATAATCTGCGTTCTTATCTTTGCTTTTTTCCATTTTTTTAATAATTTATACACTTTTCTCTCCACCATACATTATATTACAATTTTCTTTAAAAATTGTTTATGAACTTCATCTGTCGTTTTTTAGTACTTATAATTTTTTATAATATTTATGCTGTTTCACTCATATACATAAACATACTTTATAAACCTATAACTGCAAATTAACTTATATAAAGTTCATGAACATTTCCATGTCCAATATAACAAATACCCTCCTTTTATAGTAAATGATTAGGGCCAAAATGTAAATATTTACTATTTTTTATTGTAAAACAAAAATGCCTGCAACCTCTTTTTCTATAAAGGATTGCAGACAATATAATTTCCATCTCGCTGATGCGGCATTCGCCGCATCAAAAAAAAAGAACAGGTTCTTTCTGAAAACTAGCTTTCTAAAGAACCTGTTCTTTTTTTGTGTATGTGGACTCATTGCTTCGCACATATGTATGCCGGCGACCGGAATCGAACCGGTACGATATTGCTACCACAGGATTTTAAGT
>ERZ773264.574-NODE-574-length-52267-cov-6.458764_pt1 | contig 52267 bp, 47 predicted proteins | sample MGYA00511910_ERZ773264 | MGnify/ENA primary metagenome ERZ773264 (study PRJEB29015, sample SAMEA2737739) | human gut metagenome | biome: human gut; feature: human-associated habitat; material: faeces | place: China | collected 2012 ...
GCCCATTTTTGCTTTTCGCACCGGTTTTTAGAGGTGACCATAAAAAACCCGGACAGGCAGCCGCCCGTCCGGTTCAGAAGTGTTCAGATTCAGTTTGTCACGTTATTACGTTGTCATGTTGTCATGTGTTTTTTCCTTGACTTTTCAAATCCAGCGATATATTCTTCCACGATCTTTGCGGAAGCCTCCGCGCCTATCGAGGAATCAACCATCAGGTCATAGTGACGGCGGTCGCCCCAGTCGCTGCCGGAAATGCTCTTGTAGTACGCGGCGCGGGCGTCGTCGGAGCGGCGGATATTTTTCTCCGCCTCGGCGCGGGTGTCGCCGTAGACCTCCATCACCTTTGCTATGCGGTATTCCTCCGGAGCGTAGATGAACACGCGCACAACGTCCGGGTGGCCGCGCAGGATATAATCAGCCGCTCTCCCGACTATAACGCAGCTTCCGTTTTCCGCGATCCTGCGTATCATGCTGTTCTGAGCAGTCACGGCGTGCTGAACCGCTTTCGTGCTCAGGTACATATCGTGCAGCATATCCGGGGAATTCCTGTTGATGTCCGAAATGAACTCCTTGTCAAGTCCGCTCTCCTGTGCGGCGAGGGCGGTCATCTCCTTATAATAGAAGGGTATGCCGAGCTTTTCAGCGACCAGCTTTCCGACCTGCTTCCCAGACGAACCGTGCTCACGGGCGATCGTGATGATAACTCCCGGCTTTGAAGGCTTTATGATCTCCTCGGGCTTCTGCGCGTCGTCCGGATTCTTTCCGGAAGCGTACGGCCTGCGCATGAACTTTTTGTACCATATGAATCCAAGCAGCGTGGACAGCGAGTCAGTGACCGGGAAAGTCAGCCAGAACCAGTCCAGACCGCCTATTCTGGAGAAAATAAACGCCAGCGGAACAAACAGAACCACCGTCCGGAAAACCGTCAGCAGCGAACTTTTAAGGCTCCAGCCGACCGCCTGAAAAAACACAGGGAACGTCAGCGACGAAACCAGCGGAATAAAGCTGATGCCGATTATCCGGAATGCGGTAACGCCTATCTCGATGACCTTTTCATCAGACGAGAACACCCGCAGCATAGGGCCGGGGATTATCTCAAAGCACAGCGTGCCGAGGAACATCAGTGCCATTCCGAAGACTATCGCGGTGACGAGGGTTTTCTTGCAGCGGCCGATGTTTCGGGCGGCGTAATTGTAGCTCACCACAGGAACTATACAGGTCTGCATTGATCCGAGCGGAATAAAGAAAAACGACTGCCATTTGTAATACAGACCAAGAACGGTCACGGCCTGGTCGGAGAATGTCGCAAGTATCAGATTCAGCCCGAATATGTAAACGGTGTACGCCGCCTGCATGAGGATATTCGGAGTTCCCAGGCGGTAAATCGCGGCTATGCAGCGCGGGAACTTCCGAAGCTCCGGCGGTTTGCGGAAGCCATTTTTCATCACGACAAGCGCCGCGACTATCTGACCTGCGACAGTCGCGCAGGCGGCTCCGGCGATGCCCATTTCCGGCAGCCCGAACATTCCGAAGATAAGAAGCGGATCAAGAATTATATTAGTAACTGCTCCGGCTATCTGAGCCGCCATCGGGCGCCGCATGTTTCCCTCCGCCTGGTGTACTTTAGTCCAGATGCTCTCAAGGAACAGCCCGAAGCTGAACACACAGACTATCCGACCGTAGGTCACGACGTCTGCGATGACCTCCGGTGTGTCGGTCTGAAGCCGCGCGTACACCGGCATTATCGCCCAGCAGACCGCCGCGAATATCACCCACGCAGCGACCGCAAGCGGAGTTCCGACTCCGGCGTGCTCCTCAGCCTCCCCGCGGTTTCCCGCGCCTAGCTTCGCCGCCATCACCGTGTTAATACCGACCCCAGTGCCGACCGCAAGCGCGATCATCAGCAGCTGTATCGGGTAGATTATCGACAGCGCCGTAAGTCCCGAATCCGAGTAGTTCCCCACGAACAGGCTGTCAACAATGTTGTACAGCGCCTGAATAAGCTGCGCCAGCATTACCGGCGGAGCTATCTTTAAAAGCACCTTGCTTATTTTCTCTTTTCCGAAAAGTTCGTTTGTATCCATATCGTCTCCTGCGGCGCTGTGTATATCTTTCTGCGCCGTCACAGAGTAATTATATACCGCGAACCGGGATTTGTCAATACAACGCCGCCCTCCTGCGGGTGCAGAAGGGCGGTATTGTGTATAGGAAAAATGGTGGTGTGTGTATTTATTCCTTAACCGAACCAGTAACAAGATTGCTGTATATTGATTTCTGGAGGCACAGGAAAATAACCAGAGACGGTATGATACAGATGATGATGCCGGCAAAGATGATCTCCCACTTCGCTCCGTACGGACCAATGAAGCGGTACAGCGCCGTCGATACTACCGCGAGATCCTGGCTTGGCATGTAGAGGTTCGCGGTGTAGAAGTCGTTGTAGATGGATACGAACTTGATGACCAGCACGGTAGCTATCGCGGGTCTCAGCATAGGAAGGATAATGCTGAAGTATACCCGCGGATAGCTTGCACCGTCGAGTATCGCGCTTTCATCAAGCGACTTCGAGATGTTATTCAGGAACTGGATAAAGATGTAAATGGAGATGATATCCGTTCCTATATAAAGTACGCAGGGAGCCGCAAGCGTGTTATAAAGACCCAGCTTGCTGACGATCTGAAAGACCGTTACCTGCATGGAGATATTCGGAAGAAGCGCCGCGATCAGGAACACCATCTTGACCGCCCGGGTAAACAGCATATTGAACCTCTGAAGCACGAACGCCGTCATTGTTCCGGTGATGATCGTACCGAAACAGGAAACCGCTAGGATTATCAGAGTATTTAAAAGTCCCTGCATTACCTTGCCGTTCACAAAGGCTATCTTGAAGTTCTCAAACTGCGGCACCTCCGGGAGAGTGAAAACTCCGGTGGAGATATATTCATCATGCGTCTTGAACGCACCGATGAGTACGACAATAAGGGGAATGATGACCATGAGACAGCACATGGTAAGGAAAACGTACTTCAGTATCTGGTAAAATATCCGCGACCGACGGTACATCTTGTCCTCAATGCTGTTCTTGCCTGTTTTCTTTGCAACGCTGCTCATGTGCTATTTCTCCTCCTTGAAGAATGCCTTCTGTATCGCCGTGACTATCAGGATTATAGCCAGAAGCACCACAGCCATCGCCGAAGCCAGTCCGACTTTCTGATACTTGAACGCCGTTTCTATCGTCTTGATAACGAACGTACTGGTTCCATTCTTGCCCTCGGTGATGATGTACGGTATCTCGAAAACGGATACAGCGCCCTTTATCGCGAGTATGAGCTGGAGTCCTACGATAGGACGAATGCTCGGGAACACGATGTACCAGAAACGCTGCCATGCGTTGGCACCGTCGAGGTCAGCAGCCTCATAGATATCCGGGGATATAGACTGTATCGCGCTTATATACATAATTATGTCAAAGCCGATGTAGCGCCAGATAGACGCGAACACCAGGCATATATTGACAAGATTCGGGTCGCTGAGCCACCTTACCGGCTCGCCGCCGAGCAGCATGAGAATGCTGTTGAGCGTACCTTCAGTGTTGGTGATGCCGTCGCCCTTCTGAAAAAAGCGGCGGAATATCAGGGAAACTGCAACGCCGTTCATCATGTAAGGGAAGAAGAGTATTCCCTTGAACGCATTGCCGAATTTGATCTTGGAACAGAGCACCGAAGCGATGAGCAGAGCGAATGCCTGCTGAACAAACGAACCTATCAGATAGTAGATGGAGTTCGCGAAAGTCTGAAGATACGCGCCGTCGGTGAATATCCTGACGTAATTGTCGAAGCCTACCCATTCCCAGCTAACGCCGAGCTGGTCGCGCTTCTGGAAGCTGTATATTCCCATGTTGATTGCCGGGATAACCGTGAACAGTATCAGCAGAACAACGGGGATCAACAGAAACAGCAGTGTTGTAGTATATTTCTGCCCGGTGTAGCCTTTCAGCCACTGCATAAGACTGCGCTTCTTTGCGGGCGCAGCAGAATTTGCCGTCATAGAAGTTCCTTTCACCATTCCGCAGTGCGGAGCCGGGTAATCACAAAGGCTTCAGCCATCCGCAAGGGACGCTTGTAAGCGCCCCGTTCGGAAAGCCGAGGAGAAATCTATTTAAATCAGAGGGGTTATCTTGTTTGAAAATCAGCCGTTAGCCTCAAGGTAAGCTGCCAGCTCTGCGTTAGCGTCGCGGGTAGCGTTCCACTTAGCGTTGGTGTCAGCAACGATCTGCTTGAATGCGTCCTCGCCCTGACCTGCGAATGCAGCCTCAGCCATCTTGATCTTGAAGTTGTCAGCGTCGCCCTGCCATGTGCCGACCTCAGAGTCGTTGTTGATAGCGTCCCAAACGCCGGTCAGACCCTCGGGAGCAGCAGCGGTGATGAACAGCTCGCAGTTAGCGAAGTCGGTGAGGTATTCAGGCATCTCAGAGCCCTTCAGTGCGCAGATGGAGCCTTCCTTCTTAGCGAAGCCGCTGTCCTCAACGAACCATGTAATGTACTTCTTGCCGAGTTCCTTGATCTCATCGGAGCGATTCTTGTTAACGCCCATGCAGTAGTCAGGAGCGGACTCAGCGTACTGCTTGCCGCTGGTGCTGAACGGAGCGGGCATATAGCCGATATCATCAGCATTGTCGCCAGCTTCCTGGAACTGAGATACTGCCCAGCTTCCCATTACCATTGTAGCAATCTTGCCGTTGTTGATGGCGGGCTTGCAGCCTTCCCAGTCGGTGGTCATCGGATCTTCCTCGTGGAGGGTGGGATCAGAGAAGATGTCGAACATCATCTTGTAAACCTCGTAGTAAGCGTCGCCCTCGACAAACAGGTCGCGCTTGGAGGTGAGAATGTCGTTCTCATATGTGCTGCTGCCGGAAGCGGAGTTTACAAGGGAAGCCCACTGTACGAGAGTCCAGCTTGCGTCAGCGTAGTTGGTGTAGTAGGGGATAGCGTCGGTATTGTCGCGAATGAGCTTCAGATCCTCAATGAACTCCTCGGGAGTGGTGGGGAGCTTGGTAACGCCAGCATCTGCCCAAACCTTCTTATTGTAGCAGATACCGCCTGCAACAGTACCCAGGTGAGCGATACCGTAAACATTGCCGTCATAAGCCTTCTTGTCAGCCCAGTAGTACTTCTGATCAAGTTCCTCGAGGGTTCCGAGCGGTTCGAAGAAGTTGCCGAGGTCCATAACCTTAACTGTATCCGGGATCATGAGAACATCGCCGTAATCAGTGGTGTTCATCATTGTGGAAACATCGGAAGCATAATCAGTAAAGCCCTGATACTCAACCTTGCAGTTGTTAGCTTCCTCGAAAGCCTTTGTCATCTCTGCGAGGGAGCCGTCCTCGATACGGTCGGTACGGTGTGTGAGCACCTTCAAAGTCAGACCGTCAGTAGTTGGTGTGCTGCTGTCTGCTGCGGAAGAGCTGTCTGCTGCACTGGAAGTTCCTGCACTGGAATTGTCTGCGGTGCTGGAATTGTTGCCGGAGCAAGCGGTCAGGCTGAGAATAGTGCTTGCTGCAATGATACCTGCCATTGCCTTTGTGAGTTTCATGTTGTTACCTCCACTGTCGTATGTGTTTAAGTAATTTAGGTGATAAGCGTTGCTAACCTAATTTGATTAACCTGCGGTGCCTTATCACTTAATCGCAAGCTTATTTTATCACATGTTTTACTTAAAGTCAACACTGTTGACACAACTTCGTGAATAGAACATAGGCAGTGGCGAAAACTATTGTACATTTTGCATAGTTTCAAATAAAAATCAGAAATTTGCGTTATTTGCTCATTTAAGTAACTCTATAAGTTTAGGAAAATAAATCTGACAATTAAGTGAAAACCGCATGAGAACAAAATGCCGCATGTAAAACCACATGCGGCTCAGCTTATCGAAAAACAGGAAATAAAACTGCCCCGTGTTGACCGGGGCAGATTTTTGTTATGAATTTAAGGCAATACACGTGCAAAATCCAATAAATGTTCTTTGTGCGGTGTTGCCTTAATATTCCGCAGGCACTTCGTCAGTCACGCCATGGTCAGGGTGTTCTCCGTCGCCGGGAGTTTTCTCACCCTTGAACAGCAGCTTCAGCAGAATGGGAACGGATATCGAAGATACCACGATAAGCAGTATGACCGCCAGGAAGTACCGCTGTTCCACCATGCCGACCGCAAGTCCCTTGTTCGCGACTATCAGCGCGACCTCTCCTCGGGTCATCATTCCAACGCCGATCTTCAGGGAATCCTTCCAGCTGTTGCCGAACGCCTTCGAGACAAGCCCGCAGCCGATGACCTTTCCGACAAGAGCAACCACAACGAAAGCCAGCGAGAACCACAGCAGATCAATAGTGAATCCGTCGAACGTGATGTTAAGACCGATACTTGCAAAGAACACCGGCCCGAACAGCATGTAGGAGCTGATATCCATTTTGCCCGCGATATACTCAGCGTCGCGGAGGTTGCAGAGAATTATTCCCGCAACATATGCGCCGGTGATGTCTGCAATGCCGAAGAACGTCTCAGCGCAGTAAGCCATCAGGAAGCACAGCACCAGTCCGAATATCGGGATACGGCGCTGATGGTAGAACTTCTTGTCCAGGAACTTGAACAGGAAATACATCAGGAAGCCCACGCCAAAGCTGAACGCAATAAAAAGTCCGGTCTTGATGAACACATCGGCGATAGGCTGACCAGTGATGGCAAATCCGCTGTCGTCCTTGCCGCCCTCGATACCGATAACAACTGTAAGCACGATAATTCCTATAACGTCGTCGATTATCGCCGCGCTGACTATCGTGGTTCCGATGCGGCTTTTCAGATGTCCAAGCTCGCGGAGCGCCTGAACTGTTATAGACACCGACGTAGCAGTCATGATCGTACCTATGAACAGCGCCTGATTAAAGACGTTTCCGCCCATTGCAGCGTCCGGATTGATGCTGCAATAGATATTGTACATCAGGAATCCTCCGCCAAGGGGGACAAGAACGCCAGCCAGCGCTACGCACAGCGCAACTGGTCCGGTTTTAAGAAGGTCGCGGAGGTTCGTTTCAAGCCCGGCGGAGAACATCAGGATAACTACTCCTATCTCAGCAAGGGTCTTGATGAAGCTGTCTGCGGCGACAAGGCCAAGCACTGCCTGACCGATGATAAGTCCGGCAAGTATCTGACCGACCACCTGGGGAGCCTTGCACTTCTTCGCAAGAAGTCCCATCAGCTTTGCGGATATCAGGATTATCGCCAGATTCTTAAAGCAATCTACCATAATATGATAAGCTTCCTTTCTTTGATATCTGATTTTACACCTTAATAATTATATCGTATACCCCGGTTTAATTCAAGGATAATTGTAAACAATAATTCCGGTGAGACGTGCTGAATTTTTGGCGTTTTGGGTCAATTCGGCGCGCAGTGCAGGAAGAGAGGTCGCAAGTATGAGAGAAGTCAGAAAGCTGTACAGCCCCGTTCACGGCGCGGTGTCGTCGCTGTGCGAGCTTAACACCGGCGGTGAGCGCCACCGCGGCGAGGGCTTCGCAGTCAGCGCGAGGAGTTTCCCGGCACAGCTGTATTATCGGCTGATTCCTGCTGCCGAAGTGCTATCCCCCGCTGACGGAGCCGTCACTGCCGCAGAGAACGACGCTTTCCGCCTGAGAACCGGAGACGGCCTGGAACTTGAAGTGCTGCTCCCCTGCGGCGCGGAGTATTTCGTTCAGACCGGGGACATGGCACGCGCAGGAGAGCCGGTCTGCCGCATTTCCAGCGAGGAACTCCGCCGGGAAAAAGCGGTGGTAAAGGTGCAGTTCACCGACAGCTCCCGCGTGACGGAGCTGCATGTCCTCGCCGGGCAAAAACGCGCCGGAGCCCCCGCCGCTGAATACTCCCCAAGAAACACATAGCAAAAAGGAGACCCCGGTGGATCTCCTTTGTTGTTTGTTTCTTGGTTACTTCTTGATCACAAGCTCCACGCTTTCGACCGTATCCTTCGATTCAATGAAGCTGTCAAGCGAATTATCCACGCCCTTGACATACCAGGACAGATTGAGTATCTCGCTCGTCGCCATCATCGCGTCGTCGCGCTGCTTGATGGAACCGTTGATGTCCTCGAGCTGACCCGCAAATATATACGCTGCGCCGGTGGACACCTTCGGCACAAGCGTGTTCATGATGTCCTGCGTGCCGTTCTTTGCGGCGGGAAGCGCGTCAGATATGCAGATAACGCCGTTGCCCAGCGTGCCCATGTAGGACTCCGGCTGCCATGTATCGAGCTGCATCGCCTTGTACTGTGACAGATAGAAGCTGTCACGTGAGGAATAATAGTACATCAGCATTGTGTCGTGGTCTGCGGAATCAGCGGTGTAGTCAAGGTTGCCTATGACCTTTATGCCCTTCTTGCCGCAGTAATCCACGGTCTCGCCGGAAGCCGTGTAGCTTATGATGACCTCGCAGCCCTGCGCCGCAAGGGCGTCGACCGCCTTGTCTATCTCGCTGTCAGCATGCGCCGTGGCGGTCACGAGCTGCGCGGTGGAGTACACTATCTGAGTGCCGAGCGCCGCAGCGTCCACAACCTGAACGGTGTAGAGCATTGACGGGTCTACGACCATGCCTATTTTCTCGCTGTCAGAGTTGAAAGCCGCCACCATTCCCGCTACATATGCGCCCTGGTAAACAGCCTCGGTGTAGGCGTAGATATTCACTGACCGCATGCTTGAGCCGTAGTCTATGAAATTGATGTTCATGTACTGCTGGGAAACTGGGTTCATAGAATGCGCGAAAACCGGGCTTCCTGACACAATGTGAGTGCAGCCGTCCTCGACCAGCATTTTTACCGCCTTTGCAAAATCGGTAACGCTGACGTTCTCTATGTACTCAGACTCGATGTTTGAATACTGCTGCGCCATTATGCGCTGAGTATTGATGTCCGCGGTGAAGCTCTTTCCGTCCACGGTGCCGTTGTAAATAAATCCTATCTTTGCGGCAGGCTCTGCCTCTGTGGTATCAACCGTCGCTTCCCCGGTGCCTTCCGCTGTGCCCGACGTATCGCCAGAGCCGCTGCATGCCGTGAATGTCAGCATTGCAGTACACAGCGCAAGAGCCGTCGCTATGCTTTTCAGTATCCTGTTTTTCATATCAAATACCTCCAGTATATTGTTTTGGTAAATATACATGCAGTTTTCAAATTACTGCGCAATATGCCTGTACTTCTTCATTATACCATAAATCATGGAAAAAATCATCACTTTTCAGAAATATTTCATTCGGTATCGCGATTTTTTGTATTTATTTTTTCGCAGAGATATGCTATAATGTTCTATGATATGTGATACAGGGAGCCGCGCGCTCCGGAAAGGACAAAATAATGCATTTCAGAAAAATAGCCGCCGGAGCGGCAGCCATAATGATGGCGCTGGTCTGCGGCTGCTCGGTGCGCTCCTCGTCTGACGCCGCATGGCCCACAGGGAAGGTATCCGACAAAAAGGCGCTCACCGTCAGCTACGACGCGTTCAGCAAGGAGTATAAATACTGGCTGCTGGTAAACCAGATACCCGACGACACAGCCGACGAAGTCAAGGACAAGTGCAGAGCTCAGCGCGAGTCGATAATAAATTACCTCGTCAACGAGAAGATAGTGCTGGAGCAGGCGAAGAACTACGGCGTGGATCAGTTCACGGACGAAGAGCTTGACAGCATTGAGAGCGACTACAACAGCTACATAGAAAGCTCCATCGAGAGCTTCAGGAGCTATGTAAACGCCGGGGAATCCGGCACCGGCGAGGTCAGCGGAGACGCCGCGATACTTGAGGAAGCCGAGAAGATCTTTGACGAAAAGCTGACCGAATGCGGAATGACCCGTGACGATATCCTGATGTGGTACCGCAACGCCAAGACCGCCGACAAGCTCAAGGCAAAGCTTGCGGAGGACGACCCGGTAGAGTACAGCGACGCCGAGGAGCAGTACAGCGAAATTGTGGCTGGTATAAAGCAGGTCTACGAGAACAGCCCCGCAGACTACGAGCAGGACTTATATTACAAGTACTACTGGCTGCCGGATAACGCCCGCATGATAAAGCATATCCTTATAAAGTTTGATTCCGATGACTCCGCCGAGATAACCGCCTGCCGCGGGAACAACGACGAAGCAGGTGCGGAAAAGGCGCGTGAAAAGGCGCTTGAGAACCTCCGTCCGCGTATCGAGGAAATAAAGAACATGCTCGACAACGGCGCGGATTTCGACGAGCTTGCAAAGGAATACTCCGAGGACACCGGGCTTTCCAGCAATCCGGACGGCTATCTGGTCGTTCCCAACGGCGAGACCTACTACAAGGAGTTCCAGCAGGCGGCTTACGAGCTTCAGAACGTCGGTGACTACACGCTGGTAGGTACGGACCTCGGCTGGCATGTAGTGATGTATGCAGCAGACGCAGTAATGACCGAGGAGAACGAAAAGGCGCTCATCGACGCAATTTACGAGAACATGCAGTCCAATGCAGCCACCAGCGCATACAACAACGCAATGCAGGGCTGGCGCACGGAATACGCATACGACTTTGACTACGCTAAGCTTGATATAAACGAATCAGACACCGCCGAGGCTGCATCCACAACTGCTTCCGCAGCGGAAAGCTCCGTTCCCGAGCAGACCTCCTCGGCGGAATCCACCGCAGCCTGATCCTGAAAGGACGATAAAAAATGAAACTCACAAAGACCCTCGCCGCAGTTACAGCGGCGGCAGTAATATTATCCTCGACCGCGTGCAGCATAAAGAGCACGTCCTCAACGGACAGCTCCGCCGTTACCGCTGAATCCTCCGGCACCGAGAGCAGCTCCGCAGCGGAGAGCACGGCTCAGTCAGCCGAAACCTCAGAGCCTGAGCCTGTTCCGTCCATCGCGGAATCCGGCACAGCGGCGGACGCCGTTGCGGCTTCCCCGTCCAACGGCGCAGAAGGCATGGATATCACCTTCGGGGACTTCCTGCGCGAGTACAAGTACTTCCTTGAGCGCAGCGGCTACGAAAACGACACCGACGGCTCCAACGCCGACACGATAAAGCAGGCGCGTCAGCAGATAATCGACGCGATAATCGAGGACAGGATAGTCCGCGCGAAATTCGCCGATTACGGCATGACCCTCTCCGACGAGGAAGAAGCGGATATCCACAGTCAGGTGGAATCCGGCATTGAAAGCATAAAGACGACCCTGAAATCCACTCTCGCATCCGCTGACGACACCCTCACAGACGAGGAGCTGACCGCGCAGGCAGAGGAAAAGTTCCAGAAGATACTCGACGACTGCGGCCTTACAATGGACAACCTCTACGCATGGCAGGAAATAACCGCCATGAAGCAGAAGCTCACCGATGAAATAGGCAAGGACGCGGTCTACTCCTACGAGCAGGCGGAAGAGCAGATGTCCACGCTGATAGATTCGCTCAAGTCGCAGTACGAAAGCGACCCCGCAGCATTCTACGGTCAGACCTACGCTAATATCTGGATCCCGGAAGGATCCCGCGCCGTCAAGGGCATACTTGTCGGGTTCAATTCAACCGTGTATTCCCTCATGCAGCAGCTCAGAAGCGCAAACCGCAACGACGACGCCGACGAGTACCGCCAGGACAAGCTCGCGGATATCCAGGACAGATATGACGAGATAATGGCAAAGATCGACGCCGGCGAGGACTTCGACAAGCTGATGGAGGAATACGGCGAGGACGGCGGCAACGGAACATTCCTTGTCACCCCCGGCACCGAGGTCTACGGCAAGGAATTCGAAGAATGCGTAATGAGCATTGAGAATCCCGGCGACGTAGCCACCGCGGTAACTGATTTCGGCTACTACATCGTGAAATATGTAGACGAGGTGTCCGTAAACGCTGATACGCTCAAGGCAAGCACGGAGGATCTCCAGGCGTACCTCCTTGAAAACGAGAAGTCGAAGCTCTATAACGCGGAATACGAAAAGTGGAAAACTGAATACAGCTACCAGATAAACTCTGAAATACTCGGTCTTGACTGACCAGCAATCACACGGAGATACATATGAACACACCGATCGCAGATTTTCTTGAAGACTATGAGAAAAAAGGCATGCTGCGCCTGCATATGCCGGGTCACAACGGCGAGGCTCCGCACGATATCACCGAGATAGCCGGCGCGGACAGTCTCTACGAAACCGACAGCTCCCGGGGGATAATCGCGCACAGCGAGGCAATCGCCGCGAAGCTTTTTGGCGCGGAACGCACCTGCTACTCCGCCGGAGGAAGCACCCTCGCTATCCAGGCGGCTCTTGCCATTCTCAGGGCGCAGGGCTGTAAGACCATCGCCGCCGGGCGCTGCTCCCACCGGAGTCTTGTTTCGTCGGCGGCTCTGCTCGGTCTGGAGGTCAAGTGGCTTTACCCGAAGGAATACCCCTCCGCAGACGTGGACTGCTCAAAGGAGGCGCTCTCCGGCGCGGACGCGCTGTTCCTTACCAACATCGACTACTACGGCGGCACCTGCCGCGCGTCCGACCCGGGAATTCCCGTGGTTGTTGACAACGCGCACGGCTCCTACCTGAAATTCGTCAGCAAGGCGGGTTTCGGCAGGGAGTACCTCCACCCGATGGAATTCGGGTTCCCGGTGATTTCCGCAGAGTCTGCGCACAAGACCCTCCCGGCGCTGACCGGCGCGGCTTACCTGCACTTCTCAAAGGGCGCGGACTTTTCCCGCGCCAAGGAAATGACCGCGCTTTTCGGCAGCACAAGTCCCTCATATCTCGTCATGGAGAGCCTCGACAAGGTAAACGGCAGGCTGCTCAGCGACCCCGACAGCGTTAACCGCGCCTGCGCCTCCGTTGCAGGACTTAAACAGCGGCTCACCGCCCTCGGCTTTACGCTGAAAAGGTCCGACCCGCTGAGGGTCACGATAAACACCCGCGCCTGGGGCTGGAGCGGCACGGAATTTGCGGCATACCTGCGGGCGCACGGCGCTGAATGCGAGATGGCGGACGAAAACTACGTCGTTCTGCTGTTCTCCGCGATAACCTCCCCGGACGACTGCCAGCGCGCGGAAGTCTCGCTGGAGCTTATCCCCCGCCGAACAGCAAAGCCCCTCGCGGAATATCCGGTTATCCGTCCGAAGCAGGAAACCAGCATTCGCGAAGCGGTGTTCGCAAAACAGCACAGCGTTTCCGTCGACGAAGCAAACGGGAAGGTCTGCGGCGGAATTCAGGTCTCATGCCCGCCCGGAATTCCGATAGTAATGCCCGGCGAGCGTATCGACAGCGAAGCCGTCGAGGCTCTGAAGCTCTACGGCGTGAAATCCGTAGAGATCCTCGACTGATTCACGCTGGCTTTTCCGGCGGGAAAATACGCCGCACCTCGTCGTACGGCACGTTCCGCAGACGGTACTGCTTCCTTCCGGCACTGCACAGCGTGATATCGCACATTCCCGAGAACCGCTGAAAGATATTCCGCCCGGTGATCGTGAACGCCAGCTTTTGCGCGGGCATCACCGCAGTGTACAGCCGCGCGCCGCGGCGGAACGAAATCCCAGCGGTTTCCACGGGACAACTGCTTAACCAGCTCAGCCGCATATATACCGCATAAGCGGCGGTGAACCACAGGCTCACAACGATTCCGCACCACAGCACCGACTGAACAAGGCCGGCGGCGAACGGCTCAGCAATGAACGTCAGCAAAAGCGCCGCAGTAAACGCCCCGAGCCACCCGAGCGGAGCCGCGCAATGCCCGAGCATCGCGGAAAACGGCGGTTTCACATGTCCGCTAGGCGGCGGGATACGGCACATTTTCGTAAGGATACGTTCTGCGGTGCGGCGGCTCACCGGCGGGAACAGAAGCACATCGTGCGCGTAAAGCGGCGCGGCTCTCAGCAGCAGAGTTGTCAGGGTATCGCAGCAGAGCACTCCGGCGAGGTTATTCCGGACAAGGCGGCACTCATATAATGTGAGTATGCCGCGCTGTACCGTGATAAATCCGCTTTCGCAGGAGAGCCGGAACCGCAGCATTCCGAGAGCCTTCCCAAGGAACACAAACAGCCATGCGACGCCAACGAACACCGCCGCGAATGCCGTCACCCGGGGAACTCCGATATGAAGCGCGGCAAGCAGCTTCGTGACTCCCTCCGCAGCCCCGGCAAGCGCGGTCATTATCCTGCCGAAGCTTTCATCGCCGAATACGCTGCCGATACGGTTCAGGAACAGCCCGAACGTAATAACTCCGCTGAGCGCCCGTGTATCAACGAAGGCTCCGACCACCGACTGGAACGGCTTCGCCCGAATATATGCGCCATCGTTTTCCGGCAGAAACGGGATATGCTCCACGGCTTTCATGTAGAAGCTCACGCCGCCGGAGAGCGTGCTTATTTCCACGCGCTTCCCCCGGAGCAGCCGCAGGACGGGCGTGCGGCGTACCTCCACCTTCGTGACTGCCGAAAACGGTATGCAGAACTGTCGGCGCAAAAGCAGTCCCTTTGACACGCGCACGGTATCCCGGGCGAGGTCAACGCGCAGGAATATCCGGCGCAGCAAGAAATACATTATAAATTCCATATCATATAAAAAGGAGCGGTTTTTCTATGAAAACAGCATGTGTTATCCTCGCGGGCGGCGCGGGAAAAAGAATGAAGTCCGAGCGCCCGAAGGTACTCGCGGAAGTACTCTGCAAGCCTATGCTCGGCTGGGTGCTTGACGCGGCGAAGGATTTCGGATTCGATGAGACAGCCGTTGTCACCGGATTCGGAGCGGAGCTTACCGGCGGGTACGTTTCCTCCCGCAGCGAGGCGGTCACGCTCTGCCACCAGGCTCAGCAGAAAGGCACCGGGGACGCCGTGAAGTCCGCCGAAGATGTGATCTCCCGCTGCGACGCGGTATGCGTTCTCAACGGCGACGCTCCGTTCATCGACGCGGATACCCTCAGGGCTTCACTGGAGCTTCACACAAGCTCAAACAGCGAGGTGACGGTCATCACCGCCGACATTGACGACCCGCAGGGATACGGCAGAATTATCCGCAACAGCGGTGAATTCACCGCAATACGCGAACAAAAGGATTGTTCCCCCGCCGAGGCTGAAATATGCGAGGTAAACAGCGGCGCATACTGGTTCAGCGCAAAGGCGCTGCTTCAAACGCTCCCGAAGCTGTCGACAAACAACGCCGCCGGGGAATACTACCTCACCGACTGTGTTGAGATGATGTCCCGCCGCCAGGCGTACAAGTCAGCAAACCCTGATATCGTGCTCGGCGCGAATACCCGCGGCGCGCTGCTGGAACTGAACCAGCTCGCAAGGCTACGCAAGCTCTCCCGGCTCATGGACGAGGGCGTAAGCTTCATCACGCTGGACGGTATCATAATCGGAACCGATGTAAGAATAGGCTGCGACACCACGATACTCCCGAACACGGTTATACTCGGAAATACGACCATAGGAAAAGGCTGCACCATCGGAGCAAACTCCCACATTGAAAACTGCACCATCGGCGACAACGTACAGCTCAACAATGTTCAGGCATACGATTCCGTTGTAGAAAACAATGTGAAGATAGGTCCGTTTGCACAGCTCAGACCCGGCACGACTATCCGCGAGGGCGTGAAGATAGGCGATTTCGTGGAGATAAAGAACAGCGATATCGGCGTGAACACCGCAGTTGCTCACCTGACCTACGTAGGCGACAGCGACGTCGGCAGAGGGGTCAATTTCGGCTGCGGCTGCGTTACCGCGAACTACGACGGAATAAACAAGTTCCGCACGAAGATAGGCGATCACGCGTTCATCGGCTGCAACACCAACCTTATTGCCCCGGTGGAGGTCGGCGAAAACGCCTCCACTGCGGCTGGCTCGACAGTAACGAAGAATGTTCCTGCTAACTCCCTTGCGGTAGAGAGAGGTCAGATGAGGGTCATCGAAAACTGGGGAAAAAACGCCCTGCGCAAGAAAAAGTGAGGTACTTATGAAAGCTCTTGTCGTTGTAGACTATCAGGTGGATTTCGTGGACGGCGCTCTTGGTTTCCCGGGTGCAGAGAAGCTGGAACAGATAATTCTCGACAAAATAGCGAACTGCCGCAGCACGGGAGGTCAGGTGATATTCACCCTAGACACCCACGGCGAGGACTACCTCAGCACCGCCGAGGGCAGGAAGCTCCCCGTGCCGCACTGCATCAAGGGAACACCCGGACACGCGCTGTACGGCAGAGTCGCAGAGGCGGTCAAGCCTGACGATATCGTGATCGAAAAGCCCGCATTCGGTTCGCTGGAGCTTGCCGACCTCCTTCGGAGGCTGGCTCCGGAAGAAGTGGAGCTGTGCGGTCTGGTAACGGATATCTGCGTTATCTCGAACGCCGTGATAGCAAAGGCGGCGCTCCCGGAAAGCCGCGTAACCGTCGACCATTCGGCGTGCTCCTGCGCAGACCCCGAATCCCACGAAAGGGCGCTCGCAGTAATGCGGGGAGTTCAGATAGACGTTATATAACCCCAAAGGGAACGCTCACAGCGTTCCCTTTAGACCGTCGAAAAAGTCACTAAAGTGACTTTTCCGCCGAAACATCCCAGCCGCGCGCACGTCTTGGCGGCTTTGCCGCCAACCCGCACACTTGCTGGGATAGAAGTGTTTTTTGCCTCGGCAGAGCTGAGGCAAAAAACGGATTTCAAATGCCCGCTTCGCGGGTAAAAGACACTTTTTCGACAAGCAGAAAGGGAACGCTCACCGCGTTCCCTTTTTAATTATTTGCGTCCAGCATGGAAAGTACCATTCCCGCCGCGCCGAAGCGTACAAAGAAATAGTTCAGCTTTTGCTTTGTCACGTCGGACTGCACTACCCTGTCGGTGTAGGACAGCATCTGATACAGCATGAAAAACATCACACGCGCCGCGATATCCTCGCCCAGCGTGAAATACTCCGGCAGACGATCCGTGGCCGAGCCAAGCTGACGCGCGCGTTTTTTCACCGCTTCCGGTAGTTGTGCGTTCTCAATATCCAGCCCGGAATATACCTCCGAGGCCTCGACAAGCTGTTCGCGCACCGCGGTGCTCACCTGCTCCATCGTGAGCCTTCCGTCCTCGATAAGACCGCGTATCCGGCTGCTTGCCTGTATGTAGATATCGGGGCTGTCGGGCTCCTTAGTAAGCGGAGGAATTGCCGGAATCTCCACTGGCTCAGGCGGTTCCGACGTCTCGGACTGCACTGCTTCAGTTTTAGCAGGTTCACCGGAAACAGCCAGGATCTCCTCCGGCTGTGCCGGCGCTGCGGGAGATTCTACAGGCTGCGCCGCATTTTCAGGCTCTGGAGTGGAATTTATCTCTGCAATGGAATCCAGGAGGTAACTCATCGTCTCCTCGTGTGACATATCGGAAATATCCTCGTCGCGCTGGCGCGGCTCAGTCAGGCTGACAGGCTCGGCGTCTGGCGTTACCGGCGCGGGAGTTTTCTCCGGCTCTTCCGACTCCGCAGGATTCAACGTTTCGCTCTGCCTGCTGACATGCGGGGTGCTCAGCCACTCGACCTCCTCCGGAATGTCGATGGGCTTCGGCTGCAGATCAGCCAGCGCCGCCTTTTTTGCCCTGGCTATCTCCGGAACGGCAGCGGCAGCTTCTACTCGCACCTCGGTGCGGGGAGGCTCAGGCTCTGAAAATAACTGCTCCGCATAGTGATCGAGTGCGTCGGAGGTCAGCACTTCGCTGAGCGCTTCGCGGTCGGAATCGGTCATTCTCAGGCTGATACGGCTCATATTGCTGATGAGCTGCCGCAGGAAAAACTTGTTCATCGAACAGTCCGAGATACGTATATCCCCCGCCGGAGAAGCTATCAGCAGCTCGTCCTCGAACGGAGTTTCATAGCTCGGAAGCGTCTCCATAACGCGGATATCCCGGTAGTCTATCCGACGTGCGGCGCCGTCCAGCTTGACTATCATGCTGTCGATAAGGAACGCAATGCCCCGGCTGCCGTTCCCGGAAGCCGAAACGTCTATCACGCCGACTGTTTCATCTGGCGGCGCGAAGTCGCAGAAACGCGTTTCGCGGTAGTTTTCTGTGATCTTTGGACCGAAACTCTTTACAGCGTCCAGGAGCGTCACGATCTCTCCCTCCCGTCGCGTGCGCGCAGAACTCCGCCGTTGTCAAGAAGTTCGTGCTTGATGTCCCACAGCTTCCGGGAAAGATCGACGTAATAATTGTGCGGATTCTCAAAACGCAGCACCTCGTCCCACAGAGTGTCTATCTGCTGCTTGCAGTAGCTGCGTATATCCTGGAGAGACGGCTTGTCGTACACCAGCTCGCCGTTTTTAAATACCGGCACCTGGAGTTCCCGCACCGTGAAATCCGTGAGTGTCTTTTTCTTCCATGTGAAATCCGGGTCGAACAGGGTCAGCGGCTTTGACTGGTCGATAGTCTCGTCATACACGCAGAGCTGATCCGCGATAGCCTTGCCGTTGCTCTCGTATATCCGGTAGAGCTTCTTGAAATGCGGGTTGGTTATCTTCGAAACGTTCTCGGATATCTTGATTTTCGGGGTTATCTCGCCGTTTTCTTCCACCGCGGCCAGCTTGTAAACTCCGCCGAATACCGGCTCGCTGCTCGCAGTTATGAGCCGCTCTCCTACGCCGAAAAGGTCGATCGCAGCTCCCTGCCTCAGCAGGTCGGAAATGATACGCTCATCAAGGCTGTTGGAAGCGACTATCTTGCAGTCGGGGTAGCCCGCCTCGTCGAGCATTTTGCGCGCTTCTCTGGAAAGATACGCGATGTCTCCGGAATCCAGCCGGATACCGCACGGGCGCTTTCCAAGCGGCTTGAGAACGTTGTCGAACGCCTTTATCGCGTTTGGGACGCCGCTCTTTAAAACGTTGTAGGTGTCCACCAGCAGAGTGGAGGTATCGGGGTATGTTCTGCAATAGCTTTCGAACGCTTCAAGCTCGCTGTCGAACATCTGGACCCAGCTATGCGCCATCGTACCGGTGGCGGGAACTCCGTAGAGCTCGTCCGCGATAACGCAGGCAGTGCCTGCGCAGCCGCCGATGTACGCAGCACGGGCTCCGAGCACCGCGCCGCTCGCGCCCTGCGCCCTGCGGGAGCCGAACTCCGATATAGCGCGCCCCTGAGCCGCACGAACGATACGGTTAGCCTTAGTTGCAATAAGCGACTGATGGTTGATCAAAAGCAGCAGCATGGTCTCGATGAGCTGAGCCTGTATCGCGGGAGCACGCACAGTCAGCAGCGGCTCCGACGGGAACACAGGCGTGCCCTCCGGGACAGCCCAGATATCGCCGGTAAACTTGAAATCCCGCAGATATTCGAGGAATCCCTCGCTGAATATCTTCTTCCCGCGGAGGTACTGTATATCGTCGTCGGTGAAATGCAGCCCCTGAATGTAGTTTATCACCTGCTCCAGCCCGGCGCAGACGGCGTAGCCGCCGCCGTCGGGAACTTTGCGGAAAAATACGTCGAAATAGGCGATGCGGTCGGCGTGCCTTGTGTTGTAGTAGCCGTTGCCCATGGTGAGCTGATAAAAATCGCACAGCATGGTGCAGTTCTGTTCGGTTATCATGTTCGCTCCCCCTTAATGCTGTATTCAGGCGTACCTGCCGAGGTACGGATTGTTCTGACGTTCGTAGTCAAGCGTTGTGGTGCTTCCGTGACCGGGATACAGCTTGAAGTCTCCGGGCAGTTTCGCTATTTTCTCGAGGCTGTCCAGCATATCCCGGGTGCTGCCGGAATAGCCGTCCGTTCTTCCTACGCCCATGCAGAACACCACGTCTCCGCAGAATGCCGAAGGCTCGCCGCCGATCTCAGTGAACAGCAGACAGCTTCCCGCGGTATGACCGGGAGCGCCCATCACGCGGAATTTCAGCCCCTCGGCGGTGAACTCCTCACCGTCCGAGAACAGCTTATCCGGCTTTATTGGTCTGAACTCCACCGGCATAAAATCCGCCCAGCATTTCGCCGCGCTGGAGTACATAGCCTCGTCCGGCGCGCTTGCCAGCAGCGACGCTCCGGTGCTTTCCATGAGCTGAGCCGCGCCCGCAAAGTGGTCGTAATGTCCATGCGTCACAATGATCGTCCCGAGCTTCAGACCGTGGGTGTTGAGAAACATCTCCACCTCCGCAGCAGACGCGGGGTCTATGACCACCGCCCGGGAATCCTCGCCGGGGATAATATAGCAGTTGGTTCCGAGCGCTCCCAGCGGGAGCTGATATATCTGCGGCATGTCGTTCTCCTTTTTTACTGCTTTACTGCTTACCGGTACGCTCAACTGAGATAACTCCGGGTATCTTCTGTATCCTGCCCATTACGTTGGAAAGCTGCTCCACGCCGGCTATCTCGACAGTTACCACCAGGTCGAGGTTGCCGTTTTTCAGGTGGTGTCCGTTCATTTCCTGGAGCGGGATATGGTTGGCGGCTATCGCAGTGGTGATATCCGCGAAAATCGTAATGCGATCCTCCGCGATAACATCGATGGTCGCGCGGTAGGTGGAATCCTCAACGCCAGCCCATGTCGCCTTGAGCCAGCGGTCCTTGTTCTCGGGGTCGTCGCGGTTGTTCACAACGTTCACGCAGTCCTGTTTGTGGATAGATACGCCGAATCCCCTGGTTACAAAGCCGATTATCGGGTCGCCGGGAAGCGGGTTGCAGCACTGCGCGAACTTCACGAGGCAGTTTTCCATGCCCTCGATTATGATGCCCTTCTTGCGGCTGCGGCGGTTATTCTCGCTTATGCTCTCCATCGGATTTTCAGCCGCCGCCTGGATAGCCTGCTGCTCCTTATGGTTGCGGAGCTGATCTTCCTTTATGCGCTGGACTATCTTCGCCATGGAAACGCCGCCGTAGCCTATCGCAGCGTACAGGTCGTCAACGGAGTCCAGCCGCTGGCGCGACGCGGAGGTCTGGAGCAGCTCCGGAGTTATCGCGATATTGTTTCGCTTGAACTCGCGCTCGAGTTCCTCCCTGCCGCGTTCGATGTTCTCCTCGCGGCACTCCTTCTTGAACCAGCTTCTTATTTTGCTCTTTGCCTCGGTGGTCTTTGCGATCTCTATCCAGTTGCGGTTCGGACCGTAGTTAGGCGAACCGGAAGTGAGTATCTCCACGATCTCGCCGGTATGCACGACATAATCGAAGCTGACCATTCTGCCGCCGACCTTCGCGCCGGTCATTTTATTGCCGACCTGCGTGTGGATATGGTATGCGAAATCCAGCACCGTAGCCCCGGTGGGGAGCGCAACAACGTCGCCCTTCGGAGTGAACACGAACACCTCGTCCGGGGAGAGGTCGGTCTTTATTGCGTCAGCGATGGCTTCTACGTCGTCTGCCTCCTGCTGGCGCTCAAGGAGCTGCCTTATCCAGTCGAAGCGCTTCTCGCCGGATACGTTGCCGGATATGCCCGCCTTGTACTTCCAGTGAGCCGCAACGCCGTACTGCGCGGTATTGTGCATTTCCACCGTGCGTATCTGCACCTCGAACGGGATACCCTCGCGCCCGATAACTGTGGTGTGCAGCGACTGATAGCGGTTAGGCTTCGGAGTAGCGATATAGTCCTTGAAGCGGTACGGAATAGGCCGGAACATATCGTGGATAACGCCGAGCACGTTGTAGCACTCGATGACCGACTGCACTATAACGCGAACCGCGTAAATGTCGTATATCTCGTCGAAGCGCTTGTTCTTCACATACACCTTCTTGTATATGCTGTAGATAGACTTTACCCTGCCCTCGATGATGGGTTCCGGCTTGATATCCGAAATGCGCTCCCTGATGCGCTTTTTAATGCTGTCGATGAATGCGTCGCGCTCCTCTTTGTGGAGGGCTATCTGCTCCTCGACTTCCTTACAGCCGTAGGGGTCGAGATAGTGGATAGCGATATCCTCCATCTCCTCCTTGACGTCGCTCATACCTAAGCGGTGGGCGATTGGGGCGTAGAAGTTCATCGTTTCAAGGGAGGTCTTGCGCTGCTTCTCCGGCGGACGCGCCGCGAGAGTTCTCATGTTGTGGAGGCGGTCGGCAAGCTTGATGATTATTACCCGGATATCCTTCGACATAGCCATGAGTATCTTTCGGATATTCTCCGCCTGCTGCTCCTCCTTGGAAACCAGCGGGACAAGTCCTATCTTTGTAACGCCGTCGACCATCAGCGCAACATCTTCTCCGAACTTCTTGCGGAGCTCGTCAAGGGTGACATCGGTGTCCTCCACGGTGTCGTGGAGCAGCGCCGCACAGATGGTATCGGTATCCATGCAGTAATCCAGCAGGATAGATGCCACAGCCAGCGGGTGCGTTATATACGGGTCGCCTGAGGTGCGGAGCTGCCCCTCGTGCGCCTTTTCAGCCACCTTATACGCCTGTGTTATCTTCTCAAGGTCGTAGGGTTTCTCGCTTGCCCTGATTTTCTCCACAAGCTGCTCGAATGTCTTTACCGCCGTACCCGCGGCGCCTGTCTGACTAGTCATGCTGAATGCCACCCTTCATTCTGTTTAGTGTTCCCCTTTGTTCCCTTTTTCGCCGTTTTACGCCGTAAGACTCTGACGCAGCCGCGAGATGACCCCCGTCGCCATCAGATCCGTTTTTGTATTTACCGGAATGAGCGTGACGCTCCCGCCGTCAGCGGACACCTGAGCCATTCCCGCTTCGCTGAACGCGTCAAGCGCAATGCGCAGCATGCAGTAATTAAGGTCCCCGCCGCCATAGACGCACATCTCCTCTGCGGACATACTGCCGCCGTGTGCGCGTATCAGGTCGTACACGGACATCAGCGCCGGTCTGTCGGGTATCACGCGCGGAGCGAGCCGCTTGTCGCAGCCCTCGCCGCGGGATATCTCCTCATATGTGCGAAGCGCCGCGAAGAACCTGTCCTCCCGGAATCCTGCGGGGCGCATTTCAATGATCCGCAGCTCCGCCGAGGTGTTCCCGCGGAACTCGTTCAGCTCCACCGTCGCGAGGACGTCCACGCTGCTGCCGATATCCGCGAAACATTTCGCAAACGGCATTGCAAAGCTTATCGCTTTCAGCACTGTGCCGCCTGTCCGAAGCTCCATCGAGGTGAACTTCCCCTCCTTGAGCGCGCGCTTTGACTGCACCGTGCAGTTCCTGAGCAGGAACACCGGCTTGCGGTTGCCCTCGCCGCAGGGTTCGAGCTTCATCAGCTCGGTGACCTGCTCCACGGTCAGGCAGTCGCCGGTTATCTCCATGTCTGCGCTGACGGAGTACTCCGGCATTTTAGGATAGCACTCGCGGCAGTAGGCGTAAACCATCTGCCGGAATGTTTCCACGTCCTCCGGTCTGAGGGAGAATCCTCCCGCCTTCGGGTGGCCGCCGAATTTCGTCAGCACGCGGCTGCACCCTTCCAGCAGCTTATATATAGAGAAGCCGTCGATGCCTCTTGCGGAACCTCTTGCCTCCCCGTTTTCGACTGATATGACAAGCACCGGCTTGCCATACTTATTAAGCAGCTTCGCGCATACCAGACCTATAACTCCATGCTTCCAGCCCTCGCCGGATACCACGAGAACCCGCTCCCTGAGAAGCTCCGGGCGCTGCTCTATCTGCTGCGCTGCTTCCTCCATTATACGGGTCTCCTCCGCGGTGCGCTGGGAGTTGCACAATGCAAGCTCCTCGCTGATAAGCCCCGCCTGCTCCGGGCTTTCGGTGAGCAGCAGCTCCACCGCGCGGTCAGCCCTTGCGATACGCCCAACGGCGTTTATGCGCGGAGCGATCGAAAACGCAATGCTTGTGGAATCCACCCTGACCGGTTCGATACCCGCGCTCCTTATCAGCTTGTCAAGCCCCTGGTTCTGGCTGCTGTGGATATTTTCAAGTCCCCTGCGGACAATGAACCGGTTCTCTCCGATAAGCGGCATTACGTCCGCCACGGTGCCGACTGCGGCGAGGTCCGCGTACTGCTCGAGTACGAAATCCTCGTCCTCCTCAAGTGCGCAGAGCAGCTTCAGGACAACTCCCGCGCCGCAAAGCTCCTTGAACGGGGAGTTGTCGTCGGCACGGTGCGGGTCGACGCACGCTTCGCATACCGGAAGCTCCTGCGGTGGCTGATGGTGGTCTGTAATGACCAGCTGAGCGCCCCGCTCTGCGATGTACTTTGCTTCCTCAACGGCGGAAATCCCGTTGTCGACCGTGATGATAAGCTCGGTGCCGGAATCGAGAATGTGCTTCAGCGCTTCCAGATTCATTCCGTAGCCCTCGCTGCGGTCGGGTATGTAGTAATCAGCCTCGGCGCCCATCGCGTTGAGGTAGCCGTACAGCATAGCCGTGGAGGTTATGCCGTCGCAGTCGTAATCGCCGAAAACGGTGATCTTCTTTCCCTCGTCAAGCGCGCCGCGAATGACCTCCACAGCCGCTTCCATATCCTTTATCAGCAGCGGGTCTGACAGGCTGCTGCACCCGAAAAATTCCCGGGCGCGGTCAAGCGAGGTTATCCCCCGGCTGAGCATTACTCCGCCGAGGAGTCCCCCGAACTGCTGCGTTATTTCATTATCTGCTGCGGGTGCCGCCGCACATAGCCACTTTTTCAACCTTGCTGCTCCTTTTGCTTATTGCCTGTTATACGCTAAGCTCCACGTGCTCGCCGAGAAGCTCCTTGTTCTTCTCAAGGACGGGGCGGACGAAGCCGCGCAGGAATTCCTCCACCTGCTCGGGCGCGCGGCCGGTGTAGTTCTCCGGCTTGAGCACGGATCTGATCTCCTCTTCGGTGATCTGGAAGATCGGGTCTGCTGCGATGCGCTTAACGAGGTCGTTCTCGCCGCCTTCCTTCTTTACAACGTCTGCCGCAGCCATGCTGTGACCGCGCAGAGCCTCGTGAAGCTCCTGACGGTTGCCGCCCTTTTCTACCGCTCTCATCATGATGTTCTCGGTAGCCATGAACGGAAGCTCGCGCATTACTCTCTGCTCGATGACCTTCGGATATACTACGAGGCCGTCGGTTATGTTTATCATGATGTTCAGGATAGCGTCGATGCCGAGGAACGCCTCAGCAACCGAGATACGCTTGTTAGCGCTGTCGTCGAGGGTTCTCTCAAACCACTGTGTGCCTGCGGTGAACGCGGGGTTCAGCGTGTCGATCATCACATATCTCGCAAGGGAGGTGATACGCTCAGCGCGCATAGGATTGCGCTTGTAGGGCATTGCGGAGGAACCGATCTGGTTCTTCTCGAACGGCTCTTCCATCTCCTTGAAGTTTGCCAGGATACGCAGGTCATTGCTGAACTTGGAGCAGCTCTGTGCGATCCCGCCGAGGGTGGCGAGGACCATGCTGTCCATCTTTCTGGAGTAGGTCTGACCGCTTACCGGTACGCATGCGTCAAAGCCCATCTCGTTTGCGATGGCATTCTCCAGCGCCTTTATCTTTGCACTGTCGCCGCCGAAAAGCTCAACGAAGCTTGCCTGGGTTCCGGTGGTGCCCTTCTGACCGAGCAGCTTCAGCGTGGATATACGATACTCGATCTCCTCGTAGTCCATCAGCAGCTCGTTTATCCACAGTGAAGCGCGCTTGCCGACGGTGGTGAGCTGAGCGGGCTGGAGGTGCGTATAAGCGAGACAGGGCTGGCTCTTGTGCTCGTCAGCGAACTTCGCGAGGTTGTTGATAACGTTCACGAGCTTCTTCTTTACAAGCTGGAGCGCGTCGCGCATGATGATGACGTCGGTGTTGTCGCCAACGTAGCAGGAAGTCGCACCCAGGTGGATTATTCCTGCCGCCTTGGGGCACTGCTTTCCGTATGCGTATACATGGGACATTACGTCGTGGCGTACCAGCTTCTCGCGCTCCTCAGCGACCTCATAGTTGATGTCGGTGATGTGGGATTCCAGTTCGTCTACCATTTCCTGTGTGATCTTGTCTATGCCGAGGTTCATCTCTGCCCTTGCGAGAGCGACCCACAGACGGCGCCATGTGGAAAACTTCTTGTCTGCGGAGAAGATGTACTGCATCTCCTTGCTTGCATAGCGTGTGCAGAACGGGCTTTCATAGGTGGAATAATCTCTTGACATTGTTTTTCTCCTTATGTGGTTTATAAAGTATAAAATACTATTTTATTTTAGCACAAAACGTCGATTTATACAAGAGTTTTTTGCATAAAAACGCTTCCGGCACGCATTTTTTGCACTTCATTCTGCATATAATAAACAGGCGGCACGGGTACGTAAGGCTCCCGGATATCGGAGCAGAACGCCTTATTGTTCAACATGCACATAAATCGGTTGTAAAATCACGCAGAATTTGTGCATTCAGTATCTTGCAAAACATAATACCTTGTGGTAAAATAAGAGCATGGAACAGGAAAGTTCCGAATTTTTTGATGATGCTACCTTGCGAAACAAAGTACCTTGAAACACAAAGGCACTGTCGAAGGTCAGGGGCGTACATCGGAGGTGAAAAATGAACTCTCAGCTAAAACGAGGAACTCTGGAGCTGTGCGTTCTTTCGATATTGTGCAGAAGCGACTGTTACGGCTACGAGCTGGTCAACCGGATATCCGAGTGCATGCAGATAACGGAGGGCACGATATATCCGCTGATGAAGCGGCTGAAAGACAACGGCATGATCGATTCCTACATAGTGGAATCGCAGGAGGGACCGCCCAGGAAATACTATAAGATAACTGACAGCGGCAGGGCGGAAAAGGAAACGCTGCTGAAAGAATGGTTTGAGTTTGTTGACAGCATAAACGCGCTGCTGAAAGGGGACGAGTAAATGATAGCAAAAAATAAGGGAGACTTTCTGTATAATCTCCATAACGAGTTGCACAGAATAGGAATCGACGACGACGAGGAGATATTCGCCGACTTCGAGGAGCACTTCAAGGCAAGCCAGGAGGAAGGCTTCACCGAGGAGGAGACCTGCGAAAAACTCGGCGACGTAAAGGAGATAGCGCGGAACTACCTTGATATCCAGAGCACTCGCATAAATTCCATAGTTGCAGGCGCTCTTGAGAATCAGCGCCGCGTATCCCTCACGAAGCCCGGCGAGAAACTCCCGGCAGACCTTTCCCTCGTCGGAGGGCAGACAGACGCCGCATCGGCGGAAACTCCCGCCATCAGGGAGTACACCCCCGAGCATATCGCAGAGGAGACCGTTCCGGCTTCCCCGAGAATAAACCTTGTAAAGCCCGAAGCTCCCGCGCAGGAAGCGCCCCGTGAATACACCCCGGAGCACATCGCCTGCGAGCCGGAGGCTCCCGCACAGTCTGCACCGTCGCCACAGCCTTCTCAGCCGCTGCCGGAGTACACTCCGCAGCACATTGCTCCCGAGCAGCCTGCTCCCGACGCGCAGGGCGCTTCCGGCTCCATACCGAAGCAGACCGACGAGCGGTATCAGTACAACTCCACGAGCAGACAGGGCGAGGTTCCTCCGCAGTGCGTTCCCCCGGTAGGCAAAAACGCGAAGGACGGCGGCTTTAAGTTCAGCGACGTCAAGGGCATGAAGCCCAACTGCAACGCGGGTAAGCTGATAATCTGCATTATTCTTGACGTATGCCTGTGGTCGTGGCTTATTCCGCTGGTGATTTCAATGATCTTCGGCGGTCTTGGCTCCATGGCGATGGGTCTTTTGACCGGAGGATTCGACCAAATATTCGGTGTTTCGCAGTTCCACCCGCTGAGCAGGATATTCCTCGGCACAGGAATGATCAGCGGCGCTGTGCTGGTCGGCTGTGGAATATGCGGGCTTTTCAAGGCTGTGTTCCACTGGGTTAAGGCGATAGTCATGGATCATGTCAAGGCTATCTACGGACTTTAAGGAGGCGTCGGCATGAAAGTTGTACTCAGAATATTTATCCCGCTGTGCATATTCTCGTTCATCGCGTTCGGGATATCGGTGATGTTCCTCGGAACTCAGCCCGTTTCCCATGATACCGCGGAAAGCGAACCGGAAATCAGCGGCGGCGCGAACACCTACGACATAACCGACAGCTTCACAAGCATAAGGGCTGATATCGGGGCGTACAAGCTCACGATAAAGCCGTGGCCGGAGGACAAGGCGCAGGTAACAATTTCCGGCGATGAATCCAGCCGCATAAAGGCAGGCGTATCCGGAGACAGGCTGACCATTGAGTCCGACTGGAGCTGGGGTGAAAACTGGAACTGGAGCATGTTCCGGAATCTTTTCAACGGCTCGGCGTTCAGCACCGAAGTGCTTCTGAGGGTCCCCGACAAGACCTACGAGCAGGTCATGATGTATGTCGGAGCTGGCTCGCTGGTCTCCGACGGAATTCAGGCGAAAGACATCTACCTGAACGCTGGCGCGGGCTCGATGACCTACACTCAGCCAGCCGGATTCCGCGCCGACCATATTTCTGCCGATGTTTCGGCGGGTTCACTCATTGCTAAAAACATGGCGGCGGGGAACTACGAAGTCGATGTAAGCGCAGGCAGCGCAAACATTTATGGACTTACCGGCAGCGGCAGCGTCGATGTCTCCGCAGGCAATGCAAGGCTCCAGTTTGCTGAGCTTAACGAGGAATGCAATGTAGACGTCAGCGCCGGCGACGTGACCCTCGATATCCCGGAGGACTCCTCCGCTAAATTCATCTGTGACAAGAGCGCAGGCGATATCCGCATAATGGTCGGCGGCGAAAACAGGCACGCCGATGACGGCGACATCATCTCCATAAACGGCGGCGGAACCACAGTGAACCTCTCGGTTTCCGCAGGCGATATCAAAGTCTTAAATTCCACCAGTTCTGCAGTGGAGATAGGCACGGCAGTCGTCAGCGCAGCGGAAAACTCAGCCCGCAATATCACGACCACATTCACACTGGAAGAAACCGCAATAGCAGAAGAAAACGAATAACACATTCTGAAAGGAGTAATCATCATGGCAGACAAGCAGACCTATACATTTTCCAACGACATCACAACAGTCGAGGTAAGCTCCCTCGGAGCGAAGATAGTAGTTATCCCGCAGGACCGCGCGGATATCTACGTTGAGTACGACAACCCGAAGGATTCACCGGAATTCTGCGCGGTGCTTTCCGGAAAGACGCTGACCCTCAAGGAGAGCTTCAGCTTCAGCATTTTCGGAAGCAAGCCCGCCGAGGGCTACACCATCACGGTGTACCTGCCGCTCAGGACCTTTGAGAAGCTCAAAATTAACACCGCCAGCGGCGGAGTCGAAGTCGGCGAAGTCTCCGCGGAGCAGTTCAGCCTGAACACCGCCAGCGGAAACATAGACATCAGCGCATATTTCAACGATGTCAAGCTCCAGTCTGCAAGCGGAAGCATTAAGCTCACCAACCCGCTTGCAGACAAGGAAAAGCAGGAGCAGATCGTTTCCCTCGACAAGGAGGAGACAGCTCCGGCAAAGTACGTTTCCAAGTCGGTAAGCGTGTGCACAGTCAGCGGAAACGCAGTTGTTTCCGGCTACCGCGCCGAGGAGTTCGGAATACATTCCGTATCCGGCACGACCACAGTCGACGGTATCTCCGGCAAGGGCAGCATTTCAGTTACCAGCGGCACAGTAAACGTAAGCTACGCGGAATGGAACGGCGACCTCAACGTAAGCCTCATCAGCGGCAACGTCAACGTTTCGCTCCCGGAGGATTCCGGCGTTAACCTGTCAGTCAGCGGAGTTTCCGGCATGGTAAAAACCGACCTCGGTCAGGAAAAGGGCAATTTCATCAACCTCGGCAAGGGAACCAGCGGAGAATTCGGCGGTGCAAACAAGCACCAGCTCACCGCTTCCCTCACCAGCGGCACGGTGACTATCGCCCGTCAGTAAGCTTTTCTCCTTCCCCCTAATATATCTTCCGTTCGCCGGACAACTCCGGCGGCGGATCGAAAACAATTCTTCATGGATAGTCAGCCACAGGCTTGAATGAGGATAATATAGCCCCCGGACGCTGCTGTGATAAAGACGGCAGCCTCCGGGGGCGTTTGTTTATTGCATTGAGTATTTTAGGGCAATACCGCACAAAGATTGTGCGTGTATTGCGCAGTCAGATTTTTCGTCAGATTGTACAATGAGGACGACGCAAGGCTGACGCCTTGCTAGGACGAATTGTGCAAGATGACGGAAAAGATGCAAGCAAGACACGTGCAAAATCCAATAAATGGTCTTTGTGCGGTGTTGCCTTAGTATTCCTTACCTGCCTTAACCAGCTCCCTGAGATAAGCGAACGCCGCTTCCTCCCCCTGCTCTGCCAGCATGCGAAGCAGCTTTTCAAGCATGTCGGAGGTCTCTGGGTGTATCGAACGTGTAGGCTTTCTGGACAGGAAGTAATCCAGCGGGTCGGAATCCCGGTATTTTTCGGCGCGGTATATCTTGCTTGCCGCAACTCTGTCGCAGAACATCTCCGCAAGGAACCGCAGCGGCATCTTGACCGGCTTGTATATCTTCTCCACCGGGTCGACGTCTATCCAGTATTCGAAGTGATGGCGGTTGCGCCCCTTGTGGTGCATCCACGCCAGGGAGTAGCCGTTCAGCTCACGCTCCGCTTCATTCGGGCTGCGCGTGCCCTGGAAGTACTTCACGCCGGGTATGAACTCGGTGGGCGAGTATTTCGAAAGGTCGTGGCGAAGCCCCTGCCAGAGTATCCCCGCCTTTGCGCAGTGCGCAATTACCTTGTGGCGATGTCGGTTTATGGTTCTAAGGTGTCCGAAAAAGCCTTTCAGCGACATTTTTTGCTCCTTTTGCCGCTGGAATACGCGGCTTATATTTCTGTGCGGGATCTGCTGCTGAATATCGGGCGCAGTCTCTTATAAAGAGGCAGGGATATCAGCACAGCGATAAGTCCTTTTACAAAAGTGAACGGCAGATTGAATACCACCAGACACTTGATGAGCGAATCAGCGCCCGACCATATCGCCTGATACATTCCGATGATGGCTTCCATAGGCATAACTGCGGTGTACAGCGGATATACGATGAAATAGTTGGTCGCAACGCCGACCAGCGCCATAGATACAGCGCCCGCAAGGCATGCCAGAACCACATGCTTTATGGAATGTCCTGTTCTGTTCGCGATAAGCCCCGCAGGGATTACCAGCAGACAGCCAAGAATAAAGTTCGAAACCTCGCCGACGCCGCCAGTCATGGAGCCTGCAAGAAGGAACCCTCCCAGATTCTTTATAAGGCACACCGCTACTCCGGAGACCGGCCCCATAGTTAAAGAAGCCAGCACCGCCGGAACATCTGAGAAATCAAAGCTGATAAATCCCGGCATTATCGGTATCTTGAACGCAAGGAACTTCATCAGCACTACTGCCATTGCGCTCAGCAGAGCCGTAAACACCAGCTTGCGGACGTCGATAGTCTGCTTTGTTTTTGTTGTTGTGTTGTTCATGTTTTCCTCCATTGTTCTGGGGAAACAGAAAGCCCCTGCACGCACAAAATGGCTGTACAGGGGGCGCAAATATGCACGCAGAAGCGATACAACATTTGTTTTCTGATTCTTTCATCCGGACTATACCGTCGGTACCGGAATTGCACCGGTTCAGCCTATGCGGCTCGCGGACTTTCACCGCCGGTGGAGAATTGCACTCCGCCCCGAAACAGATAAAATGTATTCGGCGAAACCTCGCCGTAATTACATTATATACCCGCCGCGCGGATTTGTCAATAGGCGGACGAAAATTATTCCGGAGAAGCCTCCGCCTTCATGCAGAGTTCGTAGAACGGCGCGAGCTTTTTGAAGTCCCTCGCGACGCGCTGGGAAAGCTTGTCCGAGAACATTATCTCCGGGTCGCTGGCGTCGAAGGAGAACCCTATGCTCTTACGGTCGAGCCAGCGGCGCAGCTCCTCGGGCTGGTCGGGAAACTTGCTGCGCTTGTAGAGGTCACCGAACATTTCGAAGCCCTTCAGCTTCTCCGCCGCCAGGAAAGCCTCCTTGAAGCTGTCGTCCCCCGCCAGAATGAGCCTGCGCAGCTTCTGCATGGACTGAGCGGAAGCACAGTAATATCCGCAGCCGTAGCTTATCCCTCCCGCGCCTATCGAGAAATAAAATCCCGGCAGCGCATGATACTGCTCGCGCGTGCGGCTGAACGTATACCAGATGTGGTCGCGGAAAATGGAATCCGGATTAAGGCGCATGTCGCGGTATATCCTTGAGATACGCGCGGGGTTTATCTCGATGAGCGGGTCGATCTTCAGTACGGCAGGCGCAACGTCAAGTATCAGCTGCTTCATCGGCTCCGTTACCTGCTCGGCGTAGGTCTGCTTGTGGTCGCGGAACCACTCGCGGCTGTCGTGCAGGCGGTTTTCAAACAGAAAATCAACTGACTGCTGTGAAAATGGCATGTTTTTTCTCCTTTGCAGTAATTTGCACCTCCTTTCCTGATATCATCAGCATGCAGGAATATACCCTGTAGAAAGGAGCTGTTTATGGCTAAAAAAATCACTTCGGCGGAGTTCTTCGACAAGAATAACGCCGCTTTTATGAAATTCGGCAGAATGTTCACCCGAAAGCTCACCGACCAGGAACTTATCAACGCCCTGGCTGAAAAAGACCTCGAAAAGCTCGCGAAGGTGTTCAAGCTGGTGTTTGAAATGCTGGAGGAAAACTCCCCTGACAGCAACGCGCAGCTTGCCGCAATGATCTCCGCATACTCTGAAATGGGCGAGCCGGGAGAGACAGACGGCGCCGGCGAAACGGAGGACGGCGAATGACCGACGTATTTTCACCAAAGCAGAAATCCGCACTGGGGCTTGTGAAATCCGGCGGAATGCGGCGTATCAACCTCCTTGAAGGGAGCGTCCGCAGCGGAAAGACCTGGATCTCCATGATAATGTGGGGATTCTGGGTAGCCTCCGCACCGGAAAACGGCGCGTACCTCATGGCGGGGAAAACTCTCACGACTATGCGCCGAAACGTCCTAGAGCCGATGTGCGGTCTGTTCGGGAGCTGCTTCACCTACAGCCTCAGCAAAAAGGAGGGCAGGCTGTTCGGCAGAAAGATCTATCTCGAGGGAGCCTCCAACGCGCAGGCGGAAAGCAAAATACGCGGAATGACCCTCAACGGCGCCTACTGCGACGAGCTGTCGCTGTTCCCGGAGGACTTTTTCGCAATGCTTCTGTCAAGGCTCTCGGTCAGCGGAGCAAAGCTCATTGCGACCACCAACCCGGACAATCCCGGGCACTGGCTCAAGCGAAACTACCTCGATAACGATGCGCTCGACCTCCTGGACCTGAAATTCACGCTGGACGACAATCCGTTTCTCCCTTCAGAATACGTCAGGGCATTGAAAACCGAGTACACCGGGGTGTTCTACGACCGATTCATACTCGGAAACTGGACCGCCGCCGAGGGCAGGATATACGAGGATTTCTCGCAGAAATGCATAATTCCCCCGCAGGAACTGCGCCAGCGCCTGTCCGAAAGTCCGCTGACGACCTCGGTGATCGGCGTGGACTACGGCGGGAACAAGAGCGCAAGCGCGTTCGTCCACACCGGATTTGACGCGGGATTCAGCAATGTGTACGTTCTGTCGGAACATTACGACAAGCGGAATGTCAGCGCGGAGAGCCTGATCTCCGCATTCGCGGACTTTGTAACGCAGGAGCGCGAACGCTTCCCCACGCTTGAAATGGCGTGCTGCGACAGCGCGGAGCAGCTCCTGATAAAGAGCTTCCGCAGCGCAGTCAGTCTGGAAGTAAGGAACGCGATGAAAAAACCGGTCTCCACCCGGATAAACATGGTAAACCGACTTATCTCTGCGGGAAGGCTGCACATCAGTTCGGAATGCCCGCACCTCATTGAAGCGCTCAAAACCGCAGTCTGGGACGAAAAGAGCCTCCACAAGGACGTGCGGCTCGACGACGGCTCGACCAACATCGACAGCCTGGACGCGTTCGAGTATTCACTCGAGCGCTTTGAACGGGAACTTTTCAGATACTGATATCGCATAAAACCACCTTTCCTGTCCGGAAAGGTGGTTTTGATTTATTCGCAGATCTGGCAGACCTGATCACTTCTTCTGCTGCGGGACCGGCTGACCCTGCGGGAGCTGCGCCGGCTGCTGCGGCTTTGCAAGCTCCGTGCCAGTGCTGAGGGTCTTGCGGAGGATACGCAGCTCGTTCACGTCCTTGACCATCAGCTCCTCTACGCGGGAGAGCATTTTGTCGGTGTAATCCTGCGTGGAGCTTCTGATAAGGTTGGAGCGCTGCTGTGCCGCGCTGATCTCCTCGGTGGCGCGGCGGCGCGCTTCCTGGAGTATGGAGTTCTGGTCGATAAGCTCGCGGCGCTGCTGCTCAGCCTTGCTGATTATCGCCTCGGCCTCCTTCTTAGCGTCGCTGATTATGCGGTTCTTATCCGCGACGATGTTCTGCGCCTGCTGTATCTCACGTGGCAGGACAAGGCGCATTTCAGTCGCTATCTCGTCTATCTCGGTGCAGTCCACAAGGCTCTTCTTGCCGATGGGGAACGGAGCTGCCTTCTTAACTACCTCTTCAAGGGCTGCGATAAGGTCTAAAAGATTGTATTCCATTATATTCAGTTCCTTTCAGTAGAATTTGACTTTTCGTGATATTTCGTTCTTGCAAGCTCCCTTGCAGCGTCGAAGTCCTGCGTCAGCCGGCTGCGTATCTGCTCGTGGATACACGCCGGAACATACTTGCTCAGGTCTCCGTTGAACATCGCCACCTGCTTTACCATGCTCGACGAAACGAACGTAGTCTTGAGACTGGCGGGTATAAACACCGTTTCCGCACGGGGGTTCAGATCCTTGTTAGTGTGCGCCATCTGGAATTCATACTCAAAATCCGTGGTAGCGCGCAGACCCTTCACGATAACATCGACGTCGCTGCGCTGATTGAAATAATCCGCAAGCAGCCCGTCGAAGCTCGCTATCTCGACATTCGGGATATCCTTAGTGGTTTCTTTAAGAAACTCGCAGCGCTCCTTCATGCTAAAGCTGTAGGTCTTGAGCGGATTTATCAGCACCACGACGACCAGCTTGTCGAACATCTTGGAAGCACGCTGGATTATATCGAGATGTCCGTTAGTCACCGGGTCGAAGCTGCCTGGGTATATCGCTGTTTTCATGCTTCCGGCTCCTTTCCGGAGTCCTCGTCATCGGTCTGCTTCGGGCGGTAGATAGTCACCGACGTGCGGGAATGCCGCAGCACCTTTACTATCTCATATCTCCCGATATCATGCGGGAGCACGCATTCCTTCTCGTGCTCGCAGATTATAACTCCGTTCTCCGACATCTTTTCAACAAGATGCGGAAGCGCCTTCTGAATTATCTTGTAGTTGTAGGGCGGATCGAGTATCGCTATGTCGAACACCGCCCGGGTGCTTTTCAGGAACGCCGAAAACGGCATGTTCACTACCCGCGCGTTCGCCTCCAGCCCGGTGGACTTCAGATTCTCGCGAACCGCCTTGATGGAAACCGCCGCGCTGTCGATAAAGTACGCTTCCTTCGCGCCGCGGCTGAGCGCCTCTATTCCAAGCTGCCCGCTTCCTGCGAACAGGTCGAGCACTGTTCTTCCCTCTATCTCAAATTGAATAGCGCTGAAAATAGCTTCCTTCACTCCGTCGGTGGTGGGTCTGACTACCTCGGTGCCCTCAACGGTGACAAGCTTACGTCCACGCGCTGTTCCGGTAATTACTCTCATATGTCACTCCTGTATGTCTTTTTCGCTCAGAAACGCTCCTGAATGAACCTATACAGCTCCTGAGCCTTTTCCTCGCCTATCTTAGCCGCCGCGCGGAGTTCCTCCGGCGTGGCATTTTTCATATCCTGCTTTGTCTTGAACGCCTTCATCAGCGCCTGCGCCTTAGCCTGCCCTATTCCGGGAACCTCGGTCAGCTCAAGCTCGTAGGTCTTTTGCTTATGCTTCACACGCTGGAAGTTGATGGAGTAGCGGTGCACCTCGTCCTGTATATTTGTGAGCAGCTTGAAAAGCGGCTTGTTTGCGCTTATCTGTATCTCCCCGCCCTCTTTTGCGATGGCGCGGGTGCGGTGCTTGCTGTCCTTGACAAGCCCGAAAAGCGGAACGTTTATCCCCATTTCGTCGAAAACCTGCGATACCGCCGCGACATGTCCCTGACCGCCGTCCAACAGTATCAGATCCGGCAGCGGAGCGAAATTCTCGTCGCCGTCCAGGTAGCGCTGCATGCGGCGCCGGAGCACCTCCTGCATGCTGGCGTAGTCGTTTATTCCAACCACGTCCTTGATGTTGAACCTGCGGTAGCCCGGCTTGAAAGGTCTGCCGTTGCGGTAGACTATCATGCCGCCGACACGCCCGGTCTCGCCGAAGTTCGACATATCGTAGCTTTCGATGATGAGCGGTATCTTCTCAAGATTGAGAAGGTCGCGGAGATCCTCAAGCGCGTTTATTTCCTTTGCAGTTCTTCCGACCCTCAGTGCGAGGTACTCGCTGGCGTTGTTCTTCGCGAGCACTATCTGCGACAGTCCGTTTCCGCGCTGCGGAACCACGAATTTGACAGCGTGCCCCGCCTTTTCCCGCAGCAGCTGAGTCACAAGCTCCATATCGTCGAATTCCTCGTCGATGTAGATCTCCTTCGGGATATCGTCGCGGTCGGGATAGTAGCTCAGCAGGAAATCCCGCCGCATCTCACCGGGGTCGTACTCGTCGCCGATGAAGAAATTTTCCTTGTCGACCAGCCTTCCGCCGCGGTACTTCACCGCCGCGATACTCGCAAGGCTGACGTTCTGCGCGAGCGCAACTATGTCGTAATCCTCGGTTTTATAGTCGAATATCTTCTGTGAATTCTTGAGCCTTGCTATCGCCTGGATACGGTCGCGGAGCTTCGCCGCCTTCTCGAATTCCAGGTTTTCTGCGGCTTCGTTCATTTCCTCCGTGAGCTGATCAACTGATTTCTGACTGCCTGTTTTAAGGTACTCGAGAGCCTCATCGATTATCTTCTTGTACTCCTCGGAGGATATCTTACCACGGCAAACGCCCATGCATTTCTTGATATGCATGTTAAGGCAGGGACGCTCCTTGCCGATATCCATGGGGAACCTGCGGCTACAGGTAGGCAGCATGAAAATGGTGTTGACCTCCTCCACCGCCTGCTTAACTGTGAAGCCGCTTGTGAACGGCCCGAGGTAATCCGCGTTCGGGTCGTTGGTGTTCAGCGCGTAGGATATCCGCGGGTAAGCTCCTTTGCTTATCTTGATGTAGTTGTAGCCCTTGTCGTCCTTGAGCAGTATGTTATATTTCGGCTTGTGGAGCTTTATAAGGCTGCATTCCAGCACCAGTGCGTCAAGCTCGCTCGGGCAGACGATAAAGTCGAAATCCGCGATATTGTCGATTAGCTTCAGGGTCTTGGCGTTGTGGTTGGAATCATGCCGGAAGTAGGAGGTCACGCGGTTTTTGAGCGCCTTCGCCTTTCCGACGTAGATTATCTTCCCGGTCTTATCTTTCATGAGATACACGCCGGGGCTGAGGGACAGGCGGTTCGCCTTGTCGCGCAGATAGTCGATATTCGGATTCAACACTAAAGCCCCCCAGATGATTATACACACTTTATTGTACCATTTTTTTTGATGAAATACAAGAGCCTGAGTATATTTTTTTGAGAAAGGCCGCAAATTTTGCAAAAGAAATGTTCCCGGCGGATAAGCTGTGAAAAATCGGGCATAATCATACCAGCCTCAGATTTACACGACACAGGAGGGATAATATGTCACTTTACGGAAAAATGGCTGGAGGGCTGATAGCTCTGACCCTTGTGGGAGGCAGCGCGGCATATGTTGCTTCGGCTGCCGGGAGCGTCCTGGAAGCCGCCGAGCAGACCGCGGCGCAGCTTTCCTGCTATGTGCTCAGGGAATACAACGGAAGCGTAGCGCTTTTCTCGGACGACGGCACAGAGCCTATCGCGCAGTACTCCACCCCGATAGCCGACGTAAACCCCGCAGACGCTGCCCTGCTCAAAGAGGGTATCCGCCTGAGAGGTCTTACGGAGGTCAGCAGGCTTCTAGAGGATCTGGATATTGAATAAAAAGCCGGCTATCCTGAAGATTCAACCAAGCAATTCACAGCAATTTGAAATTCCACGCGAAGCGCGCACCATAATTCCGCATTCCGAATTCTGAATTAAAAAAGTCCCCCGCTCCTAATAAAGCGGGGGATCAGTTATTCTCTGTGAGCGCTTAGCGAAAAGCCTTATACAGCCTTGTTTACAGCGGCAACAGCCTTGTCAACGGAAGTCTTATAGGAACTGAACTCAGACTTGAAGCCGGACAGGTCATTGTAAGCCGCGTCGATGAATACGCCGAGCATACCGTCAAGGTCGGAAGCCGCCTTTGTAAGCGAGGACTTCGCGGAGGAATACTCCGCCGGAGCGCCGGACATCATCTCGTCGTAGTTGGAAACTACCTGTGCATAGCCGGCAGCCTTCATAATGGCGGAGGTCTTATCGTTGTAGATAACGCCCATTACATCCGACTCATACTTGCTGCTCTTGAGGTCAGCAACGGAGTTCTTTACAGTGTTGAACTGAGAAGCCGCGTTGGAAGCCGCAGAAGCCGCATTGGACAGCATATCCGCATACTGGCGTGACTTATCGGAGCTGGTCTGGTTTCCGGTCTGGAGACTCTTGAAGCTGAGACCGCTCTTTGCCGCAGAGTTGAAGCTGCTGAGCTTGGAATCCGCAGTGGAAGTATACTTGCTGCCGGAATCGCTGGTGTCGGTCACATAGGTGTAGTAATCGGTATACAGGTCGTACAGCTTCTGGAGCGAGGAGTACGCGCTCGAAAGCTCGCTGCTGGAGGGCTTGGCGTTCTTCACCAGGCTGGAGACATTGCTCTTGCCGCCGGAAAGCACGCTGGTCATTCCGGAGGTGAACTTTGTCTTTGTAAATCCTGCGTCGATTGCATAGCTGGTAGCCTGAGAATAGAGGTGCAGCTTTCCGACCTCGGCGGAAACAGCCTCGAACGCGTCAAGTATCTTTTCGCGCTGTTTATCCTCGTTGGTAACAGTCGCGGAAGGCTTTGTGGAGACAACCGCCGGTTCCCTGGCAGTGACAGCGGGCTTCGGAGTGGTGGTAACAGCCGGACTTGTAGCAACTGAATTCGGTCTGGTTGTAACTGGCGTATTAGGTCTGGTTGTAACCGACGTATTAGGTCTGGTGGTTACAGCAGGAGTTGCTGCCGGTGATGAAGAAGTGTCAGAGGGTCTGCTGCTTTCAGCATCGGAAACTTCCGCAGTCGCGGGCTTGGCTGCTTCCTCAGTAGCCACAGGCTCCGGCTGGCTCTCGTTCGTAACTATAGGGTTGACTTCCTCAGGAACGCTCGATACATCGGATACGTCAGAAACGGATGGTACATCAGGCACATTTGCCTCTGCGTTTTCGTCCGCTTCAACGGGCGTATCAGGCACTGTGGAAGCCGTGGTAGGAGTTGCAGGCTGGCTCACCAGCTCCTCAGACTTATTGGCCGTGGAGGTCGCAACTATCAGCGCGATAACTCCGACGACAACCACAGCGGCTCCGATGACCGTCGGTATCGGGAATATGCCGAACAGCTTAGTCGGCTGCTTCTGGCTCTTTGCCGCTGAACCGGAAACATTTTTCTTGAGCGGCTTGATGTTCCATTTATTCGGAGAGCCGCAGTTCTTGCAGACGGCTTCCTTCTCGTACATATCCTGACCGCAGTTGCGGCAGTAAACAAGCTTGCCGAGATCAGCTCCGTCATTCTCAGAGCTTTCAGCGGCAGGCGCAGGCTCCGGTTCAGGGCGGCGGGGCTGTGTGAATTCTGGTTCAGTGTATGCGGGCGCTTCCTGTTCGGTGTACGCAGGGGTTTCCGGCTCGGTGTATGCAGGTGCTTCCGGCTCGGTGTACGCGGGAGCTTCCGGCTCGGTGTACGCGGGAGCTTCTGGTTCGGTGTATGCAGGAGTTTCCGGCTCGGTGTACGCAGGAGTTTCCGGCTCAGTGTACGCAGGCGCTTCCGGTTCGGTATACGCGGGGGCTTCCGGCTCGGTGTATGCAGGTGATTCCGGCTCGGTGTACGCGGGGGCTTCCGGCTCGGTGTACGCAGGTGCTTCCGGTTCGGTGTATGCAGGTGCTTCCGGCTCAGCGACCGCCGTGGGAGCGGGTGCGGTTATGTCAATATTGATATCATCATAATTCTGCTCGAGCTGCATCGGCTCGTCAGGCTCTGCCATTTCACCGCCGTTTATTACCGGCAGACCGCTCTCTGAAAGAAACTGGGTCTCAGGCATTCCGGCTTCCATGCTGAAATCTTCGACGCGGCGGGATAAGGTGCCAAGATCCGGCTCCTGCGGAACGGGCTCGGGCTGGGGTTCAGGCTCGGGAGCAGGCGCGCTTATTGCAGGCATATCGCTTGAGGTCGCGTTTAGATTGGCAAACTGCTGGTTGAGCGCTTCGATCTCACTGTTGAGATCTCCGCCGCCTAAACCGCCTATACCGCCAAGACCTCCGCCGAGGCCTCCCATATCATCAGAGCCGCCGCTCACATCGTAGCTGATATCTCCGCCCAAGCCGCTGTTATTGACGAAATTGTCTATTCTGGCGAGGTCGCTGTCGGAAATTCCGCCGAACTCGCCGCCGAGCGGGTCGGTGTTGACCAGCGGAACCCCTGAGGAACCATTCGCGTTCAGCTTCATGCCACACTTTTCGCAGTGGTCGGTGGACTTCTGCATTCTCATGCCGCAGGTCGGGCAGAAAACAAGAGTACCCTCCTCGTTACCGATTGGCTGGATACCCGGCATTTCCCCGCTAGGCTGCTCACTAGCAGACTGCTCGTTTGCCTGAGCATCTTCGTTCTCTTCCTCTTCTTCCACTTCCGGCGAAACAGGCGTGCCGCACTCCATGCAGAATTGATAGCCGCGGATCAGTTTCTTGCCGCAGTTTTCACAATACATTATGTAATCCTCCCAAATGGATCGTAATACTCTCTGTAATCAAATCTGACGCAGACTTTGATGATAGAAATATCCAAATTAAGTATACTATACTGCCTAAAAAAAGTCAACTTACAAAACGCAAGATTGTTAAAATGAAATAATACGAACCCGGGGTTTTTGTGCATAATCATACCAAAAAATAACACCCTGCCGGGCATAACCAGCAGGGCATTAAAAGCGTGTTAAAATGTAGTATCAGAGTATCGTTGAAAAATACAGACCGGCGAAAATTCCGGCTGCCGCCGCCATAACTCCGGTAACGGCGAGACATATCGCGATATGCGCGGCTGTGAAATAGCGGCGCTCCTTTTCGGGTTTCTGCGCGGAAGCCACCGGGACTTCATTATTAAATGACAGTAGATTTGCAGCACTGCCCGGAGCCGCCTGAGCATTCAAAGCGCCGCTGGCAGAGTTCTGTGCGGCTGTGTGCTCCGCGCTGCTCTGCGGGATCACTCCAGGCGTGGGGACGCTGTACGCGGGCTGTTCAATCGGCTCAGGCTGTTTTATCTCCCCGGCGGACTGCACCGTCTGGGAATTCACGGCAGATACAATGGGCGCAGCAGAAACAGTCTGAAGCTCCTGATGTGTCGCCGGAGCCTTCACAGGAGCAGAAGCCGCCGGAGCGGCGCTCAGGCTCTGCGTGGATACCGAACCGAAACCCGCGCCGCACCATGTGCAGAACAGGCTGTTATCATCATTTTTCTTGCCGCATTTTGGACAGAACATATGTATACTCCCTTTCATGAATCAGTCATTCGTGACCAGCAGACCTCCGCCGTTGCGGACGTAATCGAACAGGTACTGCTGCGCGATGCCCTCTATGCCGAGAGTGCATTCCGGCAGACCTACGGGGTAGAACTGCGCCATGAGCCGCTTTACCCACACGTCCTTCGGGAAGGCGTCAAGCTTATGGAACGCGAACAGCAGCACGCAGTCCGCGACCTTATCGCCTACTCCGACTATAGTCTTGAGCTGCTCCCGCGCCTCCGCGAGCGGCAGCCTGTCGATTTCCGCGAAATCAACAGCACCAGAGTTCACCTTCTCCACCGCGTCGCATATGTAGCGCGCGCGGAATCCCGCCCGAAGCGGCGCGAGATCCTCCGGAGCTATCCCGGAAAGCTGCTGAGCCGTCGGGAATGCGTATCCCCCGCCCGCCGGAGTTCCGAAGCTCTCGCACAGCCGCCCGATTATCCCGGAGATACGCGGAATATTGTTATTCTGGCTGATAATAAAGCTGATGAGCGTTTCGAACGGCTCCTGCCGCAGAATGCGTATGCCCGGCGAGAATTCGCAGGCTTTTTTCAGCGTTTCGTCCGCTGAAAGCGCCTCGATGTACGCGGAATAATCCGTGCCCAGGTCGAAATAGTTTTCCCAGAACGGGATATCCTGCTCGGATACGCCGTGCATGGTGACTTCATCGCCGGACTGCGTTACAGTAAGGCTTCTGCCGCCGGCAATGCCGGAAAACGCGCCGGTTTCGTCCTCGCTCCAGCGAAAGCACTGACCGCACAGGAACGTCCGGCGGATATCAAAATTTTTATTTTGTATGGAGTAATTCATAGAAATTTTCGTAAACCCCTTGATTATTTGTCTTAATTATAATACAATAGGAGTATAATTTCAAGAGTATACGCTGTATTTTCAGCGACTTTTCACCTTATTCACGCAAAAGGAAAGGACTTACAATGAGAGAAAGTATTCTGACGATACCGATAAACGAAGTGTTCGAGCCGCGGGAGGGCTGCCCCATCTGCGCCATGCGTAACACTGTCGAGCAGCATATCAGCGAGTACATAATGGGCGCCGCGATGATGGAGCCGGACGTCCGCATGGAAACTAACCGGCTTGGGTTCTGCCATACGCACTTCAACAGCCTGCTCAAGCAGAACAACCGCCTGTCGCTGGGGCTCATGCTCAACACTTACCTAGGTACGCTCCGCGGAGAGATATTCGAGAATAAAAGCATATTCTTCACAAAGGGAGCAAAGGCAAAGAAGTGCAGCGAAATAGAGAACACCTGCTTCGTGTGCAGCAAGGTAGACTGGGGCGTTGAACACATGCTGGAAACGGTATTCACGATGTTCCGCGAGGACGCGAAGTTCCGCAATCTGTATTCCACGCAAAAATACATCTGCATACCGCACTATAACCTGATAATGTCGCATGTTCCCTCCAAGCTGCCGAAAGCAGACCAGAAGGAATTCATCGCCGCCACCGACAAACTTGTGGAAAACTATATCAAGGAGCTTAACAGCGACGTAAACGAGTTCTGCAACAGCTTCGACTACCGCAACGCCGGAAAGCTCCACAGCGAGGACATGGAGCACGTCAGAAGCTCCATCGAGCGCGCAATAGAGTTCATAACCTCAAGGAAACCAGACGTTAAATAAAATCCGGAATCAAGCTGTTCTGCTTTGTGGGACGGATTTAAAATAACCGCCGAAGGCGGCACCGAAATTCCGAATTCATAATTCCGAATTAAAATAAGTGGGTGTTTAAATGGATATTTTAGCAATAGAAAGCAGCTGCGACGAGACCGCAGCCGCAGTAATACGCGATGGCAGGGAGATAATCTCCTCAGTCGTGGCAACGCAGATAGAGGAGCACAAGCTGTACGGCGGCGTAGTCCCCGAGATAGCCAGCCGCCGCCACTGCGAGAGCATAGTCGCGGTAGTTGACGAAGCGCTCCAGAAGGCGGGCATGAAAGCGCAGGACGTCGACGCGATAGCCGTAAGCTACGCACCGGGGCTTATCGGCGCGCTGCTGGTAGGAGTCAACTTTGCGAAGGGGCTTGCGCTGTCGCTGGATAAGCCGCTTATCCCGGTGCACCACATTCGCGGGCACATCGCGGCGAATTACCTGGCTCACCCGGAGCTTGAACCTCCATACCTCTGCCTGGTGACCTCCGGGTCTCACAGCCATATTGTGAAGGTCAACGACTGGACGGAGTTCGAAACGATAGGTCAGACTGTCGACGACGCAGCAGGCGAAGCCTTCGACAAGGCGGCGCGCGCTATGGGCTATCCCTACCCAGGCGGAGTCCACATCGACAAGGCGGCGCAGACCGGCGACCGTAAGAAATACCAGCTTCCGCACCCGCACACTGCAAATCCGTACGATTTCAGCTTCTCGGGGCTGAAAACCGCGGTCATAAATCTCATACACAACGCCAGGCAGAAGGGCGAGGAGATCGACGTCAACAGCCTTGCAGCGTGCTTCCAGTATACCGTTGCGGATATCCTCACGCAGAAGTTCATCGCGGCGGCGAAGGAGGGCGGCTACAAGACGCTGGCTCTCGCAGGCGGAGTTGCGGCGAACTCCGGGCTGCGGAGCATGCTCCAGCAGCGCGCGGACTACAACCGCATGAAGGTATACTACCCGCCGCTGGCCCTGTGCGGTGACAACGCGGCAATGATAGGCTGTCAGGCGTATTATGAGTACAAGGCGGGACACATCGCCGGTTCTGACCTCAACGCCGTGGCGACCATGCGCCTCGACCGCGTAACATGGTAATTCAGTAAAAGGACGCGTCAGCATGAAAAACATAATTTTAATAGGAATGCCCGGCTGCGGCAAATCCACCATCGGAGTGCTGCTTGCAAAGGCAATGGGCTTCCGGTTCATAGACACTGATATCACTATCCAGAACCGAACGGGAATGCTCCTTCAGCAGATAATCGACCAGAAGGGGCTCGACTGGTTCTGCATCGAGGAGGAGCGGGCAATAATGTCCGTTGAGGAAAGCGGCGGCTGCGTTATCGCCACCGGCGGAAGCGCAGTGTATTCCCGCAGCGCGATGATGTACCTGAAGGAACACGGCTACGTATACTATCTCGCCCTTCCGGTGGAGCAGGTCGAGAAGCGCCTGCACAACATAAAGACCCGCGGCATAGCAATGCGCCCCGGGGATTCCATCGAGGACGTTTTCCGCAGGCGCCGCACGCTTTACGAGGAGTACGCTGACATCACCGTCGACTGCGCCGGCAAATCCATCGAGGAAATTGTTGAGGAGATAGTCGGCGAGCATTCCCTTATTGCGGGAAAGTGACCGTTTTGCTTTGACGAAAGGAGCGAAAATGGAGGAAAACACGATAGGGATAATTCCCGGGGACATGTCGAAAATGCCCGGATTCAAAAGCGTCTGCATGAAGCTTGGCGCGATGATGATAATTATTTTCGTATCCCGGGGGCTGGAAACCGTGCTGCTGTCGGCGGCGGTGAATCTCGGAATGTTCGACGGAATGGATCCGAATATGTCGTATCTGCTTCAGACCGTGGTGAGCTTCCTGTTTCTGTACATCATTCCCATTGTCTGCGCTGCTGCGCTTCTGAAGCCTTCTGGAATGTGCGCGAAGGTCTACAGGAAGCCGCAGTTCTTTGGCAGCGCCATGGGAATGTTCCCCGCGTTCTACGGGCTGTCGCTGTTTGTGAACCTGCTGACCATGCTGGTTTCAAAGCTGTTCGAAAACACCGATCTTTACAAATCGTTCAACACGGTGAACGACCTTGCTCCGGACAATCTGTTCTGCGCCGGGGTTCTGCTGTTTCAGCTCGTGATAATCGCACCGTTATTTGAGGAATTCTGGTTCCGGGGAATCGTCCTGGAGTCGCTCAGACCCTACGGAAACGGTTTCGCGATATTCGTTTCCGGAATATTGTTCGGCATGACCCACGCGAATTTCAGCCAGTTCTTCTATGCTACTGTTCTCGGAATATGCCTCGGATATATCGCGGTTTCCACAAATTCCATCGTGACGACCACGATAATGCACGCAATGTTCAACGGGATTTCCGGGCTGCTGCTTCTGTTCATCACATTTGACGACGTAGGAGACTACCTCCTTGCAAAGGAACGCGGCATGGAAGGCGTACAGACCCCTGTAGTCGTATGCTACCTGATATTCTGCTTCTTCGTGATAATGCTCATGATAATCGGAGTTCTGATGGCTATTGTGAAGCTGCGGAAGATAAAGCGCTACAAAGTCCCGAAGATGTGGGACGTCCCGGCTTCAAAGCGCTGGGGAGTATTTTTCACCCGCGCGACCGTTATAATCGCGCTCGTGCTCGCCGCGGATACGTTTACGTTCCAATTTGCGGCACGCGGAGTGCTGAAGCTCATGAATCTGGCCACAGGACAATAATTTCACGCCCCGGAGCCGTCTCCGGGGTTTTTTGTGAGATATCAACAAACAAATTTTTTGGGGTTGTCAGAAACATACAATTTTCTTAAAATTGCGAGTTACGTATTGACAGAATCAAAATCGCATGATACAATTAAAGAAAAGCAATAATTGTCAACGGAGGTGTTCATATGAAAAAAACAAGAACCTATATTTTTGACGCACTTGTAAACCTGATCGCACAATCGGTGCTGTTCTTTATAGGAATGTTCGTGTGGGTCAATCCGGTATACGAAGTTATATGGGCGCTTGCCGCCGCCGGATTTGCGGCGTTCCTGGCATTCATGGAGCGCGGCGCTGAGAAACGGAGCGGCGCGGATTTCCGGCACTATCTTATGTTTTCGGTGCTGCCGGTGAATATTATCGCGCTGATAGTCGCGGCAGTCCGCGGCGCTGCGGAGTACAAAACATGGAGCTCGGGAACACTTATCTACGTTTATAATCCGTTATACCCTATAGGCATCGCGGTCGGAACCATCTGGATAACGTTAGCGTTCATCGCCATAAACCGCCTTACCCGCAGGGAGGCTTAGAGCATGTCTCAATTCGGTGTTTGTGCATTCGACTGGTCGATCTGACAACATATGCTTTTTCGCCGTCAGGCTATTATGGTCTATTCCGAATTCCGGAGCAGTCATCCGCAGTATATGGCGAACACGCAACAAGATGTTGTTAATATTTCGTCAATCTTCGCATATGATGTGTCGGGAGCTTTGCTCCCGATTTTTTTGTGCAAAAGGGAGAGAAGTTTTCCACATTTTCAACGGTGAAAATAGTTGAAAGTACGGTTAAAACTGTTGAATGGTTGATTATTTCGACAGATTTTTCAACAGAAACGTTGAAAAACAGGCTTATCCCGCATGAAAACTAGTCCGGCAAAGTTGAAAACTATGTTAAAACCGTGGAAAACTTATTCTGGAAATTCCCTTGATTTTACCGCGCCATGTCATGAAAAAATCGCGGAAATATGGAGAAAATCCGCGTTTACCCCTTGACAAAGCCGCATCCACATGATATAATATTAACGTTGCTGTAAAGCGTTTTTACCTGACACCTGAATGAAAGTGAGCAATTAAACACCGATGGAACGCAGCCTTGATTTTGTGATACTGCTTGATATCTACGGCGAGCTGCTGGCGAATTCCCAGCGCGAAGCCCTGGATATGCGGTATAACGCAGACCTCTCCCTGGCGGAGATTGCCGAAGAAATGGGCGGAGTTACAAGGCAGAGCGTGGTTTCCGCGATAAAAAAGGGCGAGCAGCGCCTGGAAGAACTGGAGCAGAAGCTTGGCTTCGCGGCAAGGCTCAGAACTCTTTCGGTGGAGCTGGACCAGGCGTCAGAACTTGTTTCATTAATGAAGCAGGAAAACAGCGACCAGCGCCTTGAAAGGCTCGGCGGGATACTATCAGATATCCGGCGCGGCCTGTGAGGCATTCCCAAAAGAACGACTTCCGAATTATAAAGGGGTGAGTACATGGCTTTTGAAGGACTTTCCGGCAAGCTGAACAATGTTTTCGGCAAGCTCAAGGGACGCGGCAAGCTCAACGAAAAGGATATCAAGGACGCTATGCGTGAGGTTCGCATGGCGCTGCTGGACGCGGACGTAAACTACAAGGTCGCTAAGGACTTCGTGGCGAAGGTCAGCGAGAAGGCGGTCGGCGAGAAGGTCATGGACAGCCTTACTCCTGCGCAGCAGGTCATCGACATAGTTCACCGTGAGCTTATCGAGCTGATGGGCAATACCACAGCGAAGCTCAACTTCCCTTCAAAGCCGCCGTGCGTTATCATGATGTGCGGTCTACAGGGCGCCGGTAAAACCACCCACTGCGCAAAGCTCGCAAAGCACCTCATCGCGCAGAATCACCGCCCGCTGCTGGTAGCCTGCGATATCTACCGACCCGCGGCTATCGACCAGTTGAAAATAGTTGGCGAAAAGGCAGGCGCGCACGTGTTCGAAATGGGTCAGACCGACCCGGTGAAGATCGCTAAGGAAGGTATCAGGTACGCGAAGGACAACGGCTTCGACATTGTTCTGCTGGATACCGCCGGACGTCTCCACATCGACGAAACGCTGATGGACGAGCTACGCAACATAAAGCGCGAGACAAATCCGAGCGAGATACTCCTCGTTGTCGACTCCATGACCGGTCAGGACGCGGTGAACGTCGCACAGAGCTTCAATGAAGCCCTCGACATCACGGGCGTTATCCTCACCAAGCTGGATGGCGACACCAGAGGCGGTGCCGCTCTGACAGTCCTGGCGATAACCGGCAAGCCGATAAAATTCGCGGGCATAGGCGAAAAGCTCGACGATATCGAGCCATTCCACCCGGACAGAATGGCGAGCCGAATCCTCGGCATGGGCGATGTGCTGACCCTCATCGACAAGGCGAAAAACACCATTGATGAGAAGGCAGCCGCCAAGACCATGCAGAAGATGCAGGAAAACAAATTCGACCTGAACGACCTGTACGCACAGTTCGAACAGATAGAGAAGATGGGAAGCATTCACTCCCTGCTGAAGATGATCCCCGGAGTTGCCGGAAAGGTAAAGGAAGAGGACATCGACGAGAAGAAGATGCCCCGCACAAAGGCGATAATCTCCTCTATGACGCCGAAGGAGCGCGAAAAGCCCTCCATCATCGACGCAAAGCGCAAACGCCGTATCGCGGCTGGCAGCGGCACAAGGGTCGAGGACGTCAACCAGCTTCTCAGACAGTTCGAGCAGATGCAGAAAATGATGAAGCAGATGGGTCTTGCAGGCAAGGGTAAGGGCAAGAAAATGCGCATTCCCATGAATATGATGAAGCAGATGGGCAACATGGGCGGCCCCGGCGGATTCCCAATGTAAGTAAACAGCGGCTTTGCCGTTGAAATAAAACGATATTGCCCGAAAAGGGCGGAGCTGATATGATTTCACTGCGCTTAACGCGCATGATGAATATATCAATGCTGAAAGGAGAAAATAAAATGGCAGTTAAGATCAGACTCAGAAGAATGGGCGCAAAGAAGGCTCCCTTCTACCGTGTAGTTGTAGCTGATTCCCGTTACCCCAGAGATGGCCGTTTCATCGAGGAGATCGGCACTTATGATCCTACCAAGGAGCCGGCTCTCGTAAACATCGACACAGCTAAGGCTGACGAGTGGATCAAGAAGGGCGCACAGCCCACTGATACTGTTAAGAGACTTCTCAAGAAGTAATCACGGCAGTAACGCGGGCGTCGCAGCCCGTTAAGAACGTACCGGGGATTTCCCCTTTATCCCACAGGAGGGACTATATATGAAAGAGCTTCTGGTAACTATCGCCTCTGCGCTTGTAGAGGACAAATCGGCAGTCCAGGTAACTGTTGACGAGCCGGACGCCGAGGGCGTTGTCGTTTACCACCTCCATGTTGCACAGGAGGATATGGGCAGAGTCATCGGCAAGCAGGGCAGGATCGCTAAGGCTATCCGCACTGTAATGCGCGCGGGCGCTGTCAGAGCAGACGAAAAGATCTCCGTAGAGATCGACTGATACAAAATGACGGAACAGAAATGTTCCGTATGAAACCGTCGAAAAAGTCCCGATGGGACTTTCCGCCGAAACATCCGCCCTGCGCGCACGGTTTGTCGGCAACGCCGACAAACCGCACACTTGTGCGGATAGAAGTGTTTTTTACTCCGGGAGACCCGGAGCAAAAAACTGATCTCAAAAGCCCGCTTCGCGGGCAAACTACGATTTTTTCTACAAAGTTGGACGGAACAGAAATGTTCCGTCTTTGGTTTTAAGGAGATATTATGAAGGTTACAGAAAACGAAAACAAGGAAATCGTTAAAAAGATACGAGAAGGCCTGGAAAAGACCGGCGGCTACTGCCCGTGCAGAATACAGCGCACGCCTGAAAACAAGTGCATGTGCGAGGAATTCAGACGCCAGATAGCCGACCCGGATTTCGAGGGCTACTGCCACTGCATGCTGTACTACAAGAGCAAGTAAAGCCGCTCTGGACTATTTCCCGTTGACATAATAAGCAAACCGTGCTATACTTTAGTTATTAAAGCAGCACGGTTTGCTGCATATACAAGCGTATAGGGAAAACGGAGAGATCGCATGAGAACATACGAATATATTAACAGCGGCTGGCGTTTCAGCAAGGTCGGCGGGCTTCCCGAGGGAAGGCAGACTGAGCCGAAGTCCGACGACAACGGCTGGGAACTGGTGGAGCTTCCGCATACATGGAATGCCGCCGACTGCACCGGGGTTTCCGGCAGGGCTTCGGAATACTCCGAAGGGTACTACCGCGGCGCAGGATGCTACCGCAGGAAGGTAAAGCTGCCGCACGAGCAGTATCACGGAAAGCATGTGTTTATCGAATTTGCCGGAGCGAATACCACAACGGTGCTTTTCGTCAACGGAAAGAAGGCAGGAGTGCATGTCGGAGGGTATTCCGCATTCAGGTTTGACATCACGAAACTGGTAAGGCCAGGAGCAGACAATCAGTTCACGGTGTATGTCAGCAACGCAACGTCAGAATTCGTGGCACCCATAGGCGACTGCGGAGATTTCACGAAAATGGGCGGAATCTACCGCGCCGTAAGGCTCATCGCCGTTGACAAGCTGCGCATTGCACTGCGTGACAACGGTTCTTCAGGCGTGTACATAACAGCAAAGCCGGAAGCTGACTGCGGCGCGGAAGTACGCGTGCTTGTAAAGCTGGAGAATGATTCCGCTGAGGAAAAAAACGCAACTGTCCGTGTGACGATATCCGGAGGTGCAGCGAATATTCAGAGAGAAGCAAAACTCACGATCGCACCTGGAGAAGCGTCTGCTGAGTTTTCACTGAAACTTCCCGGCGCGCACCTGTGGGACGGAGTTCGCGACCCGTTCCTGTACTCAGCGAAGATAGCCGTACTTTCCGGCGGAAATGCCCTGGACGGCGTTACGGAGCAGTTCGGCGTGAGGGAGTTCAGCATTGACCGCGAGAAAGGGTTCTTCCTGAACGGAAAGCACACTCCACTGCACGGCGTGAATTATCATCAGGACTCTCCGCGCGCTGGCTGGGCTATGACCAACAAACAGCGCGAACGGGATTACGCAGTAATGCGCGACATGGGCTGCAATGCGGTCAGAATGGCGCATTATCAGCACGCCTCCGAGGAATACGCGCTTTGCGATAAGCTTGGCATGTGCGTGTGGACGGAAATCGGCATAATAGGCAAGCTGTGTCCCGGCGAGCCTGCGGAGCCGCAGCTTTCCCGGGAATTCACCGACAGCGCCATGCAGCAGTTAACCGAGCTTATCGCGCAGACCTACAATCACCCTTCTGTGATGTTCTACGGAATGTCTAATGAGATCTACCAGATGTCGGACAGTATACACTCGCTCTATGAGCAGATGTACGATTATATAAGCGAAAACGGCGGCGGAAGAGCCGCAGTCTACGCTGACGCACAGTTCTGGGGAAAGTTTCGCACGCTTCCCGCGGACGCAGTGGGTTACAACCGGTATTTCGGGTGGTATAAGGAAGCCGGAAGCGTGGAGCAGTTCCGCGAGTGGTTCGATAAGGCTCACGAGGAGCAAACACGTCCGCTGTGCATTTCGGAGTACGGCGGCGGAGGAGCGATATCCCAGCACAAGGACAACGTCAACTGGCTGACCGACATAGACCCGAATGGAGAGCGGCACTATGAAAACTATCAATCGAGGCTTCATGAGCAGATCTGGGCGCAGATAGGCAGCCTTGACTACCTCTGGGCGAAGCTGGTGTGGTGTATGTTCGACTTCCCGGCGGCTGGGCGCAGGGAGGGCGACACAGCAGGAATAAACGACAAGGGGCTCTGCACCCGCGAGAGGGTACCAAAGGACGCCTACTGGTTCTATCGCTCGGTGTGGAACAGCGAAAAGACCTGTCGGCTTACAGAAAAGCGCTTTACGGAGCGCCCAGCGAATGTTCCGGAAGTTCGCGCCTACGCCAATGCGGAACGCGCTGAGCTGCTGCTGAACGGGAACTCCCTCGGATTTGGAAAAGTTCCGGACAAAAGATTGCCGACTGTGTTTGTCTGGAAGGACGTTAAGCTCCGACCGGGGAAAAATGATCTGCTGTTAAGGGCGTTTTATTCTGATGGAACTGTGCTTGAGGACGGCGCGTCATGGGAGACAAGTTGTTAGTTTTATTGCGATAAATGTTGTTTAGAGGCAAAACGCTGCTTGTGATAGAAAACTATAATTTAGCGGCGAGTGTTCCGCTTACTGCAACCCCAAATCGGGAG